>ERZ1034365.1408-NODE-1408-length-12299-cov-2.689985_pt1 | contig 12299 bp, 21 predicted proteins | sample MGYA00520615_ERZ1034365 | MGnify/ENA primary metagenome ERZ1034365 (study PRJEB33736, sample SAMEA104284505) | Azolla filiculoides | biome: Urban; feature: Water surface; material: Ditch water | place: Netherlands | collected 2015-10-28 | depth 0-0.1 m ... | reverse complement strand
GCGGCGAGCCTGAGTGCGCACGCATGGCGGAGTAAGCGGTCATCGTTTCGCGCATTGCTGCGCTGGCGTCTAGGTTTGGGGTCAATGTTGCATCTCCGTAGTTTCAATCCCTGCTCGCTGGCCTTGGTGCGGTGACTCCAGCATATCCTTGGCAACCTCACGTTCGGGATTCGCATGAGCGTTCGGCACCGGCTGCATTCCGCCCATGACTTGTTCAGTCGTTTCGTCAGGCGTTGCGTCCTTCCATCCGGCAGAGCGCAGGATTTCATCTCCAGCCGGTGCAATCGTCGGGTTAGTCGCAGCTACACCAGCGGCCTGCATAGCAGCAAACACCGCCTCTACTTTCTTGTTCATGGCCTCGGCTTCGGCCTTGGACGCATCAGCCTGAGCCTTGGCGGCTTTAGCCTGAACCTCGGCCAACTGGCCTTGCTGCATCGCCATAGCGAGCTGCTGCTGCATCTGCGCCATTTGTGCTTGCATCTGTGCAGCTTGTGAGTTTTGCATCTCGTTGAACTGGTCTTCGCTCATCACAATGCCTTTGAGGTCTAACACCTCGGCTTGCTGCTCAGTGAGCTTTGCCCAATCCACACGCGCCCGTTGCTCAGGCTGCATCGTTGATACAAACATGGATAGCGCTTGGCCGCGAACCTCTTTGGCGACCATAGAAGAAGCGCCTTTGGCGACAACGTTGTAGTCTCCCTTTATGGACTGATCTTTTGAATAAATCATGTTCCAGTGATAGAGGTTTGAGATGAATGGGCGCGTAATACCCTCATCCCAATTTACAACTAAGTCTTTCAACGCGATATTTGCTTGCCCTAATAACTGACTGAGGCCAGAAGCTGTAGCACCAGCGCCGTGCGCAGCGCTTGAGTCCCCATAGGTAAATTTCGGAATCGCCAGCGTCTCATCAGCGTTGTTATCGAACAGTCGCAGAATCCCCTCAAGCTCCGCCATGTGCGAGTTGAACTGAAGCTCTCGGATAGCTGGATACTGGAAGTCACCACCTGTACGCGGCCACACCTTGCCTGGATAGATGCTAGTCAAGTCGGCATTCACCGGGAAAGCCGGGACGAACACCTCAAACTGTGGGCCAGCGGTCACAGCGGCGTTATCGAGGATCATTCGGGCGGCGGCGTTAATCATCTCTTGGTCATCGCGCATGATTGACGCAATCCCCTCACCGAATACCGAAGTCTCGTCCTTGTCGAAGTAATAGACCTCATACGGCCAATCCACGCCATCAATCGGTGACAAGATGGCTTTGACAATCTGGCCGTCCGGGAACATCCACAAGTTAGAGAAGAAAGCCTCATGGCGACGATCCGCAGGGACATTCACCCCGCAAGACTCAAGCACATCGCCAGTTAGCCAACCGTTGCGCTCGTAAATGTCGTACTGGCCGCTGATTTGCGTCGAGGTAATAACCTTCTGCTCGCCCATGCCACGGATTTGCTGCTCGTAGTTCATCAGCTTGATGAATCCGTCCGGGTAAGTCTCGATGTATGAATTGATGGTTTGCGTATCGAACGACTTGCGCGAACCAATCTCCACCAGATCAGCGTGAGATAGACGGTGATGCTCCCATGTGTAGCGACCAACACGGAAATCAGTTACCGTCATGTCTGGATACCAACGCCATATCGGCGTATCTGTCAGGAACGGTGCAGCAAACGATTCGCGTTTTTGACTGAACTTGGCGCCATCCCAGACGTAAGACAGACGGGTGCGACGCTCGACAAGCGGCCCCTTGAGAATCCCTGTGCCGTAGAGATTGCCCGAGTGAAGGACTTTGCGAGCCACATCACGGTAACGCGACTCAGCCAACTGGTCATCAATCCGGTTAGCCATGCGTTTTGCGCACTCATCGACGAATTCGCGGATAGCCTTGCGCACTTCCTTCTTCGTCGGCATCCTCTGAAGTGATTCAGCCAAGCGCTTGCCGATTTCATTGCGCACCTCATCCGGCACCGAAGGCTCAGGCGTTGCTTCGACAGAGTAGTTACGCTCACGGTTCGCCGGGAATAGCAAGTCCATCAGTCGAGCATCAACGGACTCGACCTTGACGCGGGTCTTGCGCAAGAAAGACTTTGAGCCTTTCATCCGCGCTTCCACTTCAGGCTCGTAGATACCCTTGTACTGTCGCAAGTCCTTCAGCCAGCGTTGCTCGGCTTCGGTGCGGTGCGTCTTGGCGATCTCGAATTCTGAGAGAAGATCAGCGCCGAGAGAAAATAGCGGGTTCTCCATTGGCGAGTTATCACCCTTGAAGATACGTTCGGCGGCTGAGTTGTACTGCGCAAGGTCTGTCGACATTGATCTGTCCTGAATAGGGGAATACTCAGGGGATTGTCGGGTGGGCAACCAATGAAGCTAGGCGGCTGATTTCTTCTTTCTCTGCTCAGTGATTCGTTTTGTTTTCTTTGACGACCAAACTCTTTTTGCGATCTCTTCACTCTCCGCGTCGCCAACAAAGAAGTAGTACGGATTCGTAATCCAATACGCCGTTGGTTCGGCATCGACCTTTAGGATGAAATCCTCTTCTTCTAGCTGTTTAATGATCTTCCTGACGTTTGCCTCGTCGCATGAAAGCTCATCAGCGATCATTCTCACTGACATGTAGCACCGTCCGCCAAATGTTGAATTTCCAACAACCAGCATCAAAATCCTGGTTGCTCTATTAAATAGTTGGTTGTGCGCCACGCGATGCGATCCCAAGTCAAAGAGTTTTGAAAACGGGCTTGGTTTGTGCGGGTTACTTTTAACCTGCTGACGGGTTGTTTTTAACCTGTCACCTCCGCGAATTGATTGGCTTGCGGGGCTGCTTATCTTTATCTTACTTACACACGTTACTTCTTGAATGAAATCGTCAAAAACACTATCATTAGACATGATGATCCTTGGTCAGAAGGGTTATCCACGGCCTGAAGTGCTTGCAACACTGTCAGGCTTTTTCATGTCTAATTGTCAAACCGCCCACCAATGAAGCTAGTAACCGGCGCGTGTTGCCCCGCTGGAAAACCTGCTCATGTCGATGGTGTTGTTTTGCAGGATAGGATGCGCAAAGCGTGCGTCACTACGTCCTAGCTGATCGGCGCACATGCCGAGATACCTGAAACAGTCGGCCCCATGAGATGAGGCGTCGTGAAGCGGAGCGCCAGGCTCAAGCGTTTGCGCGTTGATTGACCTGCGATAACGCTTCAGGCACTCCAGCAAGCGAGCGGCCTTATCTTGGTCAAAGTAGCAGCGCTTGAAGATCATGCGAGCGTGCCGAATGCCGTCTTCAATAGCAATGCGCGGGTTCATCTCGACATTGCAATTCATTCCCTCAAGGATTTCCTTGGAGGATTTGCCTGTCTTGAAGTCCCGATGCTCGCCATCGTGCGGAAGCCACCATTCACCGATGTTCCGATAACGCGCTCTGGCTTCTCCGACATACCAATCAAGAGTTTTGTAGTTGTCCTCGATATAGTCAATGATGCGCAGTTCTGAAGCTGACTTCTGGACGAATATCACCGCCATGCTGTCAGCCCAACCAAGGTCAAAGACACAATGGACAGGCAATGAGCTATCGTGCGGCACATTGCGCACCATCTTGTTTGTAATGGCGTAGTCGATCTCGTTAGCGTAGATGGCGCCGGCAACGGACTTCTTGCACTTTCCAAGCCAAATGTTCTCGTAACCTTCCGGGTCTGTCAGCAAGCAATGCTCGCGCTCAGACTCAAGCACCTTCGGGAACCAAGGGTTGTCGGTGTAGTTCATTTCGACAACGATGGAATCCTTGGCCGGAGACATGACGAATCGCGTGTAAGTCTCGTCGGTATCCATCTCAGGATTGAACGTTATCCACACCTCTGAGCCGTCTTTACGGATGGTTGGTATCAAGACATCCCAGGACTTCTTTGAAACGCTCTGAGCCTCTTCCACCCATACCCTGTCGACACCTTCGAACGACTTTATAGAGTCAGATGTTTGGTTGGATAAGCCGGAAAAGAAAAACTCACTACCATTCTTTCCGCGAATCTGAGTCTCAAGGATGGTAAAGAACTTGCTCAAGCCCAGCGCTTCGATCTGGTCGCTCAGTAGCTTATGTACAGAGTCCTTGATGGACTTCTGCACCTCTCGCGTACAAAGCACGCGCATTTTCCGTGAGTGCGCCTGAAGGATAAGCGCTCTGGCGTATCCCCAAGATTTCCCAGACCCCCTGCCTCCATGTGCAACCTTGTAGCGATAAGGGGAAAACAGGAAGCCTAGCTTGTCTGGAAACTCAGCCCTTGTCGCCATTGGCGCTCACTAGCTGGACGATGATCTCTTTTGTCTCATCATCGGAAGACGCACCATCATCGTCTGATATGTTGTAAATCTTGTCCTCGCGTTCTTGAATCTTGATCTCTACATCTGAAATCAACTTGCTGATCTGAGCAAGTTTCAGCAACTCGTTGGCGTCAGAGACGCCTAGCGCGAGCTGTGACGAGAGCGAAGATTTAAGCGATGAAGAGTATTGGCGAGAGTCATTAAGCCCGTCCCTGTGCTTTAAACGCACGCCAGCGACGATGTTTGAAGCCTCATCAATGGCCTGTTTTATCGTTTTTGCGCTTTTATCGGCGCTTTCTGTTGCGCTTTGCTCAATTAAAGCGCAAACGTCGATAGCTGCGATCTTGGCTTTTGCGCTTTCTCTGATCGCTACGGAAAGATTGCGAGTCCATCCGTTTTTCTTCGCTTTCCGAGTAATAGCGGAGATGACGACGCCGCACTCATCAGACATTTCTTGAAGAGTCATGTGACCGGCGAGATACAGCTTCTGAATCTTCTCCCAATCGATGTCGCTTCTACGTCCCACTTAGCACTCCTTGAAAGCCGCAATGCGATCCTGAAGGATGTAAGCGTAAGACTGCATTGCATCTCTCTGAAGGATCAACCGATAGCGCTCATCGCTATCCAAGTCGGCGAATAGATCAGTTCCCATAAACGCAATCAGCTTGTCCAGCTTCTCAACGAGGTCTTTGCGCTCAAGGATGACGCGATACTGAAAGCCGGTCATTGCATCGTTCCCGTGAATTCAATGCCGTCCAGCATCTGTTCCTCGGTGATGTAGGAGGATTTGAACGCAATCATCTCATGCAGCGCTTCAACCAGGAACTCGTTCCAGTCCTCTTCGTCGGCCTCGATCAGATCAACCGCAGTAGCCAACAGGGAATAAGCACACTCGACAGCGGTAATGCCGTCCTCTTTGCCTGCTTGCGTGTTGATGACCTCATGAAAGCCGTTCTCCAACGCCTCGATAACCTCGTCGTCAATTTCGCGTTCGGTCATTGCTTCACTGGTCATTGTAGAAGTCCCTCTAGCGGGTTGATGGAATCGCCTTGGATCACGTGACGATAATTGGAAGCCGGATAGAGATTGCCGGACTTGATCCACTCACCCAATTGAAGGTGGGCAATAGCGACCTCGGCAATCTGTGGGTTATCGTGCGACAGATAAGGGACATTCGCATCAGCGAACATGCGTGAGAGCTTAATCATGCCGTCGATACTGGCTTTTGATGTCACTCGGCGCTGGGTGGAAGTAGAAGTGGTCATGTAGCCATTGTGTGAGGTACAACCAATGGTCACACTGCCTTATTCTTCCCATCCTCAATAAATCGAATTGAAAGCACCTGGCGACTGGCGAACATTGGGGGCTTGGGGCAGAGCCATGACGGGCCATCTGCTGGCATCTCGTAAGCGCGGAAGATGTAAATCGGGTACTTCTTGCCGTTATGCTTCTTGCGTGGGTCATTACGTTCAACCATCTTCATGTCGCGCATCTTGTTCAGGATTTGCGTGATAGCCGGGATAGACAAGCCTAGCGCACGCTCCACATCGGTAATACGCCACCAACGACCCGGATTCTCCTTGATCCAGTCAGCCACGGAATTGAAGTTTTCTTCACTACGCTTATCCCTGTTTGATGACATTGCTTACCCTTTGCTGTTTTTAATGGCGATTGATAAAAGCTCGGCTACTTTGTCCCTTGATATTTTCAAAGCGTCGGCGATCTGGCGTTTTGACATACCGCGCTTGAACATCAGGAGTACGTCTTGTGGATCAGTCATCACTTCCCCTTCCCGAACTTAGCCTTACGCTCGATGTCATCGCGGCAATCGCGCCATGACTCGCACCGATGGCCATACGATGATTTGGTGATGTAGCTGCAACCGTCGCACGTCTCGGATTCGATGTCGGCGGCGCTGACGGCGTGGCCTAGCTGGTATTGATGCTCACGGATACGGTTAGCCATCTCAGCGTCTATTCGCTCTTGTGCGATGTCGCATTCGTCCATGTTTTCCCCTTTGTTAAATATCGCGTCATAGTTGTTTCGGTAGGCTTCACTGGCTGGTCGGCTGGTTAGTGAATCTCCGGTGATTGGGTTTTTAGCGGCCATGCTTCAATTCCTTGAGTAGCTGCTTATGCTCTGCCTCAATGCGCAAGTAGTCGTCTTTCTTCCAGTGCGGCGCTTCGTGATTGCCTTCCAGCCATTCCACGCGCTCAATGCCTATCTTTTTGATTAAGCGGATTCGGTATTCGAGCTGGTTTCCGGCCTTGCTGGAATTACACGGCTCGCATTGCAAGTGAATGTTGTCGTGGTGATACCTGAGCGCTGGCATAGCTCCCCGACTGCGGAAATGGCCTGCATTGACTTTCCCGGAGTGATGGCGATCACAGCTAATGCAGGGCTGGCCTTCATCTCTTGCGCGGATATAGGCATTAACCGCGACCTGGGCTTTATCTGCCCAATAGCTTAGGGGCTTGAGCTTTTCCAGCTTGAGCTTGATTACCTTCCTGTCCGCCTGCTGTGCGATCCTCTCAGCCTGGGCGCGTTTCTTGTCTCGCTGCTGTACGGCGTATTGAATGGCGCAAGGTGCAGAGCAAACTTTTTGAATCGGACGCAGCGGGGTGAATTTCACCGAACAGATTGGGCAGCATTTCTCTTTCATGCGGCCAACCTCTCATCACCAAAATCAACGCCACGATCTGCGCCGAATGCCATCACCAATTCAAGCAACGCGGCAAACTGTGACTTGCTCAATTTGCTTGTGCGCTGCCCGAGGATGACAAAACCGTTTCCAGTCAGGTTTGGCACTGCCTTTGACTGCACCAGGCCAGCGCTTAACAAGTCTTTCCACTCTTCAGCGTTGAGTTTGTTGCCGTGCCAATCGGTTTGCTTCGCTAGGCATTCGAGCAACACCCAAAGCAACGCGTTCTGCTCAAGGTTTCTAGTTGGCTCTGCGATGGTGCAGACGTGGCCATCAGGTGCCTCTTGGATGTACCGGCATGCGGCTTGACGGGCTAGCGAGTTATTGAGCTTCAGGATGCGCTTGCTCATACAATTTCCCACGCGTCCAAAGAACAAATTTCTCCCTGTCTAACTTTCCTGATTAGCCCTTTTTTTCCAAGCAAATAAAACGCTCTACATGCCTGCTTCTCAGTAAAAACTTTACCGACAGGAACTATTTTATTTATCCAACTAAGGGCAAGTAACGGGGATATTTGCTTGAATCCGCCATGATTCGCACGACGAATAACAAACATAACTTTTGACTGCAATGATTTTAATGTATTCATAAATCACCCATCGCAGCGTCGGCTAGATCATGCGCAAACTTTCGCGTAGCGTTCGCGGTGGCCATCGCACCGACGATTCGCCCTTGCATGTGGGCGTTGTCTATGTAGCGTTGCAGGTAGTCGAAATCGACGGCTGAATTAAGGACGATCCGATATTCCCTCGGCGTGCCGTGGTCGAATACGGCAAAGCCTTGGGTTTCGCCTTTTACTGGCTCCCAGCGGATCATTTGGTCACCAACACATAATTATTTCCACCGACATGCCGCATTTTTTGCATGCTTGGCTTTTCCCATATGCACCACGGCGCACTTGATTCAACCTCTTTTGTTTTCTTTCCCTGCTGATACCAATAGCTGACGGCCTCCCAAAATGGAGAACTTTCTGGCGGTTGGTTTTTTAATGGATCGCCGTTTTTATCAAGCACGATTGGCCCGCAATGCGGGTGATCCTCAAACAAAAATTTCTTTCCTTTGATGTATATAACTCGATCATGACCACCGTATGAAATGTGAATTAACTCACTCATAGAACCACCTTTTCAGCAGCAGCATTGAGATTTACCGTGTATTCGTTGAGCGCTTCCCATGAGTGCTGACATCCAGCGCAGCATTCATTTCTTATCGGGCAACGATGGCAACCATTCACTTTCTTTTCCCATCCGTGATAGTTGGCTTTGCAGACGGCAGTTGTTTTGTCTGATACTTTTGCGCAGATCATTGGTCGCCCTCGCTTCCAATCTCGCGCATGTATGCCTCGCACTGGCTATCTTGCTGCACTAGCTCCCGAATGTGGGCGCAATACATATCGGCTTTGTCTGTACCGACTGAGTGAATGCAATAGCGGCATGCAACGCGCCTGTAGCCGAAAATAGCCATTAGTGAGTCAGCTTGGGAGATGACGCTCATGCCGCTTTCCTCATCGGGTGAATCTGGCTGGCCTCATCTGCGAAATACACCGACCAGACGCGATAGCGCTCTTCGTGATTATCGATAGCAACCGGAACCGCTACGCCGGCAGCGTTGATGACCTCATACCCTGCGCGGAGTTGATCTGGGCCAGGTGCGAAATCAATCCGCAGCATGGCTTTGAAATCGTCCATTTCCTTTTGCGAGAAAGCGCCAGATTCAAGGCGATCGGCCGCCCATGCGTCGAAATCGTCTTTGAATTGTTTGGTTACGCGAACATCAGCCACGATAGCCTCCGTTATTTTTCCAGTATTTGCGTTCTGCACGTTTGTAGTCGAGTAGCCATAGCAGGCGAGAGATGTATTTCCACATGGTCAAAACTCCACCATCTCGGAAACATCACCGACTGACTGTGTTTTCCGATCAACGGGACTGCGGGAATACATCGGCGCCGCGCCGGTTTGTGAATCGAAGTAACGGCCTGTCACACGGTCATAGCGAAGCTGGACAACACCAAGTTTTCCGCAAATCTTGAACTTGATCTTTTGGATATGGACGGAAACCGGCCGGCTGTCATCGGACAAATCACGCCACACGGCCATGCAGTTATCAGCCTTATTTCTCCAGTTCGCTGAGCCTGAAATATCGTATGGATTCGGCACCGGATAATTTCCGCTTGAATCTTTTGTCAAGCTCTTTGGGTGAGCAATGACAAAAACAGCAACTTGGTTTTTACGGGCAAAGATGCGTAGCTTTGAAAGCGAGATGCCGATATATTCGGTTTCGCTCATCCCGTTAGGACGGGAATGCTCTACCTCGTTCCACGGATCAATGACCAGGACGCGAATACCGTTGCGCTTAACGAGCGCTTGCGCCTTGTCCATAATTTCATCAAGGCTAGGCTGCTCGGGCATGATCCAGGCGAAATGCTCATTGACCCAATCCATTGCCGTGCCAAACTCTGACTTGGACATGCGCTCATTCATGCCGGGATTGAACGGCTTCCCGACATACTTCTCGGCGATCTTGGTAACGTGAAGCTTGTACGGGAAGTTTTCTGGCGAATAGAACGCGGTGCGCCATCCATGCAAGTGAGCAAGATTAACCGTCATGGCATCGACAAATTCAGACTTCCCATGACCGGGTATGCCTGTGACCACGTTAAGCTGACCGGGCATCACTGAATAAAACGGGTGAAGTTCTACCCAGCCGGAAAACTCACCGCCGGGCAATCCTCCGTTGTCGTAAAGCTCATAAAGCTCGCTGGCTAACTGGTTTGCTGTGAAGACACCAACTAACGGCACCAACTCTGCTTTTTCGATGCACTGCGCAAGCATTTCCTTGCTGTACTTCAGCAGAACATCGTTAGCGTCTTTGCAGTCGTCAGGCCAGCGAACCACGCGGCACTTCTCAGCACCAAAGCGGCGAATTAGCTCATCACGCAACCGTAGGCCGGGAGCGTCTGAATCAACCGCGATAATCCACTCAGTAACCACATCAAGCGCGTCGTCATTGAGGAATTCAAGCCGTGCGTCAATGTTCTTCTGCGAGGCTGGCGGCGCACCATTCGGCACTGACACCGCATGGATTACACCGGCCACTTCAAGCGCCAGCTTGTCCATCTCGCCTTCGACAATCACCGTCTTTTCGGCAACGTCATTCAGACCATACAGCACCAGTTCTGCGCCTTGCTCAAGTTTGAATTTCTTGTCGCGGGTGCGGTACTTGATGTTGATGCAATCGTCGCCACGAAAGTATGGGAAAGCGATGGTTCCAGTCTCTGCGCCGATTTGCGGCATCCATACTTTCGCTTTTGCTATACGGTTACGGGCTACCACGCTTTCAGTGATCCCGCGTGAAGCAAACCACTCCAGCATGTCGTTTGATTTCTTTGGCTCAGGAGCAACCGGGCGAACATATGGGCGAATCTCGCGCCGCTTTTCGTTCTTCTCGGCAGTGCCAGACCAGCCGCAGTTGTGGCACATGAACAGGCCAGTCTCGACATTCACCGACAGACTTGGATCGGATTTATTTTTCCGTGTTGGCGTGCATTCCGGGCATTTCGTTTTCACGTCGCCGGTCTTTGCGTTGCTTGGAACCGAAATATTCATGGAGGCAAAATCAATCATGGCTCACCTCATAGAGACAAGACGGAAGGATCAAACCGAACTGGCTTGGCGTTTATTCCAGCCTGCTCAATTTTTGCCTTACGATTTCTGATTGACGCCGCGAAAGCATTGGTCGGGTTATCCAATCCGACGCTCTGCTCAATCGCGGCCATTGCCTCGATTTCTCCAATTTCTTTGATCGCCTTGCCAACCAAGCTAGGCTTTATACCTATCGATTTGGCGCTGTCGTACAAATCCTTTGCCAAGTCGTTGCCGCCGTCAGGCGGAATGTCTTTGATCTTTGAATCAGGAATCAGGTTAAGGGAATCAGGAATCAGCCCGATTGCCACACTGTTTGCATATTCTTTGCACGGTGTTTGCACGGTGTTTGCACGGTGTTTATGTTGTGCTTGTTCTGTATCAGCATCATTTCCGCACTGGTCTGGAATGGTGCTAGACTTTTCATCTCTGTGCGGGTTCTGGTGTTTAGTGAAGTTGATAACCTGCAAGTAGCGTTTTCCACCAACCTCATAACGTGCAACAAACCCAGATGCAGCAAGGCTTTCAATCAAAGCATCGCAATCCATGTTGTCAGCAGGGAATAGCTCCATCTTGATTTGCTTCGGGCGATCCTCAAGACGGCCTGCTTTATCGGCGATTGTCCAAAGACCTATGAACAATAGGCGAGCTTCAAAAGTCAGTTCGACTAGATCAGCGTTTCTGAAGAATCCTGGTTTTATGTTTCTTGCGCGAGCCATTAAGCAACCCTCCATTCAGATAGAAGATTTGCGCCTTTAGACCTATTGCATTTCATGCAAGAAGTAACAAGGTTAGATTTATCGTTAGAGCCGCCTTTGCTTACCGGAACAATGTGGTCGCACTCAAATGGGCCATTACGATCTCCGCAATAAGCACAAACCCATCCATCTCTATCAAATATTGCGTTTCTAATCTTTTTCCATGTTTTTGAACAAACACGACCAAAAACCGCTATCAATGGCTTGCTTGGAATACAAAGACTCATATCAAGTCTCATGCCTTCGTTTAAAAAGCCAGATAACATGAGCGCTTTTGTAAAAGCGCCATCTTCACCAGGCCAATCAACAGACAGTTCTATGTCGTCAGATTGCATCCCCGATAAGTCGCCATCTGGTTTGTTTTGCGCAACCCATAGGAATAGGCACACTAAACGCCACGCCGCATCTGTGCCAAGTCGCTTAATCAGTTTCTTAGTTTTTGGATGCGTTGGCAAAGCCACACATATTCTGGCGTCTATCATTTTTGAGTGGCCTGTGCGCCGCGCTTGCTATGCTCTTGAACGAGCTTTGCAAAGGCGCGAATATGGTCTGTTGTGATCCATGTTTTTTCGGACAAGTGAGCAAACCATTCAGCCATCCAATAGACGTTTTGCATGTCTCTTGCTGGAATGTCGTAGTCAGTTTCAACGAACGTGAAACAGTCGTATTTAGGCTCATAACGAACCAATTCTTCGTCATCACAAGCCCACTTGATTCCATGAATAATTTGATGCATAATTGTTCCTAAGATTTTGACGCCACCCGAGGGTTCCCGCCCGATGAAGGTGGCGTTTTTGCATCTGCACTCATGGCGGCAGATAGGGCCATTACAAATACCTCTTGAGAACGCGCTTCAGCTCTGAAACTTCTCCCTTCTCAACCACTTCC
>ERZ1034365.1406-NODE-1406-length-12308-cov-6.887499_pt1 | contig 12308 bp, 13 predicted proteins | sample MGYA00520615_ERZ1034365 | MGnify/ENA primary metagenome ERZ1034365 (study PRJEB33736, sample SAMEA104284505) | Azolla filiculoides | biome: Urban; feature: Water surface; material: Ditch water | place: Netherlands | collected 2015-10-28 | depth 0-0.1 m ... | reverse complement strand
AAGCTGGCTTGCCAGACCTGTCACATCCCGGCCTTCGCCCGTGGCGACGTGCCGACCAAGATGTCCTGGGACTGGTCAACAGCCGGCAAGCGCGGCCCGAACGGCAAGCCGCTGGTTGTCAAGAATGAAGATGGCCACGATATCTACCTCGGCATCAAGGGTGACTTCGTCTATGAAGAAAACGTCAAGCCGGAATACATGTGGTTCAACGGCAAGGTCAAATACACCCTGACCGACGAAAAGATCGACAAAGCCAACCAGCCGATCTACATCAGCAAGTTCGAAGGCTCGGCTGACGACGGCAAGTCGATGATTTGGCCGGTCAAGCTGTTCCGCGGCAAGCAGCCGTTCGATGCCGAGAACAAGACACTGACCATCAACCATCTGGCCGGTCAGGACGATTCCGCCTACTGGACGAACCTGAACTGGGACAAAGCCATCGCCGCTGGTATGGCTGCTGCCGGAAAGCCGTATTCCGGCAAGTACGACTTCATCGAGACCGCTGCCATGTGGCCGATCACGCACATGGTCGCGCCGAAGGACAAGGCGCTGGGTTGCAACGATTGCCACGCCAGCAATGGCCGCCTCGAGAAGGTTGATGGCATCTACATCCCCGGCCGTGGGCGCGATCACATCGCACTGCTCGACACCGCCGGCTGGGCGCTTGCCGCCCTCACGCTGCTCGGCGTCATCGGCCACGGCATCGGCCGCATCCTGACCGCCAAGCGCAAGCACTAAGGGGAAAAACATGGCACGCGTTTATATCTTCAAGGGTTTCGAACGTTTCTGGCACTGGACCCAGGCCCTGCTCATCATCACCATGCTGGTCACCGGTTTCGAGGTGCATGGCACTTATTCGATGCTGGGCTGGCACAAGGCCGCCGAGTTGCACACCACCTCGGCCTGGGGACTCATGGGGCTGTGGGTTTTCGCCATCTTCTGGCACTTCACGACGGGCGAATGGCGTCAGTACATCCCGACCACCAACAAGATGCTCGACGTCGCGCTGTTCTACGCCTTCGGGATGTTCAAGGGCGAACATCACCCCTACCTGAAGACCAAGAACCGCAAACACAACCCGCTGCAACGGGTCGCCTATCTCGGCGTCAAGCTGTTCATCAACCCGCTGCTCTGGTGTTCCGGCCTTTTCTACCTGTTCTACAACCAGCTCGGTAGCGTCGGCCTTGGCGGTGTATCGCTCGGCCTCATCGCCCTGGCCCATACGCTCGGCGCCTTTCTCATGCTGCTCTTCCTCATCGCCCACGTTTATCTCGGCACTGCCGGCCATACGCCGACCGCTCACTTCAAGGCCATGGTCACCGGCTGGGACGACGATGTAAACGAAGAGCCGCAAGCCGCGAAGGCACAGTAATGGATTGATTCACAGGGGAAAATGATCATGCATCGCAACACCACGCGAACCCTGCTGGCCAGTCTGATCGCCAGCCTCTTCATCCCGCTCGGCGCCCAGGCTGCCGATGCCGAGCTCATGAAGAAAATCGAAGCCATGGCCAAGGAGATCGAGTCCCTGCGGGCCCAGGTTCAGGCCAACCAGGAGGCCAACCGGCAGGCGATTGCCGACGTCCGGGAGGTCAAGGAAAAGGTCCAGAAGAACGAAGAGAAGTCGCTGGATAAATGGCTGACGGTGGGTGGGGATTACCAGTTCAGGGTGGATAGTCTGGCTGGGGAAACGAAGACGTTTACGGACGTGAACGCCACCTTCGCCAATGCCCAGAATCAATTGCAGGCTGCCTTTTTCGCCAACCCTTCGCCCGCGAATGCTGCAGCGCTCTCTGGCCTGATGGGCTTTGCGCAAGGCATGGCCGGCGTGCAGACCTTCTCGCAAGCGCAGGCTTTCATGGGCGCCAACGCTGCGATGGCCGGTGCGATTGGTGGCTACGCCGTCACCGTTCCATCCTACAAACCCAAAAACGAAACCCTCTACAGCAACCGTTTCGCCCTCGACCTCAACATGAAGGCGGCGCAGGACGTTTCAGTCTCCGCCCGCCTGCTCATGTACAAGACCTTCGGCGCCTCGGATGAGGGGGCGACGACCAACAGCGGTTCTGCCCCCTTCTTCGCCGACCGCGTTGGTGTCTTTGACGGCACGCTTGGCCATATTCCGTCGAGCAGCTTCCTGAATGTCGACCGCGTCTATGCCACCTGGAGCAACATCGCCGAGCAGGATATCTGGTTCTCGGTCGGTCGCCGGCCATCGACGCATGGTGCACCGAGCCACTTGCGGGCCAATACGGCGCGTCCGGGCACGGGCGGCACGCCGGCACTGCTCGTCGACTACGCTTTCGACGGCATGACCGTCGGCTGGGCGCCCGACATTGACGCGCTGCCCGGTGCCTACGGCAAGCTTTGCTACGGCCGTGGCTACGAGAGCGGCTTTAGCAAGGCCCTGACCAATTCGCTGGAAGATACCGATATGGTCGGCCTCTCGGTCGTGCCGATCGACACCGATCCGCTACGCGTCTGGCTGCAGTGGAACCGCGGCATGAATATTTTCGATGCGCCGAAAATGGCCAGCACTTATTTCGGCACGACCATGCCGAAAACCAATCTCGGCGATATCGACTGGTACGGTCTCGGTGCTCTGGGCACCATCAAGCGCGTCGGTCCCGGCGAACTCAACTGGTTTGCCGATGCTGGCATGAGCGTCACCCATCCGAACGACAAGGTTTCGTCGCAGTTCGGCTTCCAGGGCCTGATGACTGGTGCCTTCTTCAATCCGGAAGCGCCAAGCAGCAAGACCGGCAGCGCGATCTATGTCGGCCTGCGCTACGACTTGCCGTCGAAGACCAAGCTCGGTGTCGAATACAACCATGGCTCGAAGAACTGGATCACTTTTGCCCCGGCTGCCGGCGACTCGTGGACGTCCAAGGTGGGTACGCGCGGCAACGTGTATGAGGTTTACGCCATCCAGGAGCTGAACGCCAGGCCGATCTCGTCGGTCATGGCCAAGAGTTTCTTCCGCCTCGGCTTCCAGTACTACGATTTCCAGTACACGGGCAGCAACAACTGGGTTGGCGCACCGGTCAGGATCTCCGACGTGAACGGCCAGATGATGACGACAGCGCCGCTGGCCAAGGCTTACAACGCCTACGCCACATTTGAAGTAAAGTTCTGATTACCCAATTTGCAGGAGCAAACCATGCGTAAAAACATCACTCAACTGCTCGTCTCCATCGCCCTCGCTGCATCGGCCATGACCGTCGCCCCGCTAGCCTTGGCCGACGACGTCAAGATGGTCGGCGTCATTACCAAGATCAAGATGGCCGGCGACGGCAAATCGGCCCAGGCCATCCTCAAGGACGGCAAGAGCGGTGATGCGGTCACCATCAACATCACCGATGACCTGACCCTGGACAAGTTCAAGGACAAGCGCATCGTCGAAGGCGATGAAATCCGTGCCAAGTTCGACAATGCCGGCGGCAAGAACGAAAGCAAGTCGTTCAAGAAGACGGCTGGCTGCTAAACCGCAGATAATCGGCGGGGAGGGCGCTCCCCGCTGTGTCCTTGCGAACCAAGCCTGCTTCGGGCCTGTCTTACCGACATGGATCCCGAAGGAGGTTTGCCATGTTCGACTCTCCCGTTGTCTCCGTTCATATTCCGTTGGCGCTGCGCTGTTTTGCCAGTGGTCGCGATGAAATCACGGCCAGTGGCGACACCGTGGGTGAGGTGCTCGACGCCGTTGGGCACGAGTACCCGGCCATCCGTTCCCATCTGATATCGCCGGACGGCGATTTGCCGGCCGGGGTGGCCGTCTTCCTTGGCCCGCGCAGTATTCGTGACTTGCAGGGCCTGGCGACGCCGATTGAATTGGCTGAGACGCTGAGTATCGTGGCGTCTGCCGGCTAGTGCCGGAAAATCGGCAAGGCGACGGGTAATTTCGGCCATTCCACCGCATCGAGCATGTTCTTGACGATGAGGCCGAGTTCGGTGTCGCCGGTGATTTCCAGTTCGCGGTTGAAGAACAGTGTGTCCGGGTCTTCCTGGCGAGCCAATAATTGCAGGTAGGCCGAGAGATTGGCAGCGAACGCCAGGTCGGGTTCGCGCTGCGGGCTGAAGACCGGCCGGAACAAGCCGTTGGCGTAGGTATAGGAGGCCTCGCCGCCGGTATCGAGGATGCGGACGCGAAACAGCTTGCCGTCGAGCAGGGCCAGCTCGCTTTCCGGTAGCAATTTCATTTTCAGCGCGGCGTTCAGCGCGGCGACCAGGGCCAGGGCGTGCGGCCATTGCGGCAGCCTTTCGCCCAAGCGGGCGACGAAGCCGGGCAGGCGGAATTTCGGGATGGTGAAGCTGCCGTTCATGAGTGGGCTCCTATTTGGGCCAGGGCTTGCGTATGGTGCTGGACGATGCCGGCATCGCCAAACCAGTAACCATCTACCAAGCCGCTGGCGTTCCAGGGCTGGCAGTCGATTTCTAGCGGCGTGCCATGCCGGGCTGCATCGAAGGCGGCGATGATGGCGTTGATGTGATCCTTTTGCGGGCTGATCCGGGCTATATCGATGCCCATGCGCAGCATTTCCGGAATTTCATGCAGCAAATTGTAGCTCTGCGCCGACATGGTCTGGATGCCGTTGATCGTCAGGAAATCCTGGCCTTCGCGCGTTTTCAACGTGAGGCCCTCGGCATGGTCCAGGCACTTGAACTGGCAGTCGTCCTTGTTCAGGTCGTAATGGCGGGCTGTGAAGCAGCGGGCGGAAAAGGCCAACGGCAGCTTGCCGAAGGCGAAGACCTCGGTTTCGACACCGGCCGGCCGGCTGTTATGCAGCGCTTCGATCATCGCCCGGCTGCCTTCAAGTGGCGGCACCCAGCGTTTGAGGCCGAAGCGGGCGTAGGAGGCGAGCGTCGCTTCGTTATAGATATTCAAGTGCGGGCCGGCGACGAAATCCTGGCCATGGACGAGATTGACTGCGCCCAGATCGTTGGCTTCGAGCTTGCAGCCCGCTTCGTCGACGAGCCGGCGCAGGGCCTTGAGGTCGCTTTCGGATTCAAGCAGCGCCTGGGCCGAGACGACGACCTCTTTGCCGGCATCGCTCAGGTCGCGGGCCAGGCCTATCCAGTCGGTGGTCCGCAACTGCTGGCGGCGCGAACAGACGACTTCGCCGACGTAGATGATGTCGAGGGCGGGGTTTTGCGCCATTTCGGCGTAAAAATCCATGACTTCGGCCTTGGGCCAGAAATAGAGCAGGGGTCCGAGCGAGAGTTTCATGCCGCCTTTTCCTTCAGCGCCACGGCCGGCTGTAGGCGCCCAGCGTCGCCTGGCTGCCTTCCGAGACCTTGGCCAGTTCCGCCTGCCAGGCCGGTTTGACCGAGAAGCGTTCGCTGCCATCGCGCAGGGAGTCGAGCGCCGCCCGCAGAGTGCGGGTGACCTGGGCGACATAGGTCGGGCTGCGCTGGCGGCCTTCGACCTTGATGGCGCGGACGCCGATCTTGAGAATGTCGGGCAGGATGGAGACGACATTGAGGCTGGTCGGCTCTTCCAGTGCGTAATAGGTCTCGCCCTCGACGTCGAAGCGGCCCTTGCACAGGGTCGGATAGCCCGCCGGCTCGTCGTCGCCAAAACGGTCGATGAGGATGCCGTTGAGGCGGGTTTCCATGGCCCCCGGCTGCTTGTCCCATTTGACGTACTTGGCCGGCGAGCAGGCACCGACGGTGTTGGGCGATTCGCCGCAGGCGTACGAAGAAAGCCAGCAGCGGCCTTCATTCATGACACAAAGGCTGCCGAAGCCGAACACTTCGATTTCGACGGTGGTGTTTTTGATGACGTTTTCAACCTGGGCCAGGGTCAGTACACGCGGCAGCACGGCGCGGCGGATGCCGAATTCGCGCTGGCAGAAATTGATCGCTTCGTAACTGGTGGCCGAGCCTTGCACCGAGAGATGCAGGCGTTGCTGGGGGTGGCGCTGGCGGGCGTAATCGAGCAGGCCGATGTCGGCCAGGATGATGGCGTCTACGCCCTGATCGACAGCCGCATCGACGGACTTTTGCCAGTCGGCGACGCGCCCGGCCTGCGCGAAGGTGTTGATCGCCAGCAGGATTTCACGGCCTTTACCATGGGCGTAGCGGATACCCTCGGCCATCGTCCTGGCGTCGAAGTTGAGGCCGGCGAAGTTACGCGCATTGGTATCGTTTTTGAAGCCGAGATAAACGGCATCGGCGCCGTTATCGACGGCAGCCTTGAGAGCCGGCAGGCTGCCAGCCGGACAGACGAGATCGGGCAGGGAGGACATCGCGGACATCCGGAATAGCAAGCGCCGGAGTATAGCCAGCCGTTCTGTTTTGCCATTGATCCTGGTCAAAGGCAGGGCATTGCTCTGCCATGGCGCAGTGTCGGGCAGCGTGCCGGGAGCCGATCAGCGGTTGACGATGCTTGGCCGGTAGCCCAGTGCACTGCGGATTTTTTCCGCCACACGGTCGGCATCGCCCCGGCTGGCGTAGGGGCCGAGCTGCAGGCGGTGCATGCCGCCACCCGGATGGATACGCATGTTTTCGTTGAGCCAGTCGAGCTCGCGCATCAGGTGACTTTTGAGATTTTCTGCGTTGTCGGCACTGGCAAAGGCACCGAGTTGGAGATAGATGCCTTTGGGCGTCACCGGTTCGCTGCCCGATCCGGCATCTGGGGTGGTGGGTACGGGGCTTTCTTCGAGCGCCATGCGCCGGGAAAGTTGTTCGATGGCATCGTTCTCGGCGCTTGCAGGTTTGGCTGGCGCGACCTGGGCATAGCTGGTGCTCGCCGGTTCGCCCGGAATGATCGCCTCGACCTCGACCTGGCCGCTGCCGCCGTTGATCAGCCCGAGCTTGTAGGCGGCGGTGTAGGAAAGGTCGATGATGCGGTCGGCGTGAAAGGGGCCGCGGTCGGTGACGCGGACGATGACGGACTTGCCGCTGTGCAGGCTGGTGACGCGGACATAGGAGGGCAGCGCCAGAGTGGGGTGGGCGGCGGTCATGGCGAACATGTCGTAGGGCTGGCCGATGGAGGTTTTCTGGCCGTGGAACTTCTTGCCGTACCAGCTGGCGATGCCGCGCGTCCTGTAGGGTTTGAGGGCGGTATTCGGGATGTATTCCTTGCCGAGCACAACGTAGGGCCTGGTGGCCGGTTTGTGCAGCGGCTCCCACTTCGGTTCGGCATCGGGAATGTCTTCGAGGCCGTCCGGGATGTCGTCAGCCGGGCCGTCGTCCTTGTAGAATCCGCCGCCGCGTTTGAGGATGGCGGTGGGCTTTTTGGTCGGTGTCGGGGTTTTGGAAATTGACCCTTTGGGCGTGTCGACCGGAGCCTCCGCTATTTTCGGTGCGATGCCGCCGCAGCCGGCGAGCAGGAGCAGCAACCCGGCAAGCAGACCGAGGTACTTGCTGCTCGTTACTCCCGACTTCCGACCCGCCCTCATTTCTTGACCAGCATGCGGTGGGTGTGGATCGACATGAGCATGCCGATGCCCAGGAACAACGTGACCAGCGCCGTGCCGCCGTAGCTCATGAAGGGCAGCGGGACGCCGACGACGGGCAGGATGCCGCTGACCATGCCCATGTTGATGAAGGCGTAGGTGAAGAAGCCGAGCGTGATGGCGCCAGCGAGCAGGCGCGAGAATGTGGTCGGTGCGGCCGAGGCGATCATCAGGCCGCGACCGATGAGCAGGGTGTAGAGGAAAACGAGCAGGGCGTTGCCGAGCAGGCCCCATTCTTCGGAATAGACCGCGAAAATGAAGTCGGTGTGCTAGTCCTGAATGAAGTCGAGGTGCGTCTGCGTCCCGTTCAGATAGCCCTTGCCGATGGCGCCACCGGAGCCGATGGCGATGGTCGACTGGATGATGTGGTAGCCGGCGCCGAGCGGGTCGGTGGTCGGGTCGATGAGGGTCAGGATGCGCTTGCGCTGGTAGTCGTGCATCATGCCCCAGAGGATGGGCGCGGCCGAACCGGCGGCGATGCCCAGGGCGGCAATGACTTTCCACGGCAGGCCGGCAAAGAAAATGACGTAGAAGCCGGCCGAGCCGACGAGCAGGGCGGTGCCGAGGTCAGGCTGCTTGGCGATGAGGGCGAAGGGAACGAGGAGGAGCAGCGCGGCGATGAGATAGTGCTTGAACTGCAGGGTGGACTCGTATTTCTGGAAATACCAGGCCAGCATGAGTGGCATGGCTATCTTCATGATCTCCGAGGGCTGGATGCGCGTGAAGCCCAGCGACAGCCAGCGCTTGGCGCCATTGACCTTGATTCCGAAGAGGAATACGGCGACGAGCAGGACGATGCCCAGCAGGTAGAGCGGAATGGCAAAGCGCATGAGCTTTTGCGGCGGCAAACGGGAAACGAACCACATGACGGTCATGGCGACGCCCATGTTGCCGAGTTGCGACAGCATGCGCTGGTTGCCGTCGTATGTGGCCGAATAGACGGTGGCGAGGCCAACGCTCATGATGGCCAGCGTGATGAAAAGCAGCGGGAAGTCGATGTGGGCGATCAACTGCTGCCAGCTACGGCGGAGGGTGCCGACGATGTCGATCATTCTTCGTGCTCCTCCTCGACAGCGGCGGGATCTTCCTTCGCTGCGCCGCCGGGCAGTTTGCCGAGCAGGTAGTAGTCGATGACCATGCGGGCGATCGGGGCGGCCGACTGGGCGCCGAAGCCACCATTCTCGACGAGCACGGCGAGGGCTATCGTCGGGTTGTCGGCCGGTGCGTAGGCGATAAAGAGGGCGTGGTCGCGCAGTTCCTTCTTGGTGCTGCCCTCCTTGTACTGGGCGCCCTTCAGTGAAAAGACCTGTGCCGTCCCTGTTTTGCCGGCTGCTTCATAGGGGGCACCAGCAAAAGCGCGGGCACCCGTGCCTTCCTTGTTGACGCCGACCATGGCGCGGCGGATGACGTCGACGTTGCTTTGTTTCAACTGCAGATCGCGAATCGGCTTCGGTTCGACCTGACGCTTTTCGCCGCTTTTCGTATCGATCAGGTAATGCACCAGGTGTGGCCGGAACATCACGCCATTGTTGGCGACGGTGGCCGTGGCCTGGGCCAGCTGGATCGGCGTGTAGGCGTTGTAGCCCTGGCCGATGCCGATCGAGATCGTTTCGCCGGCATACCATTTCTGCTGCTCGGGCTTCTTGAAGCGCTGCTTCTTCCATTCCTGCGACGGCAGAACACCCTTCGATTCGCCGTTATCGTCCTTGCCGAGGTCGATGCCCGTACGCTGGCCGAGGCCGAGCGAGCCCATGAACTTGGCGATATTGTCTATCCCCATGTCGTTGGCCAGCATGTAGTAGTAAGTGTCGCAGGAGTGGACGATGGACTTGTACATGTCCACGCTACCGTGGCCGCCCTTCTTGTCGTCGCGGAACTGGTGGTTGCCGAAATTGTAGTAGCCGGGGTCGCTGATCGCCTGATTCGGGGTGCGTTTGCCCATTTCCAGGGCGGCCAGCGCCATGAAGGGCTTGAAGGTCGAACCCGGCGGGTAGGCACCGTTGATGGCCCGGTTGACCATGGGCTTGTCCGGGTGCTCGTTGAGCTCCTTCCAGTTGTCGGGCGTGATGCCGTCGACGAAGAGGTTGGGGTCGTAGGTCGGCGTCGAGACGAGGGCCAGGATGCCACCGGTTTTCGGGTCGATGGCGACGAGGGAACCCTTGCGGTCGCCGAAGGCCTGTTCGGTGATCTGCTGGAGCTTGGCATCCAGCGTCAGTGCCAGATTGTTGCCGGAGACCGGCGGAATTCGTTTGAGGCTGCGCAAGGCCCTGCCACCGGCATCGATTTCGACTTCTTCGTAGCCGGTTTCACCGTGCAGTTCGAATTCATAATGCTGTTCGAGGCCGGTCTTGCCGACATGGTCCGTGCCCTTGTAGTTGGCTTGTCTTTCCGCTTCCTCTATCCATTTCAGGTCGCGTTCGGTGATCCGGCCGATATAGCCGATGGCGTGCGAGGCAATTTCGCCGAGCGGATATTGGCGGAACAGCCGGGCTTTGACCTCGACACCGGGAAAGCGGTAGCGGTGGGCGGCAAACTTGGCGACTTCGGCATCGGTCAGGCGGGTGCGGATCGGGATTGACTCGAAATTCTTGGCTTCGTCGAGCAGGCGCTTGAAGCGCTTGCGGTCCTTGGGCTGGATGTCGATGACCTCGGCCAGGGCATCGATGGTGGTGTCTAGCTGGCCCGTTTGCGAGGGCGTGATTTCGAGCGTAAAGGCCGAATAATTGTGGGCCAGAACGACGCCGTTGCGGTCAGTGATGACGCCGCGGTTGGGGACGATGGGAATCAGCGCAATGCGATTGTCTTCGGCGCGCGTGTGATAGAAATCGTGCTGGATGATCTGCAGCCAGACAAAACGACCGAGCAGGATGGCAAAGGCAAGCAGGACGAGAATTGCGGCAAAGCCGAGGCGAAAGCGAAAGCGGTCGACATCGGCTTCGGGATTGGCGAAATGGCCCACGAACGCTCCGCTTCCGGCTTAAATCGGGCGGTTGGGATCCTGCTCGACCGGCCGGTATTGCGGCAGGAGCAGGATGAAGGTGGCCGGAATCCAGAGCAGGGTGGCAACCACCGGGCCAACGAAATAACCCCAGCCCGGAAAATCGGCACCGACCGCGAGGCGCATCAGAGCCTGCAGCAGTTGCGTTGCCAGGAGTAGCGGCAGTACTTGCAAAGCCTGTTGCACCAGCGGGAACCAGAGTATGCGTCGGGACAGCGAAGAGGCGGTATAGGCGAGCAGGACGTAGGCAAAGCAGTGCTGGCCGAGAACGGCACCATCGGCGACATCCATGAGCAGGCCGAGGACAAAGGCCCAGCCCATGCCGACGCGACGGAATTCACGGATGCACCAGAAACACAGCACCATCGCGACCCAGTCTGGAACGCCCGGCCAGTGGGCCGTCGGTATGAAATTGAGGGCGACGGCGCCGATCAGGCTGAAGAAGATGAACCAGGGCTGAACTGGCTGCAGGATGCGCGAAGAAGTAAAAGTCGATTGCATCAGTTGGCCTTGCTCATGGTTTTCTTTTTCTTGCCGCGCAGGCCGGCTTTGTCGCTGCTGCCGGGACGGCCGGAGGTTTCCGGCGGCGCCGGTGGCAGGGGCTGGCGCGGGTCGAGCACCATCACCTCGCCGAAATTTTCGACGCCGGCAATCGGCACACAGAAGATACGGGCGAAGGAATAAGCGCTGTCGCGTTCGATATTGACCACCCTGGCGACCGGGAAACCGGGCAGGTAGATACCGTCCAGCCCCGAGGTGACCAGCACGTCGCCGACCTGGATATCGGCATTGGCCGGCATGTAGCGCAGTTCAAGCTGGCCGTTGCCCAGCCCGAAGACGACCGAGCGCTGGCCGCTGCGCACGATCTGGACGGGGATCACCTGATCCTTGTCGGTGATCAGCGTGATTTCGGCCGAAAACGGGAAGACGCGGGTGACCTGGCCGACGACGCCGGTCTCGTCAATGGCCGGCTGTCCGGCGACGATGCCGGCCTGCTGGCCCTTGTCGACGATGATCTTGCGCGAGAAGGGGTCGCGCGCCGTGTAGAGGATCTGGGTGACCTGGCCGGCGGCCTTCTCGCGCTCCTTGACCGCGAGCAGCTTGCGCAGGCGTTCGTTTTCGGACTCGAGCTGGGCCAGGCGCTGCAGGTTGGGTGCGGTGGCGAGCTGGGCATGCTTCAGCTCGTTGTTCTCCTGCTGCAGGCTATGCATGCCCTGCAGGTAGGTTGCCGCGTAATCAACCAGGCTGCCCGGTGTCTGGGCAACGCGCTGGACCGGGTCGACGACCAGGGCGATGCTCTGGCGCAGCAGGTCGAGACTCTTGAAACGCAGGTCGACGACAAAGATCGCCAGCGAAACGGCGATATAGAAAGTCAGAAGGGCCAGCGGCGCTGGCCCTTGCTTGAAAAACGGCGGTGGCGCGTGGTCGATGCCGGCCATCGCTCAGTCCTGTCGTGCTGCGGTCAACGGTTAGTCCGAGGCAAAGATGCTGCCCAGCTTGTCCATTTTTTCCAGCGCCATGCCACAACCACGGGCGACGCAGGTCAAGGGCTCGTCGGCAACGATCACCGGCAGGCCGGTTTCTTCCATGAGCAGACGGTCAAGATCGCGCAGCAGGGCGCCACCACCGGTCAGGACCATGCCCTTTTCGGCAATGTCGGCACCGAGTTCGGGCGGCGTCTTTTCGAGCGCCGACTTGACGGCGGAAACGATCTGGTTGAGCGGGTCGGTCAGCGCTTCGAGGATTTCGTTGGAGGAAATCGTGAACTTGCGCGGGATGCCTTCGGCCTTGTTGATGCCGGAAACTTCCATTTCCTTGACCTCGGCACCCGGGAAGGCGGAGCCGATGTTCTT
>ERZ1034365.1404-NODE-1404-length-12321-cov-2.869732_pt1 | contig 12321 bp, 9 predicted proteins | sample MGYA00520615_ERZ1034365 | MGnify/ENA primary metagenome ERZ1034365 (study PRJEB33736, sample SAMEA104284505) | Azolla filiculoides | biome: Urban; feature: Water surface; material: Ditch water | place: Netherlands | collected 2015-10-28 | depth 0-0.1 m ... | reverse complement strand
GTCAGCGCCGGCGCCCCGCCAGTGGCCTGCGCGGGCAGGGTGACGGGCGCCGGCCGGCGCAAGCACAGCGCCAGCGGCACCATCGTGCACACGCAAAAAGCCCCCAGCCCGAAGTAGGTGGCGCGCCAGCCCGCCGTGTCGATGAAATGCTGCATCACCGGCGGCCACACCGCGCCGGCCACGTAATTGCCGCTCATGCAGATCGCCAGGGCAATGCCGCGGCGGCGGGTGAACCACAGCGAGGTGTCGGCCACCAGCGGCGACAGCGTGGCCGACACGCCCAGCATGCCGATCAGCAGGCCGTGCGCCAGGCTGAACTGCCACAGGCTGCCCGAAAAACCCGCTGCGGCAAAGCCCAGCCCCAGCCCGGCCGCCCCCACCAGCGAGGCCACCATCACCCCGAAGCGGTCCGACAGCCGCCCCATCAGGATGCCGCCCAGGCCAAAGCCGATCAGCGTCACGGTGTAGGGAAACGAGGCCTCGGCCCGCGCGGCGCCAAACTCCCGCTGCACCGCCGGCAACACCACCGCCGCGCCGTACATGCCCACGCCGCCGATGGTCATCAGCGCCACGGAGACCATCAACCGCAGCCAAGCGTAGGCTGATTCAACACCGTAGCGAGGGTCTGGAAGTGCGTTCATGCGGGGGATTGGAACCGGATTCCGGTGCGCGCGCCGCCCTTTGGCGACAGCCACCGGAGATGGGCCTGCGCCAAATTGCTACTCAAAGCAGAGCAAACAATGACCATTCGACGCTGGGAATCTGCCAAAAAATATCAGAATCCGGTCTGCGGCGCCCGGCTCACGCCTCAGGCGCCGCCGCAACGGCCCGCGTCAGCCGAAATGCCGCAGGTAACTGCTGGCCTGGCCGCTGCGGTGGGTCAGGGTCAGCACGTTTCTCGCCCGTGACGCGGCGACATAGAACAGGTTGCGGTCGTCGCCTGCCGTGCCGTCGAACGCGCCCTGGTTCACCTCGGGCAGCACCACGTGGTCGAACTCCAGGCCCTTGGCGTCCTCGATCGCACTGAGCGTGATGCGCTGGTCGGCCGTTTTTTTGGCCAGGCGGCTGTAGTCGTGGTGCAGCAGGCGGTCCAGGAAGGCGGTGATGGAGCCGTAGCCCTGGGCGGCGCGCAGCAGGCCGTCCAGCGAGGCCTGCGTGGCGTCGATGGCGTCCTGCTTCACGAACACGCGCCGCGCCATGGTACGGATGTCCAGCGCAGCCAGCGCGGCGGGCAGCACGGCAATGGCGTCGGAACTGGCCAGCGCCATGGCCTGGAGCACGCGCTCGCGAGCGTCGGCGTTCTCGGTGTGCTGGAGCAGCGCGGGCAGGATGAACGAGAAGAAATTGGCCTGGCTGGACCCGGTGACGATTTTTTCGGTGGACTCGCCCTGCTCGGCCTGGTGCGGGAGCGCCCCGCCAATGAACTCCCAGGTGGCGAGCTTGGCGTCCAGCAGCACAGGCGCCATAAACTGCCTGGGCTGCGAGACAGCCGCCGCCAGCAGCATGCGGACCAGCAGCACCTCGGGGCGCGCCAGAAAGGTGGTGAAGCCCCGGGTCTCGTAGGCCAGGTTGCGCTCCAGCAGCCCGTATTCCAGGTCCACCGCCGCGTTCGGGTGGCGCAGGAGCACCGCCAGCTGGCTGGCCGGCGACGACGGTGAGAGCCCGCGGCGGGACGCCAGCGCCTCGTGCAGCAGGGCCAACAGGTCCACGGCGGTGTCGATGCGCCGGACCTCGACGACCGACTGCAACCGGGCGCTGGCGGGGTAGGCCTTGCGGGCATGGCCCGACAGCGGCCGGGCGATGGCCTCGCCAAAACGGAAGGCCTCCGTCAGGCGCAGACGCTGGGGCGTGCCGATGTACAGATCGAATCCCTCGTTCATGAAGAAGGCATCGGCCCCCTCCTGCGCGTGGATCACCTGGTCGCGGTCTCCGACACCGAGGAAGGTGCAGCCCTCGTTGCGCTCCAGCAGGTCCTTGATCACGGTGAACATGGCCCAGTGGGTGTCGTGCATCTCGTCCAGCACAACGGCTTGCAGCCCAAGGCGCAGCGGGTGCGTCGCCTGGGTGAAGGGCGGGTCGTCGGCGCCGAGCAGCTGCGCGAGGTCGTACGTGGCGTCGCCCGCATAACGAAAGCGCACATGTTCGCCCTCCCCGTCCACGAACTGGCAGCGCAGGCGCTCGTAGGCCCGGAAGATGGCCAGGGTGGTGAAGTCATGCTCCAGCTCGGCTTCAATGACCGACGCGGGCGCGTAGTTGAAATACTCCCCCGCGCGTGAAATGGCCAGGGACCCCTTGATCCGGGCAAACTGCTTCAGCAGGCCTTCCACCGCGAAGCGGCCGCTGCCCTCCAGCGCGAAGGCGCCGGGATAGCGGTCATCGGCCCAGGCGCGGGCTTCGGCCACGGCCTGCAGCACATGGGGGCGCACGTCCTCCGGCCGGACCGGGCGGGGCACCTTCAGGTTCTCCAGCCGGAACAGGCGCGCCGCGCAGAAGTCCTCCACCGTGCCCACGCGGACAGTGGCGGCCACGTCCGCGTCCATGCCGATGCGGCGGAAGGCGTCGTGGAAGGCCTGCACGCCGGGCCGGGAAAAGGACAGCGCCACGATGCGCGACGGGTTCACCCCGTGCGCCACCAGGTGGGCGATCTTCAGGGCGGCGGTGGTGGTCTTGGCCGTGCCGGCGTTGGCTTCGACCAGCAGCCGGGGGTGGGTGGACTGGCAGATGGCGATCTGCTCGGGCGTGGGCACGATGGGGGGCGGTGCTTGCATCAATGAAGTCTGGTGGGCTGAAAGTTCGGGCGCAGGCGTGCGACTGTACGCGCCCGGCACGGCCCGGCCCGCCAGCGCGGCATCCCCCACCGGTCAGCAAGCCGGCGCCGGTCGCCTCAGCCGCCGCGCGCGGGCGCGAACAGGCGCCCGTAGCCGGGCGAGGACGGGTCCAGCCCGGCCAGCCGCATGACATCCCAGAAGCCGGCCGGCGAGCTGGCCGTGGCGGGTCGGCCCAGCCGGGCTTCCAGCGGGCCGATCACGTCCAGCGTCAGCAGCCCGCCGCAGGAAATGAACACGCCGTCGGCCGATGGGTCCTGCGCGTACACCGACGCGGAGAGGTCCAGCAGGGTCTGCGGCGTGACCTCGCCGACCTCCTTCACACCGGTGATCGACAGGCCGCGGATGGCCGTGACCTCAAAGCCGGCGGCGCTCAGGTAGTCCACCAGGCGGTCGTTGAGCTCGTCGATGTAGGACGTGGCCACCGCCACCCGCTGGATGCCCAGCGCGCGCAGCGCCGCCACGATGGCGTGGCTCATGGTGGTACACGGCAGGCCGGTGGCGTCCTGCATGGCAGCGCGCAGGTCTTCGGTGAAGGCGGCCCCCCGGTAGAAGCTGATCGACGTGCCCATCAGTGAGATGGCCTGCGCCCCGGCATCGCGCAGTTCGCGGGCCTTGTCCAGCACCTGGTCAATCACCGGGTTGAAGCCCGTGGGCGAGACCGCGCCGATGCCCAGGCCGCGCGCGATGAAACGCACGCGGTCGCCGTAGAGCAGCGCCGCATCCTGCGGGACTGTGCCACCGGCGGGCGGGACGATCAGGCCGATGGTGGGAGGGTTCTGTGGGGGCATGCGAGGGTTCCTTGCCTTATTGGGCGGTGATGTTCTGGGCCTTGATGAACAGGCCCCAGGCGGCCGATTCGCGCGCCAGGTCCACCGCCAGCGGCCCGGCGGCCATGTAGGCCGGCACGGCCCCCTGCACGCTCACGGCCTGCGCCAGCTCGGGGCTGGCCAGCACGGTGCGCACCGCGTCGCCCAGGCGCTCGATCACCGCCGCCGGCGTGCCGGCCGGGGCCGTCAGATACAGGCGTGGGGCCACATTGAAGCCGGGCAAGGCATCCGAGATGGGCGGCACGGCTTCGGCGCCGGCCAGCTTGACCGGGCTCATCATCGCAATCGCGCGCAGCTTGCCGGCCTTGGACTGCGCCAGGCCGGCCGTGGCGCTGACCACGCCCAGCGGCACCTGCCCGCCCACCACATCGGGCACGATCTGCGCCGCGCCCCGGTAGGGGATGTGGACCACAAAGGCGCCCGTCTCGCCCTTGAGCATTTCGAAGCCGAGGTGCTGCACCGTGCCCACGCCGGAGGTCGCATACGAATACTTGCCGGGGCTGGCCTTGAGCAGCGCCACCAGCTCCTTGGGGGTCCTGGCAGGGAAGCTGTTGCTGGCCACGATCATCAGCGGCGAGGTGAACAGGCCGGCCACCGGCGTGAAGCTCTTGATCGGGTCAAAGGCCATGCGCACCTGCAGGTGCTGCGCAATCAGCAGGCCGCTTTCGCCCAGCAGCAGGGTGTAGCCGTCGGGTGCGGCCTTGGCCACCGCGTCCCCGGCAATCTGGCCGGCCGCGCCGGCGCGGTTTTCCACCACCACCTGCTGGCCCAGCAGGGTGGACAGGCGCGGCGCCAGCACACGCGCCATGGTGTCCACGCCACCGCCAGCCGAGTAGCCGACCAGCAGGCGGATGGGTTTGGCCGGGTAGCTCTGCGCCTGCGCGCCAGCGCCAGCGCCGGCCAGTGCCAGGGCAGCGGCCAGCAGCACACTGCGGCGGGGCATGGGAAGCTTGAAAGGGTTCACGCGGGTCTCCTGTGGTTTTTTTGGATGGGTGGCGCCGGGCAGGGCACGGTTGCGCGGTGCGGCTCAGGCCTTGCCCACACCGCGCGAGCCGGGACGTTGGGCCAGCTCCGCAATGCGCGCACGGTTCGGCGTGAAGCCCAGGCCGGGCTGCTCCGGCAGGGTCAGCACGCCGTTCTGCGGCTCGGGCAGGCCGTCGAACACCAGCTTGCAGCAATCGACTGCGACCGAGTGGTATTCCACCAGCGAGCCATTGGCCAGGCCCGCGTGCAGGTGCATGTTGTGGTGCGGCCAGGCGCCGCCGTTGGCGTACTGGGTGTTGAAGGCCGCCGCCATGCCCGCGATGCGCAGGCACTGGGTGTAGCCGCCGGTGATGCAGGCATTGGGTTGCACCACGTCCACCGCCTGCGCCACCAGCATGTCGCGGAAGCGGCTGGCCAGGCCCTCGTTCTGGCCCGCCGCCAGCGGGATGGAGGTCTTGGCGCGCAGCCGGGCCAGGGCCGGAATGTCGTTCTGCGTGACCGGCTCTTCAAAAAAGGCGATGTCGTAGGGCTCCACCCGCCGGGCCAGGTTCAGCGCGTGGAAGTAGTCCAGGCTGCAGTTGGCGTCGATATAGATCTGGACGTCCGGCCCCACGGCCTCGCGCACGGCGCGGATGCGCTGCACGTCCTCGGCAATCACCTCGGCCAGCGGCCGGGGCTCGTCGCGGCGCTGCAGGCCGTGGTGGCCCACCGTCATCTTGAGCCGCCTGAAACCGCGCGCCACCCAGCTTTGCGCGGCGGCGGCCAGCTCGTCGCGCTCGAAAAACGCAAAGCCAAAGGTGGCGTACACAGGCACCTGCGCGCGGGCGCCGCCCAGCAGGCGCCAGCAGGGCTGGCCCAGCGCCTGGCCTTTGAGGTCCCACAGGGCCAGGTCGATGGCGGCCATGGCGTGGCTGGCGTAGCCGGACTGGCCGCGCGGCGTCAGCAGCCAGTAGAGCCGGTCCCACAGGTGCTCGTGGCGCAGCGGGTCGGCGCCCAGCAGCGCGTGCGCGGCAATGTCGTTGACGATGGAGCCAATCACCTCTTCTTCGGTGATGGCCGTCATGCCGGTGCCGGTCAGCCCGGTATCGGTCTCGATGTCCACCAGGCACACCGACAGCGAGGTGGTCTTGGTGCGCCCGGCCATCTCGACGGTGATGGGCAGGTTCAGCGGAGTGGCGTGGACGCGGGTGATTTTCATGGGATGTAGGGTGCCTCGGGCGGGTCGTGTCTCGAAGCCTTGCAGCGTAGGCCGTCTGTCCGGGGCCGGCAACAACGCGGGCCGAAAGCGGCCTTCGTCATCCGCGAAGGCCAGGCACCCTGCCCGGTCTTGCAGCCGCCTCAGCCCCCGGGCGCCTGCAGCAGCGCCTGCATCAGCGACTGGGCTGCGGCCGAGGGCTGCACGCCTTCGCGCGTGGCCAGCCGATGGGTGCGCAGCGTCCAGGCGTCGGCAATGGGCACGGCGACGATGGGCAGTCCGGCCAGCTGCGGCCCCACCGCCTCGATGGGCAGCACGCCCACGCCCAGGCCGCTGGCGACCATGCGGCAGACGGCATCAAAGCTGCGCATCTGCATGCGGATTCTGACGGTCTGCCCCATCAGCGCCGCAGCGGTCATGAGCCGGCTGGAGATGGCGTTGCCGTCCATCAGGCAGATGAAGTCTTCGTCCAGCACGTCGCGCAGCGCCACCTGCGCCAGCGCGGCCAGCCGGTGCGCGCGCGGCACGATCAGCACCAAGTGGTCGGCAAACAGGTCGTGGAACTGCAGCCCCTGCAGCGGGTGCGCAATGTCCACGATGCCCAGGTCGGCCCGCCCGTCGAGCAGGGCCAGCGGAATCTCGGGGCTGCTGCGTTCTTCCAGATCGACGCGGATCAGCGGATGGCTCTGCAGGAAGGCCGCCAGCCGGTCGGGCAGCACCTCCAGGATGGCCGAGGCATTGGCCAGTACCCGCACATGGCCCTGCAGGCCCAGGCTGAAGTCGTGCAGCTCCACCGCCAGCCGTTCGGCATCGGCCAGCAGTTCGCGGCCGCGCTGCACCAGCAGCTGCCCGGTGGGCGTGACCTTCACGCCGCGCGAAGACCGCTCGAAGATGCGGATGCCCATGGCTGCCTCCAGCGCGGAAATGCGCGCGCTGGCCGCGCCCAGCGCCAGCTGCACCTGGTCGCTGCCCGCGCTGATGGAGCCGGCATCGGCCACGGCCACGATGACGCGCAGCGTCACAAGGTCAAGGGGGTCGTTCAGCACGGTGCAGTACAGGTGGGCGGGGACAGCAAGGAGATTGGGGCCGCATTCAATGAATGTGCACCGAAGTGTAGTGGGGCGGAGCAACACCGGAAAAAGTCACATATTGATAGCAAACAATCACCAATTTGTGGTGAGAAAAGGCTGAAAACACACCCATTTGGCCGCCAGCGCCAGGTCGCGCGTCCGTCTGGCGTCCGGGCAGCCCCCAGGGGGTGCCACAGGCCCGGTCGCACCGCCCGCCTCCGCACCGCGCAATGCACAATTTAAAACGCAATGGAGGACCGTTTGAAAATGCCAAAGCCATTTTTCATCCAGAATCGGCAACGTACAGACCAGCCGCCCCAGGCGCTCCCTAAGGACATTGATGCATCCACCTGACACGCGCTCGCCCGCTGCTCCCGAAAACCGTGCCCTGGTGGTGCTGCTGGTCTCGGTCTCTCTGGCGCTCGCCTGGATTCTCCAGCCGTTTTTCGGGACGCTCCTGTGGGGCGCCATCATCGCGCTGCTGTTTGCGCCGCTGTACCGCTGGCTGCTGCCGCGCCTGCGCCGGCGGCGCACGCTGGCGGCGCTGGCGACGCTGCTGGTGGTGGTGCTGATCGTCATCGTGCCATTTGCGCTGATCACCGCCTCGCTGGCCAGTGAGGCCGCGGCGGTCTACGGGCACATCCAGTCGGGCGAATGGAACGTGGCGCTCTACTTTCACCGGGTGTTTGACGCGCTGCCGCAGTGGGTGATGCAGCTGCTGGACCGCTTCGGCCTGGGGAACTTCGCCACGCTGCAGCGCCGTTTGATGGCTACGCTGACCCAAGGCAGCCAGTTCATCGCGACCAACGCGCTGAGCATTGGCCAGAACAGCTTTGACTTCATTGCCAGCCTGTTCATCACCCTGTACCTGGCTTTTTTCCTGATCCGCGATGGGGATGGCGTGGCACGCGGCGTGCGCCGGGCGATTCCGCTGGCGCCCGCGCACAAGAAGGAACTGGTGGAGAAATTTGCCACCGTGATCCGCGCCACCGTCAAGGGCAACCTGCTGGTCGCGGCCATCCAGGGCGCGCTGGGCGGCGTGGCGTTCTGGTTTCTGGGCGTCAGCGCCGCCCTGCTGTGGGCGGTGCTGATGGCCTTTCTGTCCCTGTTGCCGGCCGTGGGGGCCGGGCTGGTCTGGGTGCCGGTGGCGATTTACCTGTTCATGACCGGCGCCCTCTGGGAAAGCGTGGCGCTGGTGGCCTGGGGCGTGCTGGTCATCGGGCTGATTGACAACATCCTGCGCCCGCTGCTGGTGGGCAAGGACACCGGCATGCCCGACTACGTGGTGATGATCACGACGCTGGGCGGCATGGCGGTTTTCGGCATCAATGGCTTCGTCGTGGGCCCGGCGATTGCCGCCATGTTCTTCGCCGTCTGGCACATCTACAGCGCCACACGGGACCCGGCCACGCCCTGACGGGCCGCGGCGGACGGCGTCGCTTCAGCCGGCTTCCACCGCAAAGTGCAGGCCGGCGTGGGCCTGCAGCCGTTGCATCAGGCGCCCGCCCATGGCCGACGCCGGCGTCCAGATGCCGCCGGGGGTGTCCAGGGCATCCCGCAGCAGGCAGACCGCCGCTTCGGTGATCATCTTCGAGGTCGAACCATACCCGGGGTCGCGGTCGCCGGTGACGCCCACACGTAGCTGGTTGCCGGCGGCGTCTTCACCCAGGAACAGCACGTCGTAGAAGCCGGCTTCGCGCTCTTCGCGCGACGGCCCCTCGCCGGGCTTGGGGCCGCCCTCGGCGCCAAGTGACTTGTCGGCCGCCACAGCCTTGGCGATCGCCTCGCCCTTCTCGCCGGCGCCAGTGACAAGCATCTCGTCATAGACGAAGTCCGCACCCCAGGCCTGGCCGAGCAGGAAGTTGGAGCGGTGCACGTTGCGGGTGTTGATGGCGGCCATCACAAACGGCGCCACCCACAGGCCCAGCGCCTCGTCCAGCATGGGCTTGGCGCCCGAGGGCTGGCGCGGGCCTTCGAAGCCGGGCGTCAGCGAGAACGGGTTGCGCAGCAGGTCCAGCACGCGGGGGTCGGTGGCGGCGGCCATCGTCGCCTTCAGGCTGGCGGCGGTGCCACCTGAGAACGTGCCCTTCATCTTGCGCACCCGCCCACGCACCCGGGGGGCCGGATGGCCGAAACGGGCCTTCATCTCGTTTTGCAGCATGAACACACCGAGGTCGAACGGGATCGAGTCGAAACCGCACGAGAACACGATGCGCGCGCCGCTGGCTTTGGCCTGCGCCTCGTGGGCGTCGATCATCTGGCGCATCCAGGCGGGCTCGCCGCACAGGTCCACGTAGTCCACGCCACTGGCGGCGCAGGCCGCCACCAGCGCGCTGCCATAGAGCTGGTCGGGGCCGACGGTGGGCAGCACCAGGCGGGTCTGCGCCATCAGCGCCTGCAGGCTGGCCGGGTCCGTGCTGTCGGTGACGACCAGCGGCGTGTCGGCGGGCGCGCCCACTTCGTCGCGCACGGCCGCCAGCTTGGCGGCGCTGCGCCCGCCCATGGCCCAGCGCAGGCCGCTGCCCGCCGGGTAGCGCTGCAACAGGTATTCCACCACCAGCCGGCCGGTGAAGCCGGTGGCGCCATGGACAACGAGGTCATACGGTTTGGTCATCGGAAGTCTTTCGTCTGCTTTTGCGGGGGGCCTTGAGCGACGTTGCCGCCGGGCCGGAATCGGCGGATGGTAGTGCGGCAGGGGCAATTTCCCCTGTCGCGCGCGCCACACCGGGGGCTTTGCGTGGGCGTCTTGCGCCCGCAGCCACCAGTTCGTCCAGCGCGGCCAGCAGTGCGGCCGACAGCGCGCGCGCGTCGGGCACGGCGCAGGCCGCCGTGGTGAAGCCAAAACCCATGGTGCCGGCGTAGCTCATCACCGTGATGTTCAGCCCCACGCCGTGCTCGACGATGGACAGCGGCCAGTAGCGAACCATGCGCGCGCCGGCCGCGTACAGCGGCACCTGCGGGCCCGGCACGTTGGAGATGACCACGTTGGCGATCGGCGGGATCGCGCCCGCCAGGCCCGAGCGCCCATACAGTTCGGCCAGCCCGCGCAGCAGCCAGGGCGCACCGATGGACGGAAAGTCCGTCGGAATCACGCGTCGGGCCCGCTTGGCCACCGCCTTCACCGCGCCAGAGGCGTCACGGATGGCCTTCAGGCGCTTGACCGGGTCGGCGATCTGGGTGTTCAGGTTCACCAGGCTCAGCGTGGCCTGGGTGCTGTACTCGGTGTTGCCGGCGGCGCGCAGCGAGATCGGCATGGACGCGGTCAACGGTTTCTTCGGAATGCCGCCGTGATCGGCCAGGTAGCGGCGCAGCGCCCCGCTGCACAGGGCCATCACCACGTCGTTGAGCTTGGCCTCGTGGCGTTCGGCCAGCGTCTTGAGGGTCTCCAGCGGAATCGTCGCGGCGGCAAACCCGCGCGCGCCGGTGATCGGCCCGTTCAGCGGCGTCTTCGGGCCGAAGGAGAAGTTCTGCCCCAGCTTGCCCTTGGCCTCCTGGGGGGCGGAGGCGCCGAACATGCCGGCCAGCGCATTCACCACGTCGGGCAGGTGCCGCACCAGTTTGACGTACTGCCCGGCGTCGTGTTTGAGGGCAGCGGCGGCCAGCGCCAGCATGCCGGGCGGCTCGGCATGGCGCACGGTGCCGCGCGGGATCACCCGGGGCTTGGGTGTCACGTCAAACAACGCCTGCGCCAACTGCACGCCGGCCTGCCCGTCCAGCACCGCGTGGTGCACCTTGATGTAGTAGCCCACCTGGCCGCTTTGCAGCCCGTCGATGACGTACAGGCGCCACAGCGGGCGGCTGCGGTCCAGCAGCTCGCCGTGCAGCCGCCCGGCGCAGTCTTCCAGCTGGTCCAGGCTGCCGGGCGCCGGCAGCGTCAGCCGCTGCACGTGGTAGTCCAGATCGACCCGGTTGTCTGCAACCCAGGCGGGGTTGGCAAACTGCAGCGGCATGGGCGCCAGCTTGCGGGTGAACACCGGCACCAGGTGCAGGCGCTTTTTCATCTGCCGCTGCAGGTCGGCGTGGAAATCGCCGTGGTAGCCCTCGGGCAGGTCGAAGAGGCTCAGCGAGCCGACGTGCATCGGGGTTTCGGGCGTTTCCAGGTGCAGGAAGGCGCCGTCGATGCCGCTCAGTGTTTTCATGGGGTTCTCCTTGGGTCCGCGGCCGGGCTGTCGCCCACAGGCCTGCCGCGCATCCGCCGCCGCGCTACAGTCCGGGGCAATGCGCACCATAATCTTTTTTGCAGCCCGCGCGCGACTCCTGCGCGACTGAATGGCCGCGCCGTTCCTTCAACAGGTCAAGACCATGCTCGGATTTCTGCCACCCTTTGTCCGGGGCGTCATTGCCCTGCTGCTGCTGGTGCTCAACACGCTGTTCTGGTGCGCGCTGCTGTTTGCGCTGGCCCTGGTCAAACTGGTGCTGCCTTTCAAGGCAGTGCGCCTGCGCATCGACCCCGGGCTCAACGCCATTGCCACGGCCTGGATCGCCTGCAACAGCGGCTGGATGCGGCTGACCCAGCGCACCGCCTGGGACGTGCAGGGCGTGGCGGAACTGCCCTACCGCGGCTGGTATCTGGTGAACTGCAACCACCAGTCGTGGGTGGACATCTTTGTGCTGCAGCACGTCATGAACCGGCGCATCCCGCTGCTGAAGTTCTTCCTGAAACAGCAGCTGATCTACGTGCCGGTGATTGGTCTCGCCTGGTGGGCGCTGGACTTCCCGTTCATGAAACGGCATTCGCGCGCCGCGCTGCGCAAGAACCCCACCCTGCGCCAGCAGGACCGCGACACCACGCGCCGCGCCTGCGAAAAGTTCGCACTCGTCCCCACCAGCGTCATGAACTTTGCCGAAGGCACGCGGTTCACGCAGGCCAAGCACGCGGCCCAGGCCTCGCCCTACCGGCACCTGCTCCTGCCCAAGGCCGGCGCGCTGGCCCTGGCGCTCAACGCCATGGGCGCGCAATTTCACGCGCTGGTGGATGTCACCATCGTCTACCCCGGCGGCGCCCCCACGTTCTGGCAGTTCCTGTGCGGCACCACGCCGCGCGTGGTGCTGCGGGCGCGGCAGGTGGCCATTCCGGCCGCGTTCTGCGAAGGGGACTATGACGGCGACGCCGCCTTCCGTGCCGTGCTGCAGCGCTGGCTGGCGACTACTCGCCGTGGCTGACGGCCAATCTGCATCTTTCCGATTTCCCCGAAGAACGCCACGGCGCACCTGCCTCGTGGGACAACGTTTTTTACGACAGCCCCGGCCTCGGCTATGTGACCGCCACCCATCAATTGATTCGCCGCCGCCTGAGCGGCACGGTGTTCACCTATTACCGCGCCCTGCATGAGATGACGCCGGCTGCCGGTCGCCAGCTGTTGCTTGATACTCCACGCGAAGCCTGGGCCGAAGGCATCTTGAGCGAACTGGAGCGG
>ERZ1034365.1402-NODE-1402-length-12326-cov-2.584538_pt1 | contig 12326 bp, 10 predicted proteins | sample MGYA00520615_ERZ1034365 | MGnify/ENA primary metagenome ERZ1034365 (study PRJEB33736, sample SAMEA104284505) | Azolla filiculoides | biome: Urban; feature: Water surface; material: Ditch water | place: Netherlands | collected 2015-10-28 | depth 0-0.1 m ... | reverse complement strand
AGTGTTTCTGGCTTTAGCCAATCCATTCCAAACATGTGCCCCTAGCAGGATTCGAACCTGCGCACATGCCTTCGGAGGGCAATGCTCTGATCCCCTGAGCTATAGGGGCTTAGGTTGGGTTAAGCCTAACAGCGGGAGGGTATTAGTCTTTTGCTTTGAAGTGACCGAGAGAAGGATGAACGCCATGGGTTTGAAGCTAGCTGGCCAGTGGGTCTGGGATTCATGGTTTGCCTTCGATGGCGAGAATCATCACGCCTTTTATTTGCAGGCCAGCCGTGCTCTGGGAGACCCGAATCGACGACACCGAAACACTTCGGTTGGTCACGCGATCTCGAAGGATTTAACCAATTGGACAGTCGTTCGAGACGCCCTGGCACCGAGCGAGGCACCAGCTCCCGACAGCTGGACAACCTGGACCGGTTCGATCGTTCGAGAAGACAGTGGCAGTTGGCGAATGTTCTACACCGGCACCAGTCGCGAAGACGCTGGCGAGCGCCAAACCGTTTGTGCTGCAACCTCGGATGACTTGATGACCTGGACCAAGGTCGAGCCAGCTCCCGTGGTCGCAGCCGATTCGCGCTGGTACAAAACTCTGTCGGCTGGATTCACCAACGAGCCATTCCGCGACCCTTGGGTTTGCCGCTTGCCCGGTCAGACCGAGTGGACCATGTTGACCACCGCCGGCGCAAAAGATGCGCCGAGCCGCGAGGTAGAAGCGGTCATGGGTGTCGCGAAATCTAACGACCTGGTGAACTGGCAGGTGCAACCCCCGCTTGGCGCACCCGGTCAAGGGTTTGGCGAGACCGAGGTCTTTCAGTTTGAAGTAGTCGACGGAGTGCCAATCATCCTGTTCTGCTGCGGTCCGATGTGGCTTTCGAAAGAGCGCCTCGAAGCCGGCGAGCGCGGTGGCCTCTACAGTTTTGCCGTTGCTCCCGACCTGAGCGATGTCGACTTCAACCGAGCCACGCTGTTTCCAGACACCCACCTGTATGCCTCTCGCTTGGTTCAAGACCGCGATGGCGGCTGGAACCTGATTGCCTTCATCAACGAGGTAAATGGCGAGTTTGTAGGCGAATTATGTGACCCGGTGCCGGTCACCGCCGACCCGATTCGTGGTCTAATCAAGCGCTAATCGGTATGATTTAGGGGATATCTCTTTTCGAGTCGTCCCTCTGGCGTGCCGACTTTGGTGAGATCAACACTTTTTCCTGGTTAGGCAATACTTTGACTCCTGCAGACCTCTCTGCCGCGATTGTTCGCATCCTTGCTGCTTTGCAATCAAGCGGCAAGCTTGGTGCGGGCGAATTGCCTGCCGAGGTTGTTGTTGAGCGCCCTAAGAACCGTGATCACGGAGACTGGGCAACCAACGTTGCCATGCAGTTTGCCGGCAAATTTGGCATGAACCCGCGTGCATTTGCCGAGCTTCTGGCCGCCGAGCTTTCAAACCTTGATGGTGTCTCGAAGGTAGACATCGCGGGACCTGGCTTCATCAACATTTCGGTTAGCGCTGCCGCTGCCGGTGAATTGGCAAAGGCCATCATCGAGGCCGGCGATGCCTATGGAACCGGCACCGACCTCGCCGGCGTAAAGCTAAACCTCGAGTTTGTGTCGGCCAACCCAACTGGCCCGATTCACATGGGTGGCACTCGATGGGCTGCCGTCGGTGACTCGCTGGCTCGAGTTTTTGAAGCACAGGGTGCCGACGTAACTCGCGAATACTATTTCAACGATCACGGTGCCCAGATTGACCGTTTTGCTCGTTCTCTTTTGGCAAGCGCCAGAGGTCAAGAGGCGCCAGAAGATGGCTATGCCGGTGCCTACATCGTCGACATCGCCCAGCGCGTGCTTGCCGAAACCGCCGTCAACATTCTCGAACTGTCTGAGGCAGAGGCCCAAGAGGCGTTCCGTGCCGCGGGCGTCGAGTTGATGTTCCAAGAGATTCGCGAATCGCTGCACGACTTTGGTGTTGACTTCGACGTTTACTTTCACGAGAACTCGCTATACGAGTCGAAGGCCGTCGAGCGTGCAATCGAGCGTCTTCGCGAACTAGGCCACATCTTCGAATCAGAGGGTGCGGTTTGGCTGCGTTCAACCACCTTCGGCGACGACCGCGACCGAGTGGTCATCAAGAGCGATGGCGAACACGCCTACATCGCCGGCGACCTGGCCTACTACCTCGACAAGCGCGAACGTGGCTTCGATCGCTGCATTTACATGCTCGGTGCCGACCACCACGGTTATGTGCCACGCATGATGGCGCTTTGCGCGGCCTTTGGCGACGAGCCTGGCAACAACCTCGAAATTCTTATCGGCCAGATGGTAAACCTGATGCGTGATGGCGAGCCGGTTCGCATGTCAAAGCGTGCGGGCACCGTGGTCACCATGGAGGACCTGGTTGAGGCCGTGGGCACCGATGCTGCCCGCTATGCATTGGCTCGCTCGTCAATCAACTCGCAACTCGACATCGACCTTGAGCAGCTTGCCAAAAAGACCAACGACAACCCGGTCTTCTATGTGCAGTATGCCCACGCGAGAACCAAGCAGGTTGCCGTAAATGCGGCGAGCCTCGGCGTCGACACCACCGAATTTGAACCGAGCCTGCTCAGCCACCCTGCCGAGTCAGAACTGCTAGCCAAGCTCAGCGAGTTCCCGCGAGTGGTTGCCTCGGCAGCCGAGTTCCGTGAACCGCACCGAGTCGCCCGCTACATCGAAGAAGTAGCCGGTTCTTACCACCGCTGGTACAGCGAGTGCCGCGTTACCCCGCTCTCGGGCGGCGCGGTTGAGGCAGTGCACCGCACCCGACTTTCACTAAACAACGCGGCCGGCATTGTTCTGCGCAACGGCCTTCGCCTACTCGGCGTTTCGACCCCAGAAAAGATGTAATCGATGACTAACCCGCTAGCGCCCGAGTGGTTGCAATACCCAGGCAACGTGAACGCTCTAGACGAGCGAGTTTGGCCACGCCACGCAAAGCGTGAAGCAACCGGCGAACTAACCATTGCCTCTGTTTCAGCCACCGCGCTCGCCGCAGAATTTGGCACTCCGCTTTACGTCATCGACGAAGATGACTTCCGTGCTCGTGCTACCGCTGCCAAGAGCATCCTTGGTGGTGCCGCCGAAAAGATTGGCAGCTCGGCAAAGGTTTACTACGCAAGCAAAGCTTTTCTTTCGACCGAAATTGTCACCTGGATCAACGAGCTTGGTCTGAACATCGATGTTGCCAGCGGGGGAGAACTAGCCGCGGCGCTCGCCGGAGGTATTGACGCAAGCAGAATTGGTCTGCACGGCAACAACAAGAGCCTTCGCGAGATTGCGCGTGCCGTGAGTGCCGGTGTTGGTGCAATCGTGATCGACTCTGAACTTGAGATTGAGCGCGTCGCTTCGGCCGCCGCCGCTCAGGATGTCACCCAAAATGTTCGCCTGCGCGTGAACACCGGAGTGCACGCCAATACCCACGACTTTTTGGCCACCGCTCGTGAAGACCAGAAATTTGGCATCGCACTAGCCGATGTTGCCGACCTGGTTGCCAAGATTCGCTCGCACAGCCACCTGAACTTCTTGGGTTTCCACCAGCACGTTGGGTCGCAGATCTTCGCCGTTGAGGGCTTCGTCGAATCAACCAAGCGCCTAATCGCTCTGCACGCAGAGCTGAGCAAAGACGCCGAGATTCCAGAGCTAAACCTTGGCGGTGGCTTCGGTGTCAACTACAAGCCGGCCGACAAGGCACCAGATCTTCGCTACTTTGCCGACGCCATCACAGCTGTGGTTGCAGAACAGTGTGCCAAGCACGGAATCAAGGTTCCGGCGCTCGCCTTCGAGCCTGGCCGATTCATCGCCGGCAACCCTGGCGTCACGCTTTACAAGGTCGGCACCATCAAAGATGTCAAGGTCACAGATGGGGCAGAGCCTGCGGTTCGCAAATATGTTTCGGTTGACGGCGGCATGAGCGACAACGCGCGCCCAGCGCTTTACGAAGCTGAGTATCACGTGACCCTGGCCTCGAGAAGTTCATCCGAGAAGGCTGCTCTGGCTCGCGTAGTAGGCAAGCACTGTGAGAGCGGCGACATCGTGGTTCGCCACGATTACCTGCCAGCCGACGTGCAGCCCAACGATCTTCTTGCCGTGGCTACCACCGGCGCTTACTGCTATTCGCTTTCGAGCAACTACAACTTCTTGACCAAGCCAGCCGTGGTTGCGGTTCGCGACGGCAAGGCTCGATTGGTAATTCGAGCCGAAACTGAGGCAGATTTGTTTACCAGAGATGTTCGCTATCAGGCTGAGCACGCATCAGCAGAGACGAGAAACTAATGACTAACTCGAACGAATACCGCCCGCTGCGCATCGCGCTTCTTGGTGCCGGTTCTGTTGGTTCTCAGGTCGCCCGCCTTCTAATCGAAAACAAGTCAGAGCTTGCCGCCCGCGTTGGCGCCGAGCTCGAGCTAGTCGGCATCGCCGTTCGTGACATCGACTCACCACGCAACGCCGGTGTGCCTCGCGAGCTATTGACCCTCGACGCCGAGAGCTTGATTCTCGGTGCCGACATCGTCATCGAAGTGATGGGTGGCATTGAGCCTGCTCGCACCTACATTCTTCAGGCGCTAAATTCTGGCTCAGACGTCATCACCGCCAACAAGGCCCTGCTTGCCACCCACGGCACCGAGCTGTTTGACACCGCTGAGCAAGTTGGTGCGCAGCTTTACTTCGAGGCCGCGGTTGCCGGTGCGATTCCAATCATTCGCCCGCTTCGCGAATCGCTTGCCGGTGACAAGGTAAACCGCATCATGGGCATTGTGAACGGCACCACCAACTTCATTCTTGACCGCATGGATTCAACCGGTTCAACCTTCGCCGACGCGCTCGCCGAAGCAACCGAACTGGGCTATGCCGAGGCAGACCCAACTGCCGACATCGAGGCCTACGATGCGGCTCAGAAGGCTGCCATCCTTGCTTCGCTTGCCTTCCACACCGAGGTTCCGCTCGAGTCGGTTTACCGCGAGGGAATCACCAAAATCACCGCCGAGCAAATGGCCGCGGCCAAGCGTGACGGCTATGTCATCAAGCTTTTGGCGATCTGTGAGCGCGTTGCCGCCGATGCAGCCGGCCAAGAGGGCGTCTCGGTTCGCGTTCACCCTGCCCTGATCTCACGCGAGCACCCACTAGGCGCTGTTCGCGGTGCGTTCAACGCGGTATTCGTTGAGGCAGAGGCCGCCGGTTCGTTGATGTTCTATGGTGCCGGAGCCGGTGGCGTGCAAACCGCATCCGCAGTTCTAGGTGACCTGGTTTCGGCTGCAAAGCGTCATGTTGCCGGTGGACCTGGCCTTGCCGACTCGGTGCACGCGAACCTGCCGGTCTTGCCGATTGACCGCGTTCAGACCCGCTACCAGATCACTCTCGAGGTCACTGACCAGCCAGGAATCTTGGCGAAAATCGCAAACGTGTTCTCAGACCACAACGTTTCAATCGAAACTGTTGAGCAGTCAGTGCGTGTGCTGGCCGGCATTGCCAGCAAGACCGCTACCCTCGAGGTAGGCACTCACGCAGCGACCGACGCGTCGTTGTCTGCAGTCGTAAAGTCTCTCGCCGCAAACGATGCGGTCGAGTCCATCACTTCAGTCATCCGAGTAGAAGGTATCTAATGGCTCACCAATGGCGCGGTGTGATCCGCGAATACATCGATCGTCTAGACATTTCTAGCGACAACCCAGTGATTACCCTCGGCGAGGGTGGCACCCCGTTGGTTGAGGCTCCGGCACTTGCCAAGTTAGTTGGCGCAGAGCGCGTTCTGCTCAAGGTCGAGGGTATGAACCCAACCGGTTCGTTCAAAGACCGCGGCATGACCATGGCTGTCTCAAAAGCAGTTGGCCACGGTGCCCAGGCTGTCATCGCGGCATCTACCGGCAACACCTCTGCTTCGGCAGCCGCCTATGCGGCAGCAGCCGGCATCAAGTCCGTCGTGCTAGTTCCAGAGGGCAAGATCTCTCTCGGCAAGCTAAGCCAGGCAGTTGCTCACAAGGCTCAGATTCTTCAGGTTCAGGGCAACTTTGATGACTGCCTCGACCTAGCTCGCGACCTGTCAGACAACTACCCGGTTCACCTAGTCAACTCGGTCAACCCAGACCGCATCGAGGGCCAGAAGACCGGCGCGTTCGAGGTCGTTGACTCACTTGGTTTCGCACCTGACTTCCACGTGCTTCCAGTCGGCAACGCCGGCAACTACTCGGCCTACTTCAAGGGTTACCTCGAAGACTTCAACGAGGGCCGCATCAAGGCCGTTCCTAAGATGTGGGGCTTCCAGGCCGAGGGCTCAGCGCCGTTCACCTTTGGTAACCCGGTTAAGAACCCAGAGACCATCGCAACCGCGATTCGCATCGGCAACCCGGCCTCATACGACCTTGCTTTGTCGGCACGCGAGTGCTCACTCGGTCAGTTTGGCTTCGCTTCAGACGCCGAAATTCTTTGGATGCACCGCTTCTTGTCACAGGAGGTTGGCGTTTTCGTTGAGCCTTCATCGGCAACCGGTGCTGCAGGCTTGTTCAAGCACTCAAAGATGGGTGAGGTGCCAGCAGGATCGACCATCGTGGTTACCGTAACCGGTCACGGTTTGAAAGACCCAATGTGGGCGCTAAAGACCGAGAGTGGCAAGACCATCAAGCCACAGGCGGTTGCCAACAAGGTTGAAGCTGTTGCTGAGCGACTAGGTCTTTCAAAGAAGTAACTATGACTTCACTAATCGGCAGAAAAGTCACGGTAAAGGTTCCGGCCACCTCGGCCAACCTTGGCCCTGGCTTTGACACGCTTGGCATGGCGCTTTCCTACTACGACGAACTTCAGGTTGAGGTCGTCGCGGGTTCGGGCGCATTTGTCGAGGTCCACGGCGAAGGTGAGGGCGAGGTTCCTACCGACGCCAGCAACCTAGTCGTCAAGTCGATTGCCTACACCTTCGAAAAGTTTGGTCAGCCGGTACCGGCGTTCAAGCTGATCGCGCACAACATCATTCCTCACGGCCGCGGCATGGGTTCGTCTGGGGCCGCCGTGGTCTCGGGCATCATTGCCGCCAAGGGTTTGCTAGAGGGCATCGTAAAGATGACCGACAAAGACCTGCTCGACATTGCCACCGAACTTGAGGGGCACCCAGACAACGTTGCGCCCGCGCTTTTCGGCGGCCTCACCATTGCCTGGGAAGACGAGTCTGGCCCGCACCACAAGAAGCTTTTCGTGCACCGCGGTGTTTCGCCACTTGAGCTGGTTCCGAACTTCAAGATGTCAACCGCTCTGGCCAGGTCGCTTCAGCCTGACTCGGTTCCTCACAACGACGCTGTGTTCAACGTTTCTCGCTCGGCCCTGTTGATCGCGGCTTTGACTCAGAGCCCAGAGCTGATGATGGCGGCAACCGAAGACCGCTTGCACCAGGATTACCGCGCTTCGGCGATGCCAGAGACCAACTCGCTGGTTCAGCTAATGCGTGAACACGGCTTCGCCGCCGTAGTTTCCGGAGCCGGCCCATCGGTTCTGGTGCTAGCCAACGGCCCAGCCGAAAGACTTGCAGCAGCAAAACTCGCGAAGACACACTACCCAGAGTGGAACTCACTTCTTTTGGCAGTGGACTTCAAAGGTGCTACTGTTGTAGTGCATCAATAAATACGCAAGAACGTTTTCTCAGTTCGGCGTTTGATGAAATCCTCGCAAAATCTAACTGCGAGCCCGCACGGTCAAGACGTGCATGCGGTGACTATCAAAATCAATTCGAGTCACCGAACCTCCTAAGAAAGAGCAATCAAAAACATGGATGAAATCCAGGACACCACTCCGGTGCGCAAGAGCCGCCGCGTAGTAGCAGAAGCCTCAGCTCCAGCAGCAGATGCAACCTCAGAAGCTCCAAAAAAGACCACTCGCACCCGCGCAGCAAAGCCTGCGACCGAGTCGGCAGAATCAACCACCTCGGCTCCGGCAGAGCGCGCACCACGTCGTGCAGCTAAGTCTGCAGAAGGCTCGACCGAGTCTGCGCCAGCAGCCGGCAACGAGTCACGTTCAGAGTCAAATGGCGAGGCCCGCGAGCCTCGTGAGTCAAACGGCGAGGGCGGCGAAGGCCGCGAGCGCTCGGGCAACTCACGCAACCGCAACCGTAACCGTAACCGCAACCGCAATGGTGGCGACAACGGCGAATCACGCGAGTCAAGCGGCGAAGGCGGCGAGGCTCGTGAGCCACGCGAGCAGCGCGACAACGCAAACCGCGACAACTCGACCTCAGCCAACGACCGCAACAACGAGCGCGGCGAGCGCGACTTCAACGACGACCGTCGTGGTGGCCGCAATCGCAACCGCAATGGCAACCGCAACGACCGTTTCCGCGACCGTGACCGCAACCGCGGTGGCCGTGGCAACAACGGTTACGACGAGGCCGAGCCAGAAATCTCTCCAGATGACGTTCTAGTTCCAGTAGCGGGCATCCTTGATGTTCTCGACAACTACGCGTTCGTTCGCACCAGCGGTTACCTTCCTGGTCCAAACGACGTCTACGTTTCACTCGGCCAGGTCAAGAAGTACAACCTGCGCAAGGGTGACGCCGTTGTTGGTGCAATCCGTCAGCCACGCGAAGGCGACAACGCCGGCCGCGTAAAGTTCAACGCGATCGTTCGCATCGACTCGATCAACGGTCTAACCGTCGAGCAGGCTGCAACCCGCGTTGAGTTCCAGAAGCTAACCCCGCTTTACCCGCAGACTCGCTTGCGCCTCGAGACCGAGCCAAACAAGCTCAGCACCCGAATCATCGACTTGGTTTCACCAATCGGTAAGGGCCAGCGCGGTTTGATTGTTTCGCCTCCAAAGGCCGGTAAGACCCTGGTTCTTCAGGCGATCGCAAACTCAATCGCGGTCAACAACCCAGAGGTTCACCTAATGGTTGTTCTCGTTGACGAGCGACCAGAAGAAGTTACCGACATGCAGCGCACCGTCAAGGGCGAGGTCATTGCCTCAACCTTCGACCGTCCCGCCGAAGACCACACCACCGTTGCCGAGTTGGCAATCGAGCGCGCAAAGCGTTTGGTTGAGCTTGGTCACGACGTTGTCGTTCTTCTTGACTCGATCACCCGTCTAGGTCGCGCCTACAACCTAAGCGCTCCTGCTTCTGGCCGCATCCTTTCTGGTGGTGTCGATTCATCTGCTCTGTACCCACCAAAGCGTTTCTTCGGTGCTGCTCGCAACATCGAAGATGGCGGCTCGCTAACCATCCTTGCCACCGCTCTTGTTGAGACCGGTTCAAAGATGGATGAGGTCATCTTCGAAGAGTTCAAGGGAACCGGAAACATGGAGCTGCGTCTGTCGCGTTCACTCGCCGACAAGCGCATCTTCCCGGCTGTCGACGTCAACGCTTCGGGTACCCGTCGCGAAGAAATGTTGATGAGCCCTGACGAGACCAAGATTGTCTGGAAGCTCCGCCGCGCACTTGCCGGCCTAGAGCAGCAGCAGGCTCTTGAGCTTGTCTTGAACCGCTTGAAGGAGACCTCGAGCAACGTCGAGTTCCTGATGCAGGTTCAGAAGTCGATGCCGGTTCCATCAGGTTCTGACTCGGAGTAAATAATTGCTTTCCTCGGTACAACCACTCATTGAAGAGCACCTGGAGCTTCAGACCAAGCTGTCTGACCCAGCGCTTCACGGCAATCCTGCTCTAGCCAAGAAGCTCAATCGTCGCTACGCCGAATTGAGCGCAATTGTGGCTGCCTACAACCAGGTCAACTCGCTTGGCGACGACCTGGCTGCGGCTAAAGAGCTTGCCAAAGAAGATGAGATGTTTGCCGAAGAGGTTCCTGCCACCGAGCAGAAACTTCACGAAGCAAATGAAAAACTTCGTCGCCTTCTGATTCCTCGCGACCCAGATGACGGCCGTGACGTGATCATGGAAATCAAGGCCGGTGAAGGTGGTGCGGAATCTGCACTATTCGCAGCCGACTTGCTCCGCATGTACCTTCAGTACGCCAACTCAAAAGGTTGGAAGACCGAAATTCTTGACAAGAACGAGTCTGACCTTGGCGGCATCAAAGATATTCAGCTAGCCATCAAGTCGAACACCACCGACCCGGCTCAGGGCGTTCACGCTCACCTAAAGTACGAGGGCGGTGTGCACCGCGTTCAGCGCGTGCCAGCAACCGAGACCCAGGGTCGAATTCACACCTCGGCAGCCGGCGTTCTGGTCTTCCCTGAAGTTGACGAGCCAGAAGAAGTCGAGATTCACCCGAACGACCTTCGCATCGACGTCTACCGTTCATCTGGCCCTGGCGGTCAGTCGGTTAACACCACCGACTCGGCAGTGCGCATTACCCACTTGCCAACGGGCATCACCGTGGCCATGCAAAACGAGAAGTCTCAGCTTCAAAACCGCGAGGCCGGTATGCGCGTTCTTCGTGCCCGCATTCTTGCGGCTCAGCAAGAGGCTCTCGAGGCCGAGCAATCGGCAGCGCGCAAGTCTCAGGTTAAGTCGGTCGACCGCTCAGAGCGCATTCGCACCTACAACTACCCAGAGAACCGCATCGCCGATCACCGCACCGGCTACAAGGCATACAACTTGGATGCTGTCATGGATGGCGCACTCGAGCCGGTCATTCAGTCGGCAATTGCCATGGATGAAGAAGCTCGTCTAGCGGCAATCGGTAACACCGAAGACAAGTAACTTGCTGCTGCTCGACGTTGTTGAACACGCTGCCAAGCGCTTTGCCGAGGTCGGCATTGATTCTGCGATTGTTGACGCCGAGCTTTTGGCCGGTCACGTTCTGGGGCTAACCCGAGGTCAAGTTCAAGCCGAGATCATTCGTGGTGGGTTCCTCACCGAAGAGCAGTCCGAGACTCTGAACCACCTTTACGCGCGCCGTATAGCCCGCGAACCGCTGCAACACATCACCGGAGTCGCCTACTTTCGCGACCTCGAGCTAAAGGTTGGCAGGGGAGTCTTCATTCCTCGACCCGAAACCGAATTCGTTGCCCAACTGGCAATCGATGCGCTTCGCGCCAGCCTGTCAAACGACCCAGCCCCGATTGCGGTCGACCTTGGTGCCGGTTCTGGCGCAATCGCGTTGGCCATGGCCACCGAGGTTTTGCCAGCCCAAATCTTTGCCGTCGAAAAATCCGACGAAGCCATGCCCTTCACCGCAGCCAACTTTGAAACCTACGCTCACACCGGCGCCAAGCTAATTCAGGGCGACTTGGTCGATGCCTTCAGCGACCTCGATGGCAAGGTGGTGGTTGTCGCGTCTAACCCGCCATACATTCCACTTGAAATGATTCCACGCGATCCCGAGGTTCGACTCTTCGATCCCGAGCTTGCCCTGTATGGCGGCCAAGATGGAATGTCGGTTATGCATCTGGTTTCTGCGACGGCAAAGCGCCTCTTGATTGACGGGGGAGAGCTCGTTGTAGAGCACGCAGACTCGCAATCTGATCAGGTCTGTCAACTACTATTGGCTGATGGATGGCGTGATGTTCGCGCCCACCAAGACCTAACCGGTCGAGACCGAGCCGTAACCGCGAAAAAGTAATTCAGGGCAGGAGAGCAAATACCCATGGAGCGAATCTATGACTGCTCAGTCGACACCGACCTGCTTACCGGTATGCGCCTGGCGAAGGTTTCGCTCGGTAGACATGAACTTGTGGTGATGCCAACCGACACCGTTTACGGAATCGGTTGCGACGCATTTTCGGCAAAGGGCGTAGAGGCTCTGCTTGCAGCCAAGGGCAGAGGCCCTCAGTCGCCGCCCCCGGTGTTGATTCCTAACACCCAAACTCTTCACGCTCTGGCCGAGAGCGTGCCCGACGTTGCGGTTCGCTTGGCCGAGACATTTTGGCCTGGCGCTCTAACCATGATTCTTCGCGCTCAACCTTCACTCAACTGGAATCTCGGTGAGACCCGCGGCACGGTTGCCTTGCGAATGCCAGACCACAAGATCGCTCTGGCTTTGCTCGAAGAGGTTGGCCCGATGGCCGTTTCGAGCGCCAACCTCACCGGCGAACCCGCTGCCACAACCTGCCAGCAGGCCGAGGCCTACCTTGGTTCTAGCGTTTCGGTATATCTTGATGGCGGCACTAGCCCGAAGGGTGAGGCATCGACCATACTTGACCTCACCTCGATCGTCGATACCTACGACGCCGATGGCGGGCTAACCACCACCGGCAGCATCAAAATTGTTCGCCGAGGTGCACTTCGACCAGAGCAAATCCGCTCAATTGCCGGCAGCCTTCTAGAGCTCGAGGCTTAGCCGGTGCGCGCCTATCTTCTGATCATGCTGATTTCGGCACTGATTACGTTTGTGGGCACCTTCGCACCCCTTCGAATCAGCCAC
>ERZ1034365.1401-NODE-1401-length-12327-cov-2.963184_pt1 | contig 12327 bp, 10 predicted proteins | sample MGYA00520615_ERZ1034365 | MGnify/ENA primary metagenome ERZ1034365 (study PRJEB33736, sample SAMEA104284505) | Azolla filiculoides | biome: Urban; feature: Water surface; material: Ditch water | place: Netherlands | collected 2015-10-28 | depth 0-0.1 m ... | reverse complement strand
CGGTTTGGTCATCACCCCGAGCCACAACCCACCAACCGACGGCGGCTTCAAATACAACCCTCCTCACGGTGGCCCAGCCGATTCAGATGCCACCAACTGGATCGCCGCTCGCGCGAACGAAATCATCCTTGGTGGTCTTCGCGAGGTTAAGCGCGCAGCGCCTGCCCCAACCAAGTTTCACTATCGCGACAACTATGTTTCGCAGCTGGCCGATGTGCTCAACATGGATGCGATTCGCGACTCGGGTGTCTCGATTGGTGCCGACCCAATGGGTGGTGCCTCGGTTGATTATTGGGGTGCGATTGGCGAGCGCTTCGCGCTGAACCTAACCGTGGTGAACCCGAACGTTGATTTTCAATTTGGCTTTATGAACCTCGACTGGGACGGCAAGATTCGCATGGACTGCTCGAGCCCGCACGCAATGGCATCGCTGATTGAGAACCGCGCTCGCTTTGACATTTCTACCGGCAACGACGCCGACGCCGACCGCCACGGAATCGTTACCCGCGATGGTGGCCTGATGAACCCAAACCACTTCTTGGCAGTTGGCATCGACTACCTGTTTAGCCACCGCCCAGGTTGGGCGAGCGACGCAGCCGTAGGCAAGACCATGGTTTCGAGCTCGATCATCAACCGAGTGGTTGCCAATCTAGGCCGCCGCTTAGTTGAGGTGCCGGTTGGTTTCAAGTGGTTTGTGCCAGGCCTGATTGATGGCTCGGTTGGTTTTGGTGGCGAGGAGTCTGCGGGTGCATCTTTCTTGCGCCTCGACGGCAAAGCCTGGTCGACCGACAAAGACGGCCTGATTCTTGCGCTGCTTGCAGCCGAGATAACCGCGGTAACCGGCAAAACCCCTTCACAGCACTATGGCAATCTAACCGCCAAATATGGCGCTCCGGCCTATGAGCGCATCGACGCCCCGGCCACCCTTGAACAGAAGGCAAAGTTGGGCAAGCTTTCGGCAAACGATGTGACCGCAACCGAGTTGGCCGGCGAAAAGATCACCGGCATTCTCACTCACGCGCCGGGCAATGGCGCCGCACTTGGCGGCCTAAAGGTTGAAACCGAGAACGCCTGGTTTGCTGCTCGCCCGTCGGGCACCGAGAACGTCTACAAAATTTATGCAGAGAGTTTTAAGGGTGATCAGCACCTTCGCGAGGTGCAGGTCGAGGCTAAGAAGCTAGTCGATGGAGTGCTGGGCTAGAGCTAAATCGGAACCTAGTATTTGTAACTCGGCGCTGCCGGCAGGTTCCAAAACTTTTCGAGCACGGTCACATTGAGCGACTTCATTTCGGTTGCCAACTCGACGCCTACATATCTAAAGTGCCATGGCTCAAACTGGTAGCCGGTGACCTTGGTTTGGCCATCTGGGTAACGCAAAATAAAACCGTATTGCCACGAGTTGGCTGCCAACCACTTGCCGGCCTTGGTTTTGGCGAAGCAAACCTGAATCGCACAGCCCTGACCCGAGGCCGAAACATCAGCAGCCAAACCGGTTTGGTGTTCCGAGTGCCCCGGCCTTGCGGCCAGTGCCTCGCCAGCTTTGAGCCCGAGTCGAGCAACCTGATTTGAGTGCACAATTTTTTGAGTGTTATAGCTTCTGAAACCACTGTTCAAAATCAAAGTGCCAGCGCCAGATTTTTTCATGCCGGCTTTCAATTGGTCATAGGCCTTGGCGGCAACGGCAGCCAAATTTATCTTGGATGACAAAACCGGCGTGTAGGCAAGTGGAGCCAGTGGGCGAATCTTGTTGACCACAACCCACTGCGAAGAAGCCTTGGCGAGCGAGTGCAGGCTCGGGTTGAAGCAGAAGCCGCAGACCACCGGAGTGGTTGGGGTTGGACTCGGCGATGGCGACACTGATGGTGAAACCGAGGGCGATGGACTCGCGCTCGGGGTTGGCGAGGTGAAACCCGGTGGGTCACCGATTGCAGTTGGTGTGACCGAGGGAACATCATTTGATGCATTTGCCGAAGCCGAACCAACCAGCCCAGCCATAACAACCAGCACGGAAGTAATCGCAATCGCCGATAGTCGCATCGGGCGATTAGAACTTAATTCGCGTTTAGGCTGGGACATAGTTCAACCCTAAAAGAAACGGAGCCTTCTCTTGGCACGTGCAGAACGTAAAGCAGCCGCAGCCGAATCGGCAATCACCGGCATCATGACCCCTCGCCAGATCAAACTTGTTTTGGTTGGCCTAATGGCAGGCATGTTTTTGTCGGCGCTCGATCAGAGCGTGGTTGGATCGGCAATGCGCACCATCGCCGATGACCTTCAGGGTCTAGAGCTTCAGGCATGGGTAACCACCGCTTACCTAATCACGTCGACTATCTCGACACCTATTTATGGCAAACTCGGTGACATCTTTGGCCGTCGCAAGCTGTTCATCATCGCCATCACCATCTTCATCGTGGGCTCGCTGCTCTGTGGCACCGCCGCCGACATGATGCAGCTAGCTTCGTTCCGAGCGGTTCAGGGCATTGGCGCCGGCGGTTTGTTCTCGCTGGCCATGACCGTTCTCGCCGACATGGTTCCACCTCGCGAACGAGCTCGTTACCAGGGTGCATTCCTCGCCGTCTTTGGCAGCTCTTCGGTTCTTGGCCCATTGGTTGGTGGCCTGTTCGCCGGTGTTCCATCAATCCTCTGGGTCGATGGCTGGCGCTGGGTGTTCCTCATCAACTTGCCAATCGGCCTAATTGCCCTTGGCCTTGTGGTTTCGTTCCTACACGTTCCACACATTGCCAAGAAGCACCGCATCGACTGGTGGGGCGCGGTCACCATCGTCATCGCCGTTGTGCCATTGCTATTGGTTGCCGAAAACGGCCGTGACTGGGGCTGGGACTCCACCCTTTCAATTGGCATGATTGCCCTGGGCGCAGTTGGCATCATCGCGTTCATCTTGGCTGAGCGCGCTGCAAAGCACGAAGCGCTTTTGCCACTCAGCCTGTTCAAGTCACGCACCTTCTCGATGTCTACCATCCTTGGCGTCATCATCGGTGTTGGCATGTTCGGCGGCATGATGACCCTGCCGCTAGTGCTGCAGATTGTCACGGGTGCAACCCCAACCGAGGCTGGCTTCATGATGTTGCCAATGGTTGCCGGCATGATGACCGCCACCATCATCTCGGGCCAAGTCACTAGCCGCACCGGCAAATACAAGATCTTCATGGTCACCGGCAGCGGCATTTTGATGCTCGGCTACCTCTATCTCACCAGCTACAACCCCGACATGCCTTACTGGCAGGTCTCAATTGGCATGGTCATGATGGGGCTCGGACTGGGGCAACTAATGCAGACGCTGGTTCTCGCCGCTCAAAACTCGGTACCGGCATCTGAGATTGGTGTGGCAACTTCATCGGCCACCTTCTTTAGGCAGATGGGTGGCACCTTGGGTGTTGCAGTGTTCATCTCGATTTTGTTCAACAGCCTTGGCGACACCATTGGCAACGCATTCAAAAACAAGGATGTGCAGGCTGGCATTGCCGAGGCCGTTCAAGACCCTGCGGTCTTGGCAGACCCGAAAAACCTCGAGTTTGTGCAGGCAATCAAGTCTGGTGAAATGGGCTCATTTGCCGACCGCCTGAGCACCGACTCGTCGTTCTTGAGCACTCTCGACCCGCGCCTAGCCCGTCCATTCTTGGTTGGCTTCGCCGACTCATCGGTGTTGGTGTTTGGCTCGGCCGCGGCGGTGGTTGCAATCGCGTTCGCACTGTCATTCTTCTTGAAGGCGCCGCCGCTTCGCACCAAATCGGCAGTTCAAGAGAAGGCCGACGAAGAGGCAGCCAAGCTAGCCGCAATGCACTGATTTTCGTTTATGGTTGAACTACACGGGAGTTCGGTGAACCGGACTGAGAGGAAGACTCCATAGTCTTCGACCGTCAAACCTGATCTGGATAATGCCAGCGCAGGGAGGACCTCTAACCCGTGCCCTATCTAAGAGAAGGGCACGACAAGTGCAAATAAAACGCATCATCACAATCGCTACAGCACTGCTAATCACCACATCTTTGGCAGCCTGCGTACCAGCAGAAGAACAAGCAACCCAAATAACCGTGATCACCCACGATTCGGCGGTTTTCACCGATGAGGTGCTGGCGGCCTTCAAAGCCGAGACCGGCATCAGCATCAAACAGATCAAAGCCGGCGACACCGGAGCAATGACCAACAAGTTGGTGCTCACCAAGGATGCCCCGATTGGCGATGCCTTCTTTGGCATCGACAACACCTTTGGTGGAGTGGCAATCGACAACGACATCATCGACGGCGGCCTGACCGCAATCGACTTTGGCGATGTTTGCCTGAACTATGACAAGAACTGGTTTGCCACCAACAAGTTGGTTGCGCCGACGACCATCGACGATCTAATCAAGCCGGCATACAAGGGCCTAACCGTGGTTAGCAACCCAACATCTTCGTCACCGGGCCTGGCCTTCTTGGCGGCAACCGTTTCTAAGTTTGGTGCCGAGGGCTGGCAAGCCTATTGGACCTCTCTAAAGGCCAACGGCGTGAAGATTGCCGCCGGCTGGGAGGACGCCTACTTCACCGAATTCTCGGGTTCGTCGGGCAAGGGCGCCTACCCAATCGTTCTCAGCTACTCTTCATCCCCGGCATTTGAGGTGCGAGAAGATGGCCTTAGCCAGCCCGCCTCCATCCCCGCCAAGAACAAATCGGCCGCCGAAAAGCTCGTCAAGTTCTTAACCGAAAAGACTTTCCAAAAGTCGCTGCCAGATTCGATGTATGTCTACCCGGCAGACACCGCGATTGCACTGCCAAAGGCCTGGGCCGATTGGGCGCCGGCAGCAACCGCGCCACTGGGTGAAGAGCTAAACATAAGCGCCAACCGCAAGAGCTGGCTCGATGCTTGGTCAAAGATTTTTAGCGCAAACTAGTTAGATGAAACGCTTTGGTCTGTGGGCAGGGCCGCTACTTTTTGTGGCGGTGTTGTTCTACTGGCCGCTGGCGAACATCCTTGGCCTCGGGTTTTCGGGTGAGTGGTTCAAAACCTATCTAGAGCCGCAAACCGGCAGCGCCATTTGGTTCACGTTCTGGCAGGCAATCGTTTCAACGGCCATCTGCCTGTTGATTGGCATTCCGGGCGCCTACGTGCTTTATCGCAAGAGCTTCGCCGGCCAAAAGGTTTTGCGGGCACTGATTACGGTGCCTCTGGTTTTGCCAAGCATTGTGGTGGCAATCATTTTTGCCTCGTTTAGGGCCGAGCATCAGATTTATCAAGACCTTGGTCTGGGGTTTCTCTTTGAAAACTCGATCTATTGGATCATCGGCGCACACGTGTTTGTAAACTTCTCGCTGATTGTGCGCAGCGTTGGTGGCGTGTGGGCCAACCTCGATAACGAAACCGAAGAAGCGGCAGAGTTGGCCGGTGCGGGCAGGTTGCGCACCCTGGTTTCGATCACTCTGCCGCAACTAAGGCCAGCGCTTGTTTCGGCAGCGGCCCTGGTGTTTTTGTTCTGCTTCTCGAGTTACGGCATCGTGTTGATTTTGGGTGGCGGCCTGGTGCATTCGATTGAAACCGAGATCGCCACGGCAGCGCTTCAATTCTTGGATGTTCAAAAGGCGTCGGCTCTGGCAATTTTGCAAACCGTTTTCACTGTGATTGCGTTCTCGATTGCCGAGAGCATTTCAAAGCAGCCCATCGGCATTGCCCAGGTTGACGAGTCAACTCACAAACCGGCACTCGATCGCCGCGATTGGCTGGCCGCGGGCATCACCGGTTTGGTGGTTGTCGGCCTGGTGGCCATTCCTTTGGCTCTAGTTTTGGTCAAAGCCTTCACCGTGGATGACGGTTTTGGGTTCGACAACTTTGCCAACCTTGCCGGCCGCGGCGAGCGTGACCTACTCAACATCTCGGTGTTTCAGGCAACGCTGAACACTCTTCGCAATGTTGCCATTTCGGCGGTTCTCTCAGTTGGCATCGGCGGTGCGGTGTCTTATTTGCTAACCCGAAACCGCAAAACGCGCAAAGCGCGCGTGAGCAACCGAGTGCTAGACGTTTTGTTTCTCATGCCGGTTGGCATTTCATCGGTGGTGCTTGGCTTTGGCTATTTGGTCACCTTTGGCTCGGGCATTTTGCCTATCAGGTCAAGCTGGCTAGTCGTGCCCCTGGTGCAGGCACTGATGGCCACGCCATTGGTAATTCGCATTATTTACCCGGCCCTGGTCTCGATTGGCTCTGACCACCGCGAGGCTGCCGCTTTGGCCGGTGCGGGCTCTGCTCAAACCTGGTGGCACATCGAGGTTGGCATTATTCGCAACGTGATTCTCACCGCAATTGGCTTTGCCGTGGTTGCCTCGATTGGTGAGTTTGGTGCTGCCAGCCTGTTGGCCTACGGCGATCAAGCCACTCTGCCAACCGTGCTCTTTGCACTGATTTCTAGGCCAGGTTCAACCAACTACGGCATGGCAATGGCTGTGACCGCCATTTTGGTTCTGCTTACTTTTGCTTTGGTGAGCGCGGTGAGTTTTCGAAAGAAACCTCAACCTCGGCTTTAGCAAAACGCTCTTTCATCACTGCAATCGACTCTGGGTTTTGATCACACAAAATAAAGTTGCGGCCAAGCGAGGCAGCAGCTGCCCCGGTGGTGCCAGAGCCACCAAAAAAGTCGAGCACGGTGTCTCCGGGCTTTGATGATGCCTGAATGATTCGGCGCAAAATGCCAAGCGGTTTTTGAGTCGGGTAGCCGGTCTTTTCTTTGCCGGTTGGCGAAACAATGGTGTGCCACCAAACATCGGTTGGCAGTTTGCCCTTGGCAACCTTTTCGGGGGTCACCAAACCTGGTGCCATGTATGGCTCGCGATCAACCTCGGTTGAGTTGAAAAAATATTTGGTTGGATCTTTCACATAAACCAGGATGGTGTCGTGCTTGGCGGGCCAACGGTTTTTACTCTTGCCGCCATAGTCATAGGCCCAAATGATTTCGTTCAAAAAACAGTCGCGGCCAAAGAGCGCGTCAAGCAGCACTTTGGCATAGTGCGATTCGCGATAGTCGAGGTGCAGATACAGGGTGCCGGTTTCGTTTAGCAATCGCCAGGCTTCTTCGAGGCGGGGTTCTAAAAAGGCCCAGTAGTCGGCAAACTCGTCGTCGTAACTCAGCACGGTTTGGCGCACGGTTTCATACTGGTGGCCCTTAAAGCCAACCCGCCCACCTTCGGTGACTCGCTTGGTGGTTGCGGTGCCTCGGCTTTGGGTGCGCCCGGTGTTGAAGGGCGGGTCGATATAAATAAGTTGAACCGAATTGTCGGGCATAGACTTCAAAGCAACGAGGTTATCCCCGAAGTAAACAGTGTTTTTGATGTCTGGCACAGAATCGAGATTAACAGCATGAGCAACGAAGCAACCGACAATCCTTCGGTCATTCACAACACCGCCGAGCACCGCTATGAAATTTGGCTTGGTGACAGCAAGGCTGGCCACCTCGACTACAGCATCATGCTCGATGAATTGCACTTTGTTCACACCGAAGTTAACCCAGAGCACCAGGGCAAAAACCTGGCTGCTATTTTGACTCGCGAGGCGCTTGCCGATGTTCGCGCCGCGGGCAAACACAAGGTGGTGCCGGTTTGTTCATACACCGTGCGCTACATGGAAAAGCACCCAGAAACCCACGACCTGTTGAAGAACTCGATCGAAGAGGCATCGGCAGCCTGCCGCCTGCCAAACGTTGCTAAGGCCTCACAAAAGCTTGGCCTAAAGCCACCAACCGCTTAGATTTTTTCGACAACCTAAGCACTTTCAGCGAGGCTTAGGCGACGTGTGAGTCGAGCCACTCAACGAGGTCGGCGATGACCTCATCCTTGTTGGTCTCGTTATAAACCTCGTGGCGAGCACCGTGATAAATCACAAGTTCTAGGTCGCTAACCCCAGCGCGCTTGAAGGCGTTCACCAACATTTGGTTGCCCTTTTCGCCACCGATTGCGTCTTCGCTACCCGCCTGAATAAAGACCGGCAGGTCATTGCGAATTCGGCGGCTAGGCGCACCAAGCAACTTAGCCGCGTTGGTGATGCCAAACACCTCGATGGCCGTCTCGGGAAAATTCTTTGGGTCTGCGGCAAAGTCGATGCCAACCTCTGGGTCGCGGCTCAGCCACTCAAAACCGGTGCCACCGTTGGCTGCCTCTTTGGCCCACTTCTTATTGAATCCCGAGCTTGGCATGATGCCAGGCAAAAGCAAAGTTGATCCGCTCAGCACGAGCGCGTCATAGTCATCCGAGAATTTGCTGATCACTCGCTGAGCAATCATCGAACCCCAGCTGTGGCCAAGCAACACAATCGGCTCTTCAGGGTTTTCTTCAACAATGATGTGGCTCAACTGACGTTCGTTTGAGAACACCGCATCCATGCCGCCTGGGCCAAGATTGCCCTGCTGTTTGATGGTGCCCTCGGCTTGCATGCGCAAACCGGTGAGGCCGTGGCCGCGGTGATCGGTGGCATAAACGGAATAGCCGGCGCGGTTTAGCGCCTCGGCGACATGGTCATAGCGGCGGGCGTGTTCGCCAAGCCCGTGAACCAACTGCACAACCGCCTTTGGGTGTGCCACCGGCCACTCATAAAAGGTGATGTCGATGCCCTTGGCATCGGTGAATGTGCGAGTTAGCGGCAGTTCAGTCATAGGGCAACTTTATCTAGCAAAACTCTGGTCAATGTTCACCTCGCAGGTGCGAAACTTAGATAGAAAACTCAGACCGTTCACAGACAACACCCAGACTGATGCACCAGATTTAAACCATGAACTTCGAGACAACCGCGCTGCGCCTAGTTGGTGACCAAGATGAGCAAGCCCAAAAGCCTGCTTTGACCTTGGTGCAACCAAACGGCAAGCTGCGCCTCGGAGAACAGAAATACAAAAACTTGAAGCGCGCTCAAGACATCATCGAAATGCTTGCCTGGGCAACCGTGGTGTTTGTGACCGCAACCTTTTTGATTGACGGGGGCGTGAAGCAGATTGTTGATGTGCCATCTGCCCTCAACGCAGTCAGCCGCCTAACCTCACTGGTTGGCACCGACCTGCTTTTGATTGCCATGCTGTTGATTGCCCGAGTGCCCTGGATCGACAAGTTCTATGGCCACGACAAGGCGACTCTCGCTCACAAAAAACTCGGCAAGCCGATTCTCTATTTAGTGGTCGCCCACTTTTTGGCATCGCTAATCGAGTTTGCGATCGTTAACGGCGAGAACATTTTGGCTACCGCATGGTGGTTCATCACCGATGTTCAAGACATGCTGCTTGCCACGATTGGCCTCGCACTCATGATCTTGGTCGTGGTGACCTCGCTCACCTTTGCTCGCAAAAAGATGAGCTACGAAGCCTGGTTCATTGTTCACCTACTCAGCTATGCCTCGGTGCTGGCTGCCGTGCCACACGTGTTTAGCTCGGGCAGCGATGTTGCTGGCAAACCGGTGCAAACAATTTTTTGGGTCGCCCTCTATTTGTTCGTGGCATTCAACATCGTTTGGTATCGAGTTGCCTTGCCACTGATTCGCGCAGCCCGACTTGGCCTAAAGATTCAAACCGTGGTCAAAGAATCGAGCGACACAACATCTTTGTATGTGACCGGTAAGGGCCTAGAGAAACTGGGCGGCCAGTCTGGGCAGTTCTATCTGCTGCGCATCTTGACCCGCAAACGCTGGTTCAAGGCACACCCATTCTCAATTTCAGCAGCCCCAAACACCCAGTTCATGCGCTTCACAATCGGTGACCGAGGAGACGACACCGGTGCAATGCAAACCATCAAACCCGGCACCAAGGTAATGGTCGAAGGCCCATACGGCGTGTTTACCGAAGAGCGTCGCACGCGCGAAAAAGTTGTTCTGATCGCCTCGGGCATTGGCATTCCACCGGTTCGCGCGCTTGCCGAATCTATGGCTGCTCGCCCAGGTGATGTCACGGTCATCTATCGCGTGCGCAACGCATACGACGCATCTCTGCTTGATGAAATGCGCGAGATCTGCCGCCGACGTGACTTCAAGTTGCACGTTTTGTCTGGCCCGCGGGCACGTTCAAATTCTTGGATGAGCGCCGACGGCACCGACACCCCCGACCAGGCGCGTTTGACCCTGATGGCACCATGGGTTTCGGAATCAGATGTTTATGTTTGTGGGCCAGAAGCTTGGACCCACTCGGTTAAGAAATCGCTTCTTCGAGCAGGCACACCTGAAGAACAAATCCATTCAGAGGAGTATGCCTGGTGAGAACCGCAACTAAATCAGCAATCGGAATTTTGTCTCTCGGCGTTATTGCCGCGAGCTACACAGCCGGAACCGCAGCCCAAATTGGTTTTGGTGCCGCAACGGTTTCAAACTCGAGCGCAGCCGGCGAATCGACTGCGGTTGACCCGTCAGTGGTAGTTGAGCCAACCCCAATCGCCGTCGAAACCGATGAGGTTGGCGAAGCGGGCGATGACGACTTGACCTCGGTGCCGGTGCAAACCAAGGCAGCGGCAACCAGCGCGACGACGCCGACATCAACTCCTACTCCAACTGCCACCAAAACTGCTGCGGCTGCGGCTACTCCAGCTGCAACGCCGACACCAACCAAGACCGCCAGCACCGTGGCCACCTCGGTGGCCAAGACTGGCTCAGCAATCAACTACAAATACGGCACCATCCAGCTTGAGGTTGTAAAGTCGGGCAGCAAGATCACCTCGATCAACCTGATCCAGGCTTCGACCAAGGGTCGCGAGTGGGCATCCGTGCCAAGCATGTTGGTGACAACAGCAATCGCTGCCCAGGGCAGCAACTTTGGCAACATGTCTGGTGCCACCTTCAGCACCCAGGCTTTCAAGTCAGCATTGGATTCAGCCCTTGCCAAGTTCTAACCCATACACAGTGAGTGCCATCGGTGGAAAACGCCGGTGGGTTGCCGGAGCAGTTAGCTTGGCTGCCCTCAGCGTTGGCGGCGCCTTTGGCATTAACGCTTGGTTGAACCCCGAGCTGGGTTCGAGCACTTTGACCGGCAATGCTGCAAGCACAGACAAAACCGTTCGCGGCGAGGCTGTGCAATATCAATACGGCGTGATCGAGCTCGAAGTGGTTCGCACCAGCGGCAAGATTTCGGCGGTCAACCTGATTCAAGCCGGCACCTCGGGTGCCGAGTGGGCAGTTGTGCCAGACATGCTGGTTGAGGCAACTTTGCAGGCTCAGGGTTCGGGCTTTGGCAACATTTCTGGAGCAACTTTTACCACCGAGGCCTATAAGCAGTCGCTCAACTCTGCTCTGGCGCAATTGGGCTAATCGGTTCGTAGACTTTCAAAATGGCCCACAAATTTGAGCACACCGAGCTGTGCATGGGTACTGCTTTTAGGTTCGCCGGCAACACGGCACTCGGTGAAGCCGAATTACAAAAGCTGCTTGGCTTAGCCGTTGCAAAATTGCACGAGGCCGACAACATTTTCAGCCTCTACAAACCAGAGTCACCGCTGTCGCAATTGGCCCGCGGCGAGACATCGGTGGCCAAGTGCCCACCAGTGGTTGACTACGTGTGGAACCTCTGTGAGCAGTGGGAAAAAACCACCGATGGCTGGTTCAGCGCCTTCACAGACGAGCACACCTTTGACCCGAGCGGGTTGGTGAAAACCTGGGCGGCGCAAGCGAGCATCGATGTTTTAGTGTCCGCGGGGCTTGAAGATTTTGCCCTCAACGCCGGTGGTGATGTTTTTATTGGGCCGGGAGTGTCCGAACCGATTCAACAGAAACTTGGCATTCATAAACCGGTTTCGATTGCCGCTGATGATGCCGGTGTCTTGACCGTGATAGACCTTGCCGGCACCAATTTCAACTCGCTGGCCACCAGTGGAATTGCCGAACGTGGTTCACACATTTGGAATCCTCGTAACCGAAACCACAACCCCCTTGAACTGGTTCAGGTGAGCGTGGTTGCCGATGACTTGGTGAAGGCCGACGTGTGGGCCACCGCCGCATTTGCTGCCGGCATGCAGGGCGTTGCTCTGTTGAATGCGGTGCCTAATTTGGAGGCACTGTTTGTTTTAGCCAACGGGGATTTGGCCGCCACCGATGGCTTTATAAGGCTTTTCGCTAAGGCTTAAGTCAACCCCAGCCGTCTAGTCCCAGTTGCTCGGAGCAGGCTCTTTGCCCTTTGGCAGCGCCGAATCTTTTCCCCACTGGGCAACCCACTCCGGCAAAACCGGGTTTCCGCCAACCCACTCGTTGCCCTCAGAAGACAAAATTTCGGCCGGGGTCAAAATGCCGCGAGAGCGTTTCAAGAACCGAACGCGAACCATGCCCTGGGTGTAAATCTCGCCGTCAACCACCATGCGCTGGTCGAAATAGAACGCCTGGTCATCCCAGCCGAT
>ERZ1034365.1400-NODE-1400-length-12328-cov-3.871602_pt1 | contig 12328 bp, 12 predicted proteins | sample MGYA00520615_ERZ1034365 | MGnify/ENA primary metagenome ERZ1034365 (study PRJEB33736, sample SAMEA104284505) | Azolla filiculoides | biome: Urban; feature: Water surface; material: Ditch water | place: Netherlands | collected 2015-10-28 | depth 0-0.1 m ... | reverse complement strand
TGGTCGGCAGCCATCCGCATGTAACGCAGGGCGCCGAAATCTACAAAGGCAAACCGATCATCTACAGCCTGGGTAATTTCGTCTTCGACGGTTTCGACTACGCCGCCGGCAAACGCGGCTGGCTGCTGCGCCTCAAACTGGACAAATCCGGCGTCATTTTCTGGGATACGCTGGTTGCGCAGATGGATGACAACGGCACGCCGCACCCGGTTTCCGGCACATTTGCGCCATGCGGGCGCGGTGGCGACGAAACGGTTTCGGAGTGTCAAAACCCGTAAAAGGAGACCAAGCATGGATACCCGTTACCTCGACGACCTCTTTCCCGGCCAGCACTTCAAGACGCCAGGGATTACGCTGACCGAAGCCGACATCATCGATTTCGCCCTGCGTTACGATCCACAACCGTTTCATCTCGACGCCAATGCCGCTGCAAATTCGCCCTATGGCGGCCTGATCGCCAGCGGTTTCCAAAGCCTTGCCCTGTGCTTCCGCCTTTTCATTCAGTCCGGCATGCTCGCCGAATCAAGCATGGGTTCGCCCGGCATCGACGAATTGCGCTGGCTCGCCCCGGTGCGGCCCGGCGATACGCTGCATACGGAAATCGAAGTAATCGAGGTACGCCCGTCCAACTCCAAACCGGATCGCGGCATTGCCCGCCTGCGCTACCACGCCGTTAACCAGCGTGGCGAAGTGGTTTTAACCCTGATCATCAATCACCTGCTGCGCCGTCGCACGGGATGAGCCGGCTGCGCACATTTGCGCAACGCTACCTGATTCCCGACGCCACCCCCCTGTCGCCCGCTGAACGCTGGCGCAGCACGCTGGCCGCTCTACTCGGCATGTTGCTGATTCAGGGCATTCTGGCGGTGCTGCCGGCCCAACCCGGGATCAGTTATTTGCTGGCTCCGCTCGGTGCCAGTTCGGTGATTCTCTTCGTTCTGCCGCACAGCCCGCTGGCCCAACCGTGGTCGCTGGTCGGTGGTTTGATGTTGCCGGCGATTATCGGCCTGCTTTGCGGCACCTGGATACAACCGGCTTTTCTGGCGGTTGCCGTTGCGCTGGCGCTGGCCGTCTGGATCACCGCCTGGCTGCGCTGCATTCACCCGCCGGGCGGGGCGATGGCGGTTGTTTTTGCACTTAGCGCCGCCCAGCAACCCATCTCGCTAACCACCGCAGTCCTCAATATTGGCGCGGCGCTAGTCGCCGTCATGTTCGTTAACAACCTGATTCCAGGACGGCATTACCCGCAGTGCGCCCCCAAGCAAAGCGCTGCACAAAAACTGCGCCCAAAACGCGGCAGCGTTCGCCATGAAGATCTCCAACATGCACTGCAAAAAATCGACACCTACCTCGACATCAGCGAGGACGACTTGGTGCGAATTTACGATCTAGCCACCAACCACGCCCACCAGCGCCATGAACAAAGGCTCTGTGCCGAGATCATGACCAGCGAAGTGATCAGTGTTGAGTTTGGCACTGAATTGAACGCGGCCTGGGCGCTGATGCAAGCACATAAATTACATGGCCTGCCGGTGGTTGACCGTAGCAAACGGGTGATCGGCCTGCTAACGCTTGATAATTTTCTCCGCCACGTCAAACCTGAACCGGAACTAGGAACTCTCGACAAAATCCGGCGCTTGCTACGCACCTCGTCATCAGCCTATTCGGACAAACCGGAAGTGGTCGGCCAGATCATTAGCGAAAGAAGCGGCCAGCGGCGCCGGTCGATGTCTAATTCGAGGGAACAAACACTAATGCGCGGCGCCCCCCTATTAGTGAGCCGCTAGACGGTACCGCCAAGTTCATTCAATGCATGCATCTTCTTTTGGATGGATTAGAAAAACACGCGCCAGTCCACCGGTGCCGAGGTGGCGGTTGAGCGCCGAGAGTAGATTGTAGAAAAGCAATGCTCCCCCAACGCAAATAGTGTTCGCCCAAACGTGCGGCATGTCACGGTGCTGGAAAACATTCATGAGGGCGGGACCGAAACCGCCCTGCTCATGCCGCGATTCGAAAGCTTTTTCCAACAATATCACCACAAATGTTCCGAACGCATAGAGGAAGGTGCGAAGAATTACCTCCATCAAAACAGCTTGATTCCGCTGCCACCCGCCCAGCGGGACGTGCTCCAAAATCAGCACGACCTTCGCGAGGACCAATGCACCTATCAGCACCGCTGAGGCACTACCGAAACTGATCTGATAGTCCTCAAGGATGAGAATCTTGAGCCCCATCAGGGCTCCCAGCCAAGCGGCAAAAAACAGTGTCACCAGGACTACCGCCCTCAGTTCGTGTTTTAACTTTTCCTGGATGCCCATGTGTATACCTTCGCAAATTGTATTTGGGCTCGATTTCGATATTTACTATTCAGAAACATTGCTTACAAACTTTCGCCATTTTGCAGGAGAAACACCCTCCCACTTTGAGAACGAGCGGGAAAATGCTGTGGCATCAGAGAAACCGAGCATTGATGCAATTGCCGGTATGCTGCGCTTGGTGTCGCGCAACAATTGACGAGCCATTTCGTGAGAGGCCGAGGCTTGAAGTTCGCGGAAGTTGGTGCCGTTATCCTTTAAACGACGATTCAGGGTGCGAGTATGCATTCCAAAGCTCTCAGCCAAATCTTCACGGGTACCGCGTTGGAAGCCGAGAAGCATGACCAGAGTTTTGTGTGCCTGCTCTCGAAAACTCAGCGTTGAATTACTGCGCACTTCCTCAATTTTCTGGTGAATATGTTGCCGTAAAGCAGGATTGGCGAGTTGCAATGACTGGCTGAGCCAGCGTTTCGAAAAAACCAGACAGGATTGGCTTGAATTGAACCGCAATGGGGCCTGAAAAAATCTTTGATAAGGCTCTATATCTGCCGGCTTTGCATGGCGCAGGCATACCTCAGTCGGCAACCATTCCGTGCCGCACAGATTGCGCATGATGTTCCAGCCAATTGCTATGGCACAGACGTAGATGAGTTCAACATCCTTGACCCCCGAAACGTAAACTTCATAGCCCAGCACCGCCTGTTCGCCTGTGGTTTCAAGAAAGGTAGTGGAGCCGTGTTCATGAATATCGAGATTGGCTACAAGTTCGTTCAAGGCGGAGATGACATCGGGGGAATTCAGCAGCAGAAGCCCAACCGCTCCTAAGCAATCTGGTTGAGCCCTCTGCCCCACCAGCAAACTGAAATGCGGAAGGCCGGTTGTTTCGGCGCAGGCCTTAAACAATTTCCCGGCAACAGTGAATGAAAGCAACGCTTCCGGGTCGAGAAAGATTTTTTCATCCTCGATTCCACAGCTTTTCAGTAAAGGGGCGGGATCAATTCCCAATTCGCTGAGGAGTTCTGGAATCGCGCTGAGCGGGGGGGCACGGAGAAATCCCATTTGCGGAGAGACTGATTGCTTGATGCTGTTCATGTAAAACCCCCTCAGGCTGCTGTAGAGAAAATTTTACTTTTAACGACCGCTATTTTCCGGGGGAGTTCCCGCGAAACTGGACGTACCTGAAGAGATATTTTTGTGACAATTTGAGACATTTTGAAGCACCTCCCTTTACTGGAAAGAACAATCCTTGAGAGGATGTAATCAGAGATGCGTAAGCACAATAAATTTCTCAATTTATCCCACGAAAGGAAAGACCCCATGCAGAGAAGTGGTCGAGGTTACGTATTGGCGGCAGTGGCCGCCATGATTCTTTCCACGTCAGGTGGCGCTTTTGCGGAAACGCCAGCCAAAGCGTCGGCCAAACACCAGTTCAAGTTCTCGACACCCATCGCCCCGGGTGTTGCCGTGCCGGACAAGATCGAAAGCTCCATCGGCACCCTGAATCTGAGCTACGGCTATCCCAAGCCAGACACCGTCGAGAAGATTTACGACAATCTTGATCGCTCGCGCGCCCTGCAGGCGTACCTGATGGCGATCCCGATCGTGAATCAGGCTGGGATGCGCGACTCGCTCCGCAAGTTCGGACCGGACAACCAGACCGATGTCATCTGGGAAGACCTCGTCGATGCTCGGACGGTCGAGCTAACGGCGAACGACAACACCATGTACAACTTCATCTGGCTCGATACGAAGAAAGGTCCTGTCGTTGTGGAGATTCCGCCCGCGGTCCTGGGCGGCGTGAATGATTTCTGGTATCGCTGGGTCGCGGATATGGGCATCACCGGCGAAGATAGAGGCAAGGGTGGCAAGTACCTCGTTCTTCCGCCCGGGTACAAGGGTGAAATCCCGGCGGGTTATGTGGTCGTACGTCCAAACACGTTTGGCAACTGGCTTTTCTTTCGTGCCTTCATGGTTGATGGCTCTACCAAGCCGGGTGTCGAGTCAGTTAAAAAGCACCTGAAGATCTATCAGCTTTCGGAGGCTGCGAATCCGCCAGCGGTCAAGTTCATCAATGGTTCTGGCGTTACCGCAAACTTTGTCGCACCCGGTGACTATTCATTCTGGGAGCTTTTGAATCAAGTTATTCAGGAAGAACCATCAGAGGGCAGCGATCCGACGACGCTTGGTCTTTTTGCTTCCATCGGCATTGTCAAAGGGCAGCCTTTCTCGCCTGACCAACGGATGAAGAAGATCCTCACGGATGCCGCGAATATTGGCGCCGTGACAGCGCGCACCATCGCCTTCAAGGTACGCTCGAAAGAAGCCTACTTCTTCCCGGACAGAGCATGGCGCCTGCCGTTCTTCGGCGGCTATAAGTTCGAGAGTGCGCCCGGCGTGACAAACATGGATGGCTACATCCAGTATTACTACTTTGCTACCGGCGTTACACCGGCCATGGAAATGAAGATGGTCGGCAAAGGTTCGCAGTATCCATGGGCGGTGCAGGACTCGAAGGGCAACCCGTTCGACGGCGGCAAGACCTACAAGATGCGGCTGCCACCTAACGTACCAGTGAAGGATTTCTGGTCGGTCATCGTGTACGACAACCAGACGCGCTCAATGGTCCAGACTGATCAGAAGTCGCCCAGTGTGACCAACCAGAACAAAGACCTAAAGACGAATGCAGACGGGTCAGTGGATGTCTATTTTGGCCCGCACTCACCGAAGGGTTTTGAGAACAACTGGGTACAGACGATTCCCGGCAAAGGGTGGTTCATGATTCTGCGACTCTACGGGCCGCTTGAACCCTGGTTCGACAAGACCTGGAAGCCAAGCGATATCGAGCTTCAGCCATAGTGCGCAAGCAGGGCAGCGCGCAATGCGTTGCCCTGCAACCGGTTTAGCCAATAGATCAGGTGAAGAAATAAGGGGCCGGGCAGTCGTCCGGCTTCACTTGAGCAAACATGGGGGCAACAATGAAGTTCTCGTTAATACCCAAAGGGGTGCTATCTATCCTCCTGGCCGTCTGTGTGCCGGGTGCTGCACTGGCCGACAGTGCGGCCGATGCCAGCGATGCCAAGGCACGCACCGTGCTGCGCCAGATGACAGATTTCCTGGCCAAGCAAAAGACGTTCACGATGAAGGCCGCCAATACCATTGAATTCGTTCTCGATAATGGGCAAAAGCTTCAGTTTGATGCTGCTGCGAAAGTCGCCGTTGCTCGTCCCGACCGCATGCGGGCAATGCGCATCGATGATCTCGAACAGCAGGAGATGGTGTTTGATGGCAAGAACCTGACTGTTTTCCATCGTGCGGATGGCGTGCCGTATTTCGCTACCGTTGCTGCTCCATCGACGATAGATGGGGCTTTGGACTTCGCCCGTCAGTCGCTCGATGTCGTTGCGCCGGCTGGCGATTTGCTCTATGCCGATGCCTATAACATTCTTATGGAAGATGTCATTTCCGGCCTATACGTAGGTCCCAGTGTGGTTGGCGGCGTTCGCGTCCATCACTTGGCATTCCGTGGGGAACAGACCGACTGGCAGATCTGGGTCGATGCCGGGGACAAGCCATTGCCACGTAAATTGGTCATTACCTCGAAGCTGACGATTGGAGCGCCGCAATTCACGGTCACAACCAGCGATTGGAACCTGGCGCCCAAGCTGTCGGCCAGCCAGTTCCGTTTCGAACCGCCCAAGGGCGCCGTCAAGATTGATTTCATCCCACCGGTTGCCGCCAAAGGGATTCCGTCGGGGGGTGGAAAATGAACCAGATAGTCAAGGGAGTTAGCCTGCTCGGACTTGGGCTGACATTGTGGGGAGTCGATCTTCCCGGCCAAGGAGAACTGATTCCAACCCTGGTCAAGCCGGCCCACGCCATCATCGGCCGGCCGATGACACCGGTCAGCTATGCCGGCGCGGCACGACGGACAACTCGGCGGGTTGTTGGCGCCGAAACTGCGGTCACCGCAACCACAGCTGTTGTCGCAACTACTGCTGTTGTGGCCTCGGAATCAGCTGCGAAGGCGCGTGCTAGCGCCCCGACTCAGCCGCCACAAGCCATTGCGATTGGCACTATTGTCTCGGCACTGCCCGGTGGTTGCGAACCGGCCAACATTGGCGGTGTCAGCTACAGCTACTGCCATGGCGTGTATTACCGGGCCGGCTTCCAGGGCAACAACGTTGTCTATATTGTTTCCCAACCCTGATCGGGCATTTGCCTGCAATTAAAAACTATTCAGTACCACTCTAAAAAAACATGAAGAAAACATTGTCGACCGCAACAGTTGCAGGATTGTGCCTGCTCTCGCTCAGCTCCAGCGCCATGGCAGAAGCCCCGGCATCAAGCGACTGGAATTTCTCGGTCATGCCGTATCTCTGGCTACCAGGCATCAAGGGCGATCTCAACTATGGACCGCCACCCACGGGCGGCGGCAGTCCCAGCGTCAGCGTAGATGCCAGCAAGTTGCTCGATGCGCTCGAGTTCGCCGGAATGTTCAGCGCTGCAGCACGTAAAGATCGCTGGGTGATTGCCACTGATTTTATGTATCTGCATATGGGATCCGACAAGAGCGCCGTGCGCAGTGTCGATCTCAACCCGGGTCCGGGGCGTGTCAATGTCTCAACCTCGTCACTCTCAGGCGATGTAAACGTCGATTTCAAGGGAACGGTCTGGACCATGGGAGGTGGATACTCAATTGTCCAGACACCCAAGATGAATATCGATGTCTTGGCTGGCTTCCGCTACCTAGGCCTTGAGGCCAAAACTGACTGGAACCTGGCGGCCACGGTAACCGGAACTCATTCTGGCCGTACCGCAACCTTTGCCCGTTCCGGCAGCGTCACCCAGAAAGATGATATTTGGACTGCCCTGATCGCCTCGCAAGGACGCTTCATCCTGGGTGAAACCCCCTGGTTCGCCAATTACTACGTCGACGTTGGTACCGGATCATCTATGTTCACCTGGCAAGGTTCTGCCGGGGTCGGCTATGCCTTCAAGTGGGGCGATGTCGTGCTCGACTACCGCTACCTGTATTACAGCAACAACAACGATGGCAAGCTGGTCGACAATCTGAGTCTCGGCGGTCTGGGCCTGGGCCTCAAATTTAAGTTCTGACCAGAGTGACTCAATTGCAGAGCCTGTGCCCCCTCGTGCTGGCCTTCCAGACACAATAAGGAGAACGAAAATGCCCATGATGACTAGCCTGAAGAAAATGATGGCGATTGGTTTGCTGTTTTTCGTCGCAACCGGCGTTGCCCAAGCGCAGTCCGACAAAGAGGCGGGACGGGAGGAGGTTCGCCAATCGACCAAAGCCATATTGAAAGAGCTCTACGAAGTTCAGCCGTCGGCCAAAAAGGTGGTCGAGTCAGCGGCGGGCTATGCGGTGTTCAGCAACTTCGGCATGAAGATCCTGTTTGCCGGCGGTGGAACCGGTCACGGCATGGCGGTTGATCGGGCAACGAAGAAGGAAACGTACATGAAAATGCTTGAGGTTCAGGCCGGACTCGGCATGGGTATTAAGAGTTTCAAGGCCGTTTTCGTTTTCCAGCACAAGAAGGCGCTGGATTCCTTTATCAATTCCGGTTGGGAAGCATCGGCCCAGACCTCGGTGGCAGCCATCGACGGTGATCAAGGGATGGCGCTGCAAGGTGCAATTATCGTTTCGCCGGGTGTTTGGGTTTATCAGATCACCGACCAGGGGCTGGCACTGGATGCCACGCTCAAGGGCACAAAATACTATAAGAATGACGAGTTAAATTAAGCAACTCATCCAAGCATCACCCAACTTCAAAAATTGTAATTTCCCAATAGAAAGTCAGGTTATGAATAAAACACGCATTTCCATTGCTCTCGCCTTCGCTGTTTTGGCAACCCCTGTCGCAGTTGTTGCCCAGCAAGAACCGCAAGCCGCGGTACTGGCGGCCACTGCACCGGGCAAAGCTGCGGTCGGTGAAGTCATCCAGTTGCAAGGCAAGGTATCGTCGATCGACAAGGCCAAACGCGTCGTCGTTGTGACTGGCCCACATGGCAATCACATCAATTTCAATTGTGGCGAAGAGGTCCGTAACTTCGATCAGATTCGCGTTGGCGATCTGGTCACGCTGACCTATGCGCAAGCGCTGGCCCTTGAGTTGCGCAAGGTTGCCAACAATGGCATTCGCGAACGTGTCGAGACCGAGCAATCCGTGCGTGCCAAACCGGGTGAGAAGCCGGGCGCCGCAGTCGAGAAAACCGTTCAGGTGATTGCCAATGTCGTGGCCGTCAACCCCAAGGCGCAGACCGTGACCCTGCGTGGGGTGAAGCGGACAGTCGAATTGGCTGTCAATGACCCGGCACAACTCAAGGAAATCAAGGTCGGCGACCAAGTTGAAGCAACGTATGTTGAAGCTGTTGCATTGGAAGTAACTGCAGCCAAGCGCAAGTAACAAGGAGGATTGGGTGCGGGACGGATGATTGGACTATCCGTTTCGCGCCCGCCAGAACGGGAGAACATGATGAATCGTTCTGTTGGATTGGATGTTCAAGAAAATTATTTAGTCGAGTATGCGCGACAGCGCTGATTTGAAACTTCAGCCCAAAAAAATTGAAATACACAACAGAGGGAAATGCAATGCTAAAAGCTAGAAAAGCTATCACCATGATGACCCCCAGTCGCTTGGCCACTATTCTTATTGCCGGCAGCATCGCAATTCTTTCGGGCTGCCAAAGCTACAACACGGTGATGGGTAGCGGCACCAGTGTTACTGCAACCGATCGCGCACGCCTTACGAAAAGTGGCTTCCTGAGCGACTACAAACGCTTGAAACCCAATCCGGCGGCAGATGGCGTCGAATGCTGGCGCGAAGGCGGAATCGATCTCAAGCCCTTTAACAAGGTGATGATTTCGAACATTATGGTTTCAATTTCACCTCCTGCGGATGGTGACAGTTACACGCCTGTCGACCCCACGGATCTCAAGATCCTGACCGATTATTTCAACGACTCACTGAAACGCGCCCTGATGCCGCAGATGCAGGTCGTCAGTGCACCTGCACGTGATGTCGTGGTTATCCGCATCGTACTAACCGACCTAGTGCCTACCTCCATCTTGAGAAGCACTGCCGGCACACTGACGCCCTACGGATTTGTTGCCGAAGCGGGTGCTGGTGTGGCAACCGGTCGGCCGGCTGGCTCGACGCCCTATTTGGGAGAAACCGGCATGGAAATTCAGTTTGTCGATGGTGGCTCAGGCAAAGTCCTGGGCGAGTGTCGTGACACACAGATAGGCCGCAAGTATGCCTCTGACCTCAATTCCAATACTGTCGGGGCGGCCCAGACTTGGGCGAGTGGCTATGTCAATTCGTTCCAGTCGTGGTCATACGCCAAAAACGCCTTTGACAAATGGTCGGCCCTGATCGCAAGGCGTCTTGGCGAACTACGCGGGCTTCCGAACTAATTCGGTCAATCACATCGTCGAGCAACGACATTCAGGGTAAGCAGGCCGAAGCGATTTACGCCCTCGCTCGGCCCCCCGGTTTGCCCCCCGACAATGCCCGTATAGCCGTGCCGCCAATAAGCGCTACCCCGTTGAGCTCGAGATACTTAATGCACTGATCTCGATCAGTGCGAACGGGGAGAATCCGATGCGGCACTGTTCTACGCAAAACAGCCTGTCGCCCTATTTCTCAAAAATCAGGAAATCAGCCGCTTGGTTGCTCAATTGCAGGGCGGTTGAATTGCCAAGCAGACTTTTTGGTACCCCATTCGATTCAATCTGGAAAAGTTATGAAACCAGCTCCATTTGGCCTACGCCACCTCCTTTTTTCCGGAGTGCTTACATTCGTTTTGGCAAACGGCGTTGTTGAAGCTGCAAATCGCCCCACGGTTGGCCTAGTACTTGGCGGCGGTGGCGCTCGCGGTGCAGCCCATATAGGCGTGCTTGAAGTTCTCCGGGAAAATCATGTTCAGATCGACTGTGTAGCTGGCACCAGCATGGGTGGTCTAGTGTCGGGGGCATTTGCCGCCGGCCTGACGCCCGCCGAGATGATGGTTGCGATGAAACAAGCCAACTGGCGCGACATGTTCAACGATTCGCCACCGGTATCCGAATTTGATCCTCGGGTCCGTCAGGTCTCGCGGCGCTTCCTGCCGGGATCGGAACTCGGCGTCACCAAAAATGGTGCGACGGCACTACCGGGCGTGGTCAGCGGTCAGAAAATCAAGCTCTTCTTCAACAAATTAATACGTAGCGAAAATGGCGAGCCGCAGATCGAAAAGCTGGGAATGCCAGCCTCCATCGTTGCCACCGATCTAGTTTCCGGAAACAAGGTTGTCTTCAAGCAAGGAAGCTTGTCCAAGGCAATGCGTGCCAGCATGTCGGTGCCTGGCCTGATGTCGCCGGTCGAGGATGCTGGGACGCTACTGGTAGATGGAGGGCTGGTCGACAACGTGCCGATCGACGAGGTACGAAAGTCATGTAATCCCGATGTGGTGATTGCCGTTAATGTTGGCTCACCGCTCTCCAAGGCGAATGAAATCGGTTCCCTGCTTTCTGTTGCTGGTCAGATGGTCAACATTCTGACTGAACAGAATGTTTCAAAATCGTTGGCAACCTTAAGGCCGAACGACATCTATATCAAGCCGGATCTCGATGGCATTACAGCCGGAGATTTCGAACGTTATGCAGAAACGGCTGAACGCGGCCGGGTGGCAGCGCAGGCTGTCGTCGAGCAGTTGCGGAGGCTGTCGGGAGATCCGGCTCAATACGAAAAATGGTGGACTAGCGTTGCGCCTGACCGAGGGCCGGGGCCAACTATTGACAGCATAGAGGTCGTCGAACTTAAACGTTACGATCGCGAGGTCGTGGCGGCTCGTTTTTCTAAATTCGAGGGATCCAAATTAAAAGCCGACCAACTTGATACCGAAATCATGCGGATGTACGGCGAAAACGAGTTCGATACTGTGGACTATTCGTTGCTGCCATCACGGGAAAGAAACATCCTGCGCATCGCCCCGGTCGAGAAGGAGTTCGGTCCGGATTACATCCGCTCCGGCATCAATCTCGAATCCGTACTAGGAGGCCCATCGGTTTTCAACATTCGTGGCGCCTACCACAAGACCTGGTTGAACAGCTTCGGCGGGGAGTGGTTGACCGGCGTTCAAATCGGCAACAACCCGAAGTTCTTTACCGAGTTTTACCAGCCGCTAGATAGGCATCGTCGCTTTTTTATCGAACCAGCTATTTCCTTTCAGCGCGATCCGATCGGTATTTACCAAAACAACAACAAAATTGCAGAATACAGAGTCAATGAATTCAGAGCTGATCTGATGGCCGGAGTCAATTTCGGTCCGCCTGGATCTATCCGTCTGGGGTGGGTCGAACGGGATCGAAAGGCATCATTGGAAACCGGCACGCCGGCCATCTCCAGTGGTGAAAAACGCTTTGGTGGCTGGATGGCCAGACTTGACCTTGAGCAACTCGACCGCCTGTTTATGCCAACCCATGGCTGGTCCGTCAAGGGCAGCTATTTCGACTCGCCAAGTGAAAACTACAGCAAGGCTGAACTCGATTTACGCGCCTCCGAAAATATCCGCGACGTAATTTTCCACGGAAGACTCTATTTCGCAGGCTCCCCCAAGGGCAATCTACCCGCTTTTGATCCAGCTCGGCTGGGCGGTTTCCTGAACATGTCGGGTTTTTCTCCGAACCAGATATTCGGTGACTCGGTAAATTTTGGAAGCGTGCGCGTCGAGAAAATCGTTGGAGAACTTCCGCTTGGCCTGCGGGGGGATATGCGCATTGGCATGTCGCTTGAAAGGGGAAAAGTCGGAGGACGATTTTCCGAGACTGAACTCAACGGGTGGCAAAACTCTCTAGCGGTATATGCTGGTGGTGAAACACCTTTGGGTCCGGTATATGCGGGTTATGGATATTCACCGAACGGCATGTCACTGGTGTATGTTTTCATAGGGACGCCATGACTTTGCAGCTCTTTGGAGCCATAACTGCGAAATCGATAGCGACATTTCCTACG
>ERZ1034365.1398-NODE-1398-length-12330-cov-2.711907_pt1 | contig 12330 bp, 31 predicted proteins | sample MGYA00520615_ERZ1034365 | MGnify/ENA primary metagenome ERZ1034365 (study PRJEB33736, sample SAMEA104284505) | Azolla filiculoides | biome: Urban; feature: Water surface; material: Ditch water | place: Netherlands | collected 2015-10-28 | depth 0-0.1 m ... | reverse complement strand
TTATTACAGACTCTTCTACGGTCTGATTAAACAGTAGAGAACATATTAACTAACAATATATACTTATGTTTTACGATAACGTACCTTATGGTATTCTTGCAATATGTGATTGTTGTAAGAAACCTATTGATGATGATCAGTTTGATTTTCGTCATAAATATGTCAATCATTTACATCATGAATGTATATATGGCATGTTAGATATAAATGGTGACTTCCCAGAGTTTCCTATTTATTACAATCACGAGTACAAAGATAACTGGGAAGAACTAATCCTTAATAACACATATTATGAAATCAACTAAAATCATGTTAGCTGTAATAGCTACGTTCATTATTACATGGATGTCTCTTGGATTTATATTCTATATATTATCTGATATGACATACAAAGAGTCTTGTGCTAATTCTGGTATAGGATTCACAATGTTATTTATAGGTTGGATTCCTGCGCTTATAGTAGGAGCTGATATAACTGATAATATTTAACCCTTAATAGATATAAACCATGACAACATTAATTAAACAACAAACTAATCTTGATAGATTAGCAGAGATGACATTGGTGCAGTTTGAGACACCATTAGACAGATGTACAATACAACAGATACAACAAGCTGTTGAATGTATTATAGCAGAGAATAACTTCTTCGAACAAGAAGATCTTTATGCTCTTGAGAGTGAGAATGCATATTATGGTCTATTACAGTTTTAGTAATGACTATAGATAAAGTTAGAGACAGGATGTCTAAGATAGATGTCCTGTATTCTAAGCTTGATGCTGTTGAGCTTAGATATGCAGCTAATCTACTCTCATATATAGATTATATGATTGAGAAGACAAAGCTGGAAGAACAAATAGATAGGTTATTTAAAGCCTAATATATAGCATTAATATTAAATCCTTAATAAACAAACAAACATGGCAAAGAAACAAACACTTGTAGAAGAACTACAAGATAGAATTGACACTCTTATAATAAAGAGTAAAGAAGCTGATGAACTTAGAGGTTCAATCATTAAGTTACAAGAAGATCTTATTGGTGAGCTTGTAGAAAGATTAGCTACTGTCGAGTCAAGATCACATGCTGCATTCAAAGCAGGAGTGTGGACTGGATTAGTTGTAGGTACAACTATCTGTATTATTATTAACCTTGTAATAACTGTAATGAAATGATACTATTATATTGCTTTATATGCTATTTCATCATGCTAGGCATGATAGTAGAAGATCGTGAACAAGATGATACAAGTGAAATCTCTTGGCTATCATTATTATTTGCTCCATTACTTGTACCAATCTTTATTGGTATGAAAATACAAGAAAGAAGATGAGACCTAGAATAATCAAAGGAACATTGGTAGCATCTACTGATGTCCGTAAGAGTATTGTTTCTAAGAGACTGATTATCAAAGTGGTATATTCAGCTCTTAATTACAAGGTGTTATCACAACAAGTTGGTGGCATTAGAACATCATTCGAACAATAAAACTATAATATAATGAGACTATTAGAAGAACTATTTATATTTCTCGACATAGATCCATATGATCAAGAGATAAACAGAGCATTTACTATGTTTATTAAGGTGCTTGTAGTGATGATAATGCTGGTATTTATACTGGCATTTTCACTACTTGTATATAATCTTGTCACTCATGGTGTGTCAGAGAATACTACATTCGGTTTAATCGATTATGTATAACTGATTTGATAATTAAGCCCTGTTTATGTATATTTGCAGGGCTATTAAACTAAAGCTTATGAAGAAGACAGCAGGAGTGGTGCTAACATTTGTGTTCTTTCTATTATTGATGATACTAAAAGTTGAATCATGATAGATACATATAATACACCACCAGAAGAGAAAGAAAGAGAGTGTGCTTTCTGTGGTGAGCCTTGTGATGGAGAATTCTGCAGCAAGGATTGCAAGAGAGCAAACGATGAAGATTAAAAAAAGTAATGATAAGTGTCCTCACATGAGGAAACTGGGGGTGACTGGTTTTGACAGGTTACCAGTAGTTAATACAATCAGCCAGAGAGATAACTGTAAACTAAGGTGAATTTAATTAATTGGCAAATCTATTACTCGTGTAGTAGCTCTAGGAGCAAACGCACAAATCGAAGCTAACATGAACAAAGTATTCTCTTTATTAGGAGAAGAAGTTGCTGTAGCAGCCTAAATTGAATAAGGATTTCTCTGTTAGATTAAACAGAGTGGTGGAATTGTTAAGCTTAGCTTGACCCCAATCAAAGCTGTATAAATTGTATTAATAAAAGTAGTTTGGACGTGGGTTCGACTCCCACCACCTCCACAATGGTTATGAACAACGTGTCCCATTAATTGCACAATGTTGACTAATAGGAAAGACTATTAAATGATTGAGTGGCGGAAAAAAGGAATACGATGAAAGTATAATCCTGATGGTAGACGCTAATTAGGTTAAGTATGCTCATAATCTATAAACTCGGCATACATACAGGTTCGAATCCTGTCTCAATCACAGTTTAGTAATGGATGTTTGGGGAAATATTATATTACTAAAGACTAAGCCTCTGGGAAACTGGAGGCTTTTTTATTTGTATTAATCCTTAATAAATAAATAACAATGAAACAAACAGCACTAGAATGGTATGCAGAACAAATGCAACTAAAAGAAAAGTTTACACAAGATGAGTTCAATGATATATTTGAACAAGCAAAAATAATTGAAAAGCAACAAGAACAACAAAAATGTTATACTGAACAAGATTTACGTACAGCATGGGGATCTTCAGAACAGAACATGCGATTTCAATTTAGTAGTTCAGCATATAAAGGTATCATGTTCGATCAATGGTTAAGAGCATTTAAAAATGAATAACATCACAATGGCTTATGAATATGCAAAGAGAATTAGAGCTTAGAGCTATCAAGACAATATACATCAAACTTTATAAGAATGCATATCCTTCAACTGATTATGAAATGTTGGTTAAGAATGCAACAGTAAACAAAGATGGAAAGAAAGTTATCAAGAGTAAAGCTTATACAATAACAGAGGACAAATTTAACAACATTGTTGACAGAGAACTAGATTGGGGAAACTTCAGCAATTTATCAAAGCAAATTATTAAACAGACAGTAATCGAAGGATGCTGTCCTAAAATCTTAGAAACATGCAAATAGTAAACGGAAAATGGGTAGACAAATATGAAAACCCAGTAGATTATTTTAACTTCAATCAACTGAAAGAAGTTTCAGAGAATGTCACAGCATTATATGGTGATGCTATAACTTACGAGAGAATACAATTAGTAGGCTCATTAAAATCATTAAGTGATAAACAAGAGAGCATCATTGCTAACTTGTTACAAGATCATGACTTAATCTCTAAACTAGCAGGATTATGATAACAGTAGATGAACCAGTAAACATATTCATTAACGATAGACATGAATATGATTATTTTAAAGTGACTCTTGGTGGTGAAACAAAACACGAGTTAGCTTATTCAGAAGGTACAATGTGGACAGATCACATTAGAGGCAGTAGTGCTGCTGCTATAGTAGATAATGGTGATGGGTATGAAATCTTAGGTAATGCTAAACCTAGTAACAAAGGAATTATAGATTATCACTATGCTCAACAGCTAGAGATACTATTAAGACTTGCAGATTTAGATCAAACTAACAAGTTTGAAATGGTAGAATGTAAAAGAATTCAATTCTAATGTTTTATCCAGCTGAACTTGCTTATAGAAACTACATGCCAGATGAATTAGAGTCTGGTATGTTGTTTATGAAGATTCTTCACCAAGGAACTATCAAAGAATCTATAGAAGTATGGACACTTGATAGAGTACCACAAGACAAGGATAGATTTCTATCTGAGAATGGTGCACCTATTGAACTATATGTTATGGATGAAGAAGGTGAACTACTTGCTGAACCAGAAGAGATAGCTTGGTTTGATCTTGGTGAAGCATTTATGACATTAACAGACATTAGTCTCAAAGAGATAAACATCATTCTTAATGAATATGATGGGCTTGTTGAAATAGAGATTAGTGATGAAGACTATGAAGAAGGATATGTTAGTCCTTCTTATCAAATGGATAAGGTTACACTTAGATTCCTTACAGAATATGATGATGAGGAGGAAGATGATGATGATCTTAGCGATTGGAATGTTACTATTAACGATGGATTAGAAGACTTATGACATTAATTGAAAAATTTGACAAAGCAACCGATGGTTGGATTGTTTCACACGCATGTGAAGAAATAGCAGATGATTATGCTATTGAGTTTGCATTATACTTATCTGAAAATATATATGAAAATATGTATCAAGATGTAGATAATGATGGTAAAACTTGGGTGAGTTATCTTGATGAAGAATCTCAACACCGTGAAACTGCTGAAAGATTTACTATACAAGAGATATTACAAATATTTAAAAAAGAAAAAGGATATGAGTCTATTGTATAAACCAAAGGAAGACCAGACTATTGAATTGGAATTTGAAGTGTTAGATGACATGAGGGTTGTCTTAGATTTCTATTCTGATTGTGGTAAGTTTGGAATGGACGAAGCATTAGCAGGGTTTAAATTAACTCCTGCTAGATTGCTTCAGATATTAAGTGAAAGAGAAGATATAACAGACGAAGAGTTTAATTAAAACAGAACAATTATGAAAATGTTAGAAGCAATAGACGTGTTAAGAAAAGATAACCGTTGTTATCTATGGAACTTACCTAAGATTAAATGGGAAGCAATAGACTATTATAATCTTAACAGAATCAAAGAGGGCCTACCTTATCACAACAAGAAGAAGGTAAGTGATGATTATGTAGGACTATCTGAGAAAAGTGCTAAGATGCAAAGAGAACAACACCATAGAATGAAAAAGATCAGACGTAAGTCAGATGGTAAGATATTCAATGGGTTGATTCAATTATGCAGAGAGACTGGGATCAATCGTACATCAATGTCACGCTCTTTAAACAATCATCCTAATGCAGTGCAGAAGTATGTTGACGAGTATGAATTTGTAAATGATTAATTATGAAACCAATTAAAGAACAATACAAAGAGATAGTATCTGGGTTCAATGATGAACGTACAGAGAATGTTGCTAACAGATGCACTGAGATAGCTGAAGAGTTTGCTAGTGGATTTGCAGAATGGGTAGTGCTAACTGAGAAATACTATTTGTATAGTATCAAAGAACTATTAGAACTATATAAAACCAAATAGTATAAAATTGGCAAATAACGGTGATTATTGCCGTTATTATACAAATGGGTAAATAAGTGGGTGAATTAAAAACAAATAATATTATGAGTAATTTATCAAGTGACTGCTGTGGAGCAGAAGAATGGATTGAAGGAACTGGTATATGTGGTTCCTGTAAAGAACATGCTGATTTTAATGATGAAGATGAAGAGATAGATGAATAGGACAACTGAATTAACATTAGCTATGCAGCTTGTATTAGAGCTTATGGATGACATAGGGCTCAAGGGTAGAACTAAACAACTTGGTAACATGTTTGTTAAAGAGTTAGAAAAGACTGTAGAGGATAATTACAATAAGATGTATGCAAATGATCCTCAAGCCACAATCAATGTGATGAATTCTAAACATAGATTGATTAGTCAGATAGCTGAACTAGATGAAGCAGATGCTGTCATGTTATCAGATCTTATTAATCACTATGTAGAGAATATACAAGAATTTAGAGAAAAGAAAGTTACATACTTTACAGAACTGTTATAACAAAAATAATTAGAGGAGCTTGTTGCATCTCTAATTTTTTAGATTATATTTGTAGGTTCAAGTTGAACGTAATTAAAAACACAAAACAAATGGAGGAAGAAGTAATTATTTATGACATTGAGACCATGCAAGAACTATTTCTTGTTGTATGTATGGTCCCAGGTAAAGCTGGTAAGAGCTTTCAAGTGTCTAAATGGAAGAATCAATTGGATGCTTTCGTTAGATACACAGAAGCACACGCTAATGCTTATTGGGTAGGTTATAATAATCTACGCTTTGATAGCCAAGTTGTTGAGTGGATATTGAGAAACTATGATAATTGGCATGAGCTTGGTAATTTAGAAATCACTGCTAAGATAGCACAGAAAGCTGCAGATGTTATACATGATGCAAACTTTGATGTGTTCCCTGAGTACAGAGAGCATGAATTAACACTCAAACAATTGGACTTGTTCAAAATACATCATTACGACAACAAGAACAGAAGAGTTAGCTTAAAAAGATTGGAATTTGAGATGGACTTAGAGAACATTGAAGAAATGCCCATACATCACACCAAAACTAACATGACCAAGGATGAGGTAGAACTCACAATTGATTATTGTTACAATGATGTGGATGCTACTTATGAATTCTATAAAATAACCCTGGGTGATACTGATCATCCACTTTACAGAGGAGACAACCGAATAGAGCTGAGAAGAGATATTGAAGAGGAGTTCGGTATTCCATGTTTAAACTATTCAGATAGTAAGATAGGGGATGAAATGATCAAGAAGTATTATTGTCAAGAAAAAGGTATTGACTATAAAGAACTTCCTAGAAAAGGATTTTTCAGAAAGAATATAGAAGTTAAGAAGTGTATAGCACCGTATGTTGTATTTGAGACAGTTCAACTAAAAGAATTCTTAAAGAAAATCAAACAGCTAAATCTTGGTCTTCAAGATGACTTCAAAGAGCACATCCATTTCTATGGTAATGTATACTCGTTCATGAAGGGTGGTCTCCATACAGAGAACAGTCCTAAAGTGTTTGAAGCAGATGAAGACTATGAGATAATCGATTGGGATGTTAGTTCTTACTACCCAGCAATCATTATTAATAACGGTAAATATCCTGCACACCTGGGTAAAGAGTTCTTATTGGGATACAAACAGATGTTTGAGAAACGATTAGAGCTTAAACCTATGGCTAAGAAGGATAAACGTATTAAAGGGATTGTTGGAGCACTTAAGCTTGCAGTTAACTCTGTATATGGTAAGTCATCTGATATGCAAAACTGGATTTATGATAGGCAGTTAACTATGTTCACCACAATTACTGGTGAGCTTAGTCTAATGATGCTTATTGAACAATACGAGTTGAATGGCATACAGGTGATCTCTGCAAATACAGATGGTGTAACTATAAGAATTAAGAAAGATCTTATTCCAACTATGCACAGACTTAATGATTGGTGGTCTGAGTTAACTCAATATGAGTTAGAGCGTACGGATTACAGCAAGATTACATTTAGTACAGTTAATGACTATTTAGCAATTATGACCAATGGAGACATTAAAAAGAAAGGTGATTTCCTTACTGATTTCGAATTGCATAAGAACAAGTCAGCTAGAATTGTTCCCATTGCTCTTGAGCGTTATTTTGTTGATGGTGTGCCTGTGGAGGATACGATATGTTCTCATGATAATCTATATGATTTTTGCATAAGACAGAAAGCATCTAGAGACTTTCATTATGAGGGCATAAATAGAGACACAGGGGACACAATTGTATTTGATAAACTATTACGTTGCTATGTATCCAATGAGGGAGTGAAGCTGCTTAAAATCAAGAACGAGAGCTGTCAGACTAAAGCTGCAAAGATTAGTCAGGTGGAAGCTGGTGAATGGTTAGCAACAGTGTGTAACTTCTTACCAAGGAATACAAAAGTAGAAGGTGTAAACTATAAGTATTACATTGAGAAAGCCAATAGAATCATTCATAAGATTGAGACTGAAGGTAAGAAACGTATGGTTGTTGTAGATCCTAATCAATTAAATTTATTTGGATAATATGGAAAAGAGAAAAACAATTAATCGTCAAAACATTACTGACCATTTAATAGAATATCAACTAAAGATGATTGGTAAAACTATTGATGAGATCACTACTGATGAGAAATGGTATTTCAATAACACCATGACTCCAGAACAGCATGAGGAATTCAAAGCGTATGCTATTCCTCTATTAAAAAAAGTATTTAAGTTTAACAAAGCGAAGGCAGTGCAAACATTCAGTTGGTTTGATTTGTCATATGGTCTTCGCATTAATCCTAATTAACATGCAAACATTAGAAATTTTATTCATTGCTATCATGGTTGTTGCTATAATAGTAGCAATTAAGTTCTTCTTCTCTGTAAAACAAGATCAAGAATACACAATTACATTAAACATTGAGTCTGACGACTTAGCTCCTGTGGTTCCAGAACCAGTAGCAAAACCTAAAAGACGTTATAAAAGACGTAAGAAGAAAGTTGCTGCTGCACCAGTAGAAGCTCCAGTTGCTGAAGTGACTCCTGCAGTTAAGAAAGCAGTGGGAAGACCTAAAAAGAATGCATAATGGATTGGTTGCTTCAAGATTGGGAGCATGAAGCTTCCAAGGATGATATCTATGCTGCTGAAAGACAGCATCAGGTTGAATTAGAATGGCAACAATGGGAAGAAGAGCAGGCATACAAACGTAGAAAGCCTGCATTAATCAAAGTTTTAACACCAAAGAAAGATGAAGTTACACATAACACCTCAACAATTTGAGGAACTCATCAAAAGAAGTTATAACCTAGATATCATTTACTTATTGAAACTGATAGAAGAACAATATGACATCTCTCCTTTATATAAGGATAGTATGAAAGTTGCTTCTCTCTATCAGTCTTTGATAAGGAAAGGGTTGATCACTGATACAGATGAAAAACTTACAGTGCTAGGTAAAGATCTTTTGGAGTTTGTAGGAGCACAGGGTGGTAAGAAGATTATTAAGAGAAAACCTGCTACAACAGATTTCGAAGAGTGGTATAAGTCTTATCCAGGAACTGATTCTTTTGAATACAAAGGTAAAACTTTCAAAGGTACTAGAGCTATTAGAAAAGGTAAGGACGAGTGTAGATTGAAGTTTGATAAAATACTATTAGAAGGAGATTATACAGCTGAACAGCTTATAGCTGCTTTGAAATATGAAGTGACACAGAAGAAGGAGTCTTCTATAGAAACTAATAGCAATAGACTAACGTTTATGCAGAATAGTGTAACTTATCTAAATCAAAGATCATTCGAAGCTTACATAGAATTAATTAACGAAGGTAACCAAGTTGAAGTTGCACCAGATAAACCAGAGGGAGGTACAGATATATGAAACAAAGAGTTGTTACATTTGATGATAGGAAAGTTGAGCTTTATGATGAGTTAGAATTAAAAGATGCACCAGATATTTACATTTATGAAGATGAATGTGGATATGAACCAAAAGGTGTATTTACAGAATACGACTCTCTTAAAAAAGCTATGAAAGAAAATCCTAGATCAAGAATAAGTAGATATCCATCTAAAAACACAAAGTATGAGTTTTGACTTATTAAAAGCAGAAGTAGACAAAGGTCTTGCTGATAAGAATGGTGGTATACCAATGGGTTTTGACAGGCTTAATCGCTATGTTGGAATTAGAAAAGGTATGTACTATCTAGTTGGTGGTAATACTGGTTCTGGTAAAACATCATTCATTGATGATGCATTTGTACTTAATCCTATTGATTGGGCTATGTCTCAAGCAGGAAGAGATTCTGGTATTACTGTCAAAGTGTGGTATAGATCTATGGAGAGAAGTAGAACCTACAAGATGGCTAAATGGGTAACCAGAAAGATATTTATTGACCAGGGAATCATTATTCCTGTAGGTAAGCTTCTTGGTTGGACAGAGAAAATGACCAAAGATGAGCATGACATGTTCTTATATTACGAAGAATACATGAGAGAGCTAGAAGAATGTGTTACAATCATTGATGGGCCAGAGAATCCTGTAGGGATAGCTAAAGAACTAAAGGCTTATGCAGAAGAAAGAGGCACTATTGAAAAGGTAGACAAATACAATAGTATATACATTCCTAACAATCCTAATGAAATAACATTAGTAGTTGTAGATCACATTGGTTTATTGAAGACCACTAAGGATCAACCAACAAAGAAGGAAGCTATTGATAAGATGTCTGACGAATTAAGATATGCCAGAGACTTCTATGGATACAGTCCTGTAGTGGTGAGTCAGTTTAACAGATCTATTTCTAATCCAATGAGGATTAAGAATGGTGATGTTGAGCCTCAATTAGAAGATTTTGCAGAATCATCAAGCACACAAAACGATGCTGATGTTGTAATGGCTTTATTTGATCCTATGAGATACAAGGTGCCAGATCCTTCTGGATACAACCTTGATAAACTTAAGGATGAATTTGGAGCTAAGTACTTCAGAAGTGTCAGAGTTATTAAGAATTCTTACGGTGAAGATGATCTTAGAATAGGACTTGGTTTCTTAGGCCAGGTAGGTATGTTCAAGGAGCTTCCTAGAAAGAAAGACATAACAGATGATGATTATGCAGCAGTTATTAACAAATCATATTTTTTAAGATAATGAAAAGAGCAGAAATTTGGTTAGAAAACAGTAAATGTATAGATATTAAATATGAAACATTTACTTCAGAACCTCTTGAACAAGCATACTTCTTCATGGATGATGACAACAATAATGTAGCTATAGTACCTTGGAGATATTTAATAACATTTGAAAAACCAATGTTTGACGTACGATGAAATTAGATCAATTATTAGAAATTAAATCTGAATTGAAAAGATTTTCAGATACATTAGATGAAGCTATTCTATTAGCAAGAAAGACTCCTGGTTATCCTATAGGCAATGATGGTTTAATTTATGGTAAACATGATATTGGTGGAACTAGAATGTCTGGTACTGTTAAGAGAAGAGCTTTAGATTTGAGATATTATTTAACAAAGAAACTATGACAGTAGAAGAATTAATTAAAAAATTAGAACAATGTTCTAAAGATACAGAAGTTAAATTTTGGAGTGGACTTGAACCTGCACATGAATTAGGAACAATGGATCTTGATACAGAAGAAAACATTCTTTACATCAATGATGCAAGTTGTTTAGGTTTAGATGATTACATATACATCGAAGAATGACAGTAAGAGACAAGAGGCAGAAAAAGTTTGCTGATATATGGTTAAATCATGGTAAACACGGTATATTAAATTTATGTCCAAGGTTTGGTAAAATTAGAACTAGTATAAACATACTAGAACATTTCAAACCTAAACTTAAGAATGTACTTATTGCTTATCCAGATAATAAGATTAAAGACTCTTGGAAAGAAGATTTTGAAGAACTAGGATTTGATGACAGTATTGTTACATACAGTACACATCTATCTCTGAAGAAACTTGTTGACCAAAGCTTTGATGTTGTTATCATTGATGAGATACATCTACTTAGCGAAGCTCAGATAGAAGTGTGTAAGGACCTGTTCGATGTTAATGGACAGATACTTGGTCTCACTGGAACATTATCCAGTTGGACAGAACGAACCCTAGAGGAAGAACTTGATCTTCATGTAATAGCCCACTATCCAATTGAAAAAGCCATTGAAGAAGGAGTGATTGTGGATTATGAAATACATGTTGTGAGAGTACCTTTAGATAACACTACACTACAGGATTACAAAGGAAAGCAGAAGACTCAAAAGAAACAGTTTGATGCTCTCACCTGGGTAATCAATAAGTTGCAGAACAGTGGTAGTGATACAATGTTTATGAGACTTGCAAGAATGCGAATCATCCAATCATCTTTAGCTAAAAGAATTGCTACTAAAGCATTGCTTGCTAAGCATAAAGATGAACGAGTGTTAGTATTCTGTGGTACCACAAAGATTGCAGATAGTCTTGGTATCCCATCTTATCATAGCAAATCAAGCGAGAAAGAAATGTTTGCAGAGTTTGAAGAGGGTGAAGGAAACCATTTAGATGTAGTTAAGATTGGTAACACAGGTGTAACTTATAAACCTTTGAATAAGGTGATTATTAACTATTTTGACAGTAATGCAGAAAACTTAGCTCAAAAAATAAACAGATGTATGGCTATGGAGTATAACACTCCAGATAAGAAAGCACATATTTATATAGTGAGTAGCAGTGAACCTGTAGAGCTTAAATGGTTACAAAAAGCACTAGAATTCTTTGATAAAGACAAGATAAAATATGTATAATTAAAAAAATTATTCGTATCTTTATGCAACAAAAATCAATAATTAATTAAATTAAAGCAAGTAAACAATGGCAAGCAAATTAGTAGGGATTGTAGGTGCTACAGGTACAGGTAAGTCAACCAGTATCAAGCATTTGAACCCAGAAGAAACGTACATTATTAACGTTGCAAAGAAAGAGTTACCATTTAAAGGTAGCGAGAAGCTTTACAACACAGAAAAGAAGAATTACAAAGAGGTAGATGATGCAAATG
>ERZ1034365.1397-NODE-1397-length-12330-cov-3.028320_pt1 | contig 12330 bp, 9 predicted proteins | sample MGYA00520615_ERZ1034365 | MGnify/ENA primary metagenome ERZ1034365 (study PRJEB33736, sample SAMEA104284505) | Azolla filiculoides | biome: Urban; feature: Water surface; material: Ditch water | place: Netherlands | collected 2015-10-28 | depth 0-0.1 m ... | reverse complement strand
AGAAATTTGCTCTGGAGTCATGCCCAATTGATTGAACATTTGGTTAACTTTTTGAGCAATAGGCTCTGTAACGCCACCCAAAGGTTGCTGATATGCTTCTTTGCCTGTTATGCCAAACGCTTTGCCTAATGGCTTGTCAATAGTGGCGGCAGCTTGCTGACCAATACGCTCGGCTTCTTCAGGCGTGTTAGCTGTTCGTGCCAAAGCCTGAACACTTGCACCATAAAGAGCAGGGACAACGCCATATAAAGTGTCAACAGCACCCGCAACACGTTCACCCATGCCACGCTTGGTTTGTTGGAATTGGTTGTACAAATCAATAGCGCCATTGGCAACAGGGCTACCTTGTCTTGGCCCACGGGTTGATTGACCTTCAGCAATACCTTTAGCTTCTGGATCAAATCCCGCATAAGAACCACGACCGCCACCCGCTGTGCTTTCTTGCATGGGTTGACTTGGCTTTTGGCTTGGTTTCGTTGGTTGCGTTGATTTACCAAGAATCAAAGCGCCTAATTCATCATCAGGGGCTTGTTTCGTTTGTTGCGTTTGGGTAGCGCCTTGAGTTACGTTTTGAACGTATTGGGATGGGTCTTTGGTTACAAAACCACCATACTGCGCCAAGGCTTTGTTTACATCACCATTGTTGCGTTTTACCAATTGCTCAAGGTAAGTCTTAGCCGCACCACGGGCTTCTTGTTCATCAAAGGGATTAAATTTGACCCCTTGTTTATGCAACATTTGGACGGTTTCAGGCATGAACTGATAAGCGCCCATTGCCTTAGTTTGTTTGTTGACAGCATAAGGGTCTTTGCCACTCTCAACACGCTTCAAACTATCCAATAGTTCATCACTAATGACAGACGATTTGGCTTCTGGCTTTTTACCTAAAATTAGTGCGCCAAGTTCATCCATCACAAACCTCCAGTTTCAGACAATTTCTTGATGTTCTGATACTTATTGTAAAACTCTTGGCGCTTTGCGGGGTCATTTCCAAGCAATTTTTCAATTTGAAATTTGCGTTGAGTTGGATCAGTTATGTCCTTATAAATGTTCATAACTTCAAAAATCTTGGTATCAGCATTGGCATTCCATAATTGCTGATAAGCCTTCAAATTGTTGTCGCCATACTGTTGTGCAAACTTCTGTGCGCCATTGGCTTGCATATCAATATTGGTTTGATCGGCTTGAACCCTGCGGGCAATGTTGACCAATACGTTGGTTGGCACTTTAACTGTACCGTTAGCCACCGCTTGCATATCCAAGCCCGCTACGGTGTTGCCAACGCCACCCATAGCCTTTGTGTTTGACAATGCCATGTTAGCCAAGTCTTTGGCAAGCATATCGTACTCATCGCTTTTCATAGCCATAAGCACTTTTTGCTCTAAACGACCCAAAACACCGCCACTAGGAAACTTCAAGTTTTCACCAATGCCTGTGGCTTGCTTGATAACTTCCTCAACATTCCTACGGCTTTGGGGCAAAGTACCTTGCGCCTCAATTAAACGTGTGCGATAGCCTTGACCCGCAGTTTGATCTGCTGCCTCTGTTGGCTCTGGTGCATAAGGCTGTGATGCGCTTCTGACAGGGTAAGGCAACGGCATATTGCCGACCATAGGTCTTTGACCCGTAACGCCACCACCGCCTTGTTGTGGCGTATTTTGTAGGCCACCCGCAACACCAATAGTAGCTGTGGGCATAGAACCCGCCACGCTTGGCTGTGTAAGTACTGTTTGACCTTGCGCTGTTGTGCTGATGCTTGGCGACAATGCGCTTTCTTTCTGTGCGGGCGACATCAAAGATTGCTCTTGTGCAATCAAATCTTTAACAACGTTAGGGCCTTTTTGCGCTTTGCTTAATGGGTATTTGTAAGCCTCAATCAAGTCATGTATTTCACGGCTGTCAGGATTTTCTTTTTTAAGGCGATCCAATTCACCAATTACCGTTTGTGGATCATCAATGCCCATGCGTCCTAAGATTCCCAAACGACCACCAACAATTTGACGCATATCTTGCGTCATTGCATTCTTTGCTTTTGTTGCGTCTGTTTGGCTTTTATGCAATCCACTAAACGAACCAATCACATCAGCGCCAGTCAACGGGGCAATCTTAGGAATAACCGCATTGAGTTTGTCCATGTCAATGCGACCATTGGTCTGCCAGTTGTCAGGATTGCTTGTGAACTCTTGCAACTTCAAACGCTCATCATTCTTTTGACGCAACACTTGATTTTCAATCTGAGCCTTTTCTAAGGCCAAAGGATTCATTTGCTGTGCTTGTTGGTAGTTCTGAATACCACTAGCCATGTTGATCATGTCCCCAAGACTTGTGGTTTGGGGCTTGGCGTAATTTACGTTCATTGAAAAGTCAGCCATGATTTATCCTTAAGTCGCTTTGATCATAGAGCCAATCAACGCAGTATTGCCAAGATTGCTCAAAGCCGTTGCGGTGTTTGCGCCCGCTGCGGAAGCATTGCCTGCCAAAGCACCACCAATGCCTGTTGCAAGGTTGGCGCTATTTGTTCCATAAATATTGGCAGAATTTACACCCGTGTTGTAATTACTTGTCAAATTGCTACCATAAGTATTGGCCGCATTTGTCAAATTGCTTCCATAAGTGTTGTAAGCACCTTGCATTTGATTTGCATTTGCAACTCTGTTGGACGCATAGTTGTTTGACAAATTAGCCATGTTAGAGCCGTAAGTGTTACCAAGGCTTGCCAATTGACCCGCTGAATTAACACCAATGTTAGCCATGCCTGACAAAGTGTTGTAAATGTCTTTTCTTTGGTTTTGGAAGTTGTTAAACGCTTGCTGATACGCATTTCCCGCATAGTCTTGCGTGTACTTCTGCAAACCTTGCAAAGCATTACCACCCAAAGCGCCACCACCCATGTTGCCCGCACGTTGGTTAGCCATTTGGCCTTGACCCAACATGAATGCGTAATTGGGCGCTAACTCTGAATTTAGATCAGCAGTTCCAAACTGTTTTGTTAAATATGGTTGGTTTGCAAGTAAACCCTGAGAACCCGCACGACCAATGTCTTGATATGGCTCTTGGTAGCCAACTTGTTGGTTGTATAGGTTTTGTAGATTTGTTCCAGTATTGGAGTAAATGTTACCCAATGCTGTGTTCGTATCACCATAAACACCCGCTTGGGCGTTGATGATGTTGTTCAGATTTGTGTTTTGATTACTGAAAATATTGCCTAAATCTCTACGACCCGCAGCCCCTAAGTTTTGAGCATTTGTGTAAGCATCGGTCAATGCTGTATTGGCGCGAGTGCCATATTGGTTAATCAAGTCCCTAGCTTCAGAAATACCTTGCTGATTTGCAATATTTCCAAGCGCATTGCCCGCAGCGCTTACAGCCAATCCTGTAATTGGATCAATCAAAGTTTTTGCCACATTTGACGCATTTGCCGCAGTACTTGCTGCATTGGCTGCATTAGCCGCTGTGTTTGCCGTGTTAGCAACATTTGATGCTGTGCTTGCGGTGTTAGCCACATTTGCCGCTGTATTTGCACTAGCGCCCGCATTTGCAAGCTCAGAAGCGCCTAAATCGCTCAAGGCAGTAGAACCCGCATTAGCCAACTCAGAAGCACCCAAATCGGTCATTGCGGTAGCGCCCGCATTTGCCGCTTCAAAAGCAGAACCCGCACCAGTTCCTGCCAAAGAATTTAGTGCTGTCCCGCCATCAAAAGCACCCGCACCCGCATTCGCTAATTCAAAAGCAGAGCCTGCACCAGTTCCCGCTGTTCCCGCTGTTCCTGCCGCACCTGATCCAGATAACAAACCATCAAAAGCGCCCGCACCGCCCGCAACGCCTAATATGGCGGCTTGCACCACAGGGTCTTTTAAAGCGTCTGCAATTCCACCTAAGAATGATTGATCTTTTTTAGTTTGAACTGTATTTACAAACTCACCATTAGCGTTGTAAATTTGTACTGGTGTGCCAACAGGGGCTTTGTAGTTAACATCGCCAGTTGTTTTAGATGTGGCAAAACCTTCAAGATTACCAATTTGTTGATCCATGCCAGAACCAATTGTTTGGTACTGAGGAACAATAACAGTATCACCTAGCGTTGCTGACTGGCCTGGGGGGATCGTAGCCGCAACCCTAGCCGCAATTTGCCCTTCTGGAATACCAGAAACCTTAGACATTTGAGAGGGCGAAACTCCACTACTCTGCATAAACTGAACGATTTGTGAATCATTCATGTTTGGATTTGCCAACAACTTATTTTTAACTTGTTGATCAGTTAGACCAATAGTTTTGGAAACTAATGAATTGATTGTGTTGTCCATAATTTAGGCTCTCTCAAACATTGTAGTAAGGCACTTTGAAGGTCTGCCCATTTACTGTGACATTCATAAATCCAACGGGGGCTGCGGGAAGCGTTGCCGTTCCCTCAGTAGCAGTTTCTGATGAACTAAAGTTAAGCAAGTTCACAAAGTATTGTTGCCATGACCGAGCAGGGCGCTTTGTCCCCTCATCCAAAAAAGGCGCTTGTGGATAAGGGTTGATTTGCTGTGTGCTTAAAAGTCCATTAGCCATTAGTTTTCTGCCCCTTGCACTTTAAGGTTTGCTGAAATGATGACCATGTTCACAGGATCAGTAACCACCACTTCAAAAATACGATCTCGGGCTGTTCCCAATCTGCGCCAAATGGCACGATTTCTGTACTTGCCAAGTTGACCAATACCCGTCCAATGCTCATTTGACCAAGTTGAACCACCATCGTTTGACCATCTCAACATGGCTTGTGGCGTTGTTGTGGTTGGATTGTCAATCGTGTTTACAGTACCCAAAATATAGGTTTTGTAAACCTCAATGTCCAATTCAGCGTCACTTGTGATTGTATATGTATCGCCCAAATAAATGGTGTTTAAATCGGCAACACGACCTGGCCCTGAAAGCCCCGTTGTCCCCACGCCTGGCTGAAACTGAATCTGCAATTCATCAAAATACTGCCGTTGGAACTCAGTCACCAAATGAGGCGCTCTACGCAATCTGCGGATCGTCTGACCATCGTCTGTGTAGTTCTGCTTGTCCAACTCATACAGCTTGCCGTTTTCATAGTCACCAACAATGACCAATCCCTGAAACACCGCACAGCAATTGCCACGGTGACGCTGATATGTGCTGTCATTAGCCGTGTAAAGCCACTTGTGCCACATCTGAGTGGTAATGTCGTAAGCCCATGTCAACTCAAGCGTTGGGAATGTGACAACATAAACCTCATGGCCTTCAAGCTGATAAGTCCACGCAATAGCATCGTTGATGTATTGGTTGACCAAAGTGTTCTCAACAGCGTGAGTGGAAATCCTTTGTGGGATATAGCCATTCATTTGCATGATCTGCGCTTGACCACGATTGTTGCGTGATACATACGCAAAAGAGTTGCCAAGGCGGGAAAGTGAGAATGGGGCAGCGATGCCGTGTTGCGTAGAAGTGCCTGGGATTCTCTGAAACGGAAACGGCACAGTTCCCACATCAGTCCACACCTCTGACGAAATCTCACCCATCAAATAAACTTCTCGATGGTCAACAATCAAAGCCACCAAATCATCAGGTGCGCCATCTTTCAATGAGTAACTCAAAGGCGGTGAAATAGGCGACAGCAGATCACTTGCGCCCCATTGCTGAGTCGTTGGGTTGTTATAGACAAAGTAATTGTCCATAATATCCACCGTGTTTGCACCGCTAAACGCACCATCAGTTGAGGGCAAGACAGAGAAATTAAGCCCGTAGAACGTTCTTGTTCCTAAGAAGCCAGAACTGCTCACCGTGTATGTTCCAACGCCACCAGACCCCGTTCCAAGGGCTGTAATGATCGTGTCAGCGGGTACAGCATCACCTTGGATTGTTTGACCAACATAAAGAGTGCCACTTGCCACAGAAGTCACATTCAGCGTTGTTGGCGCTACTTGGTAAGTCAAACCCGTTGGCGTTCCCGCAGTTGTGGTAATTGCCGCACCGCCCAAAGTCGCAGACAAGGTAAATGTCGTTGAGGCATTGGTAGCAATGATGTAATAAGTTGTTGGATCGGTGTATCCAGTAATTGAGCCAGTACCGCCATAAGTGCCACTAATTGTCAAAGACTGACCGATAGCCAAAGGAATCGGTGAAGCAGAGCATGAGAACTGACCCGCAGTCCCTGTGATCACCACAGTACTTAAATCAGCACCAATCGTTCCCGTGACTTTAGCGCCAACAGTTGCAGAACTCAATGAAGTTGATGCAAGCGTTTGAGAAACATTGATTGTGTATGTTCCTGTTCCACCCGTACCCGTACCCAAAGCGGTGATAACTGTTTCGCTTTCAACGCCAATGCCAAACTAGGATTGGCTTGCGGCAATCGTGCCACTAGAAACGCTTGTCACAGTTAAGGTAGTGCCACTAATAGAGCCTGTGAAAACAGCCGCTGCGGGGCTAGAAATGCGCCATGTGTAACGATAAGCACCGTCCACCAAATAGACATTTACGCCATTGTCGGTGATCCGAACTATTCCAATACTGGAATTAAGTTGACCGATTACAGTAGGCACTAAATTGGCAGTTAAAGCGTAAACATACGATCCACAGACCGCAATCAGTTGCTCACCGCCTGAAACTGTGTGAAGCCCACGAACCTCTTGCAGATTGGGGAGAACGGCTTTGACAGTAAGGCCAGGCGTTGGGTAAAGCGCAATTACCCCACGCTCACCTTGTTGTTTAGCAGGGTCAATCTCAGGAAAGAAATTGATGCACTCTTGAGCATCTTGGTAAATGCTCGGTGCTTCGTAACTTGGGCCGACAAAACCGAAATCTGGCATTATGTAATTTCTCCATATCTTTCACCATCCCGAATTCTGCGAATGGTTGATTCGCCAACGTTTAAACGCCTAGCGATTTCAGCAATATAGTGATGTGGCAATAATGCTCGTATTTCTCTGATTTGTTCATCAGACAAAACACGCCTTTTCTTGACAATCAATCCAACTCTTGATTGGCTTATTTTACGCTTTGTTTCATCAGAAAGCACTACACCTTTACGGGGTGAAGTTACGCCTTTGCGAGTAACAGCCCATTTAGCTTTTTGTTCATCAGAATGGGTTTTGCCTTTAAAGTTTTTTCCCCATGTAGAAGCAAAAAATTTATTGCCTTTGAGTTTAGCTTTATGTTCTTCAGAATGAATCAAACCAGACGCACCTTCACCACCATTGGTCAAGTTGCTTAAAGTAATACCACGCTTTTTATATGCGTCAATTGTTTCCATTTCAACTAGGAAAGACAATTCTTCGTCAATGTTTTCAACAATAATTTCAACATTGAATCCATGCTTGGCTACTACATTTTTCCAATAAGGATTACGTTTTGTTGCATTAAACGCTCTTGCACCTTTGCCTTTACCAACATAGAAAATTTCGTTGGTATCTGCTTTTTTGTGTTGGTAAACGTAATACATAGTTCTAATGTTATTTAGAAATGTACTAAATAAAGCCTCCAGACAAAATCCATCCGGCATCTTTCGCCTTACCCGTCAGCAAAGCATCAGGATAACGTGCCACCGCTAGAGGGGCCATATTCGTGCGCTTCAATGTCGCTTTGGCTTGACCCGCAAAGGTCTGAATCATCGCTATTTGCGTTTGCGAGGCTTTGCCATACATAGGCATCAAACGCTCTGCCAAACACCATCTGAGAGCCATTGAATAGCCTTGTGGCAATACCAAATCCTCATACATTGATTCATAACGGCTGAACAATGTATTGGCGAACAAGTGGAGTTCACCTTGTGATGGGCTAGGCCAAATAAACAAGTTGCCTGAGTCTGAACCCGCATTGAAGTAAACCGCTTTAGGCCAAGGGCCGTTCAAGGTCTTGAGGCCAATCATTTCATAGTCTTGCAATGCCAAAACTGACATAGGGTAATCAAGACCACCGCCTGTAATTGGCTGACCATTAGAAGTCGTGTTCACTCGCACAAAAGCTGAATCAATGTTCAAAGGCTTTTGGTAGTAAGCAGTAATGGTTGTGGACGCAACAGTCTGTGAAATGTTCAGTTGGTATGTGCCAGTTTCATTGATGTTGCCACCCGCACCAGTCAAGAACTGAGTAATCTTTGTTCCCGCTGTGATGCCTGTGCCACTCAAAGTCTGACCTTGAGCCAAAGCACCAGAATTGATGCCTGTCACGGTCAAAACATTGCCTGTGATTGAGCCTGTAAAAGACGCACCAATAAAGTTTGGAGTCGATGGGTTAGGGCCAATCGTGTATTGAGTCTGACCCGCAATAACAGGGCAAATGATTTCTGTGACATTGAAAACCATCATGTTTTCGTTTGACCATTGGTCAATCATGTCGTTCATCATCTCAAACGCATCAAGCGCTGCGTCTGGTGTCGGAGTTTCACCCGCCTCCAATGCGCCTATGTCTTTTAACGCTCTGCTAACAATGTCATAAGGCACAGCCATAGGTTTTCCTTACAGTTTCACGGTGAATGTCTGAGGCATCCAAGGAGGGGGAACAAACTCGCTTTTGCTTAGTGAATCAAGCTGTTCTTCTAGCCTTGATTTTATGACGCAAACGCCATCTCGCAAAGTTTCTTTTTCAATCCATTGGACAATCATTTCCTCTGTCACTTGGTCAAAAGGAATGCTGAGTTTTGGATCGCCAAATGTCCAATAACCCTCTGTTTCAACAGAAAGGTCATCTTCCTTTGCAACCACATGGTATTTGGCACAAAGAATCAAGCCATCTTTGACTTGAGTTTCTGTGATTGTCCAAACAAAGTTCATGCCAAAGCCTGAATTTTTGTTGAAAGTGCTTGCAGTTGAGCAAGCAATTCTTCTTTGGTTGGCTCTGGTGTTACTTCAACAATTGGCGCAACATATTCAGGAATGGGAAAATCCCCATCCACAACATCGCTAATTTCACCTTGACCAATGACAGTAAAAGGTAAGTCTGATGGGCCATCCACTCGGTAGCGATCTTCAAGAACTTCAACCGATTTGTAAGGGCCAAATTTGCCAGAGGCGGTAATGATCTTTTTCATGCTAATGTCACTTCTCTGAGTTGAATAGTTGTAGCCGTGTCAGATGTTGTTTGAGGCAATCCCCATACAGTTGCTTCAGATATTCCATCATTAAATGACGCAAATGGATTTGCAACTTGTTGCAGTTTTGTGGCGTAAGTTCCATCAATAGAAACTGTAAATGGATTTAACGCAGAATAGCCAGGGGCAATTTTTCCTGCTGATGTTCTTTGAATTGTTTCTACATTGCTTCCGCTTTGAGGAGGCCCAGACAATGGGCGAGTGTAGTAAGCGCTACTAAAAGCAGTTGCAGTAATTGGAGATGTACTTGTTACAGATTGAAATGTTTTTTCTCTTACAGGACTACCTGAAGAAATTCCATACTGAATATTTACACTTGAACCAGAAGCGGAATATGCCCAAAGAATTTTTTCTGTACTTAAATATCCAACAATGTTTCCTGCATTACTTGGCACTTGTAATTCTGTACCCAAAGAGGCAGAGCCTGCTGTATCAGTCAACACATTTATTCTGTCTGTGCTAGATGTACCAGTCAAGATAAATGCTTTGTTAGAAAAAACTTGAATTTGTGGTGACCATGTACCAACAGTTAATGTTGTTGCCGCTGTTGAAATACTTGCAGTAGTACCACTAACAGAAACAACTGCCCCACGACCCGATGTGTTTCTGTATGCTAAAACATATCTGCTGTTGCTTAACACTCCAGTACATATAGATGTATCTGTTGTTGCTACTGTTGCAGCAGTTCCACCTGTCAAAGTTGTGCCACTAACTGAAATTGGGTAAGCATAAACAGTTGTTGTGTCTGTCATGCTAAAAGTCATAAGCACAGAACTGCTATGTGCATATGAGTGGTGCATAGTTGAATTAGTTCCACCAGTTGTGTAAGCTAATTCAGAGCCAACAGTAGGTGTTGAACCTGATACTGTAATTGCCCTAAACTTTGGTGTTGTTCCTGTGGTGTTGTAGTAATTCAAAACAAAACTAGAACCAACAGTTACCAAACGGGTGTTAGGAATAATCAATGCACTATTTGCTGACAATGTTGTTGCGACAGGAGTTCCAACAGTAATTGTGCTTCCGATAACTGTTAAAACAACAGTTTCAAGAGAAGTTGTGGTATTAGCTAATGAGCAAACTAAAACTGATGTTGATGAAACTTTTGCCAAACCAATAGTTTGTAATGCAACTAAAGATGCAGTTCTAATAAGAACAGGTGTTCCAAATGTGTTTGTGCTTGTATTAAACACAACCGCATGAGCAGACAAAGTTCCTTGCAAAATTATTAGTTCGCTTGTGCCATCTAAAGAAACAGCTTGCAACCTGACTGAGCTTGAACTTATTGCGCTTGATAAGGTAAGCAAATAATCAACATACGACAAATCAGTACCAAATGAGCCACTACCAGAACCAGTAATAGTGATTGCACCCGCACCGTTGGTAATAGAAACACCGCTTCCCGCTGTCAGGGTTGCCGCAGTAAAGCCTGTTCCATTGCCAATCAACAATTGACCGTTAGATGGGGTGCTTGTTACGCCTGTACCGCCACCCGCAACGCCCAATGTGCCAAACGACAATGCGCCACTTCCATCAGTTTTAAGCACTTGACCGCTAGTGCCATCAGTAGCGGGCAATGTAAAGTTGGTTGTGGCGGCAGTATTTGGGCCAACCAAGTTGACTGTCCCGCCTAGTGCCGCTTGAAAGACTAAAGTTCCCATGATGTTTCCTTACGGTGCAATGATTAGCTGAGAAGCAGTTAACGCCCCTGTGCTTGGGTTGTATTTTAACTTTGTTGATGAAACTGAGAGTGGCAAATTGCCAGTCGTTCAGCTTACAAATGTTGGGTAATAAGTAGCATTTGTGCTTGTGTTGTCAGTTATCGCTGAATTAGTCGCATTTGTGGCTGTTGTCGCTGTCGTAGCTGTTGAGGCGTTACCCGTCAAATCACCAACAAAAGTGGTTGATGTAACTGAAACAAGACCCGCAAATGTGGTCACAGTCGCACCCAACGCAACAGACGTTGAACCAATCGTGACGCTAGAGTTAACCAAAGCCGCATTAGGAATGCTTGTCAATGAAGCGCCTGAACCACTAAACCCTGTTGCCGTTAAAACGCCTGTTGAGGGGTTGTATTGGTATTTTGTTGAACTTGTGTATTCAGTTGAGATCGTTCCGCTTGTCGCATCAGCAAACAATGGGTAACGTGTGGCATTGGTTGTCGTGTCATCAGTAATTGTGATGCCCGCTGAAACTGTTGCCCATGTTGGCGCACCAGAACCATTTGAAGTTAAAACCTGACCAGTTGTTCCAGTAGAAGTAAATGATGTTGCACCAACGCCAGATTGATAAGGAACAGCACCCGCAACACCACCCGCCAAGTTTGTGGCAGTTCCAACAGAAACTGTGGTTGTAGCCACATTTGTCCAATAAGACAAACTTGAGTTGTATTGAATCAAATCACCATTAGACAATGTACTAAAACCAACATTGGAATCAGTACCGCCCAGACTTGTGCCATGAATAATTTCAACTTGGATTGAACCAGAACCACCACTACCCGCATTGATCACAATGCCAACTTCGCATTTGACATTTGGTGCTGATGGCTTTGTAGCAGTCATCCCACCTGTGCTTGAAGTTGGGTCATACCAAAGCGTTGCACCATCAGTAAATGCAGAAGTGTTAATACCATGAACTACACCAAAGGCAGTAATACGACCAAAGCCGTTCAATGGGATGTTTTCAGTAGCTAAACCGATAATGGCTTGGTCATCAGTAATGCCTGTGCCAGCTGGGGCAAAAGTAATCACGCCTGACGCACCTACCGCACCAGTTTTAACTACAATTTGACCTTCAGTAATGGCAGCTGTGGCTTTGCCGTATACATAAATTTCCTCACCAACTTGTTGAGTGATATTGCCACCACCCATGCCAAAGTTCAGGCTTCCTGTCGCACCGTCATACCACATCCGACCCGCAGCCAAAGCCACAGCCGCACCATTGGAAAACTGAATGTAAGGATTTGCACCGTCAATTGTGGGGGCTGAAATGCTAGGGCCATTTGCCAATACAACATTGCCTGAACCCGTTGTTGAAGCACTTGATGCCGCAGTCAATTGACCTTGCGCGTTAACCGTAGCATTCAAAATTGAATAAGAAGCCGCAGTTACGCCCGTGTTGGCAATTGCCGCAGTCACAGCAGCAGAACCATCGTAACTTGTCCCAGATAATCCTGTTCCTAGCGTCAAAGCAAAAGGATTGACCGCTGTGATTGTTGCAGAATTGCCCAAAGAAAT
>ERZ1034365.1396-NODE-1396-length-12340-cov-5.986382_pt1 | contig 12340 bp, 12 predicted proteins | sample MGYA00520615_ERZ1034365 | MGnify/ENA primary metagenome ERZ1034365 (study PRJEB33736, sample SAMEA104284505) | Azolla filiculoides | biome: Urban; feature: Water surface; material: Ditch water | place: Netherlands | collected 2015-10-28 | depth 0-0.1 m ... | reverse complement strand
TTGCATATCTTAGCTGACGACTTACGTTTAATGGCGGTGATTCGTGAAGAATTAGTGGCCATTAAAGAACAATATAGCGAACCCCGTCGCACTGAAATCATGATTAATCAATCTGATTTAACCAACGAAGACTTGATTACAGAAGAAGATATGGTGGTCACCGTTTCTTATGAGGGTTATGTAAAAGCGCAACCGTTGAGTGACTATCAAGCCCAGCATCGCGGTGGGCGTGGAAAGTCAGCTACAGCAACAAAAGAAGCCGATTTTATCGAGCAGCTTATTGTTGCCAATACACACGACACGATTCTCTGTTTTTCATCAAAAGGTAAAGTCTACGCACTTAAAGTCTATCAACTCCCTATTGCAAGCCGTGCCTCACGTGGCAAACCGTTTGTCAATTTACTGCCTTTAGAAGCAAACGAGAAAATTAACGCATTTTTAGCAACACGTGATTATGACGAAAATAAATTCGTTTTCATGGCAACGTCTGCGGGTACTGTTAAAAAAACACCATTAAGTGAATTCGCCTATCAGCGCACAAGCGGCAAAATTGCTATTGATTTACGCGAAGACGACACATTGATTGGCGTAGCCATCACAGATGGACAGCAAAATATCATGCTCTTTAGCAGTAATGGTAAAGCCATCCGCTTTAATGAAGAAGATGTACGCTCAATGGGTCGCGGCGCGGCTGGTGTGCGCGGATTTAGATTGACTGAAGATCAAAAAGTCATCTCACTGATTGTCGCGTCAGAAGGCGATGTACTCACCATTACAGAAAATGGGTTTGGTAAACGGACTATTGTTGACAAATTCCGTCATCAAGGACGCGGTGGTTCAGGCGTTATTGCGATGCAAACTTCAGAGCGTAATGGCTCGGTCATTGGTGCGTTGCTCGTTAGCGATACAGATGAACTGATGATTATTACTGATGGTGGCACACTCGTCAGAACACGAGTGGCGGAAATTTCAGTGGTTGGGCGCAGCGCTCAAGGTGTTCGTGTGATTCGTTTAGATGAAGGCGAAAAAGTCGTTGGTGTTGATCGTATTGCTGGATTACCCGATGATGAGCTAAACGTTCTCGAGGAGTTTGTCGGTAATGAGCGCGTTGAAAACCACACTATTGACGACATAAATGACGATGAAATTATCGACAATTCACTAGACGATTAAAAACATGGAAAACTTTACCCCTTATTCTGCGCTGATTGGCGGCTGCCTTATTGGCTTATCTGCGGCATTATTATTATTTTTTAATGGCAGAGTCGCTGGTATTTCTGGCATAATTGTTGACAGTTTTAGTGCGGAAATAGACAATCGTTACTGGCGAGGTTTTTTCCTAATTGGATTAATGTTTAGCGCCGCTGTTATAAATACGTTTTTTCCCGTTGCCGCTGTTACCTATTCACGTCATATTTTACTGGTTGTTGTGTCCGGTATTTTAGTGGGATATGGTGTTCGATTAGGAAATGGATGTACAAGTGGTCATGCCGTTTGCGGTTTAGCGCGATTATCATTGCGCTCTGCAGCAGCTACGCTCACGTTCATGTCAGCAGCCATATTAACAACGTACATTATGCGTCATGTTTTAGGGGACTAAACATGAATAAAAATATAGCCGCCTTGATCTGTGGAATATTATTTGGAACGGGATTAACTATTTCGCAAATGAGTAATCCCGATAAGGTACTTGCTTTTTTAGATATCACGGGAAATTGGGATTTGAGCTTAATGCTCGTGATGTTTGGTGCTGTAGCGACACTCACTACAGCGCAATATTTTATTTTAAAACGCTCAAAACCTGTATGTGACAGCCATTTTCATTTACCTAAAACAGGCAATCTAATTGATTCACGCCTTATTTTAGGAGCAATGATTTTCGGTGTAGGTTGGGGGCTTGTAGGTTTTTGTCCAGGGTCAGCGCTTGCTGCACTAAGTGATGGAAAACGTGATCCCTTTATTTTTACCATTGCCTTAGGGATAGGCATGATGTTGTTTAGCCGGTTTCATAATAAAAAATAATGTAATTTAAATTACCGTGTACTTGGAGACGTCATACTATGAAAAAACATTTCATGAATATTTTCTTTATTCTTGCCATTAGTAGTGCAAGTTACTTTGTTTTTGAACGAATGAACGCAGAGCCACCTGTGGATAATTCACTGGCATACTCCGACTTTATTTCGCGCGTAAAAAATAAACAAGTTGACCGCGTTGAAATTATGGGTCAGATGATTAAGTTACGTACCTCAGACGGCGAAACTTACGATACATTTAATCCGGGCGATGGCCATCTCATCGACGACTTACTTGCAGCTGATGTGCAAATTCGCACAAAAGTACCCACTCAACAATCGATGTTTATGCAAATTTTCATCGCTTGGTTTCCCATGTTCTTATTTATTTTGGTGTGGATCATTTACATGCGCCGATCTCAAGGAATGGGAAGCAACGGTTTTGGTAAAAGCAAAGCGAAAATGCTAGAAGAAGATAAATTAACCGTTAAATTTGCCGATGTTGCAGGTTGCGAGGAAGCAAAAGAAGAAGTATCTGAATTGGTTGATTTCCTAGCTGATCCACAAAAATTCCAAAAATTGGGTGGACAAATTCCACGCGGGATTTTAATGGTCGGCCCTCCGGGAACAGGGAAAACACTGATTGCAAAAGCGATTGCAGGTGAAGCAGGCGTTAAATTCTTTAGTATTTCAGGTTCTGACTTTGTCGAAATGTTTGTTGGTGTCGGTGCATCACGTGTTCGTGATATGTTCGCACAAGCAAAAGAACATTCGCCTTGCATTATTTTCATTGATGAAATTGACGCTGTTGGACGTCAACGTGGTGGCGTAGGCATGGGCGGCGGTAACGATGAACGCGAACAAACCTTAAATCAATTGCTCGTTGAAATGGACGGTTTTAACGGAAATGAAGGCGTCATTGTCATTGCTGCAACAAACCGTGCTGACGTACTTGATAAAGCACTTTTACGTCCTGGTCGCTTTGATCGTCAAGTTAATGTTGGTTTACCTGATGTTCGAGGACGTGAACAAATTCTCAATGTTCACATTAAAAAAGTACCTGCGTCCGAAGACGTCAAGTTATATGATTTGGCAAGGGGTACACCAGGATTTTCTGGTGCTGATTTAGCGAATATCATCAATGAAGCGGCTCTACTCGCTGCTCGTTCTAATAAAAAAGAGGTCAGCATGAGTGACCTCGAAAAAGCGAAAGACAAAATCCTAATGGGCGCTGAAAAACGCACTATGGTCATGAGTGAAGAAGATAAATTACTCACCGCATACCATGAAGCGGGACATTGTATTGTCGGACAACTCTCACCTGAACATGATGCGGTTTATAAAGTCAGTATTATGCCTCGTGGACGCGCTTTAGGCATTACGATGTTCCTGCCTGAACAAGATCAATACAGTGCAAGTAAACGTAAGCTTGAGAGTCAAATTGCGAGCTTATTTGGTGGACGCATTGCCGAGTTAATGATTTACGGTGGAGATCGCGTCACAACTGGCGCATCTAACGATATTGAGCGAGCAACTGAATTGGCACGTAATATGGTAACTCGCTGGGGATTTTCGGAAAAATTAGGCCCCTTAGTATACGGCGAAGAAAGCGGTCAGCCTTTTATGGGTTACTCTGCTAAAGGCGGCAAAAACTCTGAATCTGTCACGCAACAAATTGATGAAGAAATTCGCGGTGTCATTGACGCAAACTATCAACGTGCTGAGAAAATTTTGCAAGATAATATTAGTATTTTGCATAATATGGCAAAAGCGTTAATGAAATGGGAAACCATCGATAAAACGCAAATTGATGCGCTGATGACGGGCAAAGAGCCTATGCCACACCCAGAATTTCCGCAATAACCCTTTTAAATACCGCGAATACGCTATAAGTATTCGCGGTACTTTCTCAAATCATCCATGAAAATAACACTTTATCACAATCCTCAATGCAGTAAATCACGCGAAACATTAAAAATTTTACAAGAGAAAGGCGTTGATGTATCCATTATTGAATATCTAAAAACACCTCTTACACTTGCTGAATTGGAATCATTAGCGCAAAAACTCAATTTAGAGCCACGTCAATTTATGCGCCAAAACGAAACGCTTTATCAAACGGAAAATTTGGCGAATACTGACTTAACGGCTAATGATTTATTTCAAGCGATTATCGATCACCCACGCCTGCTTGAGCGTCCCATTGCAGTATCACAAAATAGAGCTGTAATTGGTCGTCCACCTGAAAATGTATTGGCATTGCTGTAATGCTGCACTTTCAAGCGAAATATTATTATTGGTTAATGCTGACTGCTTTTTTTGGGTTATTTACATTACTTATGCTATGGCATACGGTACTTGCACCGTCAACACGATTTCCCGTTGCCCTACTTCTCTTACTTAACGTTACACCACTCCTAATTCCGCTACGAGGTATGCTTCACGCCAATAGAAAAAGTTGCGGATGGATAGCCTATATCAGTTTATTCTACATTATCCAAGGCATCACTGAATGCTATGCAAATGATGCAGAACGGTATTATGCGGCATTAGAAATATTTTTGAGTTTTCAACTTTTTTTAGGTGCCGCATTTTATGTACGCACAGTCAGTTTAAACAACCAAACACCCCATGCCTGAACAATTTCCACTTCATTTTGAATTTTTAGCTAATCAAACCTTTAATGATTTTTTCGCGGGTGACAATCAACCCATTATTGAAAATCTACAACAGTGTGTTTTAGGGAATGGAGAACAAAAAATTTTTGTTCGAGGTAAATCTGGCCAAGGAAAAAGCCATCTGCTACAAGCCTGTTGTCACTACGCGCAGCAACATGAAAAATTGTCTTTTTATTTTGATTTATCACGTTATTCTCGCCATCAACCTGCTATTCTAAATGGTATTGATGAATACGATGTAGTATGCCTTGATAATGTAGATTCTATTGTTGGACATAAAAAATGGGAACACGCACTCTATGAATTGATGAAATGCCATTATGAAAAAGGGCATCAATTAATTATTTCTTCCAGTTTTTTGCCTAATCACATGGACATCAAAACGCAAGGCCTTAAAGACCATCTAAATTGGGGGTTAATTCTTCAGCTCAAAACGCTTGTTGATACCAATAATATCGACGCATTAATTTTTAAAGCCGATGCGATGGGCTTTGAAATTTCACCACAAGTTGGACGTTTTTTAGTCATACAACATCAAGCAGAACTGCATGAGCTTTGGCGTTTATTGGAAGAAATAGATCGGGCATCCCTCGCGGCAAAGCGTAAATTAACCGTGCCGTTTTTAAAGCAATTATTTAACACCAATAAAACAGAAAATAGTATCCATTAAAAAGCCCACGCTAGGTTTTACCTAACATGGGCTTTGTGAATTAAACGAAAATTAAGCTTCTAAAGCAGCTAAACGATTCGCTAATAATTCTTCTAAAACAACAAGCGCTTTTGCAAAACCGTCGATACCTTCTGCCAACTTTTCAGAAGCCATACGGTTTTCAGCATGCATACGCTCAAAGGTTGCTTTATCAACACTGATTTTTTCAACTGACGACGCCGTTGCATGCTCTACTGTTAACTTGCGTAGCAATTCGCCTTGTGTTTTTTGTAATTCATCAAGTAATGAAGGGGCAATTGTTAGCAAATCACTACCTGCTAATTCTGTAATTTCGCCAACGTTACGGAAACTTGCTCCCATAACTTCAGTGTTGTAACCGAATTTTTTATAGTAATTATAAATTTCAGTAACAGAGACAACGCCTGGATCTTCAGCAGGTGTATAAGAATCGCGACCAGTGTCTTTTTTGTACCAATCTAAAATACGACCTACAAATGGCGAAATCAACGTAATACCATTTTCAGCGCAAGCAACCGCTTGATGCAAGCCAAACAGTAACGTTAAGTTACAATGAATGCCTTCTTTTTCTAAAACGGCAGCAGCTTGAATGCCTTCCCATGTTGCAGCAATTTTGATCAAAACACGTTTACGATCAATGCCCGCTGCTTCATATTGTGCAATCAATTCACGACCTTTAGTCACTGTCGCCTCTGTATCAAAAGATAAACGTGCATCGACTTCTGTTGAAACGCGACCTGGAATGATTTCTAAAATTTTCAAACCAAATGACACCGCTAAACGGTCAAAAGCCAATGTGACAACGTCCGCAGCCGATGCGCTTGCACCTAAAGTCTCACGCGCCCCTTTCAATGTATCATCAACAATACCTTGATATTGTGGCATTTGAGCAGCTGCTGTGATTAAAGACGGATTGGTTGTTGCATCACGAGGCGTGAAAGCTTCAATTGCTTGAATATCGCCAGTATCAGCCACAACTACTGTGACTTCTTTCAATTGCTCGAGTAAAGACTTCCCCATTGTAGATTACCTATATTTTAAATTAAAAAAATGAATATCAATTAGCGTTGACCTTGCAAGTATTTTTCAACACCTGTTAACGCAACACTTTCAACCACAGCATGTACTATCGCAGCGGTTTCAGCTTTTGTTTGAGAGACTGTTGCAAGCGCTTGTTTCGCTAAATATTTACTAACACTACTTGCCGTTGTATCAGGACGATTTTGCAAATAACTTTCAACACGTGTTGTTTTTTGTTTTGTCGGTGTGTGACGATCTGCAACGGCTTTTTTAAGCATATACTTCGCTACGCCACTCATTGGCGTATTATCTTGACGAGCCAAATAACGTTCAACACCAGACCTTACAACAGGTGCGCTATCTTTATTGTTATTTAAATATTTAGCAACACCGGTTAACACGACAACAGGCTTATTTCGCTCTGCAATAGCTTGACGTGCCAAATATTTTGCCACGCCACTAGGTTGAGTGAGCTCTTGACTTTTCAAGTATTTATCAACTTTACTGAGCGAAGGTGCTGTTGTTTGGCCTTCTAAATAACGACTCACACCAGTATGACCATCATGTGCAACAATAGCGTTGCGTGCAGATGCTGTTGTGTAAGCGTCTTTAGAAGGCGTACCAAAAAGACTTGAAAAAAAGCCCATAACTACCCCCGATCTGTATCGTTTTGAGCAGATGATTTGTGTGCGATATTTTGTCTAGCAATATAACGAGCCACATTCGTTGGCGCAGTGTTGCGTTCTAAATATTTACTAACGCCTGATACTTTTGGAATTCTAGCATTTAAGTAACGTGCAACACCTGTTTCTCTGGGAGCGTGACTATTGCTGTGAGCTGATTTCCCAGCACTCTTAGGGCATTTAGAGAACGCAAAACCACCTGCTGCCGCTGCCGCCAATAAACCTAAAAGTAACAAATTAGAATCATCTTCTTTTTCTACTTTTGCAACAGAAAGACTTTCGCTTTCTGATGCCGCTGCGTAAACTGCTGGTGCTGACTTTGTGTGTTTATAACTTTCATCGCTATAAAGCACTTTAGGCTCGAAGTTTGTTGCTGGGTATCTTGCATCGTATGCTTCCTCTGCAGGTGCTGATGTAGCAGCAGGTGCAGATTTTGCGGTTGCTGTAGGCGCTGGAGCAGTAGACTTCACAGAAGCGTCTTGATAAAGCACTTTAGGCTCAAAATCGGCTGCAGGATATTCTGTGCCTGCAGTTGCTGCAAATGAATTCGCCATCAGCAACGTGGTGATAGCAATTTGGAGTAAATTATTTTTTTTCACATTGACACCTATCGACTAAAAGCAACCGTCACCGATTTGTTGCATAAATCAATCGGTGACGAGTGCTAAATAAATTTAGAAAATTAAAGCACCGCTTTAACGTGTTTAACAACATTTTCAACGGTGAAACCAAAATGCTCGAATAATACGCCACCTGGTGCAGACTCACCAAACGTATCAATACCGACCACTTCACCTTCTAAACCAACATATTTACGCCAAAAATCAGTGACACCCGCTTCGATAGCGACACGTTTTACGCCTGGGAGTAAAACGCTGTCTTTATAAGCTTGATCTTGACGATCGAAAACATTAGTAGAAGGCATGGAAACAACACGTGCATGAATACCTTCAGCAGCAAGTGCAGCCTGTGATTTAATAGCTAAGGCAACTTCAGAACCTGTCGCAATTAAGACTACATCTGCTTTACTTGATGCTTCAGCTAGAACATACGCGCCTTTGCGCATTGCTGCAATTTGTGCTTCATCATGTGCATTCGCTGGAATAGCTTGACGGCTTAACACTAAACTGGTTGGACCATCGTGACGCTCAATAGCACTCACCCAAGCAACTGCTGTTTCTGTTGAATCTGCAGGACGCCACACATCCATATTTGGAATGTAACGCAATCCAGATGTATTTTCGATGGGTTGATGTGTTGGACCGTCTTCGCCTTGACCAATAGAGTCATGCGTTAACACAGCAATGGTACGTTGTTTCATCAATGCAGCCATACGCAATGCGCTTTTTGCATAATCAGAGAACATGTGGAATGTGCCACCAAATGGAATGAATCCACCATGTAGTGCCATGCCATTCATGATGGCATACATACCAAATTCACGCACACCATAAGAGATATAGTTACCTGGTTTTTTACCGCTAACGTGTGTAAAACTTGCACAACTGGTTAAGTTTGAACCCGTTAAATCAGCAGAACCGCCTAAAAATTCAGGTAATGTTGCTGCTAAACCTGCAATGACTTTTTGTGATGATTGACGAGAGGCTAAATTTTCAGCTTTTTCATTAAACGCATGGATTAGTTCACTGGTTACCGCTGCCCAATTTGCTGGCAACTCACCCGCAACGCGACGTTTAAATTCTGCTGCTAATTCTGGATGCGCTGCTGCATAAGCATCAAATTTTGCATTCCAAGCCGCTTCAGCAGTGTTGCCTTTTGCTTTTGCATCCCAACCTGCATACACATTTTCAGGAATAACAAAAGGCGCATGAGTCCAACCTAATGCTTCACGAGTCAACGCAACTTCAGCGTCACCTAATGCTGAACCGTGACAATCATGACTTCCGCTTTTATTGGGTGAACCAAAACCAATAATAGTTTTGCAGCAAATCATTGATGGTTTATCAGTTACTGCTTTTGCTGCAGTGACTGCCGCATTGATAGCGTCAGCATCGTGACCATCTACAGATTGAACATGCCAGCCATAGGCCTCAAAGCGTTTTACGGTATCGTCGGTGTACCAGCCATCGATATGACCATCAATTGAGATATTGTTATCATCCCAAAACGCGACTAATTTACCTAAACCCCAAGTACCAGCCAATGCACATGCTTCATGAGAAACACCTTCCATTAAGCAGCCATCACCTAAAAATACATAAGTGTGGTGATCGACAATCTCGTGACCTGGACGGTTAAATTGGTCTGCTAATAATTTTTCTGCCATAGCAAAACCAACACCGTTGGTAATACCTTGACCTAATGGACCCGTTGTTGTTTCAACGCCCGGTGCATAGCCGTATTCGGGATGCCCTGCGCATTTAGAATGCAATTGACGAAACGACTGCAATTCTTTCATTGGCAAGTCATAACCAGACAAATGCAGTAGTGAATAAATGAGCATTGAGCCATGACCGTTTGATAATACAAAGCGATCGCGGTCTGCCCAATTTGGATTGGTTGGATTGTGTTTTAGATGGTCGTTCCACAACACTTCAGCGATGTCGGCCATACCCATTGGCGCACCGGGGTGTCCTGAATTGGCTTTTTGTACTGCATCCATGCTTAAAGCGCGTATGGCATTCGCTAATTCTCTACGCGAAGTCATATTTTTCTCCTTTTGATAATTGGATTAAAAAATTGCACTATTAAAATATTTTAATAGTGCAACCCGTGTTTTTTACGTGAGTAACTAAAACAATTAAAGTGAACAATTCTACAATTATTCACTTTAACGTTAATTACTTATTCTAAATTAGCGTGTCTTGAACGCATAATCTCTTCAGGAATCCCTTTCTCATGAATAATATGAGAAATGGTAGACTCCAAAAAGAGCAATGTTGAAAGTTCAAATACAGTCCCCATCGGCATTCCAACAACTTTGCCATACAAATCAGAACGACCAATTTGGAACACACCGTCTGCCATATCACCAATAGTTGATTTTGATTGAGCTGAAATCAACATGATTTTCGCACCAATGTTCTTCGCACTTTTAGTGAATGCAACCAGTTGTTCGGTTTCGCCTGAACCTGAAATGACAATCAACAAATCGCCTTTTTGAATACTTGGGGTAACGATTTCACCGACAACGTTAACGTTGTAACCACCATGCACCAACCGCATCGCAAAGAAATTGCCGACAAGTTTTGAACGACCTGCGCCCGCAATGAAAATGCGAGCAGCTTCATCGAGCATTGCAGTCAGTTTTTCATCGTATGATTCCTCAGTTGCCTCAAGGATGCCTGTGATTTTTTCTAAGATTAGCTCTTGGTGCATAAGGATTCCTAATTAAACTGCGTCTACTAATTCACGAATTTCACGTGCCGCTTCTGCTGGAGAAGCTGCACCGTAAATTGCTGCACCAACCACGATGATGCTAGCGCCAGCGCGAACTACATCTTGAACGGTTTTAGTATTGATACCGCCAGCAACTGAAATACGAACGTTTAATCCTAAAGATGCAACCAAGCTTAAATCTGCAAAAGGTGTGTGACCTGCTGCTTGAGCGTCTAAACCAGTGTGAACGCCAATGATTTGTGCACCAGCATCAACCGTTGCGCGTGCGCAAGCTGCTTTGTCATCAACATTGATTAAATCAATTTGCGCTTCAGCTGCGTGTGCATTAGCTGCTTTGATAACACCTTTGCAAGTTGCTAAACCTGAAACACCTAATACTGTACAAATATCCGCACCAGCTGCATAAAAAGGTGTTGCTTCATATTCGCCAGCATCCATTGTTTTCAAATCAACTAACAATAATTTGTCAGGGAATTCAGCACGCAATGCTCTAACTAAGTTAACACCGTTGTGTTTAATGCAAGGTGTGCCGATTTCAAAAATATCAACAAAAGGCGCAACTTGTTTCGCTAATGAAACTGTTGCATCGAAATCTAATGAATCTAATGCCATTTGAATTAATGGTCTTGCCATGATGTACACTCCAAAAAAGTTATAGTTATAGTTAATTGTTACGCTAATTTATGCGGGGTTAACTTTAAAGTAGAAATGGTAGGCGTGTCAATGCAAAATGTATCTAATCCTTCTCCCCGTTATCACGCAGTGTCACTGTACGGTTAAACACTAATTTATCGCAAGTACTATCTAAATCTAAACAAAAATAGCCAGTACGTTCAAATTGATAACGATTTTCAAGTGTTGCAAGGCGTAAACTCGCTTCAACACGACAATCCCTTAAAATTTGCAATGAATGCGGATTAACCACATCTAAAAAGCTTTCCTCGTTATCTGGTTGAGGCACAGTAAACAGACGATCATATAAACGTATTTCTGCTGGGCATGAATGCGCCTGTGATACCCAATGAATAACTCCCTTTGCTTTACGACCCTCAGGATTTTTACCTAATGTATTTTCATCGTAAGTACAGCGCAACTCAATGATTTCACCCACCTCATTCTTAATGACTTCATCGCAACGAATCACATAAGCACCACGCAAACGCACTTCCTCTCCTTGAGTTAATCGTTTATATTTTGGTGGTGGATTTTCTGAAAAATCATCACACTCAATCAAAATAGTCTTAGAAAATGGCACGATACGTTTACCCAATTCGTCTCTTTGAGGATGATTACTCACTTCTAGGTTTTCCACTTTATCGTCAGGATAATTGGTAATCACAATACGTAGTGGATTTAAAACTGCCATAGCTCGAAACGCATTGGTATTGAGATCTTCACGAATGCAATATTCCAAAACCCCCATTTCAATCCATGAATTTTGCTTAGTAATCCCAATACGTTCACAAAAATCTTTAATCGCCTGAGGCGTAAATCCTGCACGACGCAACCCCGCAATGGTTGGCATACGCGGATCATCCCAACCTGATACATGTTTTTCTGTCACCAGTTGATTTAATTTACGTTTACTTACGATTGTGTATTCAAGTTGCAACCGTGCAAACTCAATTTGCTGTGGATGACATGGCGTTTGAAGCTTATCAAGTACCCAATCGTAAAGTGGACGATGATCCTCGAACTCTAACGTACAAAGTGAATGCGTAATTCCTTCAATCGCATCTGAAATACAATGTGTATAATCGTACATCGGGTAAATGCACCACGCGTCGCCAGTTCGTTGATGATGAACTCGACGAATGCGATAAATAGCTGGGTCACGCAAATTAATATTAGGTGAAGCCATATCTATTTTTGCACGCAACACATATTGTCCATCTG
>ERZ1034365.1394-NODE-1394-length-12356-cov-3.026957_pt1 | contig 12356 bp, 14 predicted proteins | sample MGYA00520615_ERZ1034365 | MGnify/ENA primary metagenome ERZ1034365 (study PRJEB33736, sample SAMEA104284505) | Azolla filiculoides | biome: Urban; feature: Water surface; material: Ditch water | place: Netherlands | collected 2015-10-28 | depth 0-0.1 m ... | reverse complement strand
AGCCGGAGAAGCTCCCGACTTATCGAGCAATTCTTTGCGCGACACTTCACGTTGTTTGGCAGGCATCAGGCATTTTGATAAGTCAATGTACATCATCAACACATCGAGCTGCTTTTTAGCACGCCCCAACTCATCAAAAAACCGTCGCAAAGTATCTTCCTGACGTGCCGCATCGCTTAACCGAACAAAAGTATCGGTCTTAGCTCTGAATTTCTCAGTCAGCGCTTCGTTTACTTCCACAGCCCCTTTTTCCAACAGCACTTTAAGCGTGGGCAACACATCGCGCATATCAGCGGCTTTGTTGAGTTCCATCACACTTACCGGTTTTCCGTCCGACAAAGCATCGAGTATGCGTTGCTCCTTGTCCGAAAGTATCGTTTCGGCTTCAAAATCGGGGTTGATACAAACCTGCGTTTCGCTCTCCAGTTTTAAACCCGCCGGCACAGCAGCCTGATACACATCGCCCGGATAAGCCTGATAGTAAGAGCCAATCCAGTCCCAGAATTTAAGCTGCGGATAACGCAAAACGGGCTGAGTATCGAGCAAACAAATCACATCCTTTACGTCGTAGATGGTTTGTGGCTTAAAGGTATGCACCACCGACACAATGGCCGTGTACATTTTCTTTTTCCCAAAAGGCACCACCACACGCATACCAATGCGCACCGCATCAGCCCACTCATCCGGCACCGAATAAGTAAAAGTTGCGCCCAACGGCAGCGGCACTATGACATCAATGTATTTCATGACAACCCTCAAGGGAATAATTTATTCAGATGACAAAGGTAACAAAGAAAAAACAAATCGCAATTGCTGAGATGGTGAAATAAGAGTTGGCCTAAAGGGGTTGTTAATTCACAAAATCAATTATCTTTGCTTTTTATTTTTCACTAATAATTCAAATACTGTATGAAAAAAATCATATTCGCAATATGTACTTTGCTTTTCATTTCATGTAATCAGTTCACGAAGAAAAGTGAAATCGCACAAAGACACGATATAAATACACAGAGGAGAACAGAAGTTGTAAAAGATATAGGAATTAACCGACAACTATTAAATGCCATTGATTCTGTAACCCATTGTACGTCTAAAGATAGTATTATAACTATAGATTTTACAATTGACACATGCAGCCAAATTATTATCATTAGAAATTGTATGGTCATTCCTGTACCTAAAAAGCCAGGAAGGACACTTATTTCTGAATGGGATAACTTCATTGGCTATAAAACATACAAAAACAGAACTTTAGTCTTTCTTAAAAATGAAAACTACAACAACACATATTCAAATTTTTTGAATAAAGACAGTTTAAAGTTTGATGAAGAACCTTTCAGAAATTTAAATATTGATAATCTTGGTGAAATCAATGACGAAAAACCACAACAAATCATCTTTAGAGTTATCGACGAAAACAGTTTGCTTTTATTAGACGAGAAGGATTGGCCTTTCTATTTAAGATAGCAGAGATGAAGATTCCACAAAATAAAAGATAAAACACAACAAATATCAGCCACAAAATAGTGGAAAGAAGAATCTATTAATCAAAAACACAATATTATGTCAATTCTAGCAGCCGATAATACATTGAAAAAACTATTCTTGATAGTATTAATTCCGATGATGATACTTACTCTTGGAACATCGCTAAAGAAGCCCGAAGACACAAGAAAAAACCTATCTGGATATGTTCCTAAAACGGGTTTTGTCCCTAATGCAGCAACAGCAATAAAGATAGCAGAAGCTGTTTGGTTTCCAATCTATGGAAAAAGCATTTATACAAAAAAACCTTACAAAGTAGTTCTAAAAAACGATATTTGGATTGTAGAAGGCTCAATCTCGGCAAATCATGTAGGAGGCGTTCCATATATTGAAATTCAAAAAACTGATGCAAAAATATTAAAAGTTATGCATGGTAAATAATTTACGGTGCATAGCGCAAGTTTAGGCATAACCGTAACTTGCGTTGGAAATCAGAAAAGTTTATAACTTTCTATTTTTGTCAGTTGAAAACTGCTTTAGTTTCCAGTCCAAGTTTATAAACTTGAACTAAGCAGATTCTCCTCGCTCCCGCGCGATTGCATCACGTGAAAAGTAGAAAAAGTAAATAAGACTTTGGTTGAATAAACTGGTTGCCACACGTAATTGTAAATGTTCCTGTTGATATTGAAGGCACATACAAATGAAAGAAAATGAATAGAACAATAAAAAAATCGCTTCCGCTGTTGTTTTTAGCTATATTGTTTAATCAATGTAAACCTGAAGTCGACAGAAAATATTTTGTTAGAACAATTGCTCCCAGCAACATTTATTCAAAAGATAGTGTTGAGTTGCTTATAATATCAAAATATTTTATGAAACATCGTATTGGTGCTTTTGGTGGTGAAACGTTTCATGAGGATAAACAGATTATTTTAGATTCAATCCTTTATAGTCCTGATTTAAACAAGGTAGTTTTTTGGGTAGTAACAAAGGATTCCACCACACATCTAACTGACGAAAAAATGCCCGATATGTTATTCTGCTACAATGGACATATTTTGTATGCAATCCGAAAAAGTGTGAATGACACGTTAATGGTGCGGGAGTATTCGTTTTATTCAACTGTTTTTAATAATAGTTATGAAATGGCTCACAATAGTCTTTATAATGAATCTTTTATAAATAAACGAATATCTAATATAAAATCAAACCCTGAATCTGCTCATAATTATGATGATATTAGGAGTTGGAAAGAACCAATGTGGGATGAAATTGCTAAAGAACCCCATTGGTATTTAAGTGATACTGCTGTTCTGAAGATTGAAAATAACATTTTGATAAATGGGAAATGGAGAAAAAAATGAAAATCGAAGAAATCCCCTTTTCGTCCAAGTCTATAGCACTGCAGTCGGTGCATAGCGCAAGTTTAGGCATAGCCGTAACTTGTGCTGGAAACCAGAAAAGTTTATAACTTTCTATTTTTATCAGTTGAAAACTGCACTTGTTTCCAGTCCAAGTTTATAAACTTGAACTAACCACATTCGTGAATTTAAGAGACTTGGACTAAGTAAGGCAATCGTGCGGCAACAAGAGGAATTTTTAAATCAACAAGTTGAGAAATGGAAACAATTAAAAGAAAGATGCCAATTGTCTTTTTGACAATGATACTGTTTTATAGCTGCTTACCAACATTTGAGGATACCCTTAGATGTAAAGAAATTATTTCGAGCAAAGGAGAAAAGATTTATGTAAAATCTATAAACTGGGGAGCAACAGGAGATTATCAAGCAACAATTATAACATGTGATATTGAAAAGATGAAAAGCAGGACAGATACAACCGGGTCTGTAAATATATTAAATCCTTTTTTATATCGTTTTAAAAATGATACTTTGACTTTGATTTTCAGCGAAGAGAAGACCTATGAAATCAAAGAAAAGTTTAAAACTATAAAAATTAAGTACACTGTTGTAGAATCTTCTCAATTTTGGAGAATGAAAGATGAACCAGGGTATTTGTTTCCATAAAAAACAGATAAAACCACCTGAGATTTGACGTAGTGTAAATGTTACAGTTGATATTGAATAAGCATTCGAAAGTCACCCTTCGTCGCAGCTAAAAGCAAGGCTTTGTCTTGCATATTCAGAGTCCAGAAAAACTGAAAGATTGCAGCTTAGTTACAAACTATTATTTTGGTAGCGCAGAATTAATTACCTTTGTGCTTCATTTGATTATTTCAGAATATGCAAATTTACCTCGCTCCGCTTCAGGGCCTTACCGACTGGATTTTCAGGGAAGCTTTTACAGAACATATCGGAAGTTTCGATAAAACATTTACGCCATTTGTAAGAATGCAAAATGGTGATTTTTATCGTCCGAGCCAGTGTAACGATTTGTTACCCGCCAACAATACCTTTCAGAAACCTGTTCCACAATTTTTAGGCAAAGATGCTGAGTCGTTTAGTCGCTTCGCAGCCTTGTGTATGGAACACGGTTACACCGAAGTAAACATCAACATGGGCTGTCCTTACCCCATGGTTACAGGCAAACGCATGGGAGCGGGTTTATTGGCAAACCCAACACTTATTGCTGACTTACTGGAAGGTGCGTTTAAAAACAGCGATCTTAAGATATCGGTAAAATGCAGACTTGGGCTCGAAGATTCAATTCAATTCGAAGAACTTATACCCATTTTCAATAACTATCCGTTGGAAGAAATAATTATCCACCCACGCATCGGTAAGCAACAATACAAAGGTGAGGCCGACAGAGATAGCTTTGCAAAATACGCTCCCCAACTCAAACATTCGGTTTGTTACAATGGCGATATACTGACTGTTGCTGAATTGAAAGAAGTTCAAAACCTGTATCCAACACTAGACAAAGTAATGATTGGTCGCGGGATTTTGGAGAATCCATTTCTGTTGAGCGAAATCCGCAACGAAGAACTTACGGGCGAAGCAAAGATAAAGATGTTGCGCAATTTTCACCTGTCGTTGGTGGAGCATTGTAAAAAGAAGTACTCAGGCGATTTACACTTTCTGAAACGTATGGAAGAACTTTGGGAGTATCATTTCATGGCATTCGAAAATGGACGAAAAGCGTATAAACAAATCAGGAAAAGCCGAACGCTGGCTCAATACGAAGAAGTGGTTTTCAAAGCCATTAATGATTTACAGTAAAATATAAAAGCTCAAATGGAACTGAATCCATTTGAGCTTTCTATTTATTTGTTATACAGCACCTCATCAAATATTTTTGACAAAAACCGACTGGCTGTTTAGCTGATTTTCGAAACCCATTTTCTGTAAATACTTTTTATGGTAATCGTTTTCGGTTGTGCAAATAAGCTGCTTTATGGCTTGCTCTTTTATTAAACTGACATTTGTTTTGTATATAAAATCACCGGGTTTCAGATCGCGATACTGAGCCGTCACAAAATCAAGATGCAGATAGAGTATATGATTGTTTTTTACACCAATAAAAACACCTGCCGCAACAGCATTGCGCAACAGCAACATCACAAAAGGTGTGCGACCTGATTCTTCATCTTTCAGAATTGAATTATCAAATCCGGGGAAAAATTCTTTGATCTCGCTTTGATAGAAATCAAGGAAATAATCAAGATAAGGATCAGCAGAATCAATCACAATAGATTTAAATGCATCTTTTTGCGAATACATTTTAAATAAATAATAAATATCAACCAATACGATAAACAAGTTGAGAATACCGACAGGAAGTGCTCCAATGGTAAATCCATAAAAAGAAAATACCGCAGCGCCTACCAGATTGTACCAGCGAAGTTTTTTTATAGAGCTCATGGTTAATGAGACTGCTACAATTACGGAACCGGCATAGCCAATCCACTCAATCAGGGGAATATTTAAAAACATAATGCAAAGATAGTTTTATTGTTTTTCAGAGACTTAGTATACAAAATTAATCGTATGGGGTTGCAAAAATAATCATTTTCCTTATAGAAAAAACTATAACTGGAACATTTTGCAACTTTATTCATTTTTGATAACACAATTAATCCCTGTCGTATTTTTTTTATTTTCACTCAACGAAATGCCACTTCATTTGTTGTACATTTGCAAACCAAAATTACAAACATGCTCGACCCTTACAAAATTATTGAAAAGTATTATCCAAAAGACAGTGACATTTATTTCATTCTGCTGATTCACAGTGAGCAGGTTAAAGACAAAGCGCTCGAGATTGCCGCCCGAAACCCGGAGCTAAAACTGGATTTAGAATTTATTGCAGAAGCTGCCATGTTACACGATATCGGTATTTTTAAATGTAATGCCCCCCGCCTTCACTGTAAAGGAACTCATGATTACATTGAACATGGATATCTCGGAGCAGAACTGCTAAGAGCCGAAGGACTTGAACGACACGCACTTGTTTGTGAAAGACACACCGGCGTAGGGCTTACAAAAGAAATGATTATCAAAAGTAATTTACCACTACCGCATCGCGACATGATTCCTCAAACACTCGAAGAACAAGTTATTTGCTATGCTGATAAGTTTTATTCAAAATCAAAGCTTGCCGAACCGCATTCTGTGGAAAATATACGGAAAGATTTGGGACGATTTGGAGATTATCAGGTGGCAGTTTTCGACAAGTGGCATTCCCGCTTTCAAAAATAGCTGGAATTTATCAGTTCAGCAATTTATATGAAAACCCAAAGCTCAACAGCTCTTTAAACTGCAGTTTCGCCTTTTCGCCTGTAGCCAGTATCAGCGTGTTGTCGTATCGTGGGTTAAGTGACAAACGGGTTGACAAATAACGGTTGATTGTAAAATTGCTGACAATTTCCCAATCTACCTCCACTTTTTCGTAGTTGGTATAAAACGACAGCCTTGAGTCAATCTGGATTTCCCGAACCGGAGCATAAGAAAACTGTGCTCTGAACGAACTACCAATTTCACTTAGCACATTCTCATCTTTGGCAATACCAAATAAATTGGGGTTCACATTTACATTGTCGTTCACATAAATGTATTTATACGAAACCGGAGAAACCATTAATGAAAACAGCTTTTTGTATTTGTAATCAAGACCGACACCGATATTCAAACGCACCGGCGTTAAAAACGATGCTTTCATCACTGTTGAATTGATGGCTTTGTAATTATGAAAAAGCTGAGTGGAGAAGTCTACTGCCACGGAATAGACACAATTTCCTCCTGCTTTGATGCCCAGTTTACTGTTTATCTTAAAAATATCATCATTGGTATTCAAAATACGCAGGGTATCGCCATCTACCGAATTAAATCCAACACGCCATTCTGCATTGTTATCCCACTGAATGTTCTTTTTATTATCGTAGTTCAACTGGCCCGTAAGGATTCCCAACACAGCTATATTCTGACTACCTCCCTGATACCAGTTATTCGAAACATAATTTTGCGAAAACTGTACTAAACTATTGGCTTTACTTGTCCATGGATTTGCAGCAACTTTCTTCACAATCAGCTTACTATCCTTCGTATTCATATATTTTGAATTATCTACCAACTGCATTCTCTGGAAATTTTGCACCGCTATCATTTGGCTCTTAACATCCTCGGTTCCGGGAAGTTTTTCGTATTTGAAAGTAAAAAACTTAGGATTGTTGATGGCAAAATCTTTGATTGTAGCTGCACGCAAATCGAAAATAATTTTCTCTGCCGACGGTACTTCAATTGGATTATATATTCGTTGGATGAGTGTTTGCGGTTTTACACCAAAGAAGTAAGTATATGGAAAAAGATGATCTTTCAGGTTCAAAGCATTGTGAAATTCTTTGTAAACCAAATCGATAAACAACGGATTGTTTTGTAAAATCAACGTATCAATTCTAAAATCATTATCGCTGATTAAGTTATAAATATCGTAAAAATGGAGAGAAGTATCAGGTTTTTCAACCGGAGCTAACTCAGGATCAGTAAATTTATATTTTATCTTTATTGTGTCTCCAACTACTTTGGCATGATTCACGGGATTTTCGGCAACACTATCCAACATCGAATCCAGATCATAAGACGCTTCAATATCATCAGGCACAATACTATCGTTCAGCACAATTGTATTTGAATACAAACTAAGCTGAAACAACACAAATAAAACAGTAGAGAACACTTTCAATTTCATATCCTTTTAAAATTTAACCACACATGTTTTTGAGTAAGTCTGCGCGGTTATTAAAACTCAGTTACAAGTTTTCAAAACCGGAAGGCAGGGACTTATTACCCGTCTTTGCACCCAATTCTTTTATTTTTTCAGCCGTACGGATAATATTGCCCGTGCCGTCTTTCATTTTCTTTATAGCATCATCATAAGCGCCTGAAGTTCGGTCGATGTTGGCTTTAATCTTCACCATATCCTCAGTAAAACCAATAAACTTATCGTACAAAGCACCACTCAATCGCGCAATCTCCTGTGCATTTTTCGTCTGATTTTCCTGTTTCCAGATAGACGAAATAGTTCGCAGTGTTGCCAGCAAAGTTGTTGGACTTACAATCACAATTTTACGCTCCCATGCATACGAAAAAAGCTCTCCATCACCCTGCACAGCAATTGAAAATGAAGCCTCAATCGGGATAAACATCAATACAAAATCAGGCGTATTGATGTCATGCGCATTCTGATAATTCTTTTCGCTAAGCAATTTTACATGACTGCGAATTGAATTAATATGTTCTTTCAGGCAATGCAACTGACGTTCTTCACTTTCGGCAGTCATAAAACGCTCATAAGCCACTAGTGACACTTTTGAGTCGATAATAATATGCTTATTATCGGGCAAATGAATAATCACATCCGGACGCTGAACGCTGCTATCTGCACCCGTAATCACTTCTTCACGTTCATATTCCTGACCTTTAGTCAAACCCGAGCGTTCAAGCACACGCTCCAAAATCACTTCGCCCCAGTTTCCCTGCTTCTTCACATCGCCTTTCAGCGCTCTTGTCAGGTTATTGGCTTCCTCACTAACACGCGTATTTAATTCTGTCAGCTTTCGAACTTCTTCACGCAAACTTATTTTATCACGTAATTCCTTATCATAAGTTTCGTCAACCTTTTTCTCAAACAGTTGAATTTTCTCCTTCAAAGGATTAAGTATCTCACTGATATTTTTATGATTAGCCACAGAAAACTCATCGGAACGCTCCTTCAGAATTTTATTCGCAATATTTTCGAATTCTGTAGTCAGGCGTTTCTGCAAGTTCTCAATTTCAATCTTCTGATTTTCGAGCTTTTCAAGTAAATTGTCATTGGTTGTGCTCAAAGTAGCCACTTCCAATGCACGTGCATTTGCAAGCACCAAATTTTGTGCCAATTCCTGTTGAATCTGTTGTATTTCTACCGTTCTTAGACGTAAAGTTTCGAGGACAACCGATTTTTGCTTTTCTGATTCATTCAAAGCCTCTTGCAAAATCCGTGTTTTTTCATTTTGAGAAACAAGTATCTGAGCTTTTTGGCGCGAAGCAATAAACATAGCCAACAGAAAACCAAGAACCAATGCAGCCAGGGCCAATACATATTCCATAATTCAGCTCAATTAAATATTTAAAAACAAGGTAAGTATCTGACCTTTAAATTAGTCAAACAAAGTAGGATGATCTTCTTCAAACTGACGTATAATGGCTTTCATCAAGGTTTCTCTGATGAATTTTGATTTGTTTTGTACCCTGTATTTGGCAATATAACGGTTCAACGCTTTATTTTCCTCATCGTTAAGTGTGAATATTTGCCGGTGAGTTCGTAATGAATTGCGTTGTGAAACAGGAATCGGGGTTTTCTTTGCCATATATGCTCGGTTTTTCACTGCAAAAGTAATATTATCTTCCTAAACGAAAGGATTTTGAATGAAAAATATATAAATTTGCAAAAAAACTTGATTACTAATCAGGTAGGTGTACAAAAACAAACCAAAAAAAACCAAAACAAACCAAAAACTATGGCAGACCACAATGAACTTGGCGAGCTTGGCGAACAGAGAGCACAAGCCTACCTGCATGCAAAAGGTTACAAAATTCGACATACCAAATGGAGAACCGGAAAACTGGAACTCGATATAGTTGCCGAAAAAGATGGTTGGCTGGTTGTTACTGAAGTTAAAACCCGCTCAACTGACACTTTTGAAGCACCTGAAGAGGCCATTACAAACCGAAAAATCCGCAATATTATCAATGCAACGCACGAATACATTCACACTTTCGACTGGCAGGGATATACGCGTTTTGATGTTATTTCGGTCATTCCCGAAGGCCAAAATTTCAGAATTGATCACATTGAAGATGCCTTTTTATCGCCCTTAATTTGACAACAACAAATATTTATTCGACCAATATGCACATTTAAGAATATATATACAAAATTAACCCTGAAAAAATGTTTTAAAATATAGTTTTTTACCTTTTGAGACTAAAATTGTTTCCGTACTTTTGTAAGGCAAAACACAGACTTAAAATAAGGTATAAAAAGACTGGTTTACTTAACACAAAGAAAGCAAATTATGAAAGTATTAGAAAAAGCAGTAGCTGAAAAACTACTCAAAATAAAGGCAGTAAAGTTACAACCGAAAAATCCGTTCACATGGGCATCGGGCTGGAAATCACCTATATATTGCGACAACCGCAAAACTCTTTCTTACGCAGGAATCCGTACATTTATCAAAATTGAGATTTCTCGTTTGATTCTTGAAATGTATCCCGATGTACAGGTAATTGCCGGAGTTGCAACAGGCGCAATCGCTCAGGGAGCATTGGTAGCAGATGCACTTGGCCTGCCATTTATCTACATTCGCCCTACTCCGAAAGATCACGGATTAGAAAACATGATTGAAGGTGATTTGCGTCCGGGACAAAAAGTAGTTGTTATCGAAGACTTGATCTCAACTGGTGGTAGCAGCTTGAAAGCTGTGGATGCCATCCGCAACGATGGTTCAGAAGTTTTAGGCATGGTGGCTATTTTTAGTTATGGTTTTCCGGTGGCTGAACAGAAATTCAAAGCTGCAAAAGTGAAGTTGACAACACTTTGTAACTATGATGCAGTACTTGCTGAAGCATTAGCTACAAAATACATTGCCGAAGATGATATTGAAACGCTGAAACAATGGCGCGAAAATCCATCTGAATGGAGAAAAGACCTCAAATAATTGTACGCTAAGCAATTTACTACTGAACAATATTGCATTGAGCAGGTTGTAGGTAGTAACTGATTTAATAGCAAATAAATTTATGACAACATACGAAAGCGATATAAAAACCATTTCTTCGTCGGAAGAAATGGTTTTTGGCATACTTAGCGACCTGAATAATCTGAGTCGATTAAAAGAAATCCCATCAGTAAATAACAAGATTAAAGACTTGCAGTTCGACACCGATCATTGTAGCTTTGGCGTTGAAGGTATGGGACGTGTTGGGTTCAAAATCATAGAACGTGAACCGTTTAACACCATCAAGTTAGAGTCAGAGCAAAGTCCCGTCCATGTAAATATATGGATTCAATTGAAACAGGTAGACGAAAATGACACCCGCATGAAACTTACGTTGAAAGCTGATTTGCCTGCCATGATAAAAATGATGGTGGATAAAAAACTGAAAGAGGGTATCAATGCCATTGCCGATGTTTTGGCAAAAGCACTTTCTGCTCCGGCAACAAAATTGTAATTTTAAAAAATCTCCAAATTCAAATGGCAAAACTTTGGGAAAAAAGCACACAGGTTGATGCTAAAATTGAAGCATTTACCGTTGGCCGCGACCGCGAAATGGATGTTTTTCTGGCAAAATACGACGTACTCGGCTCCATGGCTCACATTCGTATGCTGGAATCAGTTGGTTTACTTGACAAATCCGAACTGCAACCATTGCTCGCCGAGCTAAAATCAATATACAAGTTAGCCGAAGCGGGCGAGTTTGTTATTGAAGAAGGCGTGGAAGATGTTCATTCGCAGGTAGAACAAATGCTTACCGCCAAACTGGGCGATATGGGCAAAAAAATCCACAGCGGACGTTCACGGAATGATCAGGTTTTGGTTGACCTAAAGCTATTTGCCCGTGCTGAATTAGCCAAAACAGTTGAAGCGGTTGATGAGCTTTTCGAAGTACTTATTTCGCAAAGCAATAAATATAAAGAAGTGCTTTTGCCCGGCTATACGCATTTACAGGTAGCCATGCCATCGTCGTTCGGACTGTGGTTTGGTGCTTATGCCGAAAGTCTGGCCGACGATTTACAAATATTGCTCGCAGCCTATAAAATCACCAACCGCAATCCGTTGGGTTCGGCCGCAGGTTATGGCTCCTCATTTCCGCTTAATCGCCAAATGACAACCGATTTGCTTGGCTTCGACACCATGAACTACAATGTGGTTTATGCGCAAATGGGACGCGGAAAAATGGAACGCACAGTTGCAAATGCATTAGCCGGAGTAGCAGCCACTATCTCCAAACTGGCTTTTGACGCTTGCATGTTTACATCGCAAAACTTCGGGTTCATCAAACTACCCGATGAGTTTACCACAGGTTCGAGCATCATGCCGCACAAGAAAAACCCTGATGTTTTTGAACTTACGCGTGCCAAATGCAATAAATTGCAATCGCTCCCTCAGCAAATAATGATGATTACCAACAATTTGCCTTCAGGATATTTCCGCGATTTGCAGATTATCAAAGAAGTTTTCGTTCCGGCTTTTGCAGAGTTGCGAAGCTGCCTGGAAATGACCGCCATGATGATGGCACAGGTAAAAGTAAATTCTGAAATTCTGAAAGACAGCCGCTACGACTTAATCTTCAGTGTAGAAGAAGTAAACCGACTGACGCTGGAAGGAACACCATTCCGCGATGCTTACAAACAAGTTGGACTGGAAATTG
>ERZ1034365.1391-NODE-1391-length-12375-cov-3.939828_pt1 | contig 12375 bp, 8 predicted proteins | sample MGYA00520615_ERZ1034365 | MGnify/ENA primary metagenome ERZ1034365 (study PRJEB33736, sample SAMEA104284505) | Azolla filiculoides | biome: Urban; feature: Water surface; material: Ditch water | place: Netherlands | collected 2015-10-28 | depth 0-0.1 m ... | reverse complement strand
AAAATATCGTACCGGTAGCAGCTCATGCCTTATTCGCGGTTCAAACAAAGAAAACAGTAAGCGCAGCATTAGTTGGAAGAGCAAGGTTAGTGAGTACTGATTGGAAGTAACCACCTCCTGTAAATGAAACAGCAGGATTGAAATTTCGATCGTTTGCAATATATGTATTTTTTCCAAATGCAACTATTCGTCGATTATTTGGTGAATTATCCCCCCATGATGATACTCCAGTACCAGTTATAGTTGTTCCCGAATTTGCTTTATACCAAAAGAGGAGCCCAGTAGAAACCCCTGAAGCATTAATAATAAATGTACTTGCTCCACATGTATAAAATGTTACCACTCATCCAGAACCAACCGTAGCGGTACTTCCAGGAACGGTTGATGTCCCATCATTATTACAAGTAGCTGTTGAATCCACAGAAAGTCCTGAAATATTAAACTCACTATCTCCTTCATGTTTTACTGAAAGCTCAATATTTGATCCCTCAGGAAGTGATGTGGTAACGAGAAGCTTTACTGGTTTAGAAAAAATAAGAGGAGTTCCAGGAATTCAAAGTTCAAAAGCCTTTTTTACTGTCTCGTGATCCACTTCTGTTGGAATCTGACTTCCAGTTAACCCATCGAGTGAGAAATTTTCAATAACTACCTCTCCGCTCAATTGGCGATTACGGATAATAGTTCCCGTTTCAATCTCGGCAGTAATTCCAAAAATATTTTCTGTAATTGTTGCATCTTCAGAAATTTTTACTTCTTTCACTTCTCATGATTCCATGAGAACATCAGAAAGAATTTCTTCATTTTCAATTTGAACCATCATGTCTTCAATAATGGTTGGAAGATTTTCACCCGTTCCAATATTTATAATTTCTCAAGTATTCGTGTTTAGAATATTTCCTGAAAAAAATATTTCACCCGTTCCAATATTTTCAAGATTACCGGAAGATGAAATTTCTCCAGAAGCAGATAATAGATTTTCTCCAGTTCCAATATTTTCAATATTTCCTGAAGATGAAATTTCTCATGTCCCATTAAGCATATTTTCTCCAGACCCGATTTCAATTCAAGAACCGGTAAATAATTCTCCCGAGGAACTGAGACTTAATTCTTCTCATGTCATGGAAATAATATCCTCAAGACTTCCAGAGTTTACTGATCAAGATTCATCAATAATAGTGACCGGTATTTCTTCAATATCTAATGGAGTAATGATTACTTCTCATGAAGTATTCATTTCTTCCGGCATCATCGCATAAGGATGAAGGATATTAGTCACTATGAGGACAACCATCAAGATTCTTGATATGTAATCAACAAGATGAGCTTTGAGGTCTATATAACGTTTCATATGGGTATTTGTAAGATAAGCGGTCTAATACCGGAATATACTACCATAATTCACATCATACTTTCAAAAGTGCAAGTATTTACATTTTAATAATAATATTTATAAGAAGTTTAAATATTTTAGTAGATTATACTGGATATTAAATATTAATAGAAATAAATCTATTTTGTATTCTTATTCTTTTTCATAAAATAAAAAGGAATTATTCTCATCTATGAAAAAATATAATATCATCGTTATTCTTGCTCTCATTGCCCTCGTTAATGCGGCATATCTTAGCTACAAAGCATATCTACTCACTTGGTGAGCAGATCCACTCATGGCACCATCTTTTTGTGACATTAATGCCGTATTTTCTTGTACGAATGCCCTATCAAATCCTGCCACACTCGTCTTTGGAATACCGTTTCCGATGATTGCACTTGTGGTATATCCTATTATTCTCATTCTTGCACTCATAGGAATAAGAAAACAATCCAAAAAACCTGCACAAATCCTATTCTGGATGTCACTTGGAGGAATAGGGTTCAATGGTTATATTATTTCTCAAGAATACCTTTTCGTTCATTCGTATTGTATTTTATGCCTTATTTGTACAGCAATAATAATCAGTATTCATCTTTTAACATGGGGAATTCTTAAAAATAAAAAATCCAACTAAAAAAATCCAACCTGATTCATATATATTTGACTAATATTTAATATAAATTATAATACCATTATAACAATAATATAAGTAGGCAATATTCTATCATATCTTTTATAGATATATTATAAATGATATATACTATACTTTTAGTGATATTAAAAATATAATTTGATTATTAATTGAGTATAACTATAATAATAGTATAAATTTCGTATAACTATAATTATACTATAATAGTTTATAAATACTACTTTATGTTAAAAAGAGATATTACTGAACAGATTCATAGTCAATTTGAATCCCGTGACATCATTTTAATCACTGGGCCGAGGTCTGCAGGAAAAAGTACTCTTCTTCAGTCGATTAAAAATGAATTAAAGTATGCTGGGAAAGCAGTGATTACACTTTCGCTCGACGATGAAAAAGATGCATGGAATTTTCGTTCATCTATCGGGTTTACCCAGTATATTGCATCACAAGTTGGAAATGGAACGGTTTATATCTGCATAGATAACGCTGAATCCCATAGTGAAACAGCTGAAATACTTCGGGATATATATGATTCCAATTTTCCATACCACTTTATTATCACTTGTACAGGAGACAGATCTGTAAAAGAACACTATGAGTCTATTTTAAATACTCGACTCAAGACTTTTACACTCAAAAGTGCTTCTTTTAAAGAATTTCTTCACTTTAAAACACAATATCATCATTCCAATACCCTTCTTAATTATTTCAAGAATCATTCTTCACCTACTCAAGAGCTCGTATTGGAATATATGGCATATGGTTGATATCCTCAAGTCATAGAAAAGCATACAGTAGAGGAAAAACGCAATGCTATAAAGGAAATATATTCGAATCATATCATGCGTGATATATCTGGACATATATGAATTCGACGAACCGACGCTTATAAAAGTACACTTGTGTCACTGGCAAAACGAGTATGAACTGCTATTACACTGAAAGAAATTGCATTGGAATGATCTATTACCTTTCCAACACTCAAACAATATATTGAGGTTATGGAGCGAACCTATGGGGTTCGGATGATTCCTCCGTATTCTGGAGGAGAAAAAAATACCAATGAAATTACTAAATCTCCAATTCCATACTTTGAAGATATTGGAATACGGCACTATCTTACTCATGCCTTTTGAGATTTTCACCGCATTACTGATGATGTCCATGCATTTCGAAATTTAGTAGCCAATATTCTTATTGATATAGCTGATAAGAACAAAAAAACACTCCATTATTGGCAAACAAAGCAATGAGCAAGTATTGATTTTGTAATAAATAACGGGGTGAATATTCCACCTCTCCCAATTGAAATTACACAACATGCACGAACCAATGGAGACATTACCCGATCTATGCGAAGCTTTATAGATCGTTATAATCCTCCTCTCGCTTGGATTATAACTCCAAAGTATGAATGAATCATTCAAATACAGAAAACCACAGTACGTTTTATGCCCTATTGGTACTTATTTCTTCTCGATTAAGAAAACAAAATAGACTCTATGGAACCAGAAAAATTTCCCATTTTTCCGTGGAAAATACTTATTCATTGGCATAAGAAATCCGGTAGAGACTATCTGCCATGGAGAGATTATTCCATACAAGAAAATGAACTTATCTATCGAGTTTGGCTTTCTGAGATTCTTCTTCAACAAACACAAGTCAATCGAGTAATAGAATTTTATAACAGAATGATTCATAGATTTCCAACTATTCATCATCTTGCAAAGGCTTCTTATGATGAGTTTTTTCCATATTATGATGGACTTGGATACTATTCACGAGCAAGAAATCTTCTAAAAACCGCTTGAATAATAAGCCAAAAACGAAATGGTATATTTCCAAAAGATTCTAAAGAATTAATGAGTCTTCCTTGAATAGGATCATACACAGCAGAAGCCATACGTTCTTTTTGATTTTGCATACCAACACTGGCATGGGATACAAATCTTGAAAAGGTTTTTTCCCGGTTTTATCACGGAACAAAATATATCCGTATTTCTCAATCTGAAAAAGAAGAAATTCAAAAAGATCTCTTCTTGTATCTAACAAATAATCCACACATTACGAGCCGAAATATTAATTCTGCTTTAATGGATTTTGCAAATGAAGTAGACCTAAAAAATACTTCTCAAATACAATGGGATACCTATCTTTTTCAAGATGGAGAGTTTTTCAGAACACAGGGGAAAAAAGAAGTACAGGAAGAAAAAAAGAAGTTATTCTTCCCTATTCCAGATGCAGAAATTATCATAGTACTTCATGAAAACCATAAGACATATTATTCGGAAAATAAAGATAAGTATGCACCTTTTATTATTTCTCCAATTGGACACCGAGATATCCGTTGAGCTATAAAAAAATACTTTCAGGAAAAATATAATCTCACCCTTTCTATTCGTCCACCCAAGAGACAGTGGCTCAAGAATGATGAGAAGCCAACTATTCTTTGTTTTGCACAAATACAAGCAGGACATCAAAATTTTATATCCTATGAAAGAACTCAGTTTAAAAAACATAACTTTGAATACTAAAAAATCCAGCAAATATTTGCTGGATTTTTTAGTATAAATTATGATTTATCAATACGAGTATAGAGGGGTTCTCATTTTTCAGCTATAGTATACTGACTACTCCCTTGAATAATCTGATTGAAGAGATCTTCTACAGATATATGCAGACCAATTCGTCCGAGTAATTCTTTCATTTTTTCTTCAAAAAATGGGAGCAAAAGCAAAGCAATCGTTTCTAGTCCTCTTCCAACGGTAAAAAGAATATTTGATAATTTTTGAATCGTTTCATCATTCATATCTTTTAAAGTCCATGGCTTTGTTTCATCTATATAACGATTGAGTACATCAGAAAAGAAAAATACCTGTTGTAATACTTCCTTTATATCATGTTGAGCATATAACTTTTGTACAGAAAGAATACTCTTTACTCTTTCTGTTGCCACTATATCATCTTCTAATCCATTTACTTGTCCTCCTATTTTTAAACTGAGAACGAGAAATCGATTCAATAAATTTCAAAGATTATTTGCCAACTTTGCATTATAGATAAGAATTGCTTTTTCTAAAGAAAAATCTCCATCTTCCCCCACAGGAAAAGCCGTCAATAAATATAATACCATCATATCTCGTGAATATTCTTGGCAAAAATCAACAGGATTAATTACATTTCAAATACTTTTTGACATCTTTTGACCATCAACCGTAAAATGCCCGGTCGATAGGAGCTGTTTGGGGAGTGAATATCCTGCACTCATAAGCATTGCTGGCCAATATATACCATGAAAACGAATAATATCTTTTCAGACAATATGAAGATTTGCTGGCCAAAAATCCTCATCTCCATCCTGACATACGGTCAAATAATTAAACAACGCATCATACCATACATATGTAACTTGTGTAGAATCAAATGGAAGTGGTATACCAAAACGATTCGTTTCTCGAGAAACAGAAAAATCTTCCAGACCTCATTTTACAAACTCAATAACCTCACGAAAACGATTTTCTGGAATAATCCAAGATGGATTATTTGTATAAAAATCACTCAGTTGCTGTTCGTATTTAGAAAGTCGGAAAAAATAATTCTTCTCTTTTAATACCTGTATTGGTTTATTTGGATGATCATTACAACGTCCATCTTCTGTAAGATCACTGTCTTTTTTAAAAGCCTCACATCCAACACAGTACTTCCCCTCATACATCCCTTCATAAATATCTCAATTATCGAATGATTTTTGGAGAACTTCTTGTACAAATTGTTTATGTCGTGATTCGGTGGTTCGTATAAAATCAGTATAAGAAATTCCAAGCCCATCCCATACTGCTTGATGTTTTGATGCCATGATATCAGCATATTGCATGACGCTCATACCAGCTTCTTCAGCTGTTTCGACTACTTTTTGAGAATTCTCATCAACTCACGTAGAAAATTTTACATCCTCTCCAAGTAGGCGATGATATTTTGCGATAATATCTGCTATAATTGAGGCATACGCATGTCCAATATGTGGAACTCCATTGGAGTAGTATATAGGTGTGGTAACAAAGAACTTTTGAGACATAGGAAAAGATAGGAGATTTTAGTGTAAAGAAAAAAAATATTTGGTCAAATTATGTTTCCTCGGTAATAGGATGAAACTCATCCCAAGAATATAATTCAGGATATTCTTTCCAAGGACCTTCACATACAGAGTTTTTTAAACAAGTAACACATTTTTCATGTTTTGCTTTCCCTTCACTCCATCGATAATCCTCATAATTTTCAGTACGATATTCTGCATCAACCACAGTAGTCTCTGGCATCATATTTTCAGCTATGGCCCATTCATATCACTGCATAAAACAGTATGGAATTGCCTCTGTAAATACAAGAACTCAATGTTTCTTAGCAAGATCTAAAGCCTTATATACGTATGGCATGATATCTGTTTTACGAGGCACCACTGTTTCTTTATTTACCTCTGCACTTCAAAGGATATGGACAAAGGCAAATTGAAATTGCTGAACTCAAAGACGAATAAGAAGGGCGGCCAATTCAGGAATTTCTTGATAATTGGATTGTGTAATAACAGAATTAATAACAATCATCTGTCATCGTTTTTTAAGATGAACAATGCCACGAATAACTTCTTCCCATGCACCATCCGCATGAACTTGGGAATCATGAGTAGAGGGATGAAAACCATGAATAGATGGACCAAATTCAGTAACTCCTGCTTCTATCAGAGCATCTACATATACTTCTTTTGCAAAGTTTCGTCCATTCGATTGAATCTGTATCTGAAGATAACCAAGATTCTTTGCATAACGAACCGCTTCTATCAGATTGGGATGTACGGTTGGTTCTCAGCCAGTAAAAACAACTCAAAGGCACCCATTTTTATATTCTTCATCAAGAATCTGAGTAATTTCAGGAAGGGTTCGTTGTTTATATCGAAATCGCTTATCACCCTGTACACAAAAATCACAGAGATTATTACAAGCAAATCATACCTTTACATCAGCACGTTTATACATACATAAGGATTATAGAAAATATTATCGCCTTCTTCTCGCAAATTTTTCACGGATTCTTTTTGCCTCTTCACGACCAAGTTTTTCTTCGAGAACGAGATTCATTTCTCATGATTCATCAAATAATGACATATCATACGAGAGTCAACGCTCTTTTTTATACTGATAATCTTCATAATTTCCATAAGAAAGTGTCATTTCTTGTTTTTCTACTAGCCACATATGAGTTGCTATTTTATTTACAAAATACCTATCATGTGAGATGAATAACACAGTACCTGGATATTGTTTTATAGCATTTTCGAGAGCTTCTCGAGTATCATAATCTAGATGATTCGTAGGTTCATCGAGGACAAGAATATTCGATGATTTTTGCCCAAGAATAGCAAACAAGAGTTTGGATCGTTGTCATCATGAAAGTGTTTCCACCTTCTTGTCCAGATCATGATAAGAAAAGCCATAATGTCCCAAAATTCCAGCAAGATGCTCATAAGAATATAAGAGTCCTTGTTTATGAAAATTATCATACATAGAAAGCTCGGTATGTAATCATTCATGGAGTTGGGAATAATAGGCTATTTCAACTCATTTTCCTCGATTCATAAATCCATCTAGCAAAGGGATTTCTCAAAGGAGTGTTTTTAATAATGTACTTTTTCATACACCGTTTTCACCAATAATTCAAACTCTTTGGTGACGATACAGGGTAATATCACGAACATAAAATAGTGGTTCAACCCTTCATATAAAACAATCCTCGAATGAGATGATTTTTTCAACTGGATCTTCTGAATATTCCAATTGAAATTGAATATCCATTCATTTTTCTGGCTGATCAAGAAGTTCAATTTTTTCAAGCTGTCTCTCGCGACTTTTTGCAAAACCAGCACGTGATCAGGCACGGAAACGATTAATAAGAGATTTTTCAGTAGCCAATAATGTTTGTTGCTCTTCATAGAGTTTTAAGCCTTTTTCAAATCGTTTTTTCTTTTCATCAACATATTCAGAATAGTTTCCATGATATATATCAATTCCTTGTGCTCAACAAACTTCAATCACCTCAAAGCATGTTCGATCAAGAAATTCTCGATCATGAGAAATAATCATATATCCTCACTTCCAAGTGTCTTCCAGATATTTTTCAAGCCATTCTACACTTTGAAGATCAATAAAGTTCGTTGGCTCATCAAGAAGGAGAAAATCAGGACGAGAGAGAAGTATTTTTGCAAGCGCAATCTTTGTACGTTCTCAACCTGACACCTCAGAAAGAGGACGTTCCAGTAAATGAAATATACCGATTCATCGTGCTACTTTCTCTACCTCATTTCCATACGTATATCCTGATAGATGTTTATATTGCTCAATAAGTTCAGTATATCGTTCATATTCCCCTGTTTCTTCTAATATTTTTTCCTCTTCTTGGATTGATTTTTCTAAAGAACGTATAACAGCAAAGGCATCTTTCAGTTCTTCCCGAACTGTTTTTGTAACGTCAATAAAATGAATTTGTTCTAAATATCCCAATGTCATTGCTCCTACATTCTCTATAGTTCCATCAAAATCAAGTATTTCCTGTTTTATAATTTTTAAAAGTGTGGTTTTACCAACTCCATTTCAACCTACAATAGCAATTCTATCATGTGCATTCACAACAAAATCAACCAATCCAAGAATAAGGCTTCAATCCATCTCATAACGTTCTATATGAATTTTTAGATGATCCATGTACTATGCATGATTATGGTGTTTGTTCTTATTTTTCATAAGAAGTTTTAATTTAGCAAGCTTATCCTTATCTGCTATACCTGTTGATACCTGAAAACTTGAACCGCATCAACAATGTCCATTGGTTTTATTACTTGCAAATATCCATTTCCCGCCGACATGAGTGATACGTGCATTCTCAAAAATAGAAACTTCTATAGGTCGAAAAAAAAGAGTTATACCTTCATATATTTGATAACTTTTCAATCCTTCTTTTGAAAAATTTTCTTCATCAATTGCTACTTTGTTCCCTGCGCATCCAGCAGAAATGAGATAGCAAAATATATTTTGAATATTTCTATTTTTCCAGTCTATAAGTGTTTTTTGATCAAATGATAGTTGCATATTATGGTTGGGTAAGGGTAAAAATATGAGAACGAAATTGATTTGCTCGGTCGAGATAATCTCGAAATAATCAAAAACTCGCACATCCAGGGGAAAGAAGAAGAATATCTCCATTTTGAGCTTGTTTCAAAAGATATGAAACAGCATCTTTCAGATTATCAGTTGCAAGATAAGGAATCTTAGAATTCGTTGCAAGTTGGATAAATTTATCCTTTGTAGCTCATATACAGGCAACAGCAAGAACTTTCTTGGTAAATACATCTCATAAATGGGTGAAGCTATCTCATTTATCAGATCAACCAACAATAAGGAGTAAATTCTTCTTGGGAAAAGATTGGAGCGCTGCCTGAAGGCTTTGGGCAGAAGTGGATTTTGAATCGTCAATGAAAGTAATTCCATTCCATAGAGTTACCCGCTCTAATCTATGGGGGAGTCAACTAATATTTTTAAGATATTCAAGAGTTCGTTTTGAACAGATTTTCATGGAATTCGTAATTACCGTACAGGCTAAAATATTCATTGCATTATGAAATCCGGAAAACCGTGTTTCTGAAAGATGGTATTTTTTTCTACCAGAAATAATAATATTCTCACCATCTGTTCTATCATTTCAGTTCTCTCAAATATATCGAGTATTCTCTGGAAAAATACAGTGTAATCATAGTTCTTCTGAACGTGTAATAATCTGCTGATTTGCTACAATAGTTCAGGTAGTATGATTCATTAAGTTCATCTTTGCATCCAGGTACTCTTGCATATCTTGATGCCAATTTTGGTGATCTTTTTCAAAATTTGTAAAGATTGAATAATCAGATTGAAAAGGCGAATTTCGGAGAGAATCCTTCCTATATACATATAAATTCAGGCCAATTGCATAAGACATGAAACTTGAGATTTCTAGAACAATATATCCTTTTTTCTTATTATTTATCAAGATATCACAAACGGTTTCCGAAAATGGAATATCAAAATTTCCAGAAAGATATACTTTTTCATTTCCGTATTCTTGACGAAGAAGTTCATATAATATCCAGGCTGTAGTAGATTTCCCATCAGTACCAGTAATAGAGATAGCTTTAAATCACCGAGGAAGGAATTGAAAGGAAAAATCTAACTCACAAATTATCTTCTTCCGAAGTTCTTGATTTGTATAAATATTATGTGTTCACGGGATTCAGGGGGAAGGAATTATGGTGTCATATAGAGAATAATCTATAACATCCTCATCACTTTTCATCTCATAAGGGATATGCAAAAAATCACAGAGTTTTCCTACTCAATTTCCAACGTGTCATTTCCCATATATAAGTATCATACAGTCGTGAATAAAATTTGTTCTATATTACAAAAAAATAAAAAGAAGACAATCATTATTTTGCTTTCTTGAGATTTTCAACGTCTTCTGAAAGTTTTTGAAGAAGAGTGCGAAGTTCTTTATTTTCATCTTTTAATTCACGAATTTTCTGGTTTTGTAATGTAATATTATTGGTATATGTTTTGAGGGTTATAGAGATTTCTTGAATTGCTTTTACAATAGGAGCAAGAAGATCAGTTGGTCGAAGAGCAAGAAAATGATCCGCCGTGCCATCATCTGTCAAGAATCATGGCTTTTTGTAATTAAACATTTCGAGGGTCGATTGTATATCCTGAGCAATAAATCAGAGTTCTCTTGTTTTTTCTGCATTATTTTTACGAACATAATCAACCGGACGAAGCTGTTCAATGAATGAGAGTCAAAGGGTAACGTCTTTAATATCTTCTTTCCATCTCATATCAGAAGGGAAAGTCCAAGCCACTTGTCATTCTATGACGGTAATATTTGCATCTCCAATACGTACTTTGTTAGAAGCATTTACAGTAGCATTTGCACCAATTGCAGTTGCATTATAGAGACTAGACGATGAAACATTTGACCTATATCCAAGAGCGGTAATCATAGCACCAGTTGCATTTGAAGTCAGAACCGCATGTCAAACTCATACAATTCCACTTCCAGTAATCATATTTGCACCCGTTCATCATGGCATTGCAAAATTTCCTATAACTACATTTCCACTTCCATTTCACATATTAGAAACACTGTTCGCACCAACAACAACATTATTTATACCACTTGAAAAGTAACTATTTGGTATGGGAAATGTACCACTATAGCAATTCATAGCAGCATAACCAATTGCTATATTAAATGATCATCCACTATTTGTAGCAAAAGCACTTTCTCAAATAGCAACATTCCCAACTCATGCTTCTCATCCTGCAAGAGACATAGCTCCAATGGATACATTCTCTGATCAACGCTGATTCGTGAACATGGATGATACTCACATTGCGGTATTGTATCAACCTGTTTTATTTCAAGACATACTTACGGTTCCTACGGCCACATTACTATATCCTGTTGTATTATTCCGAAGACTAAACGTTCCGATAGCAGTATTTCCGGTTGCAGTGGTAGTAAAAAGGAGTGACTCTGCCCCTACTGCAGTGTTATAATTTCATGTTGTCTGGAATCCAAGTGCACTTTCTCAGATTGCCGTATTATAGTATCCAGTAGAGTTTAGATTAAGAGCAGCAATCCCAATCGCAGTATTAGAATACCCAGTTGTATTATTTGATAATGCAGCAGCTCAAACTGCCGTCTGACGGTTTCAAGTTGTGTTTTTTAAAAGCGCCGTGTCACCAATAGCAGTATTTAGATTTCAAGTAGTATTTCATGAAAGAGCATATGCTCCGAGAGCAACATTTTGAGTTCCAGTAATATTTCATCGAAGTGAAAAATATCCAATCGCTATATTTCTACTTGCCATATTGTTATATAGAGCATGTTCACCAATCGCTATATTAACCGATCCGGTCTGATTTAAAACAAGAGCTGCAAATCAGGCTGCAATATTTGAAACTCCAGTAGTATTTGAGTTCAATGGACCATATCAAATAGCAATGTTTCCGTTTCAGGTAGAATTGGCAGAGAGAGCTAATGATCCAATTCCCACATTAAAAGATCCAGAAGAAACATTTAATGCAGCATATCCAAGCGCTGTATTATCGGAACCAAATTTATTCCACGTAAGAGTCGATGTTCACAATGCTGTATTTCTCGTTCCTGTGGTATTACTTCAAAGAGCATCCAATCAAACAGCTGTATTATGAAGTCCGGTGGTATTTTCATCCAATGCTCATATTCCAAAACCGATAGAAGTAGAAGTTGG
>ERZ1034365.1389-NODE-1389-length-12407-cov-2.430819_pt1 | contig 12407 bp, 11 predicted proteins | sample MGYA00520615_ERZ1034365 | MGnify/ENA primary metagenome ERZ1034365 (study PRJEB33736, sample SAMEA104284505) | Azolla filiculoides | biome: Urban; feature: Water surface; material: Ditch water | place: Netherlands | collected 2015-10-28 | depth 0-0.1 m ... | reverse complement strand
TCCAACACCGACTCCTACTGTCTCGGCAACACCCACACCAGCTCCAATTTTGCCGCCAGCTCCGATAATTCTCACTTGGGACAACATCGTTGCCAACTTTGATCAGATTTCAACAGATGTCTACAACAAAAGTCAGAGTCACATAGATATTAATTTTCAACAAAAATTTAAATTGCTTTGGACAAAGCAATTATACCCCCGGATACATAATAACAAATTCGTTGGATACTGTCAGCGGTTACTTCTTAACTACAAATATTAATCCTTACAAAAAATGCATTTTTAAAACTGATTTAGATGTAGCAACAAAAGGTTATTTAGCAGGAGAGATAAGAGCTTATAGATTTAAAAGTTCAGGAAAGTTTTTTATTTCCAAAGAAGTTTTAGTTAACAATGAACAAAAAATATATTTTCTGGAATATCTTATAAAAGGAAAAGCAAATATCTATTTTCTGAGGGAAAATTCGGAACATTTTTACATAGAAACAGATAATAACAGATTGATGGAGCTATCAGAGGCTCCAAACCTTCAAAAAAACGAAGATGGAGCACTTTATTATAAACCCGCAAAATACACCGGAAAATTAAAATACGTTTTATCGGATTGTCCAGAAATATACGATGAAATTGACAAAACAAAACTTTACACCAAAGACTTGATTAAGTTGGCAAAGAATTATCATGACAAAGTATGTAATTCAGAACAATGTATAATATTTGAAAGACAAGACCAGCCTATAAAAACAAATTGGAAAGTGTTTGGAGGAATATCATATAACAATTTTATATTTAACGACAAGAATTATACTGATTATAGATATAATCCATTTATAGGATTCAACTGGGAAGTTCACAATATATTCTTCTCTGCAGAACAAATATTTTTAAAAACAGGTGCTTCAATTCAACATTATGGCAATTATACATACAAAACTGAAACAAAAATAATAGACAATGTGATTTTTCACGGTGATTATCAAGATCAAATAAACTTCAAATCTGTTACTTTTGATATACCAATCAGTATTAATTATCAATTTTCAACAAGCAAAGTCAAGCCATATGCAGGGATTGGAATATCAAACATATTCTTTTTGAGTCAAAACAAAGAATTATATGCTCCGGAATTTAATTATTATTTTGGCAAAGCGATACCAACGCATCATATTGGATATTTCTTTTCAATGGGTATTAAATTCAATATAATTGATAATCATGACATAGATTTAGAAGTGTTTGCCCAAAAAGCATATAACATAAACCCGAATTTAATTCTTCGGCTTACAAATAATTACTTTTCACTTAAGGCCGGGTATACATTTTAAATACATCGGCTATCACATTTGCACATCCCGCGCAAATTATTTACTTTTGTTTTTAAATAATTCTACTAAAAAATATGGCAGCTTTTAAACGAATTTTACTCAAACTCAGCGGCGAATCGTTGATGGGCGAAAAGCAATACGGCATTGATGAAAAACGACTTAGCGAATACGCACAGCAGATAGCTGAAATATCAGCTATGGGCGTTCAGGTTGGAATTGTGATTGGTGGTGGCAATATTTTTCGTGGTTTGAGTGGAACTTCAAAAGGTTTCGACCGTGTGCAGGGTGACCAAATGGGCATGTTGGCAACCGTCATCAACAGTTTGGCACTTAATTCAGCCTTGCTGGCCAGTGGCGTAAAATCACGCGTACTTACTGCCATTCGCATGGAGCCAATCGGGGAGTTTTATTCTAAACAAAAAGCGGTGCAGTCGCTCGAAAATGGTGAAGTTGTCATTCTGTCAGCCGGAACCGGAAATCCTTTTTTTACAACTGACACGGGTTCATCGCTTCGAGCTATCGAAATAGAAGCAGATGTTATGCTCAAAGGTACACGTGTAGATGGAATTTACACTGCTGATCCTGAAAAAGACAAAACAGCTACCAAATTTAACGAAATTACTTACGACGAAATTTATAACCGCAACCTGAAAGTAATGGATCTTACGGCTACAACCATGTGTAAGGAAAATAACATGCCAATTTATGTTTTCGATATGGATACGCCGGGTAATCTGAAAAAGGTTATGGACGGCGAAAAAATTGGAACATTGGTAAAAAACTAAGATATAAAGTGTCATACTTAACACTTTATAAACTTTCCTCTTTATAAACTTTACAAACTCATTATAATATGCAAGACATTAAACCGATATTGACAGACGCTGAAGATAGCATGGAAGCTACTCTTTTGTTTTTGGACGAATCATTGGCGCACATCCGTGCAGGGAAAGCTAATCCACGTATTTTGGATGGCGTAAAAGTTGATTATTATGGTTCTCATGTGCCCATCTCAAATGTGGCTACAGTAACAACTCCTGATGCAAAAACTATTTCTATTCAACCCTGGGAGAAAGGCTTGATTGGTGTAATTGAAAAAGCCATTCTTAATTCAGATGTTGGCATTACGCCGATGAATAATGGAGAAGTTATTCGTTTGGGGATTCCACCTTTGACAGAAGAGCGCCGCAAACAATTAGCAAAACAATCGAAACATGAAGGCGAAGAAGCTAAAATTTCCGTTCGCAATGCGCGTCGTGAAGCTATTGAGCAATTCAAGAAAATGGTGAAAGATGGCCTGCCGGAAGATGAAGAAAAAGATGCTGAAGCCAGTGTTCAGAAAATTCACGACAAATACATCAAACGTATTGATGATATGATTGCCGCCAAAGAAAAAGAAATCATGACTGTATAATTAGTCAACAATTTAAGCAAAAACAAACATCAGTCATCTCAAACTTTTGGGATGACTGATGTTTTATATTCTATATGAACCTAAAACGATTATTGCTGTTTCTTTTTGCAGCGGGTACATTTATTAATCAAACATTTTCGCAGGAAACAAAGTCAGACTCTATTGTTTCCCGTCGCAGTTTGTTTATCATACCTCATCCCGGCTATCAACAAGAAACAAGTTGGTCGTTTGGCGTTGCCGGTGGTTACTATTTCAAAAGTAAAGATATAAGTAAAATAAGTTCCATTTCGGGAAGTGCTGATTACACCCTACTCAATCAGTTTATTTTCAACATCACCCCCAAAATTTATTTGGCTGATAAAAAATGGTATTTGTATTCCAATCTGAATTTTCGCAATTATCCTGATTATTATTACGGCATTGGCAACACGCCAACCCAAACAAAACAAACCTACACTTCAAATCTTTTTAGTCTGACCATGCAACCGCAATATGCGTTGACAAAAAACGTATATATCGGTGGAATTTTAGGTACACGGTACGAAAGTCTGAAAACAGATTCCAACTTTCATAATATACGCGAACAGATTTTCGATCAATACGGCTCAGCAGGTTGGGAACCTTATGCTGAAATAAACGCAGGAATACTTGCATCTTACGACAGTCGGGATAATCAATTTTACCCGCAAAGTGGTATATTTGCAAAATCAACGTTGAGTACTGCAAAATCTATTGTTGGAAACGCCTATTCAAGCACCTCAGTTACATTAGATTTCAGACAGTTTCTGCCAATATTCAACAAGCATGTATTTGCATGGCAAATATATTATTCCGGCATTTTCAGCAAAAGCGAAATACCGTTTCAGTTGCTGCCCACACTTGGTGGACGCGACATGATGCGAGGCTTCAGACAAGGAATGTATAGAGAAAATGTGGTGATGTTGTTACAAACCGAATACCGCGTTCCCATTTACAAAAGCCTTAAAGGAGCAGCTTTCTGTACGATAGGCGACGTAGTAAACAGTGCAAATTACAATATAGACAAATTAAAAGTATCATACGGAGCCGGACTTCGCTACAGATTGAACGATGCCAGAGTGCATTTACGGGTTGATATAGCTAAAAATAATTATGGTGAGAAATTACAGTTTTACATCACCGCAACAGAAGCGTTTTAAAAACATAATCTTCCATTTTACTTTAAAAACTTTATAACTTTACTAACTTTATAGACTAAATAACCAATGGTTGGACTTGTTGTCAAAAATACGGGTAGCTGGTATCAGGTAAAAATTGATAGCGGTGATTTGATTGAATGCAAGATGAAAGGAAATCTGCGTTTGAAGGAAATACGCAGTACCAATCCGATTGCAGTGGGCGACCTTGTAAACATCGAACTAAACCCGGACAACATTGGCATGATTTCGGGCGTTTGCGATCGCAAAAATTATATTGTTCGCCGTTCATCAAACCTCTCAAAACAGTCACACATTCTGGCTGCAAACCTAGATTTAGTGGCTTTGGTCGTAACGGTCAATTATCCGGTTACATCGATTGTCTTTATCGACAGGTTTCTGGCCTCAGCCGAAGCTTACCGTGTGCCGGCTTGTTTAGTTTTCAACAAGATTGATTTATACTCTGAGGATGAAATAAAATACCTCGAAGCAATAAAATACCTTTACGAAAATCTGGGCTATCCGGTTTTCACTTTAACCGCTTTGAAACCTGAAAGTTTGAACGAATTCACTAATTTTCTGAAAGACAAAATAGCATTGATATCAGGAAATTCAGGGGTGGGAAAATCAACATTGATCAACGCCATTGCACCACATTCACTTGCCAAAACGGGCGAAATATCGAGTTATCATAACAAAGGAATGCATACAACTACTTTTTCGGAAATGTTTGAGCTGGTTGGTGGTGGAAGAGTTATTGATACTCCGGGCATTAAAGGTTTTGGGGTGGTTGATATGGAAGCTTCGGAAATCAGTCATTATTTCAAAGACATTTTCAATGTTTCGAAAGAATGCAGATTCTCAAATTGCACGCATATACACGAACCCGGCTGTGCTGTTTTAGCGGCAGTCGAAAATCATCAGATAAGCACATCTCGCTATCAAAGTTATTTAAGCATGCTATCTGATTGCGACAATGGTAAATATCGATAAAATGCATATTTTTGCAATTTTAGTTTCAATTTGTTTATTTTATAGTAAGAAATAAAAAAATAATTAATACATTTGCACATCATATCATACTAATAGAAACATCCAATCTCAAAACTGAGTAAATATTTATATCATGGGACACCATCAAATTGACAGATTAGACAAAAAAATCTTACAGCTTATTTCGCAAGATGCTCGCATTCCTTTTTTGGAGGTTGCACGTGAGTGTAATGTATCAGGAGCTGCTATTCACCAACGTATTCAGAAATTACGTAACACAGGAATCATAAAAGGTTCTGAATTCGTGATTGACACATACAAAGTTGGTTTCCAGACATGTGCATACATTGGTATTACTTTGAGTGATGTAAAAGCATTTCCTTCTGTGGTTGAAGAATTGAAAAAAATATCAGAAGTAGTTGAATGCCATTACGCAACAGGAAAATACTCGATGTTTGTAAAGATTTATGCAAGAGACAACCGCCATTTACTTCAGATCATTTTGGACAAAATGACCCCAATCAAAGGCATTGCTCACACTGAAACATTCCAGATTTCTCTTGACGAAGTTTTCCGTCGTCAGTTGTCTGTTTTCGAAATAGACACTACTGTTGATTTTATTGACGAAGAAGAATAAAACACCAAATCATATTGCATAAAAAAAGCCTCATTACTGAGGCTTTTTTTATGATTGATATTGATACGTAGCTTTTTTAAGTCGGTCCATAATAGAAATTCCAATTCCTTTTTCCGCAACACGTTCTATGTAAATTTGCGTCACGCTTTCGTCATCTTCCATTGCATGCAAACTTGTAAAAAGATTGCCAGCAATTTCCAACAAACTTCCTGTTTCTGAGCTATAAATTATCTTTACAGCATTTAATTTATCATGCTTTTTATCGTGTAAAATAATGCCGGAATTTTCAGGCAGCTCAGCCATTGTTTTATCCACAAAAAACAATGGTTTTAATGGAGAATAATGACTGTTCAATAATCCAGGCGAACTGATTTTATTGTTATGTTGAGCCAACTCAACCTCAATTTCGGGCAATGCTTTTGCAATATCTTCAACAGTAATAATTCCCGGACGCAGCACCGTACAACGGTTATTCTCAACCATGACTACAGTGGATTCAATGCCTACTAAATTATCCACATCATCACCGGCAATCAGATAATCAATCTTCATTTTCTGCTTGGCAACATGCTTGTAACTGGTCGGACTAAGTTGCCCGAAACGGTTAGCACTTGGAGCAGCCACAGGAACACCTGCCATTTCTATAAGCCTGTGCGCCAACGGATGCGCCGGCATACGCACAGCAACTGTATCAAGTCCTGAACTTATTAAATCAGGAACAATGGCTGATTTTTTATAAACAATTGTCAATGGCCCGGGCATAAATTTCTCAGCCAATCTGAAAACCAATGGTTCTATTGGCGAAGCATACAAATCATTCAGTTGTTTAATATCTGAAATATGCACAATAAGCGGATCGAAAGTAGGACGCTGTTTGGCTTCAAAAATTTTGGCCACAGCAATTGGGTTGAGCGCATTAGCACCCAAACCGTAAACTGTTTCAGTCGGGAAAGCCACCAAACCGCCATCACGAAGACAATCGGCAGCCAAATTCAATTCTTGTTCTGTAATAATTTTCATTTTAAATACAATTGAAGTTCACAATATAATTATTGTGAACTTCATTATTGAGACTGCAAAAATACGAATAATTTTCGTACTTCTCTCTTTTGAATATTGAGTATGATTTGTTTAAATCAGTGCCGCATATTCTTCTACTGTAGCTCCACGGAGACATGCTTCTATAATTTCACGGCCTTTAGGATGCAAATCTGCCGTCAGATATTGAGGTAATTCCTGTTTGAAAAAGTCATATAGTTTTTCTGCGCCTTCGTCATAACCTGCCTGCCCCACTTCATCCTGTTTATAAACTTTCAAAAAACGTGAAGGAATTTTAGCACCTTCAATTGTCAGATAATTCAGTTCGTAACCTAACAATGGCGTACGTGCTGGTTGATATTGATCAGGACGTAACTGCGCATTTCCACGACGAGTCATGTATTCACGCATCAACAACTGCGGTTTAAATCCAACCTTCCAAACTCCGATAAACTGATTTGGAACCAATGTATAGCGGGTTTCCGGCGTATTTATAATTTGCTCAAGCAACATATTGGCATGATGCACCATTTTACCAGTTGCAAATGGCCAATACGAACCCACACCTTCAGAACCCATGCCTGAACCTCCAACAATACTTGGATTGGCATGTCCACGCGGAGAAACCAATCGCCACAACCAAGCCAATGCCGGTGGCAACAAATGGAACATTCCCAAAATTCCGTAGTTAGGATTTTCAGCCGAACTTGGAGGCGTGCGCACGCCAAAACTGCGTATATCAACCGAAACAGCGTGACCAATTACGTTGGGCACAATCTCGCGGGGAAGTATCACACGTGGATTTGGACAAGGTTTGCCCGGAGCATCTTCTATATGATCCCAGATCAACACTGTTGAGTCTGGATTTGATTTAATATTCAAAAACAACAAGGGTTTTGGCGGTTTGATGGTGATTTTTTCCAAAAATGGATCATCACCATATTCTTTCACACCATCAACACGAATAAACCAGGCATTTTCTGCATCGAGAACGCGCAGTTTTCCATTATTTGTTTGCAAAGAAGGATGACAAATAGCCATATCATCAGTCACCGGACGGAAAGACGAGAAAAGTGGCAAGTTGATCAAACGCTCTTCACCTGTAACCGAATTGGCACCAATTTTTATCTGGCCGTTCTGCTCACGCAAAATATGTTGCAACATTTCACTCTTACCACCGCCACTTGCACCTTCGTGCATAAAAGTAGTTATATTATCGTAAGGACTAACAGCCTGAACGGTAGAACAGTGTGCGGTAATCCAACCTTCTTTTTCACCTTTGGTCAAAAGAGCTCCATACAAACCTTTTTTGGCACTCGGACCCGGATAAAGATTATATGAAAAAATTTCGTGACGAGTTGTAGTTCTGTTGTGCACAACAATCTGTTTTCCATCAAAATGTGTATGACGGAATGTTGGCGCAACATAAATAATTGAATCGATGGCAAAATTAGCCGGAATATCCGTTGTAGGAATCATAACCTGTAACATAGCCAATCCCATCGCAAAAAATCCCGCATTAGCCGGACAAACTGCAATTCCACCAACTCCGATATTTTCGCGACCGGCAAAATAAAGGAATACTGCTAAATCCTGACCTTTCAACCACTCAAAAGTTTCTGCTTTTAAATCAGAAAAACCGTGACCAAATCTCGATTTAAATGTCTCTTTATCAGTAGGCAACTCATCGGCAATTACCATCGTTTCCGGATCGCGACGACGCAGATAAGGATCGGTATAATTGGCAGAAACACCATTACTCACACGATGAACTATTGCCTCTGTATATTCACCTTTTCCGGGAATATCATATTTTACCTCGAATGTATTATTCTCAGCACCACCCAAAGCCGCAACAGCCAATTGTTCTACGGTATCATACACTGTATAGCTTTTGCAAGAACTTAATAGTTCCAAAAGCTCAGTCGGCAAATTTGCGCCGACTTTTTCCAAATTTGAAATTAGTTGACTCATAACTTTATAAATTAAATAAAAAACCAAACAACAAAATACCTATTTTTTAGAACCGCTTATATATCAATAATTTAGTACTACATATACAAAAAAAGCAGCTATAATTCAAAGAATTACGCTGCAAAGATAATAAATTATTGCTTAATAAATAAAGCAACACTTAATTTATTAATAATATTTTTGCTATTGAGCTATTGAAACTGACACACAAAGCAACTCACTATTGCCCTTAAATATGTTTTGCATACGGAAATTTCGCTTTCCGTTGAAGTAAATCGTATCTCCAACCTGCACTACATAACTTTTGTTGTCAATCTCAAATTGTATCTCACCTGAGAGTAAATAACCGAAAATTTGCCCTGAATGATGCTTAAATAAATCCAGACTATCCGTATCAGGAGAAAACCGAACCAGAAAAGTATCCATTTGCTTTGAAGCATCTTGCTGGGAAATAAGATATACTTCAGTACCGGACTCATTTTTATCCAACAAAACAGACTCATCAGCACCAAAAACAGGATTATTTGACAATGATTCGTTCTCTCCAATCAATTCACCTACAGTAGTCTGAAGGTTTTCCGCAATGAGTTTAAGCGTAATAATGGATGGAAATGATTTGGCCTTTTCGATTTGTGAAAGCGCACTTGAACTGACTCCAACCTTCTTAGCTAATTCATTTAGCTGGAGTCCGAGTTGTTCACGTTTACTTTTAATCCTTTCACCTATTCGCTGCATATCTCAATTATTTTTATGCAAAGATACAATAATTCTGCAATAAAAATTAAGCCATACTTAACTTATTAATCTGACTTAAACTCATATTAATTTTATTTCACAAAAAAACCGACTTATATAAATACAAGTCGGTTTTTAAATTATGTCAGTATATTATTTCTTTTTCTGACCGCGTGTTTTAGGCTTTTTATATTTAATTTTCATAGCCTCGGCACGACGCACTTTCATATTCACTTTTTTATTCTTGTCCTTTTTCTCATGAAAAGCAGGTCCTACATCTTCAGGTTTTGCCACTTTCACCAGCACATTCTTCATAGCCACCTGCGGCATTTCATATTCAGTAAGCTCTTTCGACACTTCCACCTCTTCAGGCATTTTCATCACCGGGATTTTGCTACCCATCAAATCCTCAATGGCCTTGCGGTAATCAGCATCAGCTTTGGTGATAAACGCAAGCGCCACACCTTTTTTATCGGCACGACCGGTACGGCCAATACGGTGCATGTAACTTTCGGGCACTTCGGGTAAATCGAAATTCACCACATGTGTGATATCATCAAAGTCGAGCCCACGAGCCACAAGGTCGGTGGCAATAAGCACACGTAATTTATTAGCATTAAATGAACGGAAAGACTCTAAACGAAAGTTTTGCGATTTATTGGAGTGAATAACACCCACATCATCTGGGAATTTCAACGAAATTCTTTCGTAAACATCATCTGCCAGTTTTTTAGTAGAAACAAAAACAAGTACTTTCGAGAAGCCCGGATTTGTTATCAATAAAAACTCAAGCAAATTGATTTTAGTGTTGAAGTTGGGCACTTTCACGCCCGCTTGTTTAATATTTTCGAGCGGAGTTCCGGTTTTGGCGGCTTCAATTTCCAGCGGGTCTGTAAAAAAATCTGCAATAAAATCTTTTAATTCATCGGTAATTGTTGCCGAAAACATCAAATTCTGACGTTTGGTTGGCAATAAATCAATGACACGTATCAACTGCGGACGAAAACCGAGGTTCAACATTTCATCCACCTCATCGATAACAAAACGTTTTACTGTTTTTAATTTCAACGTGCCATTGAGTGCAAAATCAAGTAATCGTCCCGGAGTAGCCACCAAAACATCCAACCCTTCGGCTAACAGTGGAGTTTGCTGAATCATATTTACACCTCCGTAGACACCCGCAACCCGGATATTCATGTATTTGGTCAACTGCTCAACATCTTCGACCACCTGCAAAACCAACTCACGCGTAGGCACAACAACCAAAATGCTCGGACTTTTTTCTTTGGTAAATTTCCATTGACGCAAACAAGGCAGTAGGTACGAAATGGTTTTACCCGTTCCGGTTTGTGCAATTCCCACTACGTCGCGTCCAGACATTATCACAGGAAAAGCTTTTTCCTGAATGGTGGTTGGCGTTACAATATTTAAATCGCTGAGTGCGTTAAGTAAAGGCGTGTTGATATTAAAGTCGGCAAAAGTCATGAAGTATTTTTTAATGCATAATTTTTAATTCAGAATGCATAATTAATATGCGCTATAAATCGGATGCAAAGATACTCTAAATGTATCAGAATCCGAAATTTAAACAAAACATGAACAACACTATGCTTTATTTTGCTTCTGCATTTAATTTTTAATTATGAATTTCACATGTCAAATTATGCATTAATTAAGGTGCTAATCGTGAAATTTTCCAAGTGTTATTTTCCGCTTTTGCATAATACAATCTGTCGTGCAAACGATTAGGGCGCCCTTGCCAAAACTCAAAACTTTCAGGACGGATCAGATAACCACCCCAATGCGGAGGCTTTGGTACATTTTCGCTAAATTGCTGTTGAAATGCTCGAAAACGTTCATCGAGAAATTCCGCAGAAGGAATTTCCTGACTCTGGGGAGATGCCCAGGCACCCAATTGACTATCAAGAGGTCTCGATTTAAAGTAATTTTCAGAAACACTTTCCGAAAGTTTTGCCACTTTGCCTGTAATCCTGATTTGTCGTTCAAGTGTTTGCCAGAAAAAAACCACTGAAACCTGATTATTTCCTTCAATTTCGCGGGCTTTAGCTCCCTCATAATTCGTATAAAAGACAAGACCATCCGAATTAAAATCCTTGAGCAAAACAACCCGTGAATGAGGTTGCAAATTTGAATCAACGGTAGATACTATCATTGCTGTAGGTTCAAGTTCATCACTATTTACGGCGGTTTGCAGCCATACTTCAAATTGATTAAAAGGGTTTTGATCAGCTTCATTTTCATTCAAAGCTGAGTATTCATATTGTTTGCGGATATCGCGTAGCATATTATTTTGAGTTTGAAAGTTGGTAAAGTTGGAATATTTATAAAGTTCAGAAGGTTGGTATTTTGAAAGCTCAAACAAATTATATCTGATTAGGTTTTATGAATTTAAATTTAAATATGAATTTTTATTTAAACCTCTACGAAAATCAATCACAAATAGGCTTAAAATATTCCATTTTGATACTTATATGCACAAAAACTTACAACTTAAAACCCTAGAAAAAAAGTACATTTATGTTCATATCTTTTCATATTATCAGTACAATTTTTACAAAGATTTACAGTACTTTTGATGTCCATAATCATATAATTTCCGTCTAAATGAAAGATATGCTAAAAGGCCGACACATAGGTGTTTCGGAAATTGAAGAAGCGCTTATGCTTCAAACTATCGGAGTGACTTCGCTCGACGAACTAATCGCTCAAACTATCCCTTCTAATATCCGGCTTGCCGAATCTCTTGAACTCCCTGACGCACTTACCGAAAGGCAATTCGCTGAACATATCGCTGAACTCGCTTCTAAAAATCAGGTTTTCACTTCGTACATCGGACAAGGTTGGTACGACACAGTAACGCCTGCTGTGATTATGCGTAATATTTTCGAAAATCCGTCGTGGTACACTTCTTACACACCTTACCAAGCCGAAATTTCACAGGGACGTCTCGAAGCGCTACTTAATTTCCAAACTTCTGTTGCCGATTTTACAGGACTGCCTTTAGCTAATGCTTCTCTGCTCGACGAAGCAACAGCGGGTGCCGAAGCTGCCACAATGATGTACAACCTGCGCAGTCGTGAACAGGTAAACGCCGG
>ERZ1034365.1388-NODE-1388-length-12427-cov-2.359838_pt1 | contig 12427 bp, 10 predicted proteins | sample MGYA00520615_ERZ1034365 | MGnify/ENA primary metagenome ERZ1034365 (study PRJEB33736, sample SAMEA104284505) | Azolla filiculoides | biome: Urban; feature: Water surface; material: Ditch water | place: Netherlands | collected 2015-10-28 | depth 0-0.1 m ... | reverse complement strand
CCCTCCACGCTGGCTGCGTTGGCGCAACTGGGCGCCGATCTGGCCGTGGCCCGGCTACGGCGCAAGGAGTCACTCAAGGCCTGGGCGCAACGTTTGGGCGTGAGCGTGCCGACGCTGATGCGCCTGGAAGCCGGTGAGCCCAGTGTGAGCCTGGGCGTGCTGGCTACTGCCCTCTGGCTGATCGGTCGGGACACCGCCCTGGCCAGCCTGGCTACGCCCAAGGAAGACCGCGGCGCGCTGGAGCTGGATGTGCGCCAAGCCGAAGCCCTGGGCCAGGCACGGGTGCGCGCCAACGCCCAAGCCAAGGCAAGCCGGGCGGCGAAGCGCCAAACCCCCATCGACAAAACGCAGGCTGAAGGCCTATGAAATACGACACGCTGTACCTGTGGTTCCTGGCCGACCCGACAGCCCCGCGTTATGTGGGTGCGCTACGGTTGGTGGACGCCGGCAAGGGTGTGTCGCTGCACTACGGTGCCGACTGGCTGCAGAGCGGCTTCCCGCTGAGCGAAGACTTGGTGCTGGCAGACATGGAGCACCTGCCGCGCTGGAAGGGCATGGCCGTGGGCGCCGTGGACGATGCCCGGCCCGACCGCTGGGGCGAGCGCGTCATCCAATACCTGGACAAGCCCGCGCGCCTGTCGCTCATGGAATATCTGTTCTACGCCGGTGACGACCGTTTTGGTGCTCTGGGTGTGTCCACCTCAGCAGACAGCTACCAGCCGCGACAAAGGAGCGCACTGCCGCGGCTGGCACAGGCGCAGCAACTCAGCGAAGTCGTGCACAAGATCAGCGCCCGGGAGCCGGTCACCGCCACGGAGCGCCAGATGCTGTCGGCTGGTGGCAGCTTTGGCGGGGCCAAGCCCAAGGCCCTGATTGACATCGACGGCACCCAATGGGTGATCAAGTTCTTCAACAATGAGCCCATTGACGTGCCGCTGATTGAGCACGCCTCCATGACGCTGGCCAGCCAGGCCGGCATCACGGTGGCCGACACACGGGTGCTGCCACTGGTCGGTGAGCATGCGCTGGCAGTGCGCCGTTTCGACCGCAATGGTGCGCAGCGCATCCATTGCATCTCGGCCGGCACGGCGTTACGCGCCCAGGCCGTGGCTGTGCAGGAACCGGAGCTGGGCTATCCCGCACTGGCCCAACTGCTGCGCCGCGCTGGTGTGGCCGAAGAAGGCCGCAACCTGCAAGACATGCAGGAACTGTTTCGCCGCATGGTGTTCAACATCCTGATCGACAACACCGACGACCATGAGAAGAACCACGCGCTGCTGGTGGTGGCACCCACCCGGCAGGGCAAGTACCGGCTGGCCCCGGCCTTTGATGTGCTCACCACCAACTCCGGCCAGGGCTATCAGGAGTTCATCGTCGGCAATGACCAGCGGGACTCCACACTCGCCAACGCCATGTCGCAGTGCACCTTGTTTGGCTACACGCCAGCGGAGGCGGCAATGGAGGTGGTTCGCGTCATTCAGGTGGTCAACGGCTGGCGGGCGCACTTCGCGTCCTGCGGTGTGACGCCGACCGACCTGGACAGCCTGGCCGAGCGCATCGACGGTGCGCAGTTGCTGGACCAACGCCAGGCCTTCGACCCGGCCGACTATGCAAACCCGACACGCACGGCGCGGCGGCGCGGACCTTTCGCCACGTAGGAGTGCCCGGCATTCTGGATTTGCTGGTAGCCCTGGGCCGCGCCCGCCCGCCCGCAAGGCGTCGGGTCTGGGTGGATGTGGGGCGCTAAAACACGACGCAGTACACGAAGCAGCAGCGCATTCTTTGGTCGAAACGTATAAAATGTACAAATCGTACATTGAAGGACATCCTATGCGCACGGTCACTGCCAGTGAGGCCAAACAAGGTTTTGCATCGGTTCTGCAGAGCTGCGAGCACGAGCCCGTGCTGATTCAAAAACAAAAGCGGGACGTGGCAGTCGTGATGTCCATGCAGGAATACGCGCGCCTGACCCGCCTGAACGTGGCCGAGTTTCAGCGCTTCTGCGACACCGTGGGTGACGCGGCGGTGAAGGCCGGTCTGACCGAAGAATCGCTGGACGCGCTGCTGCAAGGTGACTGAGCAGCCGCGCTGGGTACTTGATACCAACACCCTCATCAGCCGCCTGCTCGCGCCCCGCGGCACGGCGGCGCGCGCCGTGGACCAGGCCCTGCTCAGCGGCAGCGTGCTGGTGTCCGACGCCACGCTCACCGAACTGGTTGAGGTGCTGGGGCGCTCCAAGTTTGATCGCTACCTGACGCCCTTGCAGCGGCGCGAATTTCTCGGTCTGCTATCCACGGTGACACGCAAGGTTCACATCACCCGGCAGTTTCAAATGTGCCGGGACCCGCGCGACGACAAGTTCATTGACCTGGCCTTGAACGGCCAGGCGCGTACCATCGTCACCGGCGACCAGGACCTGCTGGTTCTGCACCCGCTGCATGGCGTAGCCGTCCTCACGCCGGCCCAGTTTCTGGCGCTCTAGTGGCAGGGGCCGTAGCGCCCTACACAAACCCCTTGGGTATCAACCCGTTCTCCCTGGCCTCGCGCTCCAGCCCCTCGCGGAAATCGGGGTGGGCGATGGAGATCATGGCTTGGGCGCGTTCGGGGATGGACTTGCCCTTGAGGTTGACCATGCCGTATTCGGTGACCACATACATCATGTCGCTGCGCGGGGTGGTGACGATGGTGCCCGGTGGCATGTCCAGCACGATGCGGCTTTTGCGCACACCCTTGCGCTCGTAGGTGGAGGCCAGGCACATGAAGGCCTTGCCGCCCTTGCTGGCGTAGGTGCCGCGCATGAACTGCAACTGGCCGCCGGAGCCGCTGATGTGGCGGTGGCCGTCGGCCTCGCTGGCGGCCTGGCCTTGCAGGTCCATTTGCGTGGTGTTGTTGATGGCCACCATGTTGTCGTTCTGCATGATGGTGTGCGGCAGGTTGGTGGTCTCCACCGCGTTGCACAGGATGTCGCTATTGCGGTCTATTGCTGTGTACATGGCCTGTGAGCCCAGGCCGAAGCTGCAGACGATCTTGCCCACGTCCATCTGCTTGGCAGCACCGGTGATGATGCCGGCCTTGTACAGGTCGATGATGCCGTCGGTCAGCATTTCGGTGTGCACGCCCAGGTTGCGCACGCCGCTGTGCAACAGCATGGAGCACACCGCATTGGGCATGCCACCAATGCCGACCTGCAGGCAGGCGCCGTCTGCAATTTCGGAGGCGATCAGCTGGGCCACGGCGCGGTCCACGTCCGTGGCGGCGGGGTTGGGCAACTCGGGCGCCGGTCGGCTGTCGCCCTGGATGATGTAGTCCACCTGGCTGATGTGCACGCCGTTATTGACGCCGTGCAGATAGGGCAGGCCCTCGCACACTTCCACGATGACGATTTTGGCGCGCTCCAGCAGGGCGCTGTGCCACAGGTTGGCCGCGCTGAAGTTGAAGAAACCATTGGCGTCCACCGGGCAGGTCTTGATGACCGCGACGTCGCGGGGTGCCAGAAAACGGCGGTAGTAGTCGCTGATTTCGCCCAGGTTGCAAGGGATGTAGTTGACCTGGCCCAGATCGGCCTTTTTGCGGTCGTAGCCGCTGAAGTGCCAGTTGAACCAGTTGAAGACTTCGCGCTGCGGGTCGGCCTCCAGCACGGCGCGCGCTCGCACGCTCAGGCAGCCCCGGATGTTGATGTTGCGCAGCTCCGATTTGCGCTCGGCCAGGGCCTGGTCAAACACATCGGGCTGGCACAGCGCGGTGCTGTATTCCACCCAGTCGCCGGGCTGGACCAGGGCGGCAGCCTCTGCGGCAGAGATCGTGCGCGCACCTCGCATGGACTAGTTTCCGATGTTGAAAAAGTCTACCGATTGCTGCAGTTGCTCGGCCTGTGCCGACAGCTCCTCACTGGTGGCGGCCAGTTGCTCAGAGGCCGAAGCGTTCTGCTGCGTGGCCTTGGAGAGTTGCCCCATGGCGCCGCTGATCATTTCCACCGAGGCGCTTTGCTCGCTGCTGGCGCTGGCAATCTCCTGCACCAGCGCACTGGTCTTGCCGATGCTGGGAACGATCTCATCCAGCAACCTGCCGGCGCGCTCAGCGGTGGCCACGCTGTTGCCGGCGAGTTCGCCGATTTCGCGCGCCGCCAGTTGGCTGCGTTCGGCCAGCTTGCGCACCTCGGCTGCCACCACGGCAAAGCCCTTGCCATGCTCACCGGCACGGGCCGCTTCAATGGCCGCGTTGAGCGCCAGCAGATTGGTCTGGTAGGCGATGTCATCCACGATGCCGATCTTGGCGGCAATCTGCTTCATGGCCACCACGGTCTGGGCCACGGCTTCGCCGCCCTCGGTGGCCTCTTTGCTGGCCTTGGTGGCCATGCCGTTGGTGGTGCGCGCGTTATCGCTGTTGTTGCCGATGGAGGTCGACATGGCGTTGATGGATTCGGAGGTTTGCTCGACGCTGGCAGCCTGCTCGCTGGCGGCCTGCGACAGTGACGTGGCGGTGTCGCTGACCTGGGCGGCGGCATCGGAGAGCGCGTCGGTGGCGGCGCGCACCTCGCCCAGCACGCGGGCCAGGCTGTCGGCGGTGGCGTTGGCGCTGTCCTTGACCTGGCCAAACAGGCCGGAATAGTTGCGCTCAATGCGCTGGGTCAGATCGCCCTGGGCGAACGCGGTCAGCAGCTCGGCCACGTCTTTGAGGCCTTGTTCGCTGGTGTCCATCAACTGGTTCATGTTCGATGACATGCTGGCAAAAAATCCGGCCTTGCCCTCCAGGCGCAGGCGCTTGCTGAAGTCGCCCTGCTCCGCCGCACCCACCATGTGAGCCAGTTCCTGCTCGGAAGCGATTTCATCGGTGCGGTCCAGCCAATGCGTCACACGGCCAATGGTCTCACCGGCTGCGGAGCGTATGGGCTTGGCCAGCAGGCGGATCTGGCGCCCGGCAATCTCCATGTCCACCACCTCGCCCGAACTCACGGCACCATCGAAGCGCCCGGCCAATGCCGCATTGCCAAACAGGCTGCTGATCTTCTGGCCGAACAGTCCGTCCACCTGGAACGCGGAGCCGCCCAGCTTTTGCAACAGCACACGGGCTGCGGGTGTGGCGTGCACCAGCAAGGCATCGGCGTTGGATACGGTCACGCTCTCGGGCAGGCTGTCCAGGGCAATCTTGATGCGCAGGTTCTCGCCTGCCACCTCTTGTTCGTGCTCTTGTGCGGCCTGCTTTTCGGCGGCGGCGCGCTGCTCTTGCAGCACCTTCTCTTCCATGCTGCCCAGCGAGGTGTTGGTGGCCACCTGTGAGGCCAAAAAGCCGCCATGCAAGCCGGTGGTTTGCGCCTTGCGCGCAAAGTTGCCCTGCGCCGCGTTGCCCAGGGCCGTGGCCTGCTCGCGAAAGCAGGTCTCGATCTGGTCCAGCATGTCGTTCACATTCCAGCACAGTGCGCCCAGTTCGCCGCGCTCGGTGATGTGGGTGATGCGCCCTTCAAACGTGCCATGCGCCACCTCGTTGGCCACCTGGCTGAGCTGGGTCAGCACTGCAGCCTGCTGACTCAGGCGCTGCATCCACCACAGCGAATCAGGGCCAGCAGGCTCAGGGGCGCGGCACCCAGCAGCAGTTGCGCCGCCAGTCCCAGCACCAGCAGGGCCAGTACCGCCAGGGCCAGGCGCCCGGACTCAGATCGAAAGAATGAAGGATTCATAGCTCACTCCGTGTTGGGCCAGTGCGGCGTTCAATAGGGCCAGCGAGGCGGCGCAGGCATCCTTGGGTCCGACCCGCTGTTCTTCAGCCAGCATCTGGCGGTACAAACCGGAGACGGCAGCAACGCCGGAGGCACGTGGCTTGCGGCGCACCGAGAAGTAGCCTTCCACGGAGCCGTTGGCGTTGAAGGAGGGCGTCACATTGGCGAAGACCCAGTAAAAACCACCATCTTTGGAGCGGTTTTTGACGTAGGCAAAGCACTCCTTGCGCGCCTCCAGCGTATCCCACAGGAACTTGAAGACGCCGCGTGGCATGTCCGGGTGGCGCACGATGTTGTGCTGCTTGCCCAGCAACTCGGCCTCGCTGTAGCCGGAGTACTCGATGAAGATGCGGTTGCCGTAGGTAATACGACCTTTCAGGTCGGTCTTGGACACCAGAAAATCATCTTCCCGCATCACCCGTTCGCGTTGAACGGGCGCTATTAATGTTTCGATCATGTTGACCTCGCCTGTGTACCGCGAATGAACCGGACATCCGCTGACCCGCCACTGTAACCTGCTGCTACACTGATTTGGTAACTCCCAGGGAATCAAGGCAGCACGCCCCATGATCACACGCATTGCGACGGAACAATTACGCGTCGGTATGTTTATCCACCACCTGGAGTGCGGGTGGATGGATCACCCCTTTCTGGTCAACCAGTTCAAGATCACGCAGCAGGGCGAGATCGACAAAATTCTGCAACACGGCATACGCAAGGTCTCCATAGACACCGAGCGCGGCCTGGACCTGCAGGCTGATGTGGTGGCGCAGGCGGCGCCCCTGGATCTGGAACTCGATCTGGCGCCGGAGTTCATAGCCCCTGAAGCGGCGCCGCAGCGCATAGCACTCAGTGACGAAATGCAGGTGGCCAAACAGGTGCTGGCCGAGGCCAGCGCACTGATGAACAATGTGCTGTCAGACGTGCGCCTGGGGCGCATGGTGGAGCTGGACCGCATAGAGCCGGTGGTCGAGCGCATGATCCAGTCGGTGCTGCGCAACCCGGGCGCCTTGAGTTGCCTGGGGCGGGTCAAGCAAAAAGACCACTACACCTTCGAGCACTCGGTCAACGTCAGCGTGCTGATGGTCAACTTCTGCCACCACCTGGGGCTGAACCGGCGCACCACGCGCGACGCCGCCATTGGCGGCCTGCTGCACGACGTGGGCAAGGTACACACGCCGGACGAGATCCTCAACAAAACCAGTGCCCTGACCGATGCCGAGTTCGCCCAGATCCGCGAACATGTGGGTGCCGGTGTGGACACGGTCAGCGCCATTCCCGGTATCTCGGACCTGTCGCTGGCCATCGTGGCCCAGCACCACGAGCACATGAACGGCGCCGGTTATCCGGCCGGCCTGCAGGGCGCGCAGATTTCGCAACTCGGGCAAATGGCGGCGATTGTGGATGTGTACGAGGCACTCACCTCCACCCGCCCCTACCGCAACGCGATGGAGCCATCGCAGGCCCTGCAGCGCATCTTCAGCTGGAACAAGCAGTTCAACAACGAGCTGGTGCAGCGCTTTATCCAGTGCGTGGGCATTTACCCGGTGGGTACCCTGGTGCGCCTGGACAGCGGCATGGTGGCCATCGTGGTGGAGGCCAACCCGGCCAATCTTCTGCGCCCTGTCGTGCGCGTGGTGCTGGACACGCGGCGCGACCTGATCGTGACCCCGCGCGACCTGAACCTGGCCAAACCCACGATCAAGGACCGCATTGTGAGCGCCGAGTCCGCCGCGCGCTGGAAGATCAACCCCGGCCTCTACCTCTGAAGCGCCGGTCTCAAAGCGCCTGTCTCAACTAGGCACTTGAGGTGCCTGGTAGTAACATCGACCCAGAGTACATCCATGCCTGCACCCGATAGCCACGCCATCCCCGAAATGTCCATCCCTGGCGATGCGCACTTTCGCAACCGTGTACTGGAATTGCTGGTGCAGGCCGCGCCCCTGCCGCAAATCCTGGAAACCCTGCTACTCGGCCTGGAGCAGCTCAGGCCGGGCGCCCTGTGCAGCCTGATGTTGCTGGACGCCCAGGGCGCCCATATTGCGCGCACCTTCGGCCCCAGCCTGCCGGATTTCTACAGTGCAGCCCTGGTCGGTCTGGCCATAGGCCCGAGCGCCGGTTCCTGCGGCACGGCGGCCTACACCGGCGAGCGCGTGGTGGTGGAGGACATTGACTCCCACCCCTTCTGGCAGAACTACAAAGAGTTGGCGGCCCAGGCCGGCCTGGCGGCCTGCTGGTCGCAACCGATCAAATCCTCCACCGGCCGGGTGTTGGGCACCTTTGCTATCTACTACCGCACCAAGGAGGCGCCGCAGGCTGCCGATCTGGCGCAAATCGAGCAATCGGCGGCACTGGCCTGCATTGCCATCGAGAAGGACTCCGAGGCGCAAAAACTGCGCGACAGCGAGGAGCGCTACCGCACCCTGGTGGAGTGGTCACCCGACCCGGTGCTGGTGCACCGGCTGGGCACGATTTTGTACGTCAACCCTTCCGCAGTGCGGACCTTTGGCGCCCACGCGGCCGGGGATCTGGTCGGCCGGCGCACCATCGATTTGATTCACCCCGATTACCGGGAGCAGCAAACCTCGCGCATGCTGGCGCTGATCGACAAGCAGCCCATCAAGCCGGTGGTGGAGTCGCGCTTTTTGCGCCTGGATGGCAGCACGTTTGACGTGGAAGTGCAAGGCACCTCCATCGTGTTTGAGGGCCAAGCCGCCATCCACGTGGCGCTGCGCGACATCTCCGAGCGCAAGCAGGCCAAAGACAAACTCAAGCTGGCGGCCAGTGTGTTCAGCCATGCGCGCGAAGGCATCGCCATCACCGATGCCAACACCCTGATCGTGGATGTGAACCAGCCCTTCACAGCCATTACCGGCTATGCGCGCGAGGAAGTGCTGGGCATGCAACCCAGCATGTTCAGGGCCGGGCCCCATTCGGAAAACTACTTCGAGGCCCTGTGGCAGGCACTCCACACGCAGGGCCACTGGAGCGGCGAAATCTGGAGCGAGCGCAAAAGCGGCGAAGCCTATGCCGAACTGATCACCATCAGCGCGGTCCAGGATGCCGGCGGCGTGGTGCAGAACTATGTGATTCTGTTCGTCGACATCACGCCCATGAAGACCTACCAGAAGCAGTTGGAAAATCTGGCGCACTTTGATGCACTGACCATGCTGCCCAACCGCCTGCTGCTGAACGACCGCCTGCTCCAGGCCATGAGCCAATCCCAGCGCCGCAAGCAAGCCCTGGCGGTGGTGTTTCTGGACCTGGACGGTTTCAAGGCCGTGAACGACCAGTACGGCCACGGCACGGGTGACGAATTGCTGATCGTGGTGTCGCAGCGCATGAAGGGCGCCTTGCGCCACGGCGACACCCTGGCCCGCATAGGCGGGGATGAATTTGTGGCGGTACTGGTAGACCTGGATCAGCCCGAAGACGCAGAGCCGGTGCTGGAACGCCTGCTGCAAGCCGCCGCCGATCCGGTAACTCTGGGCGAAGCCGAGATACACGTGTCGGCCAGCATGGGCATTGCCGTCTATCCGCGCGACGGCGCGCATGCCGATTTGCTGCTGCGCCGCGCCGACCAGTCCATGTACCTGGCCAAACAGGCCGGGCGCAACCGCTACCGTTTTTTCAGCGAAGAGAGCGACCGGCGCAATTCCTGAGTCTGCAAGCTGGCGCAGGCTGGCCCCGGATCAAACGGCTGTGCGCGGCACCAGGGCCACTGCTTTCCAGTCGGGATCGTTTTGCCAGCGCAGCATCCAGGCCGGCAAGTCAGCCACCGGCATGGGCCGGGCGATGCCATAGCCCTGGGCCAATTCACAGCCCAGATCCATCAGGGCGCGGCCATGCGCCAGGGTTTCGACACCTTCGGCAATCACACTGCGCTGCAGGCGGCGCATGATCCACAGAATGCCGTCCAGAATCGACATATTGTCCTGGTCCAGCAGCATGTCGCGCACAAAGCTCTGGTCGATCTTGACGGTCGACACGGGCAGCCGTTTCAGATAGGTCAATGACGAATAGCCAGTGCCAAAGTCATCCAGCGCGAAGTCCACGCCCAGCTGCCGGCACTGCCCCACAAACCGGACCACCTGGTCGATGTCTTCCAGCGCACTGGTTTCCAGTATCTCCAGCTGCAGGCCCTTGGGCTGCAGCGCCGGAAAGTCCTGCATGGAGGCCAGCAGGCGGGCAAAGAAATCGTGCTGCTGAATTTGCATGGCACTGATGTTCACGCTGATGGGCAGGTGCAGGCCCTGCGCCTGCCACGCGGCCAGTTGCAGCAAGGCCTGGTGTATGACCCACTCGCCCACCTCGACCGACAGGCGGTGGTTTTCAATCAAGGGCAGAAACAAGCCCGGCGCCAGCAAACCCTGCTCCGGGTGTTGCCAGCGAATCAGCGCCTCCACCCCGACCACGGCGCGGGTTTTCATATTCACCTTGGGCTGGTAATGCAGCACAAATTCCTGGTTCTGCAAGGCCATGCGCACGCGCTCCAGGCTGGCATGGTGACCGCGTGCCGTGCGGTCCTTCTCGGCGTCAAACACGTGGTAACGGTTCTTGCCGGACAGCTTGGCCTGGTACATGGCCTGATCAGCCTGGCGCAGCAACTGGTCCGCATCCACCTCTTCGCTCTGCGGATAAAACGTCACGCCCAGACTGGCCGAAACCTTGAGGGCCAGCGTGCCCACCTGCACCGCTTGCGAGCAGGCGCCCAGCAGGCGCGCGAGCATGGGGAAGCTGGCCTGCGCATCCGGCAAATCCAGCAGTACCGCCACAAACTCGTCGCCCCCGAGGCGCGCCAGGGTGTCGCCTTCGCGCAGACCTTCCTTCATGCGCACCGCCAGGGCGCGCAACAGCAGATCGCCGGTCTGGTGGCCATGCACATCGTTGATGGCCTTGAAGCCATCCAGATCCAGAAAAATCACCGCCAACAGGTGGCCGCGTCTATGCGCCGCCACCATGGCCTGCTGCAAGCGGTCGGCCAACAGGGCGCGGTTGGCCAGTCCGGTGAGTTGGTCGCTGTAGGCCATGCGTTCGATCAACTGGGCCGCCTGCTTCTTCTCGCTGATGTCGCGGAATAAAACCTGGTACATCTGTTGGCCGTCCAGCAGGTTGACCAGCTTTACCGACACCTCCACATGCAGCAAACTTCCGTCGCCCCTGCGGTAGACGGATTCGAAGTCGTCACGCCCCGTCGCAAGAATGCGCAAACGCCTGGCTTCAATGGCCTGGAGGTCGTCCATGGCTTCAATGTCGAAGATGCGCATAGCACCCAATTGCCCGGCGCTGAAGTTGAGTTGCCGCACGGCCTCCTGGTTGTGCCCGATGACGCGCAGCTCCGGATCGATCAGCAACACGCCCTCGGGCATTTGCTCAAACAAAGCCAGGTATCGCTGGTGCGTGACCGCCGTCTCCAGCTCGGCCTGCTTGCGCACACTGATGTCCTGGATCACCGAGATGCCATAGGCGGGTCGGCCCTGTGCGTCAAACACAAGCGACACCTGCAGCGCTACCCAGATGACGCTGCCATCCTTGCGCAGGTAACGCTTTTCGGCTTCGTAGCCGCTGATCTTGCGTGTCAGGAGCAACTCCAGCTGCGCGTTGTCGCGCACCAGGTCGTCCGGGTGGGTGATGCCTCTGAAGGTCAGGGCGACCAACTCCTGCGCGCTGTAACCGGTGATCTCGCACAGCTTGCGGTTTACGCGCAGCCAAACGCCCTGCAAGGATAGATGGGCCATGCCCACCGCGGCATGTTCAAAGCTGTGTTCGAAAATCAGGTCTGTGGCAGACATGATTGTGTCCAATCGTCAATCGCCCCGCAGGCCGCCAGGGCGCGTTCCATGTCCAGGTCCTGCAGCGCCTCTTCCAGCGGTGACAGGAGGGCGTCGGGCAGTTCGGCCAGGTCTGCGCGCAGCCCGGCAAATTTCTCCAGCGCGGCGAAATCATCGGTTTGCAGCAGGGGCTTCAATTCAGCCATGGCCCGGGCTACCGCCTGGCCGCCTGCCTGCGGGGACGGCGCCGGGCTCGCCGGTGGCGGGTCGGCTGGCAGAAGTTGCAGCGCGGCCGGCAGCAGGGCGGCAGTTTGCATGGCAACGGCTTCGACCTGTAGCCAGGCGGCCTGCAATTCGCCTTCGGTGGCCCCTGCCTTGCACTGCTTTTCCAGGTCTGCTGCTGCCTGCGACAACTGCGTGGCGCCCAGCACGGCCGCCGTTCCCTTGAGCGAGTGCGCCTGCAGGGTGGCCTGCGCCCGCGCACCTGACAGTGCGGCCTGCAAGGCCGACAGTTCGGGCGTCAGCGTGTCCAGAAACTGCTGGGCCAGGCGCAGATACAGTGCGCTCAGGCCGCCCATGCGCGCCACGGCGCCGGCCACATCCAGCCCGGGCACTTCCACCAGGTCCGCGGCAAGCGCCACCGGCGCAGCGGGCACAGGCTCCGGCACATCCGCAGGCAGGGCCTGCGCCACCTTGAAACCGGTCACCCGCAGCAAGGTGTGCACCAGGTGGTCCAGATCAAACGGTTTGCCCACGTGTTCATTCATGCCGGCGGCCAGACATTCCACACGGTCCGAGGCCATGGCGTTGGCCGTCATGGCAATGATGGGCAGCCTGGCCATCTGCAACTGCTTGCGCACCACGCGCGTTGCGCCAAAGCCATCGAGCACCGGCATCTGCATGTCCATCAACACCGCATCAAACTGTATGCTGGCCGCAGCGG
>ERZ1034365.1387-NODE-1387-length-12428-cov-2.688932_pt1 | contig 12428 bp, 10 predicted proteins | sample MGYA00520615_ERZ1034365 | MGnify/ENA primary metagenome ERZ1034365 (study PRJEB33736, sample SAMEA104284505) | Azolla filiculoides | biome: Urban; feature: Water surface; material: Ditch water | place: Netherlands | collected 2015-10-28 | depth 0-0.1 m ... | reverse complement strand
TTAACTGTTTTATTTTCAATATTTTTTTCTCCAATAATAACTACAAATATTGTATCATTAACTGATTTAACTCCTACATATGGTTCAACATAGTTTTTGTCATTTACACCTATCAATTTATACTCGTCAAATGTTTGGTAGTATTTATATCCTATTGGCATTTTTTCACATGAGTAAAAAAAGATAATACAAATAGAAATTATTAATTGTTTCATATATTCGTTTTATTTGCAAATATAATTATTTTTATTAAAGAAAAACAAAACCCCCGATACAAAATTGCATCGGGGGTTTATATCGTGTTGTAATCCAATTGTTACATATCCCACTGTTCGCAGGAATCAATTAGATCGTCAAAAGTTTTAATTTTGGCTTTAGCTTGAATTTCAGCAATCTGGTTCTCCATAGCTTCATCATAACTTTCGGTAGCCACATCGCGGATAACGCCCAGTGCAACCGGATACTCAGGACCTTCCATCAGAGCCAGTTTCAGTTGTAAAGTGCTATCCTGACATTGAGCATCGTGTACCAAAACATCATTTTCGGTTACACCATTTTCGCCAATAGTTACTACTTTCAGATTAAAACCTTCAGCCACCAATCCTTTGTCGCTGTTTTTACCAAAAATCATGGGTTTGCCATGCTCAAGAATAATCACACGGTCGTAACGGGTTTCTTTTTCAGATAACCAACCATGAGCGCCGTCATTAAAGATAACGCAATTCACCAATGTTTCAATCACCGAAGTTCCTTTGTGTTTCGCAGCAGCCATCATGGTCATTGCCGATGATTTTAAGTCCACATCAAGCACGCGGCCAAAGAATGTACCACCAGCGCCAAATGTAAGCTCGGCAGGACGGAACGGACGTTCAATGGTGCCAAAAGGAGATGATTTGGTGACATATCCTTTTTTGGTTGTTGGAGAATACTGACCTTTCGTTAAACCATAAATCTGATTGTTGAAAAGCAACACGTTGATATCGATGTTACGACGCACACTGTGAATAAAGTGGTTTCCACCAATGGCCAAACAGTCGCCGTCGCCGGTAATTTGCCAAACTGTTAGTTTTGGGTTAGCTACTTTTACACCCGTAGCCACCGCTGCTCCACGACCGTGAATGGTGTGAAAACCGTAGCCCGAAATGTAATAAGGCAAACGTGAAGAACATCCGATACCCGAAATAACAGCTGTGTTGTGAGGCGCACCGCCCAACTCAGCCATTACTTTCTGTAAAGTGTTCAGTACGGCATAATCGCCGCAGCCCGGACACCAGCGAACATACTGATCGCTTTTAAAATCCTTGGCTGTATATTGTTGTATTAAAGAAGTTTCCATGTTGAAATGATTTTTCCTGATTAAGCGCTATTATTACAATAAACCTGTGAAATGTTCTTCCAGTTCAGTCACCGTAAATGGCTGACCCTGAACTTTGTTGTATTGCAGATATTCTCCGGGAACTTTCGAACGAAGATAGGTTGCAAACTGACCACTGTTCAATTCACACACAACCACTTTTTTGTAACTCTTAATTACTTGCTCAGTATTCTTTGGAAGCGGATTGATATAATTAAAATGAGCCAAAGCCACTTTTTTACCTTGTTTGTTCAATGCATTTACGGCAGTCATCAAATGACCATGCGTTGCACCCCAACCAACAACGAGCAAATCGGCATCTTTATCACCTTCGACCTGCAATTCAGGAATCATATTGCTGATATAATCAATTTTTTCCTGGCGTGTGTCAACCATTTTCTTGTGATTTAGCGGATCGGTTGATATAGCACCTGTTGTATAGTCTTTCTCCAAACCTCCGTTGCGGTGCTCAAAACCCTGAATTCCCGGAATACTCCAGTAACGTGCTTTCGACACTTCGTCGCGGGCAGTTACTTTCAAGCCTTCCATACCCGGTTTAGCAAAGTTTGGTTTAATTTCGGCCAGTTCAGCCAATTTAGGAAGCTTCCAAAGCGATGTTCCGTTGCCGATATAAGCATCTGTCAGTAGAATTACAGGAGTCATGTGCTCCAATGCAATTTTTGACGACATAAATGCATAGTGAAAACAATCGGCAGGCGTGCTTGCTGCAACAACTACTGCCGGACTTTCGCCGTTACGACCATATAATGCTTGTAATAAATCTGTTTGTTCTGTTTTGGTGGGCAAGCCTGTAGAAGGACCTCCACGCATAACATCTACAATCACAATGGGCAATTCAGCCATTACCGCCAAACCAATGGCTTCTGATTTCAATGCAAGTCCCGGACCTGATGTGTTTGTTGCAGCCAATGCTCCTGCAAACGCTGCACCCAGTGCTGTAGTAATACCTGCAATTTCATCTTCTGCCTGAACCACTTTTACGCCCATATCTTTGCGCAAAGCCAATTCGTGCATAACATCTGTTGCTGGTGTAATAGGATAACTACCAAGAAATAATTCCAAACCTGCTTTTTTAGCAGCAGCAATTAATCCCCAGGCTGTAGCTTTATTGCCACTGATGCTTGTATATTTTCCTTTTGGTAATTCGTGCGATTTTTCAACCGTATAAGTAGAAATACTCAAATGCAAATTGTTTCCGTAGTTGAAACCATCAGTCAACACTTTGATATTAGCCTTCAATAAATCAGGTTTCTTACTAAATTTATTGGTAAGAAAATGAATTGCCTGCTCAATAGGACGATTGAATAGCCAACAAATTAGTCCGAGAGCAAACATATTTTTGCTTCGCAAAATAGATTTGTTATCCATTTCAAATCCTTCAAGACTACTTTGTGTTAGTGTAGAAAGGGGAGCCGAAATAAGTTGGATAGTGTCTGATATATTTAACTCTTCAAATGGATTTTCAGTTTTAAAACCTGCTTTATCAAAATCAGATTTTTTAAATGAATCTTCATCGAAAATCAATACTCCACCTTTTTTAATTCCATTGGAATTAACTTTCAAAGCAGCAGGATTCATCGCCACCAACACGTCAGCTTCATCGCCCGGAGTATAAATTTTTGAAGCACCTAAATTCACCTGAAATCCAGAAACTCCACCAACAGTTCCCTGTGGTGCACGAATTTCAGAAGGGAAGTCGGGGAACGTAGAAATCTCATTACCCAAAATTGCCGAAAGATTGGAAAAGAGCGTTCCGGTAAGCTGCATACCATCACCCGAATCACCGGTAAATCGCACAACTACATTTTCCAATTCGGTAGTCTTTGTATTGCTCATTATTATTAGATTGAAAAAAGTTATATATACTTTTATATGGTTACCGACCTGCCTCTATTTAAGAAACAAGTCGGTGAATACAACAATTAAAACTCAGCATTGTTCGGAGTTCGTGGAAAAGGAATCACATCGCGTATATTTGACATTCCTGTAACAAATAATAGTAGTCGCTCGAAGCCTAAACCAAACCCGGAGTGAGGGGCTGTTCCAAATCGACGGGTATCCAGGTACCACCAGATATCTTTGGTAGGAACTTCCATTTCTTCTGCGCGTTTTTTCAATTTTTCAAAATCCTCTTCACGCTGCGAACCTCCGATAATTTCGCCAATTTTAGGGAACAATACATCCATCGCACGAACTGTTTTCCCATCATCATTCTGTTTCATGTAGAACGATTTAATTTCCTTCGGATAATCGGTCAGAATAACAGGTTTTTGGAAGTGTTGTTCTACCAAATAGCGTTCGTGTTCCGATTGCAGGTCAGTACCCCAGCCTACAGGGAATTCAAATTTATGTCCGTTGGCTACAGCAGCTTCAAGAATTACAATACCTTCAGTATATGTCAGGCGTTTGAAATCATTGTTTACAACAAAATTCAATCGCTCATAAAGTTCTTTATCATACATTTCGCAAAGAAAATCGAGATCATCTTTGCAATTATCCAACGCCCAACGGATACAATACTGGATAAAATCCTGTGCTAGCTGCATGTTTTCTTCAATCTCGTTGAAAGCAACCTCAGGTTCAATCATCCAAAATTCCGAAAGGTGACGTGGCGTATTAGAATTTTCGGCACGGAAAGTAGGACCAAAAGTATAAATTGAACCCATCGACATGGCTGCCAATTCACCTTCCAATTGCCCTGATACTGTTAAACTAGCTTGTTTACCAAAAAAGTCGTTTGAATAATCAATAGACCCTGTTTCGTCTTTTTTCAGATCGTACAAATTCATGGTTGTTACCTGAAACATTTGTCCGGCACCTTCGCAGTCAGAAGCTGTAATAATAGGCGTATGGAAATAGAAAAAACCGCGTTCGTGGAAGAAGTTGTGCACAGCCATAGCCATGTGGTGACGAATACGGAATATCGCACCAAAAGTATTGGTACGTGGACGCAAGTGAGCTATCTCACGCAAAAATTCCAACGTGTGACCTTTTTTCTGCAAAGGATAAGTTTCAGGGTCAGCTGTTCCGTAAATTATAATTTCGTCAGCCTGAATCTCAACGCTCTGACCTTTTCCCAATGATTCAACTAAAACGCCGGTAACACTTATACAAGCACCGGTAGTAATTGGTTTCAGATATTCATCTCCAAACTTTTCATTATCAGCAACTACCTGTATATTATTAATAGTTGAACCATCGTTCAACGCAATGAAACTTACATTTTTATTACCACGGCGGGTACGTACCCAACCTTTAATATTTACCTGAGTACTGTAATCTGTACGCTTCAGGGCATCAACAATAACTGTTCTGGTCATGTATATTTATTTTAAAAAATAACTTTTTTCTTTTCTTCTATGTAATTGGACTGCAAAATTACTAAAATTCATTGAAATACGCGGCTTTTTGTATACAAAAAAGCACCTGACAACTTCGTCAAGTGCTTTTTATAGTATATTTTTATAAGGTCATTTATTTTTTCACTTTATCATTATCTCCAATCATACTCATAGCACAACGGAAGCCTATGTCGTTAGCCGATCTGCTTTGATCCAGATAACGACGTGTTGTAGGATTCAACCAATAAACTCTATCCTTCCATGATCCCCCTTTGAATATACGGGTAGTTTTAGTGATTTGTGGACGTAATTTGTCTGTTATATCCAAAGAATCATCAATAATCATTTTAGTACTATCAAGATCAAAGTTAATCATTGATTCAAGATCACCATCTTTGAAGTCACGTTTATCATCTCCCGATTTAATGTATTTGGTAATTCCACCCCATGCATTAATTTTATATAATGGATTATTTCTACTGTCAAGACCAACAGAATCAAGAGTCACATACTCATTACCTCTAAAAGGGTTATATTCTGAAGTCACATTCGAAGTAGTTGAGCGGTATACATCCAAAACCCATTCATTTACATTTCCAGCCATATTATACAATCCAAAATCATTAGGGAAATAGGCATCTACTTTTGAAGTGATTGTAGCATTGTCATTCAAGCTACCTGAAGTACCCATCATATCACCACGACCGCGCACAAAATTAGCCTGCATTTGACCTAATTGTTTTTTAGTTGGGTTTCTCATCTGAGCTCCCGGCCAAGGATACAATTTCCCCTGAGAAATCATTCCTGTTTTATCTGCTTTTATACCCTTTGCAGCAAACTCCCACTCTGCTTCTGTAGGCAAACGAAAATCTGAGAAAAGAATACCATCTGACAACTCCACCTTACGAACAGCCCCATTGATGTTTTTCTTTGGCTTTTTACCGTTTACAGGCAAATAAGTTGACTGTTGAAGATATTTTTGTGTGTTAAAAACAAAGTCAGTGGCAACTGAATCTTTGTTGTTTTTCTTCATTCGATACAACACCTTAAAATCAGACTCCTTTATTACACCAGCCTGAACTAATGCCAACTCATTTACCCTATCAGTACGCCATGCACAATAATCCATAGCTTGTTCCCAACTCACACCAACAACAGGATATTGATCAAATGCGGGGTGTGAAAAATAGTTTTGGTAATAAGGTTCGTTATATGCCATCGGCTCTCTCCATACATTAACATTAGGTTGCGATTTCAGCACTAAATCAGGAGCTACACTGTCGAACACCATTTTCATCCAGGTTGTATATTCTCTCCAGTCAATATTTCTAATTTCATATTGGTCCATGTAGAAACTGCTCACAGTTACATTTCTCTGTCTGTTATCAACGGTTGTAGACGTTAATTCAGAATTTTGTCCAAAGGCGAATGTACCTCCTTCAATTGCAACCATACCGAAAGGAACTGCCGATTTCACAACAAAACCTCCCTTAGTTGTAAATCCAAAATCCTTATCATATTTCCAGCCTGTAACATTAGACTGAGTAAGACCACCCTTATCTCCAAAAGCAACCACTACACTTATTCCAATGATAAATAGGGCAATTTTTGTTATAGTTTTAATTTTCATATTAAGCAAAATGTATTAAAAGCTCATTATTATTGTAAAATAATAGTGCAAAAATAGTATTTTTTTCCTTTATCAATGTATTGCCGGTTTGTTTTTTTTATATTTTGCACTAAAACCTCAGTTTTATAACTCATTTTTTACAGAAAACGTATATTTAAGATAAAGAAATTCGCAATATCTTGAGAAAATGGCAATTAAAATGCCAATTTACAGATATTAAAGCAACAGACTACATATTTTTATTTTCACAACAATCGTTTTATGATTCGTTTTTCGTATTTGTGATAGGGGTTTATCACTATTTTTCTTACTTTTGCAGAGAGATTAACGCACAAGTTTTTATTGTGATTCAATCTATTACAAAAATTATGCAAATAAGGCTGAACGACAAACTATTTGATTTATCAACTCCCGCCATCATGGGAATTGTGAATGCAACTCCCGATTCTTTTTATCCGGGAAGCCGCTACAATAACGATAAAAATCTGCTGACAACAGTAGAGAGAATGATAACTGATGGAGTTGATATTATTGATATTGGTGGATATTCTACCCGACCAACAGCAGAAGACATCTCGTCTGACGAAGAAATTAAACGTCTTTCGGGAGTTATTGAAACTATTTTGAAAAAGTTTCCTGACACCATCATATCTATCGACACTTTCAGAGCTAATGTGGCAAGACAAATGGTTCAAAATTACCATGTGTCCATTATTAATGACATAGGTGGCGGCACGCTTGACGACATGATGTTCGAAACTATTGCCGATTTGCAAGTGACCTATGTGCTTATGCATACCCGCGGCACTCCGCAAAATATGCAATCGCTAACTGATTATGACAATGTGGTATCGGAAGTCCTTGGTTTTCTTCAAAAACACATTGCACAACTCCGGTTGCTTGGTGTTAACGACATTATCGTAGACCCCGGATTTGGTTTTGCCAAAACAATAGAACAAAATTATACTTTACTTAATAAACTATCGTATTTTAATGAACTAAACGTGCCTGTTTTAGCTGGTATGTCACGAAAATCAATGATAACTAAAGTGCTGGATATTGAAGCTAAAGATGCACTCAGTGGCACTACTGCATTAAATATGCTGGCATTGATGGGCGGAGCTTCTATTTTGAGAGTTCACGACGTAAAAGAAGCCAAACAGGCAGTTACGATATTTAATCAGTTCAACCTGGCTAAAGATTGATTTTTTATCGAATAAAACACACACTAAAAAATATGCATTATGGGATTCCCTATTGGAATAAAAGACATTGTTGACATATTTTTGGTAGCTATACTACTCTACCAAATGTTTAAGTTGCTGAAACGAACAGGCGCTGTAAATGTATTTTTAGGCATTCTGGCTTTTCTGGTTTGCTGGTTTTTGGTCTCTTATGTTTTCAAAATGGAATTACTTGGCGGCATTTTCGACCGCGTGGTAAGTGTAGGTGCATTTGCATTAATAGTCCTTTTTCAGGATGAAATACGCAGGTTTTTCTCGAAGATTGGGTCAAAACAGCGCTGGAGCATGTTGAATTTCATCAAACGCTTTTTCTCCAGCGAGTCTTTAGTGAAAAATGAAGTTGACATACATCTTGTCCAAATTGTACTTGCCTGCCGAAACATGTCTAAAACACAAACCGGAGGGCTTATTATTATCTCGCGAAATGCTGATTTAGATTTATACTCTCAATCCGGAGAGCAACTAAATGCAACTATCAGTTCAAGACTTATTGAGAATGTATTCTTCAAAAACAGTCCATTACACGATGGCGCAATGATTGTTTCTAAAAAAAATATTAAAGCTGCCGCTTGCATTCTACCCATTTCTAAGAATCAATCTATCCCCAAGCGCCTGGGACTTCGTCACAGAGCAGCTCTGGGTATAACAGAACAAACTGACGCCATCGCAATCATCGTTTCCGAAGAAACCGGCAATATATCCTGGGCGATTAACGGGCAACTTACTACAAATGTAAAACCAGAGCAACTTGAACATTTCCTTTCGGAAGAACTAACCGAACAAAGCTAAACTACTTTTGGAACTTTCAACAACATTTTCGGAATACGTTTGTTATATCATTACTGTAAAAAATATCAAAACAATTTAATAATAAAATTATGGGTAAAATTTCAGATGCAGTTAAAGCAGGTGTTGTAACCGGAGCCGATCTGCAATTTGTTTTTAAGGTGGCTAAAGAGTCAGGATTTGCAATTCCTGCTGTAAACGTAGTTGGTTCATCAACAGTAAATGCAGTTATGGAAGCCGCTAAAGTGGCAAATGCACCAGTTATGATTCAGTTCTCAAATGGTGGTGCTGCTTTTAATGCAGGTAAAGGTTTAAAACTTGAAGGACAAGAAGCTGCTATTTTAGGAGCTATTGCCGGGGCTAAACACATTCACACATTAGCTGAAGCTTATGGAGTACGCGTTATTTTACACACCGACCATGCAGCTAAAAAACTTTTGCCATGGATTGACGGTTTGTTGGATGCCAGTGAGAAAAACTTTGCTGAAACAGGCAAACCATTGTTCAGCTCGCACATGCTTGATCTTTCGGAAGAACCTCTTAGTGAAAATATCGAAATCTGCGAAAAATACCTGACTCGTATGAGCAAAATGGGCATGACACTTGAAATGGAATTAGGCATCACCGGTGGTGAAGAAGATGGTGTTGACAACAGCGATGTTGACAACAGTTTACTTTACACTCAGCCCGAAGATGTTTACAAAGTGTATGCTGCATTAAGCAAAATATCTCCAAATTTCACCATTGCTGCTTCTTTTGGTAATGTACATGGTGTATACAAACCAGGGAATGTAAAATTAACTCCTAAAATTCTGAAAAACTCACAGGATTTTATCAAAGCAAAAGATGGTTTGTCTGAAGCTCATCCGGTAAGTTTTGTATTCCACGGCGGATCTGGCTCAACACACGAAGAAATTCGCGAAGCAATTAGCTACGGTGTGGTAAAAATGAACATTGATACTGATACTCAATGGGCATATTGGGATGGCGTTCGTGGCTTTGAAGCTAAAAATCGTGAATATCTACAAGGACAAATTGGTAACCCTGAAGGAGCTGAAAAACCTAACAAAAAATACTACGATCCACGCGTTTGGTTGCGCAAAGGTGAGGATTCATTAATAGCTCGTTTGCAGGTTGCTTTCGAAGATTTGAATGCCATTAATAGTTTGTAGTAAGTAGTACGTAGAAATACAAAGGTCGTTTCAAAATTTGAAACGACCTTTGTATTTATTTGTGTTTGAAGTAAACCAGTACTAGCGACTATAAACTACAAACTAACTACTAATATTATGCTTTTCCGGCACTACCCAAAACGTTCACAGTTTTGTGTGAGTAAAGTTTTGTCAACTCGTCGCGTGCAGGTCCGATATATTTACGTGGGTCAAACTCACCTGGTTTAGTTGCCATCACTTCGCGGATTGCAGCTGTCATAGCCAAACGACCGTCAGAGTCGATATTGATTTTACATACTGCTGAAGCAGCTGCTTTACGCAATTGCTCTTCAGGAATACCTATAGAATCTTTCAATGCACCACCATATTTGTTGATAGTTTCAACATATTCTTGTGGAACTGAAGAAGCACCGTGCAATACGATAGGGAAACCTGGGATTTGTTTTTCAATTTCTTCCAAAATATCGAAACGTAATGGAGGTGGAATCAACACTCCGTTTTCGTCTTTAGTACATTGAGCAGGAGTAAATTTGTTAGCTCCGTGTGAAGTTCCGATAGAAATAGCCAATGAATCAACACCTGTGCGTGACACAAAGTCAACTACTTCTTCAGGACGTGTATATGTGTGGTGTTCAGCAACAACGTCATCTTCAACGCCGGCCAATACGCCAAGTTCGCCTTCAACGCTTACGCCGTGAGCGTGTGCATATTCAACTACTTTTTTAGTAAGAGCAATATTATCTTCGTAAGAGTGGTGTGAACCGTCGATCATTACAGATGAGAAACCTGAATCGATACAGCTTTTGCAAAGTTCAAAAGTATCACCGTGGTCAAGGTGTAAAACAACAGGAATGTTTTTTCCAAGTTCTTTTGCATATTCAACAGCTCCCTGAGCCATGTAACGCAATAAAGTTTGGTTTGCATATTTACGCGCACCACTTGAAACCTGTAGAATTACAGGAGATTCTGTTGCAACACAAGCAGCAATAATAGCCTGCATTTGTTCCATGTTGTTGAAGTTGAATGCAGGAATAGCATATTTACCTTCAATTGCTTTTTTGAATAAGTCGTTAGTATTGACCAATCCCAAATCTGAATAATGTACCATATTGATTGATAATTTATAGTTTGATAATTTGAGCGCAAAAGTACTCTTTTTTTTAGTAATAATGAAATATTTCTTTAATTAATAATTGATTTTTGTTACATATTATCGTGTAAAGATTGAAAATTGAAATCAATCATTCTTTTAATTGCCAGAATTTGTTTTTATCTTTGAAATTCATATATTTGTTTAAATTTAAAAACTAAATCATGGGCTTATTAAAAGAATTTAAAGATTTTGCCATGCGTGGCAATGTAATCGATCTGGCTGTCGGGGTAATAATCGGTGGCGCATTTGGAAAAATAGTATCCTCATTAGTAGCCGATATTATAATGCCGCCAATAGGAATGTTATTGAAAGGTGTCAACTTTGTTGACCTGAAATGGGAAATGAAAGCCGCTGAAATGGTTGATGGTGTCCAAAAAGCAGCTGTGACACTCAATTATGGCAACTTCCTGCAGGTTACTTTTGATTTTATCATCGTTGCATTTGCTATTTTCCTTTTTATTAAGGGTATGAACCGCCTGAATAAAAAGAAAGATGAAACTCCCGTTACTCCTCCGCCACCTCCAGCTCCTTCGAAAGAAGAATTGTTGTTGGCTGAAATTAGAGATTTACTTAAAGACAAAAAGTAATTTATACATAACTTATTACATTGCCCCAAAACCGCCACAATGCGGGGTTGGGGTGTGTTTTTGATACTCAATGATCAACGCTAATCATTAATCTCCCTTCATTCGTCGGGAAAAAAGCTTTGTTTTGTCGATTATCACTTGTCAGGCAGATCAATGTGCCATACTTTTGCAGCATAAATTTTAAAAAACATATTATTATGGAAAACGAAATGAAAAATTCGTATCGCACAGGATACACAAAAGGTCTTGGATTTGGAATCGTTCTGATGGTATTAGGCGTGCTGTTTCTTGGATTTAATTTTGGTTTATTTCCTGAACAACTAAGACATGTGATTTTCTCTTGGCCAATGCTTCTTATCTTTATTGGTATCATAAACCTATTTAAACGCCATATATTCTCAGGCAGCGTATTAATCACAATTGGTAGTTTCTTTCTAATACCAAGAATTATCGGAGCTTATCCTGCTTACTTTCCTGGAATCGATGGAAGCTTTACACACACATATTGGCCACTCTTACTTATTGCTGCCGGTATTTTAATGATATTGAGCAAGATTCTGGGGCCCAAATGGGGATTTAATGGCTTTGGCGAAAATCATCATCATCACCACCACCATCACCAGGCTCATGGTGACGATCAGCACGGGGTCAAACACCGGCGCGGCAATGCCAAAGGGCAGCACCAGCTCAAACCAGGCGGCCCGGGCTACCTTGTCGAAGTTCATCAGTCCCACGGCCACGCTGACCGCACCACCCACCACAATGCCCAGCAGCACTGAAATGTTGGAGACAAAGCCTTTGCCGTATTTGGCAATCAGCAGGATGGAGGTCAGCACCAGCGCGGCGATGCCGACGCCGCTCAGGTCCGCGTACTTGGGGTTGGGTACAGACGGTGCGAGCGCCAGGCCTTTCGGAAGGGCTGGCAGGGCGCTGCCCGCTGCGGAAGCCGCCGCCGTCACATCCGCCAGCCACTTGGCATGTTCCGGATTCACCACGCTGGGCGCGGTGGGGCCAAAGGGGTTGCCAAAGATCCAGTTGATGCCCACGCGCATCAGGCTGATGCCGATGACAGCAATGATGGTGCCGGTGACCACCGGCGGAAAGAAACGCAGCATGCGGCTGCCCAGTGGCGCAAGCAAA
>ERZ1034365.1385-NODE-1385-length-12448-cov-7.645946_pt1 | contig 12448 bp, 12 predicted proteins | sample MGYA00520615_ERZ1034365 | MGnify/ENA primary metagenome ERZ1034365 (study PRJEB33736, sample SAMEA104284505) | Azolla filiculoides | biome: Urban; feature: Water surface; material: Ditch water | place: Netherlands | collected 2015-10-28 | depth 0-0.1 m ... | reverse complement strand
TGCTCGACATCTGGATGCCGGATACCGACGGTATTTCCTTGCTCAAGGAATGGCATGCGGCCGGTCATCTCAACATGCCGGTGGTCATGATGTCCGGGCATGGCACCATCGATACGGCTGTCGAGGCGACGCGCTTCGGCGCCTTCGACTTCCTCGAAAAGCCGATTGCCCTGCAAAAGCTGCTGTCCACCGTCCAGAAGGCACTCAAGCACGACAAGCCGTTGGCTCGCCCGGCGCTGACGCTCGAGGCCTTCAGCCGGCTTTCCTTCGTCAAGGAATTCAAGCGACGTCTGGAACAGGCTGCGGCCAAGTCGCCCGTTTTGCTGATCAAGGGGGCCAACGGCGGCATGGCTGAAATTTGCGCCCGTACCCTGCAGCCGCCACGGGCGCCGTGGCTCGACCTGTCCGGCGTGAGCAGCGCGCTGTCTCAGGAGATGCTCGAGAAGGTGACGGGTGGCATCCTCTTCGTCCCGGAGATGGCCGGGCTGGGCAAGATGCAGCAAATGAACATGGCGTTTGCGCTTGACCGGCTGGAAAAGCTCAATCTGCAACTGATTGCAGCGACCGTGAGCAGCGCCAGTGCGCTGGGCGAAGCGGGCTGGGATAGCAAGCTGCTGGCCCGCCTGGGCGAAATCTGGGTGGCCATGCCCTCTCTGGTCGGTCATGGCGACGACTTGCCGGAAATTGCCAGCCTCCTGCTCAGCAATTTCGTCGAGCGCGGCGAGGTGCCGGCCCGTCGCCTGTCGAGCGCGGCGCTCAATGCGCTGCGCACCCTGTCGTGGAAGAGCGGTGCGGAATCAAGCTGGAACGATCTCTACGCACTCGTTCGCAATCTTGCCATCACGTCGCTGGACGAGCAGATCACGGCCGAAGATGTGGCCCGTGTGATGCCGACGGATACGGGTGTCAGCCCGGCAAGCCATTCACTTTTGCCGCTTTTCGATCAGCCTTTGCGCGAGGCGCGCGATGCCTTCGAAAAAATGTATTTCGAGCATCATTTGCGCCTTGAGGGGGGCAACATGACCAAGCTGGCGGATCGTTCCGGGCTGGAGCGAACGCATCTTTACCGGAAACTCAAGCAGCTCGACGTCAAGCTCGGCAAACGCAGCGAGGATTAGTTCTGGATCGGGCCGGGCGGCTGATCGATCAACAGTGACCCGGCGCCTCGAATGGCGGATAATTCCGCCTTTCTGATTTTCAGGCGGAGTCCGACGTGAGCCGACCCAAGAACGATACTTTCCTGCGCGCCCTTCTCAAGGAGCCGACCGAATACACCCCCCTGTGGCTGATGCGCCAGGCTGGCCGTTACCTCCCCGAGTATTGCGAAACGCGCAAACGGGCCGGTAATTTCCTGAACCTGTGCAAGTCGCCGACGATGGCCTGCGAAGTCACGCTGCAACCGCTCGCCCGCTACAACCTCGACGCCGCCATCCTGTTCTCCGACATTCTCACGGTGCCCGACGCCATGGGTCTCGGTCTTTATTTCGCCGAAGGCGAGGGCCCCAAGTTCGAGCGTCCGCTCCGCGAGGAATGGGCCATCAACAATCTGACGGTGACTGATCCCTACGAGCACCTCGGCTATGTCATGGATGCCGTCTCGGAAATCCGCCGCGCCCTGGACAACTCGGTGCCACTCATCGGCTTCTCCGGCAGCCCTTACACGCTGGCCTGCTACATGGTCGAAGGCGAGGGGTCGAGCGACTTCCGCAACATCAAGGGCATGCTCTACAACCGCCCGGACCTGTTGCACCGCATCCTCTCGGTGACCGCCGATTCGGTCATTGCCTATCTGAACGCCCAGATCGACAGCGGAGCCCAGGCCGTCATGATTTTCGACACCTGGGGCGGCTCGCTGTCCAATGCGGCCTATGAAGAATTTTCTCTGCAATACATGCGTCGCATCGTCGCCGGCCTGAAAAAGGAAAAAGACGGCCAGCGCATTCCGAGCATAGTGTTCACCAAGAACGGTGGCCTGTGGCTGGAAAAGATTGCCGACATCGGCTGCGACGCTGTCGGTCTCGACTGGACCATCGACATCGGTGAGGCGCGCCGTCGCGTTGGCGACAAGGTGGCCTTGCAAGGTAACCTCGATCCGAATGTGCTGTTTGCCCGCCCGGAAGTCGTTGCGGCCGAGGCGAAGAAAGTGCTCGATAGCTTTGGCGCGGGCAATACCGGCCACGTTTTCAATCTCGGCCACGGCATCTCGCAATTCACGCCGCCGGAAAGTGTCACGGCACTGGTCGAAACGGTGCACGGACACAGCCGCCTATTACGTAAGTAATGCCCCATAAGTGGCCAGCAAAGCTTGACTTATACACAGAGCTTTGCTGCCTGCTGAAAATAAATCCTGGAAAACCCTTGACGCAACACAGTTTCTTTAAATAATTGTATTTAAACGAATTTCTGTGTTGCTCAATATTTCGGCAAAGTAGCAAAGTCCTTACGAAACCGCTATTTGGCGCCAAACCCGAAAAGAAATTCACAAAGTTATCCACAGAATTTGTGGACAACTCGGAAAGCCCCGATTTTTGCTCGAAATCAGGCTGAATTTTTGAGCAATTGAAGCTTCTGGCCGGTAAATCCATGCCCGTTTTGCGCGTTGCCCTCGATTTGCCCTTGCATCGCCTCTTTGACTACAAGGCTGAGCTTGCCTCGACTACGGATATCGGTCTGCGGGTGCGGGTACCCTTCGGGCGGGGCGAAAAAATCGGGGTGATTGTCGACGTGGTCGACGCCAGCGACTGGCCGCAAGATCAGCTCAAGGCGGCTGGCGAAATCCTCCGTGATTTACCGCCCTTGCCCGCCGATTTCTTCCGGCTATGTGAATTTGCAAGCACTTACTATCAAGCAGCGTTCGGTGAAGTCGTTCTGCAAGCCCTGCCTGCCGGTTTGAAACGCCTTGATCCACCGGAGCGGCGGAACGGCCGGGCGACGCGAAAGCCTGATCCGGTAGAAGCACCGGCGCTGACCGGGGAACAAGCCAGTGCTTTGGCGGCGATCGATCTGGCCGGCGGTTTTTCAGTGCATCTGTTGCACGGGGTGACCGGCAGCGGCAAGACCGAGGTCTATCTGCGCCTGGTCGAGCAAGCCATGGCTGCCGGTCGCCAGGCTTTGCTGCTGGTGCCGGAAATCAACCTGACGCCGCAGCTGGAAGGACGGGTACGCGCCCGCTTTCCCGAGGCCGGGGTGGTTTCCCTGCACAGCGAACTGGCCGAAGCGGCACGCGAACGAAACTGGCGGGCCGCCTTTTCCGGCGAGGCCAACATCATTCTCGGCACCCGCCTGTCGATTTTCACGCCGCTGCCGCGTCTGGGACTGATCGTCATCGATGAAGAGCACGATCCGTCTTTCAAGCAGCAGGACGGCATGCGCTACTCGGCGCGCGATGTCGGGGTCTTTCGTGCGCACCAGCTGGGTATTCCCATTCTGCTCGGTTCGGCGACGCCCTCGCTGGAGTCCTGGGCCAATGCCCAGGGCGGACGCTATGGCCTGCTTACCCTGAATCAGCGCGCCAACCCGGAAGCGACGCTGCCGGCGGTGCACATTCTCGATACGCGCAAATTGGCCTTGCAGGAGGGCGTCAGCCCCCCCCTGATTGCGGCCATCAAGGAGCGTCTGGCCCGTGGCGAGCAAAGCCTGGTTTTCCTCAATCGCCGTGGCTATGCCCCGGTGCTGGCCTGCCCGGCCTGTGGCTGGATCTCCCGCTGCACACGGTGTGCCGCCAACATGGTGCTGCACCTTGCCGATCGCCGGCTGCGCTGTCATCACTGTGGCTGCGAACACCGGGTGCCGAAGGCTTGCCCGACCTGCGGCAATCAGGATATTCACCCCTTCGGACGGGGTACCCAGCGCCTTGAAGTGTGGCTGCAAGGGCAGTTTCCCGAGGCGCGCATCCTGCGCGTTGACCGCGATTCAGTGAAGAGCCGCAAGCAGTGGGAAACGATGCTTGAACTGATTCACGGGGGCGAAGCCGATATTCTGGTCGGTACCCAGATGCTGGCCAAGGGCCACGATTTTCCCAAGCTGACGCTGGTCGGTGCGCTGGGCGCCGATGCTGCGCTTTACGCGGCTGACTGGCGGGCGCCTGAGCGACTGTTTGCCCAGCTCATGCAGGTCGCCGGAAGGGCGGGGCGGGCCGAACTGAAGGGCGAGGTGCTGATCCAGACCGAATATCCGGATCATCCCTTGTTCGCTGCGCTGGCCGAGCACGACTTTCCGGGTTTTGCTGCCCAGCAGCTCAAGGAGCGCGAGCAGGCCGGCTTCCCGCCTTATTCTTTCCAGGCCGTGCTGCGCGCCGAAGCGCCGGCGATGGCGGACTCGATTGCTTTCCTGGCCGCCGCCGCGGAATTGTCGGTCGTTGGCGAACATGAAAAAGTCATGATCTACGATCCGGTGCCGATGAAGCTGGCGCGCCTGGCCAATCTCGAGCGTGGCCAACTGCTGGCCGAGTCCTATTCACGCCCCGCCTTGCAGAACTTTCTGCCGTGCTGGCGGGAAGCCATCGAGGCGATCAAGGCACCGGCCAAACTGCGCTGGCATATCGAGGTCGATCCGCTCGAATTCTAAGCGGGTGAGCCGGCCATTTCAGCCTTGCCGCTGGGGTCTGACCATCCAGAGCAATGCCAGAAGCTGACCACCGAGCAATGTGAAGAAGGCCGCACGAAATGCCGCTTCGCTCGCCCAGCCCTGGGCCTGCAACGCATCGACGAAGACGCCGATGCCCCACTGCAAACCGAAGGCACCGGCAAAGACCAGCAAGTTGAGTGCCGTGTTGGCCCGTCCGGAAAGTGCGGTCGGGAAGGCTTGGGCAACCAGCGAATACGAAACGTTGGAAAGCGAGAAGCAGGCGCCAAGAATCGGCCACAGCAAGTTGCCGGCAAAGCCGGGCAGGCAGGTGATAAGCATCAGCAGCCCGATGGCGATGACCATGGCACTGCGATAGACAGTATCTAGCTTGACGCCGCGCCGGACCAGCCTCGTGGCAAAGAAGCCCATGCACAGGAAACCGGCCAGCATGGCGCCACTCATCCAGGTCAGGCGATCGGCAATCGCCGCGCCGTCAAGGCCCTCCATCACGGTCATCCAGCGCGCGACCCACAAACCCTGAACTGCCATGAAGCCGCCGGTGAACCAGAAGCCCATGGGGGCGTAGCGCCAGAAGTAGGTACTGGAAAAAATGTGCCTGACCCCGGCCAGTTGCTCGGAAAAGCCGCTGCCGCTTGCTTCGCCCTGCTTGTCGGGAGCGAGCGCCCACAGCGTACCGGCCACAGCCAGGGTCGTCAGGGCCAAACCCAGCGCGACTTCGCGCCAGCTGGCGAAGCCGAGGGCGAGTTCGAGCGGCTTCGACGCAGCCAGTGCACCAAGGCCACCCGCCGCCATGATCCAGCCGGTCAGCGAGGCTTGCCGCTCAAGCGGGAACCATTGCGAAAAGGCCTTGAAGGAGGCCATCAGGCAGGCCGAAACACCCAGCCCGATGAGGGCGCGGCCAAGCGCCAGGCCACCGAGGGTGTCGGAAATGGCGAAAATGGCGGCGCCGGCAGCGGCGATAACGAGCAGGCCGGCCTCGACGCGACGTGGTCCAAAGCGGTCGAGCAACATGCCGAGCGGCAACTGGGCGGCGCCAAAGGCCAGGAAGTAGGTGCTCGTCAGGAGGCCCAGGGCGTTGTCGCCGAGACTGAGTTCGCGGGCGAGGACGGGACCGATGACGGCATTGGCCGTGCGGTAGAGGTAGGACAGGAAATAGCCGGCAGCAAATGGCAGGAAAAGCCTGATCCACAGGTTACGGGTGTCGGTTGGGGTCACGGCTTCTCCGGTTTCGTGTGGAAAGCAGGGGTTTGGGCTGAGGTCGATTCCGAATTTTTTCGCAGCCATTCGATACGCGCCATGATCTTCTGCTGCCAATTTTGGGCAATCCCGGGGCTGGCCGCCAGTTTTTCGAGCTCGGCGAGTTCCGGGCGGTGGGCCTGCCAGAGGCGCATGGCGGCCGCCAGTGTCAGGCTGTCATCGGCCGCGACCAGTCGGTCCAGCGTCGCGCCGGGGGGCACCTGGCCGGGAACGAGGACCCGCCAGTACCAGCCGGTCAGGCCGTGTTCGGCAATAAAGGCGGCCATCCCCTCACTGGCGAAGCGCTCGTCAATTTTCCAGCACGGATTGCGCGGTTGGCAGACTTGCAGTTGCGCGCTACCGAGGCGCCAGATCTCGCCAATCCGCACATCACTTTCGTCGAGTTCGGCCGTGGACATGTTTTCGCCCAGGCTGCCGATGACGAGTTGGGTCGAGGCGTCGGGGAATTTCTCGGCCAGCCTGGCGTAATGCGCGGCGGGGTAGAGATGGACGGCCTTCTCGGGGCCGCCGTGCACACGCCGGTCGGCCTGCTCGTCGCCGACGAAACCTTCCCGGCCGAGTTCAAGGGTGCCAGCGGCCGGCTGCTTGTACATGCCGGTTGGTCGACCAGATTCAGGGAGCGGGCGTATGCCGCCAATAAACAGGGAAACGTGTGCCATGGTCGGCGGATTTTGCCATCAATTCCACAACCATGCTGCGCCACGTACCCCCGAGGAATCCCCATGCATCGGGGGCAGGAACTTTGTGTTAAAGACGTCGGAAAAAACGTAGGGGCGGCAGCAATCCGGCAGGTTTTGATAAAGGCCCTGCATTTTCGACAGGCCTCCACCGATGACAATGACTTGCGGGTCGAGGATATTGATGATGCCGGCCAGGGCGCGGCCGAGGCGATGCTCATAGCGGCGCAGCGAGGCTGTGCAGCCTTTATCGCCGGCTGACGCCAGGTGATCGATGGCGTCGCTGAGCAGCTTTTTGCCGGTATGGCGGTGATGGTCTGCGCTCAGCGCAGGGCCGGAAAGATAGGCTTCGATGCAGCCGCTTCGGCCGCAGTAGCAGGCGGGCAAGGGCAGGTCGTCGCCGTTCGGGAGGGGCAGCGGATTGTGGCCCCATTCGCCGGCGATGGCATTGGCCCCGGTCAGCACCTGCTGCTTGATGACGATCCCGCCGCCGACCCCGGTTCCCAGAATGATGCCGAACACGACATCGGCATCACGAGCGCTACCGTCCACCGCTTCGGACAGCGCAAAGCAGTTCGCATCATTGGCCAGGCGGATTTCCCGCTGGAGCAATGCCTGGAGATCACGCTTCAGGGGCTGGCCGATCAGGCAGGTGGAATTGGCATTCTTGATCAGGCCGGTCGCCAGCGATTCGGCACCTGGAATGCCGATGCCGACGCTACCGCGTTGGCCCAATTCGTTTTCGGCGCTTTCGACCAGGCCGGCGATGCTCATCAGTGTCGCCATGTAGTCGCCTTGCGGCGTCGCGATGCGCCGGCGTAGCAGGACGCTGCCATCGTCCGCCAGTGCGATGATCTCGGTCTTTGTGCCGCCGAGGTCTACCCCTAGCCGCATCAGACGCGAACGGCGATGCCCTTGACGTTGCCGTAGGTCGTCGTCAGCGTTCTCAGGACGCTGGCCCCGGCCTCGAGCAGCAACATGAACAGGTTACGTTCGGTGTACAGGCAAACCTGTTCGCGTATCCCGTACTTTTCGGCGAGGGCCGGGGACAGGCTGCCGAAACGCTGATTGATGCTCGCCTCGCCAGCCGCATAGCCCTCACTCAGTTCGGAATGCAGGCCGAGGACCGAGATGTAGAGCTTGCCGCCGATCTTCAGCTTGAGCAGCATTTGCCGGACAATCCGCCGGGCATCCTCGTAAGGTACGCCACACAGGCCGCGCCGGATGATGATCAGGTCGAATGGCTCGCCGGGCAGTTCGTCCGGCAATGCCGGCAGGTTGCAGGGGGCAAAGGAGATTTCCTCGCGCAGGCCGGCGGCCAGGATTCTGCCATCGATATCGCTGGCAAGTTCCGCATGGTCGCCGACGATGACCTGGGCGCCCAGGCGGGCGAACTTGATGGCCATCTCGCAGCGTTTATCGGGGAGAATCAGGACCGAAACGCGCTGATCGAAACGATGGCGCTTGACGCATTCCTCCAGCGCATAGCGCTCCAGCTCATCAGCCCCTGTTTCAAGCGGATTGGCAGTAATATTTGCGGTCATGACTTTGTCTCCCTCTGCTTCATTGTGCACAAGGCGGACCGGCATGACAACCGCGAATCCATGGTGTGAAAGGAAATACGATGCTTGTCCGCTTTTTATCCAGCGAAACTGGCGAACTGCTGATGTTCGCCGAGGCAGCGCGGCCGCTATTGCAGGCACTGGGCAAGGAGACGACGGCGCGCGGCACCTTTACCCAGGCCGAGATGGCGCCGGCCGCTCAGGCTTTGCGCGAGGCGGTGAAGCGCGCCGAGGCGCCGCCGCCTGATGATGACGAACTGGATGAAATGGGGAAAAAGAAGCCGCCCGTCGTTGCCATGAGCCAGCGGGCCTGGCCCTTGATCGACATGCTCGAGCGGAGCGGCCGGGGTGGTACGAAGGCGAATATCGTCTGGGAAGCTTCAGCCGACTTTTAGCCGGGCTTTGAACAAGCCCTAGCTGCCGGATTTTATGCCGAAGCCAGCGGCAATTCCCTCGATGACCGTCCGCAAGGCCTGTTCGAACTGAGCAAAGACATCGGGGGAGGGCATTGCGCTCCCGTGCAGTTCTTTCTCCAGGGCGGCGGCGGCACTTTGCAGGTCGAGCGCACCTATCGTCCCGGCCAGTCCTTTTGTGGTGTGGGCCTGGCGTTCTGCGGTCGTGAAATCACCTTGCGCCAGCGCCGCACGAATGGCCTTCGGCACATCGATAGTGCGGGTATGGACGTCACGCAATATCCGTTCGTAAAGTTCCGGCTTGTTCATCATGCGCCTGAGGCCATCGGCCTTGTCGATGCCTGGCAGGTCCGGTAGAGCGTCTGCGGGAGTCATCGGCGCACCTGCCCGTAGTGGCAGAACGGTTGCATGGCCATTGCGCTGTGCTCGAGATATTGATTGTGCTTAAAAAAGTTCGATGTCATCGCCTTTTTCCTTCATTTCTGCCATGAAATTGTCGACGGCTTCATGTACGGGCATGCCTTGCATGACGGCCTCGAACATGGCGATTTCTTCGCGGGTTGAATACTTGCTTCGGATCCTGTCCTGCAGTCCGACCCATTCGCTCGGGTTGAACAGGCGTTTGTTGTCGGAAACAAGGGTACTCAGATCGCCCAGGCTGATACCGACATGGGCCAGCCGCTGGACCAGCTTGTCGTAAAACTGGAAGGCGATGATGGCCTGGTGAACCATGCTGGAAACGTGTTCAGAGACGCCGCCCAGATTTTGCTTGGCAATGCCGACTTCGCCCTGGTCGGGCAGGGTCTGCACAGTGTCGGAAATGATGCGCATGTAGCCGGCCATGGTCGTGAACGAATCGGTCAGGACGTCGACGGATGCGTCGCTATCCTTCATGGCCGCTTCGATCTGCACGGCAGCGAGTTCCAGCATCAGCACGGTTTCCCTGACCTGGCTCCAGCTCAGATCAGGTGTGCGGGCAGTCGTGCCGCGCGGATGGATGGTTTCATCACTCATTATTTCTCCCCCTCCCAAGCCGGAAACTATAGCGCAAAATTCGCCGGACATCCCACTCGGATGCCCATTTCGCGGCCGCTGCGCCAATTTGGCGCGATAATGAACCTATGCCTTTCAAGACCATGCTCGTGGCTTTTTTGTCTTTCGGGGTGGCTGCCGCCATGGCTTTGCCACCGTTGATTGCCATCGATGTCGGGCATGGCGGGGCCGATGGTGGGGCGACGAGCGCGCGCGGTCGTCCGGAGTTTGCCTATAACCGGGATTTCGCCCTTGTTCTCGCACAACTCATGCGAGAGCGCGGCCAGGGTGTGCGCGAAGTGAATTTTTCCGGTGATATCGGCAGTCTGGCGGCACGTCCGGAGCATGCGGCGGGCAGCGACTTTTTCATTTCCATCCACCACGACTCGATAGGTGAAGCCTGGCTCAAGCCGTGGCGTTGGGAAGGAAAGGAGCAGAGCTACACCGAGGTCAAGCGCGGCTACGGGATTTTCGTCTCGGCACAGAATCCCGACCCGGAAACCAGCTTGCGCTGCGCATCGAGCATGGGCGCCATGTTGCGCCTGGCCGGCTTTTCGCCGTCGACCTGGCATGGCCGCCGGCATCTCCCTGCCGATGCCGAGAACGGTGTCTGGTATTACGACAACCTCGTCGTGCTCTACCGCACGACGCTACCGGCCGTGCTCTTCGAGGCCGGTGTCATCAAGCATCGCGATGAAGAACTGGAACTGGCCGATCCCAAGCGCCAGGCCCGTATGGCCGATGCGCTGGCGACTGGCCTGGCGGCCTGTCTGTCGGTTACAGGAATATCGGCTCGGGAGTGATGTCTACGGCGAATTTGGCCCGTACATCGGCTTGCACGGCCAGCATCGTGCGTCGGACATCGGTACCCGTCGCCCCGCCGCGATTGACGAGGACCAGCGCCTGCTTTTCGTACATGCCGACCGGGCCGAGGTTCTTCCCCTTCCAGCCGGCCTGTTCGATGAGCCAGCCGGCCGCCAGTTTGACCCGGCCATCGGCTTGCGGATAGCGCGGCAGGGTCGGGAAATCGCGTGCCAGCGCGTCGGCCAGTACCAGATCAACCACCGGATTGTGGAAAAAACTGCCGGCGTTCGGGGTGATCGCCGGGTCCGGCAATTTGCGCTGGCGGATGGCGATGATCGCGTCGGCGATATCCCGGGGTGTGGGTGTGGCGATATTGCGGCTGGCCAGTTCCTGCGTCACGTCAGCGTAGCGCATATTGGCTTGCCAGGCCTTCGGCAGCCGGAAAACAACTGAAGTGATGGCCATCCGTCCGCTCAAATGCCAGCCTTCCTGTTTGAACACACTATCGCGGTAGGCAAAACGGCACTGTTCGCGGCCAAAGGTCAAAAATGCCTGTTTCTCGAAGTCCCAGGCAGTCAGCGCATGAAAGATTTCGCCGACTTCCAGGCCATAGGCGCCGATGTTCTGGATGGGTGCGGCGCCCACCGTGCCGGGGATCAGACTGAGATTCTCCAGCCCCGGCCAGCCTTGCTGCAGGGTCCATTGCACGAAGTCATGCCAGTTCTCGCCGGCCCCGGCTTCTACGTAGAAAGCATCAGCATCTTCGTGAATCAGGCGCTTGCCGGGGATCGCCATGTGCAGGACGAGGCCGTCGAAGTCGCCACTCAAGACGAGATTGCTGCCGCCGCCCAGGATGAAGCGCCGGCCTTCGGCAAATGCTCGGGCGGCGAGTTGGTCGGCCGTCACGATACGGGCGTAGCGCGCCGCCCGGCCCGGCAGGGCGAGGGTATTAAACAGCGACAGGTCAGCGGCGGCGACTTCGGTCATTGATCGCTCAGAGCAGGGGTGCCAACCAGTATTCGGCGTCCTTGCTGCTCATGCTCTTGCGTGTCGCCCAGTCGTCGAGCTGATCGCGGCCGATTTTCGGAATGGCAAAATAGGCCGCACCTGGATGCCCGATGTAGAAACCGGAAACAGCCGCCGCCGGGGTCATGGCACAGGACTCGGTCAGTTCCATGCCGGCGTTGGCCGGTGCATCGAGCAGGGCGAAGAGCTCGCGCTTGGCGGTATGGTCCGGGCAGGCCGGATAGCCAGGGGCGGGGCGGATACCCTTGTATTGCTCGTTGATCAGCGCCTCGTTATCGAGCGATTCGCTCGCGCCATAGCCCCAGTAATGCGTACGTACGCGCATGTGCAGCCATTCGGCCGACGCTTCGGCAAGACGGTCAGCCAGCGATTTGAGCATGATGGCCGAATAGTCATCGTTGGCTTTTTCGAAGGCGGCGACGCGCTCGTTAATTCCGATGCCGGCAGTTACGGCAAAGGCGCCGACGTAGTCGCTCTCACCGACGTAATCGGCCAGCGCGACGTTGTAGCGGCCTTTCGGCTGCTTGTGTTGCTGGCGCAGGCCGACCCAGCGGGTCAGTTCGCTGGTCCGGCTTTCATCGCTGTAGATGATGATGTCTTCGTTCTCGCCACGGGCCGGATAGAGGCCGAACACGGCTTTGGCGGTCAGCCAGTTGTCAGCGACGATTTTGGCCAGCATGGCCTTGGCATCGGCGAACAACTGGCGGGCGGTTTCACCGACCACGTCATTTTGCAGGATGGCCGGGTAGCGACCGGCCAGATCCCAGCTCTGGAAGAAGGGCGACCAGTCGATGTAGGTGACCAGTTCGGCGAGCGGGATGGTCAGCGACTGCCGGCCGAGGTGTGCGGGCTTGACCGGGGTGAAGGCTTCGTTCCACGTGAAACGGTTGGCCCGTGCCTCGGCCAGAGTGACCATCGTGGCGCCCTTGCGGCCGGCGTGTTCGGCGCGCACGGTTTCATATTCGGCGACGATTTCAGCCATGTAGCCATCACGCTGCTCGGCCGACAGCAGCTTGGTGGCGACGCCGACGGCGCGCGAGGCATCCGGCACGTAAACCACGGCGCCTTCGGTGTTGGGGGCGATCTTGAT
>ERZ1034365.1384-NODE-1384-length-12450-cov-11.611574_pt1 | contig 12450 bp, 15 predicted proteins | sample MGYA00520615_ERZ1034365 | MGnify/ENA primary metagenome ERZ1034365 (study PRJEB33736, sample SAMEA104284505) | Azolla filiculoides | biome: Urban; feature: Water surface; material: Ditch water | place: Netherlands | collected 2015-10-28 | depth 0-0.1 m ... | reverse complement strand
GTTGGTAAGTATGATGTGGTCGTTACCACTGGTCCTGGCTATGCCACTAAGCGTCAAGAAGCTCTTGAAGCAATGGCTCAGCTGCTGCAAGGCAATCCTGAACTGTGGAAGGTTGCAGGCGATCTGTTTGTTAAAAACATGGATTGGCCCGGTGCTCAGGAAATGTCTAAGCGTTTTGAGCGCACTATCGATCCTAAGATCCTTGAAGTCGGTGATGAATCGCCTGCTCTGCAAGCTGCTCAACAGCAAATGCAGGCAATGGCTCAGGAAATGGAGCAAATGCACCAAATGCTTCAGAATGTAGGCAAATCGGTTGAAGTTCAGGATCTGCGCCGTAAGGACTACGAAGCTGAGATCAAGGCTTATCAGGCTGAAACACAGCGTATTGCTGCTGTTCAGGCCGGTATGTCGCCAGAACAGATCCAAGACATCGTGATGGGCACGATTGCTGCTGCTCTGGACACTGGTGATCTAGTGGGTGCTGAGCTTGAGCGTGGAGAACCTGAGCCAATGGGTCAAATGATGCCACCTGAAGGGATGCCAAATGAAATGCAATGATTTTATCGGGATGCTGTTCCTAGCACGGGATGTGACCCATTCTGTGCATCTGAACACCCGTAGCTTCTCCAAGCACATGGCTCTGAACACGTTTTACGATGAGATCATTGAGCTGGCAGACGGGTTTGCTGAGGCATATCAAGGCCGTCATGGTCTGATTGGTCCGATTTCACTGATGTCGGCTAAAAAGACCGAGAACGTCATTGAGTTTCTTAAGGATCAGCTTGCTGAGATCGAAAAAGGACGCTACGATGTCTGCGGTAAAGATGATAGCCCTCTCCAAAACCTCATTGATAGTATTATCGAGCTATACCTCAGCACTTTATACAAGCTGCGCTTCCTAGCATAAGGATTTACTATGGCGTCTTATGTCAAATATCAAAAAGGCGTTGAAGCTCTTGTTGAAGGCATCAATGCTGGGTCCGATGCTTGGAAAATTGCATTATCTAATCGCGCACCAGTTGTAGCAACCGATGCTACTTTGGCAGATGCTGTAGAAATTTCAGCAGGTAATGGCTACACAGCCGGTGGTAATGCTGCGACAACGACAAGTTCAAGCCAGACAAGTGGTACTTACAAACTTGTATTAGCAAGCCCTACCACATGGACAGCTACAGGCGGTTCTATGGGGCCGTTTCAATACGCAATTCTTTACGACTCAACTACAAATAATCTTGTGGGTTATTGGGATTACGGTTCTGCACTTACTCTTAGTTCCGGTGATACCTTTACAGTAAATCTGGATGGTACTAACGGTGTATTCCAGGTGGCTTAAATGGCAAATTGTGCAGCCGTAAACCAGCAGACAGGTATTGTTGAAAACGTCATCGTTGCTTCGCCTACTGATGTGCCACCAGAAGGAACTTTTCTAATACCTATCTACCAATGTGATATTGGGTGGCAATGGGTCAATGACGACGTTGGCTTTGTTCCGGTAGAAGAATAATGGCTACTCGATATTGGGTAGGTGGTACAGGCACATGGGATGCGTCTGATACTACGCATTGGTCATCTACTTCTGGTGGTTCTGGTGGTTTTTCTGTTCCGGGTTCTATTGATACGGTTTTTTTTGATGGTAACTCTGGAACTGGAACAGTAACGCTTGGTTATAACCCAGATGTTCAATCTATAAATTTTACAGGTTATGCTGGAACATTTGATGGAGCTGGGTCTAGTTATACAATATCGCTAAATGGTGCTGGTACGATATGGAATATGCCAACAAGTGTAACTTTGTTAGGCTCTCCTAATATAAATGTAACAGGAACATTAAGTAGCGGCAGAGCTATTAACTTTGGATCTTCAAAAACTTACGGAAAAATTACCATTGCTGGTGGTTCTCCAACCTCGGTGGTTTCGTTTACCGGCGCTGCAACAATCTCTGAATTAGCTAGTACAAGAACAAGTGCGTATCGGATTTCATTTGCATTAAGTACAGTATTTACTATTAACACATGGTCTGTTACAGGAACTTCTGGCAATCTAATTACTGTAGGTTCTGATGGCACTGGCACATCAACTAGCTTATCAATTACTAATAGAACTTCTGGAATTGATTACCTAATCCTGCGTGATATTAACGGGCTGCAGAAAACTCCAGTTACATTTTACGTTGGTGCAAACTCACGACTACAGCAACAAGTATCTGGTGTATCTGCAAAAGCACCTGTAACTGATGAGTACATCCATGTTCTAACATCAGGCACTAGCTGGAGTACCCCTGCCGACTGGAATAATTCTAGTAACGAGATCCATCTATTCGGTGGCGGCGGTGGTGGTGCTGGTGGCAGCTATTCTGCTCCCAATGGTTCCGGTGGCGGTGGGGGCGGTGGAGGTGGGTACACCGCAGCAACTAATGTTACTTTAAGCGGTACTATTTCGTATGCTATTGGTAGCGTTGGTGCGGGTGGTGCTGCCAATACAAATGGTTCAACAGGTGGCACGACAACTTTTAATTCTGGTGCTTATTCTGCGGCTGGTGGTGGTGGAGGTACAGCTTCCACAAGTTCACCAACAGGCGGTTCTGGTGGCATAGGTGCTAATGGAACAGGTGGCACAGGCGGTTCTGGCTCAACTTCTACGGTTGCTGGTACAGGTAACGCTGGTGGCGGTGGCGGCGGTGCTGGTGGACCTTTAGGTAACGGTGGTAGTGGTGGTAATGGTTTTGCCTCTACAACATCCACAAACGTAGCCGGTGGTGGTGGCGGTGGTAACGGCGGTGGCACTAATGGAGGAAATGCTTCCAGTGGTGTAGGTGGCGATGGTGGTGATAACGCTTCTGGTGTAGGGGGTGGTGTATTTTCACCAGTTGCAGCGGCATTTAATGGTGGTGGTTCTAACGGTAGTACGTCCTCTCTAGGATACCCATCTTGCGGTATTGATATTGCTAAAGCTGGTATGGGTAGCGGCGGTGGTAGCGGTGCTCTATCTACAGCAACACAGACCAGCCGTTATGGATTTTTTGGCGGTGGCGGTCCTGGTGGTCGTGTCTCTACTGTTAATGCTGCCAGTAGTGGCAGCATTGGTGGGCAAGGCGGTATCGTTATTGTTTACAATGCTGGTTCAGGTCCAACTAGCTATTCACTTGACGGCGCAAACGGTTCTTACTCGATTACTGGTCAAACTGCCACGTTTACCAAGACCACCGCGTATGCTTTGACAGCTTCGCACGGTTCTTATTCAATTACTGGCGAAGATGCTACTTTTGCCTATAATCCTGCTGTATTGACAAATCTTGAAACCTTGATCAAACTGCGATCATTCACCGAACATAGGAGATTCTAATGGCGATCAATTTAAAGGCGATTACGTCCGTAATGGGCTATCAGCAGATCACCAGCCTGTCATCTGCAACCAAACTGACTGTTCCACAAAAAGATCTTCAAGGTCTTGCTGGAACCCCTCGCATCGCAATCATCACTGCGGAAGCACAAGGCGTTCGTTGGCGCGATGATGGTGTCGCACCTACTACCACAGTCGGTATGCCTTTGGCTGCTGGCGTTACGCTGCAATATGATGGTGATCTGTCACAGATCCAGTTCATTCAGCAGACAAGTGGTGCCATTATCAACGTCACTTATTATTCCTAAGGAACGACCATGAACGTGTCTAATGATTCTCCGGCTGTGGATTACGTCCAGTATTTCACCAAGCAGTTCCCGCAAGACCTGGCTCAGATGGCTACGCTGCGTGATGAGCTGGCTAAGCGTCAAGGCGCACTGTCGGCTGTTGAGGCATCGCTAAAAGATCGTGACGCTGCTAAGGCTGAGCTGGAAAAAGCCAAGGTTCAAGCTGATGATCTGGTTGCTGAAGCCAAAGCTGACAACGCTGCTGCTAAAGCTAAATTGGCTGAAGTAAAAGCCAAGGAAAAGGCTTTTGATGATAAATCTGCTGAAATTACCGCCGATCTGGAAAACCGTGCTAAAGTCGTGGCTAAGCAAGAAGCTGATGCTGCTGCTAAACTTGAGACACTGGATAAGCGTCAAGCTGATCTGGATAAGCGCCAAGCTGAACTGGCTGCTCAGGAACAAGCTCTGCAAGTCCGCGTCAAGGCTTTCCAAGATAAGGTTGCCGCTCTCAGCGCATAATTGGAGTAACGATATGGCCGTAAATCTTTCCCCGATCTGGGGTGCTGGTGCCCAGCTTCTCGATAACAGTGGCAATGTTCTTTCCGGCGGTAAGATTTACACCTACGCCGCTGGTACCACGACTCAAGTAGCTACTTACACGAGTAATACTGGGCTTACGGCCAATAGTAACCCCATCGTCCTTAATTCAGCAGGCCGCGTACCTTACGAGATCTGGCTAACTGACGGTCAAAACTATAAGTTTGTTCTTAAAGACAGTAACGATGTGCTGATTGGCACATGGGACAACCTAAGCGGTATTAACAGTAACTTTATTGCTTACACCAATCAGCAAGAGATCCAGACGGCTACCGCTGGTCAGACTGTGTTTAATCTGACCACGATGAATTATCTGGTCGGCACAAACAGCCTGTCGGTATTTGTAGATGGTGTGAACCAGTATGGTCCTGGTGCTCAGTACGCTTATACTGAAACCGACTCTAATACGGTTACATTCGCATCCGGCCTTCATGTAGGTGCTGAAGTTAAATTCACATCGTCGCAAACACAAAATGCTGGTGTCATTGATGCTTCACAAGTTGGTTATACATATCCCGCTACCAATGCGGTATCGGAAAGCGTAGAAGATAGACTGGCTCAATACGTCAGCGTCAAGGACTTTGGAGCCACTGGTGATGGCGTAACAGATGATACCGATGCTGTATTAAATGCAGTTTCATACATTCAAACCGCAAAAGGAACATTGTATTTTCCGAAGGGGACTTACGTTGTTGAACAAGCAATTCAGCTTAATTCCAGTATTACAGTCAAAGGTGCTGGATTAAACGCAACAACAATTAAGCGAAACACAGCTGATGCGGAAACAATTGACGGACATAGTGTTAAGGCTGTGTTCTATGTGACAGGTGGCTGGAACCATATTTTAGATTTAACAATCACAGGTGTTGAAGGAACAACAACCGTCGATGTTACTGGTATTCAATTTGGTTACAACATTGCAGCAAAAGGTTCTGTCAAAAACGTAGCAATCAACTTCATGTTTAATGCGATAAATGAAGTTGCTGGGTTGTTTTTGACAGAATTTAACAATATTCAAGCTGTTAGTTCAGAAAATGGATTTAATTTTGATTCCGCAACACAAAAAACATCGTTAAATCTTACCGATTGTTATTGTGCAAACACAGGTCCAGCTTATGTGTTTAATCTGGTAGATTATTCAGTTATTGATTCATGTGCGGCAGATAATTGTAACTGGGGTTCACAACCAGCCAATCCTTACGGAGTGGGTTACGGTGATCCTGCCTCATCGACAGGCGTTTATTCATTTAATCAATCTGTTGTAACTCTCAACAATATCGGCGCAGAAGGCAGTTACGGCAACGGTGTAATTTCAACAGGAAACACATATCTTAATGTAAATGGTATGTATACCTATGGATGTATGTCGTTGTATGAACCAAATTACACGGCGTATCCGAATTATGCTGTTGGTCCGATTGTGGTAGATACATCTGGTTCTTCTGTGTTCGTTGCCAACGCAATTAACTATGTTTGGACAAATGATTATGTCGATACAAACTTTCCGACAAAGCCAGTTGCCAGTCTAGTTGCGTTTAACTACGATGAAAACGTATTTGGTCAAATTAACTCAACGGCAGTATTTGTAACAGGTCAAGTAAACGAAACGACTTGTTTCGCTGGCGATTCAAGTGTTTATCCAAAATACTGCAAAACTCCGTACAACATGACGCACAACGGTTATTTGTACGGTGTTGTTAATTTGCCAAACATAAACAATGTTGTTCGTAAAAAAGCTGTAAACGCCAATGTTGTAACAGGGACTGGTACAACCATCACTATTCCTATTACATCTCAATCGGGTCAAAATTACAAACACATGATCACAATCAAAGGAATTGATGGAACTACAAACAGTTCATCCGCAGTTCCTTTTGGTTCAACCATTGGCTTTGGTAGTCTGACATCGTTGATCGGTATTACAAGCAATAATGCTTTTGGTATATCGTCTGTAACAAGCTCTGGAACAAATTTACAAATCGTGCTGTCAGCATCACATACCGACCCAATAATTGATTTAGAAATTGTTTCTGAAAACATTGCATTGATTAACTACGCATCTATCTCGATTGCATAATCATGGCCGCTACTGGAAAAACACCAATTCTGCTGTATGGTAGTACCACAGCCACTAATCAGCCGTCTGCTGGCAATCTAACCAATAGTTCCGATGGTTGTGAAATTGCAATCAACGTAGCTGACAAGAATTTGTTTTTCAAAGACTCAACCAATGTAGTCAATACAGTTCCTATTCGTCAGTCTAGCGCAAGTTCTAATGGTTGGCTTTCATCAACCGATTGGACTACATTTAACAACAAATCTCCTGCTGCCGGTTCATCTAGTATTACTACAGTTGGAACGATTACTTCTGGAACTTGGCATGGTTCTACCATTGGAACAGGATACGGTGGTACAGGTTTAACATCATTTACGGCTAACGGTATTGTTTATGCGTCTAGCACAAGCGCATTAACAACAGGTAGTTCGTTGACGTTTGATGGTACAAATATCACCAATAGTGCAGGGGTCTTTGTATCAACAAATGGTTCTGGCGGTATTGGATATACCGGCTCGTTTTTAACCACTTATCGACTTGTAAATCTTCACGCAAGTGGTGCAACACAAGTTATCGGTAGCGGCGAAATTGACATTTATACAGCCGGTGGCTCACCGATTGTGTTTTCAACTTCCGGCGCGGAAGCTACCCGTATTCATAGCTCCGGCGGCGTTTCTATTGGCAACACTACTGACCCCGGCGCAGCTAATCTAAGTGTTAGTGGTAATGTTGTAATAGCCACTTCCGGCAAAGGTATCGACTTCAGCGCAACAGCGGGTACAGGAACATCGGAGTTACTGGCTGACTATGAAGAAGGTACTTGGACTCCTGTTGTTCAGTTCGGTTCTGGAAATACTGGTATGTCTGTAACAACATCAGGCAGATATACAAAAATAGGAAGAATTGTCACAATAACTGTCGATATTGCATTTACAGCAAAAGGAAGTTCTACTGGGAATTTCCGTTTTGATATACCTTATGCTTCAGGTATAAAAGCATCTGGGTCTATGGGATTTAACTATTCATGGGCAACGATGCCGTCTGGAGGTATTACATTTATGACAGACGGTAATTATGCATACGGTATGCCAGCAAATTATGGTGGTTATCTTGATGATACATATTTCAATAATGGAACAACCATAAACGCAATAACTATCACATACACTGTCTGAGGATAAAACATGAGCCTTACAAAAGTAACAAACTCTATGATTGTCGGTGCGTTTATCAATGTTCTTGATATGGGTGCGGATTCAACAGGTGTAGCCGATAGCACAGCTGCCATTCAATCCGCTATTGATACAGCTATTGCAAGACCTAGCGATGGGACATCATCAACTGTATATTTGCCAGCTGGAACATACAAAATTACAGACACGCTTTCTATCAATAAAGATGTGCGGTTTGTAGGCGATGGTGGTGATGCAACTATCATAAACTTGACAGTTGATACTGCAAAAGAAGCCATTCGCGTTGAACCTGCCACCGCTGGATATATTTGGTTTGCTGAATTGGAAGGTTTTCGCGTTAATTGCAAAGCCGGTGCTGTTGCTGGTGATGGGATTGTTGTCACCTCAACCGCGCCATCGGCAGTATCACAATGCTATATCCGAAATGTTGAGATTCGTGATTTCCGTGATGGAATTACGTTTGCGGGAATTACGTCAAACGAGGTGTATATCAATGAAATTGACAATGTAAAATTGGTTGGCGCTACGCTAGTTGCTGGTGCAAACGATGTGCGTTTTGGATTAAGCGTGGCAGGTGCCGTTTACAACACATTCCGCAATATTGAAATAACTAATGTTGGCAATGCGGGTCGTGCCGTGTTTTGCACCGGAGCTTCAAACCATTTTCAACAAATTACAACAGATGGGGTTTCTTACATAGACAGCCCGTGGGGTGTAATTGATCATTGGACTATTGAAACAATTCAATGCACGACACCACTTAGTTCTGCCGCGCTAACTGTTGTAAGGCTCGCATCTCTTCGCGCTGTAACTTTGCTTGAGGTTGCAAACGCAAAATGTCAATACGGAATTGCAGTCAATGCTGGCAGTCAAGGAATGACTATTTCAGATGTTACGGTTGAGCAATCCTCAGGCAATCGCCCTGATTATCCTTTAACTATTCCACCGGCAAGTTCTGGCACCGTGATTGATTGGAAAGGTGCTGGCGCGTATCTAGTTGAAAGTTACACAGATGCTTCGTACATTGAAGCATGGCGTTTTATAAACTCATCGGACATTACAGATCGTGAAATCGGGGTAAAAAATGTAGCGTCTGGTGGAAAACCAACTGCAATTGCTGGATTGCGTGGGCAGCTTGTCTTAGAAAAAGGCGGCGCGGGTGTTGCAGACGTTTTATATGTTTGCCGCAAAAACGCATCAGAAGTTTATGAATGGCAAGCACTCGCTTAAATAAATTAAATTGATTGAAAACATCATGTTGAAAAAAATCGAAGTAGTTGACCTAATCGAAACGCTGGAAAACGGCTGTGTACAAGTTCGCACAGCCACCCGCATACTTGATGACGGTGTAGCTGTTTCTAGCAGCTTCCATCGTCACGTTGTGGCTCCCGGTGATGATTACAGTCAAGAAGATGACCGTGTAAAAGCTATCTGTTCCGCTATCCAGACACCGGAAGTAGTTGCTGCTTATAAAGAATCTCAGCAGGTATTGACACCTACAATCTAATGTGTAACATCTGCATTAACCGTACTGGTCCGGTAGGCCAGGGAATCTAAGGATTCAAAAATGAGTGAAAATGAACTAGCGGGTGAAATCCCCGTGCCGGAACAGGTTGTAACGGCTGCACCTGAACCCGAAGTTTCTTCGCCGGAAGTAAATGCTGAAGTCGAGCAACCAGAAGAACAACCTGCTGCGAAATCATTCACACAGGAAGAACTGGATGCCGCCATTGGCAAGCGACTTGCTAGAGAGCAGCGCAAATGGGAACGAGAGCAACAACGTCGAGCTACGGAAACGCAATCGATCAAGGCTCCCGCAGATTTGCCGCCTGTTGACCAATTCGAGTCCCCTGAAGCCTATGCAGACGCACTGGCTGAACGTAAGGCTCAAGAACTGGTTGCCAGACGCGAAGCTGAGCGTGCCCAGTCTGAGATTATCGAGGCTTATCACGATAAGGAAGAAGAAGCCCGGAACAAGTATGATGACTTTGAACAAGTCGCATATAACCCGAGCCTCCGAATCACTAACGTAATGGCTGAGACAATCCAGTCCTCAGAAGTTGGTCCTGATGTAGCTTACTACCTCGGTTCTAACCCTAAGGAAGCGGACCGCATTGCCAAACTGCCACCTTTCCAGCAAGCCAAAGAAATCGGTCGGATCGAAGCCAAACTGGTAGCTGAACCGGTCACAAAAAGAACCTCTAGTGCTCCAGCTCCTATTGCACCTGTAACAGCCCGTACCTCTGGTACACCGTCTTATGACACGACTGACCCACGCTCAACTAAATCAATGAGCACGTCTGAGTGGATTGAGCAGGAACGGCTGCGTCAGATCAAGAAGATTGAAGCACAAAGAAACCGCTAATTTCATTTGAAAGGATTTACCATGTCGAATAGTATTTTAACCATTGACATGATCACCCGTAAGTCTCTCGAAATCCTCGAGAACAACCTGGTGCTCACCCGTAACGTGAACCGTCAGTACGACGACAGCTTTGCTGTTGAAGGTGCTAAGATTGGTTCGACTCTGCGTATCCGTCTGCCGGACCGCGCTTTGGTAACTGACGGTGCCGCTCTGCAAGTTCAGGACGACAACGAACAGTACACAACCCTGACTGTTGCTTCGCAAAAGCACATCGGCGTGAACTTCACATCTGCTGAATTGACCATGCAGTTGGATGACTTCGCTGAGCGTGTTCTGAAGCCTCGTATCAGCCAGCTGGCATCGTCTATCGATGCTGACGTTGCTAACGCATACAAGACCATCGGTAACTCGGTTGGTACCCCTGGTACTACGCCTGCTACTTCGCTGGTTCTTCTGCAAGCTCAACAAAAGCTGAACGAAAACGCTGCTGTTATGTCCCCACGTTATGCCACAGTCAACCCAGCTGCCAATGCTGGTCTGGTTGAAGGCATGAAGGGCCTGTTTAACCCAACTGACACGATCTCGCGTCAGTTCAAGAACGGCATGATGGGCACAGGCGTTCTGGGCTTTGATGAAATCAACATGAGCCAGTCGATCAAGCAATTCACGACCGGTACTCGTGCTGCTACAGGCACCGTAACTGGCGCTGCTGTAACAACTGAAGGCGCTACTTCGCTGACGCTGACTGTTGGTTCGGGCGAAACGATTGCTGTTGGTGACGTATTCACCATCGCTGATTGCTACGCTGTCAACCCACAGACTCGTGAATCGACTGGTTCGCTGTTCCAGTTCGTTGCTCTGGCTTCGACAACTGCTACTACGACTGCTACTGTTACTGTTGCTCCGATCTACTCGGCAGCCAACGCTCTGGCTACCGTCAGCGCTTTGCCTGGTAACAACAAGGCTGTTGTGTTCGTTGGTACAGCATCGACTCAGTATGCTCAGAACCTGGTTTACCACAAAGACGCCATCACTTTCGCCACAGCCGATCTTCTGCTGCCACAAGGTGTTGACATGGCTTCGCGTGCTGTTCATAACGGTATCTCGCTGCGCGTTGTTCGCCAGTACGATATTAACAATGACCGTATGCCTTGCCGTATTGACGTTCTGTATGGCTACAGCACGATTCGTCCGCAAATGGCTTGCCGTCTGTGGGGCTAATCTAAATTGGGGGACTTCGGTCCCCCTTTTGAACTAAATAATTGAAAGGAATTATCATGGCTCTTCCAAATGGTGCAGGTGGTTATCAGGTCGGCGACGGCAATCTAGGTGAACTTCAACTGGGTTACGCTGCTGCTCCTACATCCGTTACTGGTACAGCAACTCTGACAGCTGCTCAAGTTACAGCAGGTATCCTGCTGGTTGGCTCGGGCGCTACAACTGCTCAAACTTACACGCTTCCAGCAGCTTCGGGCATCGACTCGATTCTGTCGTCGGCTAAAGTTGGTAGCACGTTCGACCTGAACGTAGTCAATCTGGGCACTAGCTCGGGCACTGGTGCTCTGGCTATGGGTTCAAGCACTGGCTTCACTGACGGTGGTAACTCTACTGTTGCTCTGGCTATTACTTCCAGCGCCCTGTTCCGTTTCCGTAAAACCGGTGACGGCGCTTGGTCTGTGTACAAAGTAGCCTAATTAGGTTGCCCCGCTTCGGCGGGGCGCTTATCTTGAAAGGATAAATCATGCCTAATACTAAAGCCGTTGGCGTAGCGTTTGCTGACCCACAATTCGACAGCCTGTCAGTTACTGGTAACACCGGTCTTTACGGTGAAACTCCTGTAGCTCAAGCTGCCGCTATTGCCGCTGTAACAGACACCGCTTCGGGCGCTGAGTTGGCGACTGCCATCAATGCGATCCGTGTTGCTCTGCAAAACATCGGTATCACTGCTTAACTAGCAAGATGGGGGCGTTAAGCCCCCTTCTCAAAATAATGGCCGCTATCTATCTAAAACATCCCATTCACGGTGCTAAAGTTGCTACAATGGAACTGGAAGCCGAGTATGATGAACAAAATGGTTGGGTGCGTTATAATCCTGACGAACCTGTGTTAGAAGCTGAGATTCCAGCTTTCTTGCAAGAACCGGTAAACGAGTTGGCTGCTCCTAAAAAAGGGCGTCCACGCAAAACAGTAGAGGTTTAATATGGCAATTACCACAGCAGCAGATCAGATAAACGCAGCACTGCGCCTGATTGGACAGCTTGCTGAAGGTGAAGTGCCATCAGCAGCCACATCGCAAGATGCACTGACTGCTCTAAACCAGATGATCGACTCGTGGAATACCGAGCGATTGTCTGTGTTTTCTACCCAAGATCAAATTTTTACTTGGCCGGCTGGCGCAATTAGAAAAACCCTTGGTCCTACAGGCGACTTTGTAGGCAATCGTCCGATTCTCGTTGACGACGCCACTTATTTCAAAGTCGGCACTGTGTCTTACGGTATCAAGCTAATCAACCAGCAGATGTATGACGGTATCGCCGTTAAGACAGTGACATCGACTTATCCTCAAGTCATGTTTGTCAATATGACGTATCCTGACATTGAGATGTATGTTTA
>ERZ1034365.1382-NODE-1382-length-12454-cov-9.171366_pt1 | contig 12454 bp, 8 predicted proteins | sample MGYA00520615_ERZ1034365 | MGnify/ENA primary metagenome ERZ1034365 (study PRJEB33736, sample SAMEA104284505) | Azolla filiculoides | biome: Urban; feature: Water surface; material: Ditch water | place: Netherlands | collected 2015-10-28 | depth 0-0.1 m ... | reverse complement strand
CCAGATGTATTTTCGATGGGTTGATGTGTTGGACCGTCTTCGCCTTGACCAATAGAGTCATGCGTTAACACAGCAATAGTACGTTGTTTCATCAATGCAGCCATACGCAATGCGCTTTTTGCATAGTCAGAGAACATGTGGAATGTGCCACCAAAGGGAATAAATCCACCATGCAACGCCATGCCGTTCATAATGGCATACATACCAAATTCACGCACACCATAAGAAATATAGTTACCTGGTTTTTTACCGCTAACATGTGTGAAACTTGCACAACTCGTCAAGTTTGAACCAGTTAAATCCGCAGACCCGCCTAAAAATTCAGGTAATGTTGCGGCTAAACCTGCAATCACTTTTTGTGATGATTGACGAGAGGCTAAATTTTCAGCTTTTTCGTTGAATGTTTTGATCAATTCACTTGTTACATCCGCCCAGTTTGCTGGCAAGTCACCCGCAACGCGACGTTTAAATTCTGCTGCTAATTCTGGATGCGCTGCTGCATACGCATCAAATTTTGCATTCCAAGCGGCTTCTACTGTATTGCCTTTTGCTTTTGCATCCCAACCTGCATACACATTTTCAGGAATCACAAAAGGCGCATGAGTCCAACCTAATGCTTCACGAGTTAACGCCACTTCGGCGTCACCTAATGCTGAACCGTGACAGTCATGACTTCCGCTTTTATTGGGTGAACCAAAACCAATAATGGTTTTACAGCAAATCATTGATGGTTTATCCGTTACTGCTTTTGCTGCAGTAACTGCCGCATTGATAGCGTCAGCATCGTGACCGTCTACAGATTGAACATGCCAGCCATAGGCTTCAAAGCGTTTTACGGTATCGTCGGTGTACCAGCCATCGATATGACCATCAATTGAGATATTGTTATCATCCCAAAATGCAATCAACTTGCCTAATCCCCATGTACCTGCTAATGCGCACGCTTCATGAGAAACGCCTTCCATTAAACAGCCATCACCTAAAAAGACATAAGTGTGGTGATCGACAATGTCATGACCAGGACGGTTAAATTGATCGGCTAATAATTTTTCTGCCATCGCAAAACCAACAGCGTTGGTAACACCTTGACCTAATGGACCCGTTGTTGTTTCAACGCCCGGTGCATAGCCGTATTCGGGATGCCCTGCGCATTTAGAATGCAATTGACGAAACGACTGCAATTCTTTCATTGGCAAGTCATAACCAGACAAATGCAGTAGTGAATAAATGAGCATTGAGCCATGACCGTTTGATAATACAAAGCGATCGCGGTCTGCCCAATTTGGATTGGTTGGATTGTGTTTTAGATGGTCGTTCCACAACACTTCAGCGATGTCGGCCATACCCATTGGCGCACCGGGGTGTCCTGAATTGGCTTTTTGTACTGCATCCATGCTTAAAGCGCGTATGGCATTCGCTAATTCTCTACGCGAAGTCATATTTTTCTCCTTTTGATAATTGGATTAAAAAATTGCACTATTAAAATATTTTAATAGTGCAACCCGTGTTTTTTTTACGTGAGTAACTAAAGCAATTAAAGTGAACAATTTTACAATTATTCACTTTAACGTTAATTACTTATTCTAAATTAGCGTGTCTTGAACGCATAATCTCTTCGGGAATTCCCTTCTCATGAATAATATGAGAAATGGTCGACTCCAAAAAGAGGAGTGTTGACAGTTCAAATACAGTTCCCATCGGCATTCCGACAACTTTGCCATACAAATCAGAACGACCAATTTGGAACACACCGTCTGCCATATCACCAATAGTTGATTTTGATTGAGCTGAAATCAACATGATTTTCGCACCAATGTTCTTCGCACTTTTAGTGAATGCAACCAGTTGTTCGGTTTCGCCTGAACCTGAAATGACAATCAACAAATCGCCTTTTTGAATACTTGGGGTAACGATTTCACCGACAACGTTAACGTTGTAACCACCATGCACCAACCGCATCGCAAAGAAATTGCCGACAAGTTTTGAACGACCTGCGCCCGCAATGAAAATGCGACTCGCTTCGTCGAGCATAGCAGTTAGTTTTTCGTCGTATGATTCCTCAGTTGCTTCAAGGATGCCTGTGATTTTTTCTAAGATAAGCTCTTGGTGCATAGGGATTCCTAATTAAACTGCGTCTACTAATTCACGAATTTCACGTGCTGATTCTGCTGGCGATGCTGCGCCATAAATTGCTGCACCAACAACGATGATGCTAGCACCAGCGCGAACAACGTCTTGAACCGTTTTAGCGTTAATACCACCTGCAACTGAAATACGTGCACCTAAACCTAAGCTAGCAATTGCATTCAAATCAGCAAACGGTGTGTGACCTGCTGCTTGCGCGTCTAAGCCAGTGTGAATACCTAAGATTTGTGCGCCCGCTTCAACAGAAGCGCGTGCGCAAGCTGCTTTATCGTCAACATTGATTAAGTCAATTTGAACTTCAGCTGCGTTTGCATGAGCGGCTTTGATAACACCTTTAATTGTCGCTAAACCAGAAACACCCAAAACAGTGACGATGTCCGCGCCAGCTGCGTAGAAAGGCGTTGCTTCGTATTCGCCCGCATCCATTGTTTTTAAGTCAACTAACAATAATTTGTCAGCAAATTCTGCACGCAACGCTTTCACTAAGTTAATACCGTTGTGTTTAATGCAAGGTGTGCCGATTTCGAAAATATCAACAAAAGGCGCAACTTGTCTTGCTAACGAAATTGTTGCATCGAAATCTAATGAATCTAATGCCATTTGAATTAATGGTCTTGCCATGATGTACACTCCAAAAAAGTTATAGTTATAGTTAATTGTTACGCTAATTTATGCGGTATTAACTTTAAAGTAGAAATGGTAGGCGTGTCAATGCAAAATGTATCTAATCTTTCTCCCCATTATCACGCAGCGTCACTGTACGGTTAAATATCAATTTATTTGGCGTACTATCTAAATCCAAACAAAAATAGCCAGTTCGTTCAAATTGATAACGATTTTCAAGTGTTGCAAGGCCTAAACTCGCCTCAACACGACAATCCCTTAAAATTTGCAGTGAATGCGGATTAACCACATCTAAAAAGTTTTCTTCACTATCAGGGTGCGCCACGGTAAATAACCGATCATACAAACGAATTTCTGCAGGGCAAGCGTGCGCCGCTGATACCCAATGAATAACCCCTTTTGCTTTACGACCTTCGGGATTTTTGCCCAAGGTATTTTCATCATAAGTACAATGCAATTCAATAATGTCACCTGCATCATTCTTAATCACTTCATCGCAACGAACGACATAAGCGCCACGCAAACGCACTTCCTCGCCTTGAATTAAACGCTTATATTTTGGCGGTGGATTTTCAGAAAAATCATCCCGTTCAATTAAAATCGTTTTAGAAAATGGCACGATACGTTTACCGAATTCTTCTCGCTGTGGATGATTACTGACCTCCAAATTTTCCACTTTATCTTCTGGATAGTTGGTAATCACTATACGCAGTGGATTGAGAACAGCCATAGCGCGAAACGCATTCGTATTGAGATCTTCACGAATGCAATACTCCAAGACCCCCATTTCAATCCACGAATTTTGCTTAGTAATTCCAATACGTTCACAAAAATCTTTAATTGCCTGAGGCGTAAAACCTGCGCGACGCAATCCCGCAATCGTTGGCATACGCGGATCATCCCAACCTGACACATGTTTTTCTGTTACCAGTTGATTGAGTTTACGCTTACTGACGATAGTATATTCAAGCTGTAAACGTGCAAATTCAATCTGCTGAGGATGACAAGGCGTCTGAAGTTTATCTAGCACCCAATCATAGAGTGGGCGATGATCTTCGAATTCTAAAGTACAAAGTGAATGCGTAATCCCCTCGATTGCATCTGAAATACAATGCGTGTAATCGTACATCGGATAAATACACCACGCATCGCCAGTACGCTGATGATGAACACGACGAATACGGTAAATAGCGGGGTCGCGCAAATTGATATTAGGAGACGCCATATCTATTTTTGCACGCAGTACATATTGCCCATCTGCAAATTCACCCGCACGCATACGTGCAAATAAATCCAAATTCTCTTCAATTGAACGGTTACGATCAGGGCTTTCTCTCCCCGGTTGCGTCAACGTACCGCGATACAAGCGAATATCGTCAGCGGATAAACTGTCCACATACGCTAAATTATGCTTAATTAATTCAATAGCATATTGATACAGTTGTTCAAAATAATCCGACGCATGACAGAGCTCCGCCCATTCAAAACCTAGCCATGAAACGTCACGCTTAATGGACTCCATGTATTCAATACTTTCTTTTTCTGGATTCGTATCATCAAATCGCAGATTGCACTTACCATTATTTTCTAAAGCCGTTCCAAAATTTAAACAAATAGACTTTGCATGACCGATATGCAGATAACCATTGGGTTCTGGCGGAAAACGAGTGACGACTTTGCCATTGTGTTTATTTGTCTGTAAATCATTTGCAACGATTTGACGGATAAAATGTGAAGGTTGTGAAAGTTCGGTTTTTTGCATAATTATGGTTAATTTCAAGAAAAAATATAAACAAACAACGCGATAAACTGCGTCAAATCGATGATTTTCCACCATAGTAAAGCAATCTGTTTCGTCTAACAAGGCATGAAGTTGCAGATAAATTTTACACCTCATCAGTGAATTGTACCTTGTTCAAGCCTTTAGATTGTTTTACTATTCGCCCCGCTTTGCCCTTTTGGTAAAGTCAAAACATGGAAATTTGATAAATTTAATGAATTCTTTACCTTTGCTCTTACAAATTATTATTTTTACCGCAGTGGGTGGCGTGTTAAGCGTTTTGGCGGCGGGATTATTTTTACTAATCCCACCAAAGCAGCGCAATCATGTTCTGCCACATGGCATTAGCTTTGCTATTGGCGCATTGCTCGCGGTCGCATTTTGGGGGCTTATTCCTGAAGCCTTTGAGCATGCAAAACCCGATCAAATACAATTACTTTCAGGCACCATTTTAGCGGGCATTTTGGGCTTTTTCGTGCTTGAAAAATTATTAATTTGGCGTCATTGCCACTTTGGCGAATGTGAAGCGCACGGTGATGATGAACATCAACACCCAGAAAATTATGAGCATGGTCACAGCACGCATTCACACGGTCATGGCGCTAAAACAGCCGGCATTTTTATTATCTTAGGAGACAGCATCCACAATTTTGTAGATGGGGTGCTAATTGCTGCTGCATTTTTAACAGATCCACATTTAGGTATCGTGACCAGCTTAGCGGTGGCCACCCATGAAATCCCTCAAGAAGTGGGTGATTTTGCGATTTTGCTGCAAAGTGGTTATTCACAGCGCAAAGCACTTTTTTACAACGTACTTTCGAGTTTAACAACAGTTATTGGTGGTGTGCTCGCTTATTTTAGTTTAGAAACACTCCATGACAGCTTGCCTTATTTTCTGGCATTAGCTGCGTCTAGTTTTATCTATATTGCCGTTGCAGATTTAATTCCTTCTCTACACAAACGCACCGATATAAAAACGTCACTTCAACAAATCACCTTAATTGGCGCGGGCGTTGCGCTTATTTGTACCCTTCAAAATATTGCGCATCATGTTGAACTATAGATAAGATTTATTTTACAATAATTGACTATTTTAGTTGGTTAAGTATAGTTAAGTAACTTTTTATTTTTTTCTGTAAGGATATTACTCATGCGTTTAACAACTAAAGGTCGATATGCCGTCACAGCTATGTTGGATTTAGTACTTCATAGCCAAAATACCCCTGTCACATTAACTGAAATTGCCACAAGACAAACTATCTCTTTGTCCTACCTAGAGCAGTTATTTTCACGACTGCGTAAGGCGGATTTGGTCAAAGGCGTTCGTGGCCCTGGAGGCGGATATAGATTACGCCAAACCCCTGATTTAATTAGCGTTGCCTCTATTATTGAAGCCGTGAATGAACCAATTGACTCAACAAAATGTGGTGGTGAAGAAAACTGTCAACACGACAGTGTTTGCCTAACACACGATTTATGGGCGGGATTAAGCGAACACATTCAAGATTATTTATCAAAAATTACGCTGGCAGATTTAATTGCGCAACGTGATGGTCGTCGCAACACAACAAAATGCAGTGAGTCGATTGTTAAGTTTGATAAACCACTCAAATACGGTTAATTAAGCAAGCTCAGCTCAAATAAAAAACCGTCCCTGCGGCGGTTTTTATTCTCCTAATAGCAACAATTAATACGTTATTCGCACAGCATGTTGGCCTAACCATAGCCGTAATTGATGCAATAATTCATCTTTTGCATTTACGCGCCATGCCTCGCCTAATTGAACCCTTGCACGCGTTTTTTCTGCACTATAATCAATCGTCACAAGCGTATCCCCGCCCTTAAACTCACTTAACAACTGTTTTAGCTTGTCCAAATTTTTCGCAGCATCAGGATGATTAGTTGGCCATTTGAAATGTATTTCTTTTCTTGCCTGCTCAACGGGATATATACGCTCAATTTTCAATAAGGGCATATTTAAATAGCTATCAACTGCCAAATTACCTTCTGCAATCAGCAATTTATCTCGAAAAGTTGAAGAAAACATAGCTTGATTAAGCTCAAAACTCTCACGCTGCGCACTCATCTCAAGTCGTCCCGTATTGTCATCAAATATCACCGACCCGCGCAGTTTTCCTTGTTTGCTTTGTCTAATTCCAATTTCAATCGCAAGACCCGCTACTCTCACCTGAGTATTCCATTGATTTGGCGATAACTCATCAAGTAAACGTGCAATATTTTTAGGAGCAATTAACTTTAATTCATTGGCGTATTGATCAATAGGATGACCCGTTAAAAATAAACCTAATACCGCTTTTTCTTCTGCAAATCGTACATTATCTGACCAAGGCTCAACAACCGTCGTATACGTAGGTGTCTCGCTGACTTCACTTGACACCTCGCTTCCCAAACCAAACAAATCACTTTGACCAACGGCTTTCATGCGTATGTGATGCTCAGCTACTTTTAAAATGGTGGGTAACTCTGCTATATGCGCAGCACGATTACTATCAAACTCATCAAAAGCCCCTGCGCGAATTAACGCTTCTAGTACGCGACGATTAAATTTGCGCAAATCCACACGTTGACATAAATCATATAAATTCAAAAAAACGCCATTATGATCTCGCTCACTGAGCATATCTAAAATCGCATTCTCGCCTGCCCCCTTAATGGCCCCCAATCCATAAATCAAATCATTGTTGTCATTGACGGTAAATCTATAATGCGACACGTTAATTGAGGGTGGAATAATATTTAATTTCATTTGCCGACATTCATCGAGCGCAATGACCACTTTATCCGTATTATCCATATCAGCAGATAAAACCGCCGCCATAAATGCCGCCGGATGATGCGCTTTTAACCAAGCTGTTTGATACGCAACCAATGCGTAAGCCGCTGAATGCGATTTATTGAACCCGTATCCAGAAAATTTATCGACCAAATCAAAAATATAATTGGCAATTTCGTCGCTCACCCCATTAGTCAACGCGCCACTGACAAAAACATCACGTTGCTTTGCCATCTCCTTAGCGTCTTTTTTCCCCATTGCACGTCGCAAAATATCCGCGCCACCAAGCGTATAACCCGATAATTCACGCGCAATTTGCATCACCTGCTCTTGATATAAAATAACGCCATTAGTTGGCTCAAGAATAGGCTCAAGCAGCGGATGTGCATATTCAGCGGCTTTGGTTTTATGCTTTACGTTCACATAATCATCCACCATGCCCGACTCTAAAGGCCCAGGGCGATAAAGTGCAACCAGCGCGATAATATCGTTAAAGCAATCGGGTTTGAGTTTTTTGATAAGCTCTTTCATTCCACGCGACTCCAGCTGGAATACCGCCGTGGTCAACCCTTTTTTAAGTAATTCATAAGAAGCAAAATCATCACGCGCAATGGCGCTAATATCGACAAGGGATTTGCCTTGCTTTTGCTGTTGCGCATTAATTGTCTGTAGTGCCCAATCAATAATGGTGAGCGTGCGTAGACCTAAAAAGTCAAACTTCACAAGTCCAACAGATTCCACATCGTTTTTATCGAATTGTGTAACTAAATTATTCCCTTCAATGTCGCAATAAAGCGGCGTGAAATCGGTTAATTTTGTGGGCGCAATCACGACACCACCAGCGTGCTTACCGGCATTTCGTGTTGTTCCCTCTAACGAAAGAGCCATATCAATGAGGGATTTGACATCTTCTTCTGTATCGTAGGCTTGCTGAAGTTCAGGACTGCTTTTCAGTGCATCGGAAAGCGTAATACCGATTTCCATCGGAATCATTTTTGCCAATCTATCCACAAAACCATACGCTAAACCTAACACGCGCCCTACATCACGAATCACCGCCTTTGCCGCCATAGAGCCGTAAGTAATAATTTGCGATACTTGATTTCGACCATAGCGCTCTGCAACGTAATCGATTACTTCATCACGTCGATCCATACAAAAATCAATATCAAAATCCGGCATCGAAATACGTTCAGGATTTAAAAATCGCTCAAATAACAGTTCAAATTCAATCGGATCTAAATCAGTAATTTTTAGCGCATACGCAACCAGCGATCCTGCGCCCGATCCCCGCCCTGGGCCAACAGGAATATCATGATTTTTTGCCCACTGGATAAAATCTGCAACAATCATGAAATAGCCCGAAAAACCCATTTGTGTAATCACATCAAGCTCAATATTAAGCCGCTGCAAATACACTGCTTCATTTTCACTTTGACTGCCACTCCCCGTTAAGGGGTATTTTTCAAAGCGCTCACGCAACCCTTTTTCCGATTCACTAATAATAAAATCATTGATTGTCATGCCCTGCGGTACAGGGAAATCAGGAAGAAAGTTTTTACCTAGCGTTAGTGTTAAATTACAACGTTTGGCAATCTCAACCGTATTTTCAAGTGCTTCAGGAAGATCGGCAAACAACGCCACCATGTCATCTTCACTGCGCAAATACTGCTGATTGGTATAATCTTTAGGGCGACGCGGATCGTCAAGTACACGCCCTTGATTAATGCACACACGCACTTCATGAGCCGCAAAATCACTTTCTTTTAGAAAACGTACGTCATTAGTTGCCACTACAGGTAACGCTAAGGCCGTTGCTAATTCAACTGCTAAGGCAATATAACGCTCTTCATCGATTTTCCCAACACGCTGCAATTCCAAGTAAAAACGATTAGGAAACCAATTTTTCCAATACATCGCAAGCGTTTTGGCTTGTTCCTTATTTTCATTAAGTAACGCCTTGCCAATATCACCCTGCATAGCACCAGAAAATGCAATTAATCCTGTATTGTTTTGCTCAATCCATTCACGCTGAAGTATAGGCACGCCATCTTTATTTTGGCCTTGTTGATAGGCCTGCGATATCAATTCAGTCAACGTGATATAGCCAGCATGATTAATGGCTAAAAAAGTTAAACGATGTGGCAACTCTGGCGCATCATTATTGGCAATCAGGACATCGGCGCCGGCAATGGGCTTGATACCTTGCGCAATAGTTGCTTTATACAATTTCACTAAACCAAATAAATTTACGTGATCTGTCAACGCAATGGCTGGCATGTTGAACTCGGTTAATTGTTTTATCAGTGGTTTAATCTTTACTAAACCGTCAATTAACGAAAATTCGCTGTGAACTCTAAGATGAATAAATCGTGGCTGCATGAAATTTGGGTGTAAAAATGAAAGGGGGAATCGACTTTAGAATGTGCATAATCATAACTGAATTTAGAGCATCGATGTTACCGCCGCATTTATGCGCTATAATGTCGAAAATTTCCTTTTGGCCTTTAATAAAAAAAAGAATGAGTTCATCTTCTCAAAACCCAACAATTGATTTCAACGCCATTAAACAATTAAGCAGCCTCGAAGCAAAAGCGGTTGATCAACTGATTATTGACGAACTACGCTCCGATGTTATTTTAATTAACGAAATTGGTCGCTACATCATCAGCAACGGCGGTAAACGCCTGCGCCCTATGTTACTTTTACTTGCTGCAAAAGCCTTAGGTAATGTGTCGGATAAACACCTTATTTTGGCGGCTGTCATCGAATTTATTCATACAGCAACCTTGCTGCACGATGACGTTGTTGATGAATCTGAATTGCGCCGTGGCAATCAATCAGCCAATGCCGTTTGGGGAAATGCAGCAAGTGTTTTAGTGGGTGACTACCTTTATTCCAGCGCGTTTGAAATGATGGTGCGTACAGATAATATGCGCGTCATGGGCATTTTATCTAAAACCACAACAGCTATTGCCGAAGGCGAAGTCCTCCAATTGCTCAACTGCAATAATCCTCAAACCACTGAAGCAAAATACTTAGAAGTCATTGCTCGTAAAACGGCGATTTTGTTTAGTGCTGCTACGCAACTCGCTGCAGTAATTTCAAATGCGAGTGATGAAATCGAAGTCGCCTTAGCCAACTATGGACAACATCTGGGCATCGCCTTCCAGTTAATTGATGACGCGCTTGACTATCAAGCAACCGCAGAAGAATTAGGCAAAAATTTGGGTGATGATTTAGCTGAAGGTAAACCGACGCTCCCTTTAATTTATGCTATTGAACACGGCACAAGTCAAGAAGCGGATATCATCATTGATGCGATTAAAAATGGCAGAAGAGATGCTTTCAATGCCGTTTACGAAGTCATCACACGTACAAAAGCAATCGAATACACAACACAACGCGCAGATGAAGAAGCTCAAAAAGCCATTGATGCGCTACACGTTTTACCAGCTTCAGAGTATAAAGAGGCACTTATTTTGTTGGCAAAATTTGCTGTTCAGCGTAATTATTAATAAAACTTTAATGGTTTTCAATTTAGTTCAAAAAAGATATTACAAATAGTCATGTCATGATTGAATGCAACGAACATTCACTCATAACTGCATAATTACAAACTAATTCAAGTGGAGCGATGTATGTCGTGGAATGAACCTGGTGGCGGTAAAAAAGATCCTTGGAGTGGTCGTGGGGACGATAAAAATGTGCCCGAATTAGATGAGGCAATCCGTGTTCTGCAGGCAAAATTAGATAAATTATTTGGTGGTTCAGGTGACAACCAAGATAACAATGGCTTTTCGGGCAATTCACTTAAAGGATTAGGCCTTTTAGCTATTGGTGCAGGTGTGATTTGGGGATTAAGTGGTTTTTACATTGTGGACGAGGGAAATCATGGTGTAGAAACGCGTTTTGGCAAATATATTGGCACAACGCAAGCAGGTCTTAACTGGCATCTCCCCTCACCTATCGAATCAGTGACGTTAGTAAACGTCAAGCAACAGCGTTTTATTGAGGTAGGTTACCGCAGTAACGGCGGCGATCAGTCAATAGGCGGCTCTGTTCCTAAAGAAGCCCTCATGCTGACTAAAGATGAGAATTATGTTGATGTACGTCTTGCTGTGCAGTATCAAGTCAAAGATGCGAAAGCGTTTATCTTTAATGTGTCAAATCCAGCGGCTACGCTTAAACATGTCACTGAAAGTGCGCAGCGTGGGGTGATTGGTGGCAGTACCATGGATTTTGTATTAACAGAAGGACGTGGTGAAATTGTTGCACAGATTAAAACTGAAATTCAGCAAGTGATGGACAGTTACAATACAGGAATCCAAGTCACCAGTGTGAATTTACAAGATGCACAACCGCCTGAACAAGTACAAAATGCCTTTGCTGACGCCATTAAAGCGCGTGAAGACGAGCAACGTTTAATTAACGAAGCACAAGCTTACGCAAACGACGTTATTCCAAAAGCCCGTGGTGCTGCCGCACGTAAAATGCAAGAAGCTGAAGGCTACAAAGAGCAAGTGCTTGCGCAAGCACAAGGTGAAACCAGTCGCTTTTCACAATTGTTAACCCAATACAGCAAAGCGCCCGATGTGACACGCAAACGCCTTTATATTGACGCCATGGAATCGGTGTTAAGCAGTACTAATAACGTCATTGTAGACGTTAAAAACGGCAGTAATGTCATGTATTTACCCCTTGATAAACTCGCGCAAGCACCATCAAATGCGAATGCAGCGCCTATTATTAACGCCCCGCATGTCTCTTCAGCAAGCGTTGAATCCCCTGCATCTGCTCCAGTAGTGATACAGAACGCACCAATTTCAGTCCCCAGTATTGAACATCCAAATGGGCGTAGTCGCATCAATGACATGAGAGGTCGTTAAAATGAATAGCAATCAAGTAGTAATTGGCGCAGCAAGTCTTGCATTGGTTGGTATGATGAGCCTTTTTACGGTCAATGAAGGCGAAAAAGCCATTAAGTTTCAATTAGGCGAAATTGTCAAAGATGATTACACTCCCGGTTTACATGTTAAACTCCCAATCATCAATAATGTTCGGCATTTTGACGCCCGAATTCAGACGATGGATTCAAAACCAGAACGTTT
>ERZ1034365.1381-NODE-1381-length-12461-cov-2.479409_pt1 | contig 12461 bp, 11 predicted proteins | sample MGYA00520615_ERZ1034365 | MGnify/ENA primary metagenome ERZ1034365 (study PRJEB33736, sample SAMEA104284505) | Azolla filiculoides | biome: Urban; feature: Water surface; material: Ditch water | place: Netherlands | collected 2015-10-28 | depth 0-0.1 m ... | reverse complement strand
GCAAAGAGTATTTCGGGAGTTCCCTGTAACGGATAAACCCGCAAACAATTGCAGCGCGAGAGCACGGATGAGGCGGTGCCACGAGCTCTCGTGGACTCGAATTCAGCCTCTAAATCCTCAAAAATGTGGTCAAAATTCACCCTCCGAATTATTCAAGACCACCGACATTTTCCAAAAAGTTATCCACAAGTTTTAGAAATTCTATTGACCAGTCATTGAATCGGTCATAGCGTCAATCTTCCTCCGTGTGGAGGTGAAAGGGGATGGGGGAAATGTCACCAATGGCACCCAATTCTGATCCAGAAAGCGCAAACGACCAACCGGCGAAAGCCAAAAGAGCACCACGCAAACCCCGCAATTTGAAAAAGCACGTAGTTTCAAACCCGATCGAAGCCGAAGAATATTTCGGCCAGCAACGCAATAAGACAGCCGACCTACCGGACCCAAACCCCAGCTTGACGGCAATTGCCACTGGGGTGATCGACGTGATTACGGGTTCAAGGCAAGTCGATCAATTATCGAGATTGCTGAGCGACGAGGTTTATCAGCGCTTGGCCCAAAAATCGGCCCTGGCCAGACAGCAACGAGCGCTGCTTGGCAAAAAAGCCATGATTCAGCGATTCTCAATCCAGAACGTTCACAACTCATCACCACGCGACGGAGTCATTGAATCGGTGGTTCTTCTCAACTCATCTAGCCGCACACGTGCGGTGACGATTCGCCTCGAGGGAATCAACTCTCGGTGGCGAGCCACCCAGGTTAGCGTGCTTTAGCTCTTGAAGAACGAACTGCCCTGGCCACCCTGCTCAGGCTTCTGAGTTGGGGTGGTTGGTGGCACCTGAGACTGACGCTCGTTCGCACCATGAGCCTCGGCAGCGCCATCCTCGTTTGGAGCGATGTAGGTAAGCTGCGACGCATCGGTGCCGGTGCAGATTCGACCTGAACCTCGACATTGCACAAGAAGCCAATTGACTCTTCTTTGATGCCGCCCATCATCTGCTGGAACATGCCGTAGCCCTCGCGCTGGTATTCAACCAACGGGTCACGCTGCGCCATGGCACGAAGGCCGATGCCCTCTTTTAGGTAGTCCATCTCATAGAGGTGGTCACGCCACTTGCGGTCGACCACCGAAAGCACGACGCGACGCTCTAGCTCGCGCATGCCCTCAGAACCGATCTGCTCTTCGCGCTTTGCGTAGGCGATTCGGGCGTCGCTAACCAACTCGCGGGTCAACCAAGCCTTGGTTAGGCGCGAACGGTTGCCGGCCTCAGCCAAAACCTCTTGAATTTCAAGACCGATTGGGTAAATCGCCTTTAGGTCGGTCCAAAGCGCCTTTAGGTCCCAGTCGTTTCCTGCGTTGTCTGAGATGTGCGCGTCGACGATTGCCGCGATTGCGTCTTCGAGGAACGACTCGACACGGGTGTCGATTTTGTCACCCTCGAGGATGTGGCGACGGTCGCTGTAGATTGCCTCACGCTGACGGTTAAGCACGTCGTCATACTTGAGAACATTCTTGCGAATCTCGGCGTTGAGGCCTTAGACCTGGCTCTGGGCACTCGCGATGGCGCGGCTGACGATCTTTGACTCAATGGCCATGTCGTCTGGAACATCCGAGCGGTTCATCATGGCGCTGGCAGCACCTGAGTTGAACATGCGCATTAGGTCGTCGGTTAGCGATAGGTAGAAACGTGATTCACCCTTGTCGCCCTGGCGACCGGCACGACCGCGAAGCTGGTTGTCGATGCGGCGAGACTCGTGGCGCTCGGTGCCGAGCACGTAAAGGCCACCAACTTCGAGAACCTTGGCAGCCTCGGCGGCAACCTCGGCCTTGACCTGCTCATACTGAGCGGCCCAAGCCGCTTCGTACTCTTCAGGGTTTTCGTCTGGGTTCAAACCGCGCTTCTGCAGGGCATCAACGGTCAAGAATTCGGCGTTTCCACCGAGCATCACATCGGTACCACGGCCGGCCATGTTGGTTGCCACGGTTACGGCACCCAAGCGACCAGCCTGAGCAACAATCGCAGCTTCGCGAGCGTGGTTCTTGGCGTTCAAAACCTCGTGGCGAACCCCGGCCTTAGCCAAAAGCTTCGACAGGTATTCGCTCTTCTCAACCGAAGTGGTTCCTACCAGAACCGGCTGACCGGTTGCGTGGCGGGCAGCAATGTCAACCACGACCTGCTCAAACTTGACCTCTTCGTTCTTGTAAATCAGGTCAGGCTGGTCGATGCGAATCATCGGCTTGTTGGTTGGGATTGGCACTACACCCAACTTGTAGGTGCTCATGAACTCGCCAGCCTCGGTTTCGGCGGTACCGGTCATACCCGAGAGCTTGTTGTAAAGACGGAAGTAGTTCTGCAGGGTCACGGTAGCCAGGGTTTGGTTTTCGGCCTTGACCTCAACGCCCTCCTTGGCCTCAATCGCCTGGTGAATACCCTCGTTGTAGCGACGACCGGCAAGGATGCGACCGGTATGCTCGTCAACGATCAGAACTTCGCCGTCGATGACGACGTAGTCTTTGTCGCGCTTGAACAGAGCCTTGGCGCGAATCGAGTTGTTCAGGAACGAGATCAGCGGAGTGTTCTCTGATTCGTAAAGGTTAGCGATGCCCAGGTAGTCCTCAACCTTTTCGATTCCAGGCTCAAGGATTCCGACGGTGCGCTTCTTTTCGTCGACTTCGTAGTCGATTACTGGCTGAAGCTTGTCGGCAATCTTTGCGAATTCGCCAAACCAGCGGTTTGCATCTCCCGAGGCAGGGCCCGAGATGATTAGCGGGGTGCGAGCCTCGTCAATAAGGATCGAGTCAACCTCGTCGACTACGGCAAAGAAGTGCCCACGCTGAACTAGGTCGGCTTGCTGCCAGGCCATGTTGTCGCGAAGGTAGTCGAAACCGAATTCGTTGTTGGTGCCGTAGGTGATGTCGGCTAGGTACTGCTCACGGCGAACGGTTGGGTCTTGACCCGAAATGATGCAACCGGTGGTCATGCCGAGGGCACGGAAAACACGGCCCATTAGGTCTGACTGGTAGTTGGCTAGGTAGTCGTTGACGGTGATGACGTGGACGCCACGACCCGCGATTGCGTTTAGGTAGGCCGGGAAGGTTGCGACCAAGGTCTTTCCTTCACCAGTCTTCATTTCGGCGATGTTGCCGAGGTGTAGCGCTGCACCACCCATTAGCTGAACGTCGTATGGGCGCATTCCGAGGGTGCGCTTCGATGCTTCGCGCACAGCGGCGAAGGCTTCTGGTAGCAAGTCGTCAAGGCTCTCACCGGCGGCGTAGCGTTCGCGAAGCACGGTGGTTTCGTTGCGCAGCTCGTCGTCGGTCAGTGCGGTGAAGTCGGCCTCGAGAGCGTTGATCGCGTCGGCATAGTTGCGAAGCTTCGCAAGGATTTTTCCCTCGCCAGCACGCAGTAGTTTGTCGATTAGATTAGCCAAAATTTTGCTCCAAGCCACTTGAATAGGTCTTTGTTCAATCTTAGACGCAGGGCCCAGCCGCGATGCGGCTGAGCCCTGTTCCGGTATTGCTTTCAGCGAACTCTAAGAGAGCGTAACCACTCCGTAGCTCCAGCCCTTGCGACGGTAAACCACGCTTGGCTTATCGGTCTCTGAGTCGTGGAATAGGTAGAAATCGTGGCCTACGAGCTCCATGTGATACAGCGCGTCGTCGACCGTCATCGGGTTGCTGGCAAATTCCTTGCGGCGAATCACAACTGGGCTATCACCAAAGTCTGGCGCCTCATCGGCAACCGGCTCGGTTGGACGAGTCTTGCCGAGCAAAACATCCGAGTCTGCGGGCTTTACATCTAGCTCGGCAAAGTCGTGTGCGGTCAATTCGCTAGTGCCAATCGAGCCGTGGTGGCCGTGGTGAACCTTGCGACGGTCGGCGGCCCTGCGAAGGCGCTCTGAGAGCTTGCCAAAGGCTAGATCGAAGGCGGCGAACTTGTCGCCGGCGTGTGCCTCGGCGCGAATTACGTGACCAGGTTCATAAACGGTTAGTTCGACCTGATCTTCAGGCCCAGAGGTCTTGCTGTGATCGTGTCTCGTCACTTTGATGTCAAGCGACTGCACGCGGTGGGAAAGCTGTTCAACCTTCGGGGTTCGATCGCTTACGTATTCTCGGAATCGATCTGACACAGTGAGGTTTTTAGCGGTGATTTTAACTTCCATGATGACCTCCATCGTCGGGCGTCGTTACCCGTGTCTGAAAGTTATACCCATTTTGAATTTTTCGTGCGGGTTTTCAAATATTCGTGGTCAATTTTCAGCAATGTTTCAGAAAATGTTAGAAAACCGACTACCTCACCACCGGCCGAAGTGACCGCCCGAGCTGCCTCAAGCAGCGTGGCACCCGTGGTCACGACATCGTCGACCAGAATGACCCGCCTACCCTTGACCCCTGGCCCGGCCGTCATGCTGCCCTCAAGGTTTTGTCTTCGAGCATCGATGCCGAGCCCTGCCTGATCTGCCACCGCACGCGAAAACCGAAGGGCATCAATCACGGGTATGCCGGCTGAACTTGCCACTCTGCGCGCAAGCAACAACGCGGGCGAATAACCGCGCTTGATCTGGTTCGCCCGACTGCTCGGAACCGCAACCAGGTCGCAACTGTGCCCCGCCAACAGCGCCGCCATCTGTGGTGCCATGAATTTGCCGACCGAGGTTTGACCGAACTCTTTGAAGGCTCGAATCAGCTTGATGCTTTGTTCGCCGTAGTCGCAGACCGCCAAGCCCTTGAGGTCACCTCGCCAGGTGGATCTTGGTGCCGCCGGAAAAAACTCGGAGCAGTTCGGACAAACCGGTGCACCGATTCGCTTGCAAATGGCGCAGTTGGTTGGCAGCAGAAGGTTGAGCAGTTCATCAAACACGATTCAACTGTCGGCAAACCCGCGAGATACTCCCCCGCTGAGTCGAAAACTGTGGAGAACTCGAAGCTTTTTAGCCTGGGAAGTGCAGCGCCGAAACCGATGACTGCACCAGATTCCAGGTGGCGCCTCGGTATTGATACATGGTTCCATCGCGCGACAGCACATAAACCGATGATGTTCCATTGCTGGCAACGATTGAAACAGCGCCCTGAATGGTTGCCAGGTTGGTAGTTGCGCCACCGACGGTCGTGATTGCCGGCGCAGCCAAACCGTTTGCACGAGTGCTGTTTACGGCCAGGTCGACCTCGCCGGCCCAACTTGCGTTGGTGATGGCGGCCGATGAACCCAAGACCAGCTTAGGTGCACCGAATCGAACCGGCTCAGACTTCTCGTTGCGCTCGATGGCCATCACATAAAGCTGGGTGCCACCCTCGGTTCTTACCAAAACGGTCGCTCTCGAGCCCTCGCGACTGATCGAGAAGGCCAGGCGGTCGGTGCCGGTCAGCCATCCGGGGTTGAATGAAATTCTTTTGCCAAGTCGATCGGTGACCACGACGCCCTGCCCCACCATTGCGCTCGAAGACCAAACAAAGCCTTGGATGTCGAAGACCGGGGCGAGCAAGCCACCGCGGCCATCGATGCGCTTTGCATTGTTGCCAACCTGACCAAGCTTGGCGAGGTAGGCGCCATCTGGGCCCAACATTGCCAGGAATTGCTCGTCGTAACTAAGCGCAAAGTCGGTGGCGCCAACCTGGGCCAGCAACTGCTTAGACCCGATCACGCTGGTGTTCACATTTGCCGCCAGGTGCACCAAACCAGACGAGGTAAGTGCGACCGGCGACATAGATACCTCGGCCGGAATCGGCGGCTTGATCGTGGCGATGTCTTGAGGCGTGCGCTCGATTTGAATGTCGACGTTGTAAACATTGGCAAGCTGCTCGAGGGTTGCCGAGATTTGCGCCTTGGCTCGCTCTCGAAGTTTTGGGGTGGCGGTGAGCGCGCGGTTTGTGAGGTCAACGGTGGCTGTGCCATCGAGAATGGTCACCGAAGCGGTTGAGAGCTTGGTGCCGGTCGGAATTGCCGAGCGAACCGCACTCGAAAGCCAATCGCTTGGCCCCTCTAGCAAGGCATTGACCAATCTGGTGCCTGTCGATGCTCGCGAAGGGAACCAGCGCAGGTCGGGAACCAGGTATTCGAACTGCTGGTCATAGAAATAAATCGAATAACTTCTGAAAATGACATCGAAGACAGGCTGAATTACAAGCGTTAGGTTCGGGGCCTTCGAGAGGCGCCACTGATCGTTCTCCCAGACAAATTCAAAGTCGAGCAACCTGGTGCTGCCGGTCGGCAAGGTTTCGTACTGCCCCTTCGAGTTCACCTGAGCGGCAACCTCAACGGTCGCGGTCGCCCGAGTGTTCGAATACATCGAATACTCGACCTTTCCGCGCTGAATCAGAACCTCTTGGCTTGGGTTCCAGTCAGACTTGAACTTTTCAGACAAGAATTCACGCGCGATCGAATAGTCGTTCTGCGGGCCGGTTCCGGCGTTTAGAAAACCATTGAGAATTTCGACCTGCGAAGCGCCCTCGGTTGGCCCGACCGGCGAGTAGTAAAGATAGTCAGAGGTAAGGCCGGTGTCGAGGTTTGGCCCGACCTTGATGTCACTCGACCTAGGCAAGGTGGCACATGCAGATGTGGCAATCAGAACTGCTGTCGCGACAAGCGCAAAAAGGGTTTGAGCTAGTTTTCTCAATTGCTCACCCCTTTGACCTTGCGAATCTGCTTCTTGGGCGGCAGCGGCAGCGGTGATTCGGTGAACACAACGCCCTTGCGGCGAGGCAGAGTCAACCTGAAGCAGGCTCCTTCGTTTGGCTTGGCCCACACTTGCAGCCAACCGTTGTGCAGGTGGGTGTCTTCGAGCGAAATCGCCAATCCCAAACCGGTTCCGCCGGTGGTGCGCTTGCGCGCCGGGTCGGCTCGCCAGAAGCGGTCAAACACACGGTCAACCTCGGCGCGGCTCATGCCAATACCTTGGTCGGTCACGCTAACGGCAACTGCGGTTTCGTTGACTCCAACCGAAACCAGGATGGGCTTGCCCTCGCCGTGCTCGATGGCGTTGGCCAAAAGGTTTCGAAGCAGGCGCTCGATGCGGCGACCGTCGATTTCGGCGTCGGCTTCGCCGCTTGGAATGTCGATGTCGATTCGAGACCCCTTGCTTACGGCTAGGGGTTCAATGCCGGCGATTGCCATGCCGACAACACCGTTGATGTCTTGAATCTCGAGATCGGCGTGAACGGCACCGGCGTCGTATCGAGAAATTTCGAGCAGGTCGTTGAGCAACACCTGGAAGCGTTCGATCTGGTCATGCATCAACTCGGCCGAGCGCTTGGCAGCTGGTTCGAGTTTCTCGCGGCTGTTGAAGATCACGTCGCCGGCAAGCTTGATGGTGGTCAGCGGTGTGCGCAACTCGTGCGAAACATCCGAAACAAAGCGTTGCTGCATTTTTGAAACGCTCGCCAGCTTGGTGATCTGCTGCTGCAGCGATTCGGCCATTCGGTTGAATGAGCGCGCCAAAACGGCGAGCACGTCTTCACCTCGCTCTGGCAAGCGACGGTCTAGGGCGCCCTCGGCAATTTCTTCAGAAACCATCGCGGCCTCGCGCACCGGCTTGACCAACCAAGAGGTTACAAAGTAGCTAACCGCGGCGATCATGAGAAGCAGGATCGAACCACCGAAGAACAGTGTGCGCTGCATAAAGTCGAGGGTCGCCTGCTCGTTGTTGAGGTCGTAAATCAAATAGAGCTCGTATTTGCCGGCAAGCGGAATCTCGATCGGTGCACCGACCACCACACCAGGGTGTTCGGCACCGGCCACCGGAATAGCAATCGACTGATAAATCAGTTTGCCCTCGGCCTTGCGAACGGTCACGCGAAGATCGTTGGGAATCAGCGCGATATCGAGGTTTGCCGAAATTGGGCTTTGCAAAAGTTGAACCGCGGTTTGCCCAGGGGTTCGAAGCAATGCCACCTGGCGGCTCTCGGTGGTGCTTGCCGACTCGAGGTTCGGAACCACCGAGTTCATCAAGGTCTGAAGCGAAATTTCATCGGTGACCGAAGACGCCGAAAAGGTGTTTTGAACATCAACTGCGGCACGTTCAGACTCTGACAGCACCTGGTTTAGACGGGTCGAAAAAAGTCCGTTACCGATTGAGTATGAAAGAAAGCCACCAACGATTGCGAGCGCGATGCCCGAGAGAACAACGGTGTAAAAGCCAGCGCGTACCTGAAGGTAACGCCGAAAAAGCCCAAGCGCCCAATCGACGGCGCTGCGAAGCTTCACTTAGGCCTGGCCAGCCTTATAGCCAATTCCACGAACGGTGGTGACGATCTTTGGGTTGTCGGCGTCATCTTCGATCTTTGAGCGAAGACGCTGAACGTGCACGTTCACCAAACGGGTGTCGGCCTTGTAGTGGTAACCCCAAACGGTTTCTAGCAGCATTTCGCGAGTGAACACCTGCTTTGGCTTGAGCGCCAAAGTAAGCAGCAGGTTGAACTCGAGTGGAGTGAGTGAAAGCTTTTCGGTGCCGCGACGAACCTCGTGGCCAACCACGTCGAGGGTCAATGGGCCGATAGTTACGGTGTCTTCTGAGCCTGAACCCAGAGGGCGAAGACGGGCGCGAATTCGCGCGGTAAGAACACCCGGGTCAAATGGCTTGACCACGTAGTCATCGGCGCCGGCCTCTAGACCGCGAACAACATCTTCGCTTTCGGTCTTGGCGGTCAACATGATGATTGGGGTTCCGGCAATCGCACGAATTTCGCGACAAACTTCGATACCGTCTTTGCCTGGCAACATAACGTCGAGCAAAACCAAATCTGGAGCAGCCTTCTGGAACGCGTCTAGCGCACCCGAACCGGCATCGTGAAACGCAACCTCGAAGCCCTCGGACTCGAGAACGATTCCGACCATTTCGCGAAGCGCGTTATCGTCATCGACGACCAGAATCTTGTGCGGCATGTTAGCTCCAGTTGGTAGTGCTATTAGTAACGGTAGTGATCGACCTTGAACGGACCTTCAGGTGCAACACCAATATAGCGAGCCTGCTCATCAGTCAACTTAGTCAATTCAACACCAAGTGCGTCCAAGTGCAAACGGGCAACCTTCTCATCTAGCTCTTTCGGCAAGATGTGAACACCCAATTCATATTTGTTTGGGTTCGAGAAAATTTCGATTTGCGCGAGCACCTGGTTGCTGAACGAGTTGCTCATCACAAAGCTTGGGTGGCCGGTTGCATTGCCCAGGTTCATCAGGCGGCCTTCGCTCAAAATCAAAACCGAACGGCCGTTTGGCAAGCGCCACTCGTGCACCTGTGGCTTGATTTCGATCTTCTCAACACCCTCGATGCGGTTGATGCCGGCCATGTCGATCTCATCGTCGAAGTGACCGACGTTTGCGATGATCGCCTGGTGCTTCATCTGCATGAGGTGCTCGGGCAAAATGATTCCCTGGTTACCGGTTGCGGTAACAAAGATGTCGACCGATTCGATAACCGATTCGAGGCGAGCAACCTGGAATCCATCCATGGCTGCCTGAAGGGCACAGATTGGGTCGATCTCGCTAACAATGACGCGAGCACCCTGGCCGCGCATTGCCTCGGCAGAACCCTTGCCCACATCGCCATAGCCGGCGACGAAGACAACCTTGCCGCCAATTAGAACGTCGGTTGCGCGGTTGATGCCGTCTGGAAGCGAGTGGCGAATGCCGTATTTGTTGTCGAACTTTGACTTGGTGACCGAGTCGTTGACGTTGATCGCTGGGAACAAGAGTTCGCCGCGCTTGTGGAATTCGTAAAGGCGAAGAACGCCGGTGGTGGTTTCTTCGGTGACGCCCTTGATCTCGGCGGCGATGCGGGTGAAGCGAGTTGGGTCGCTCACGATTGAACCGCGAAGCAGTTCAAGAATCACGCCGTATTCTTCGCTGTCGGTTGCTGCGGTTGCTGGCACTGCGCCGGCTAGCTCGAACTCGCGACCCTTGTGAACCAAGAGGGTTGCGTCGCCACCATCATCAAGAATCATGTTCGGGCCGGTGTAGTTTGCGCCCTCGGCGGCAGCTTCTGCAGACCAGTCGAAAATGCGGTCGGTGCACCACCAGTACTCTTCCAGGCTCTCGCCCTTCCAAGCAAAGACCGGAGTTCCCTTTGGCTCTGCCGGGGTGCCGTTTAGTCCAACGACTACGGCAGCTGCAGCTTCATCCTGGGTTGAAAAGATGTTGCAAGACGCCCAGCGAACTTGGGCACCGAGTGCGACCAAGGTTTCGATTAGAACGGCGGTCTGCACGGTCATGTGCAGTGAACCGGTGACGCGAGCACCCTTTAGCGGTTGAGCCGCTGCGAACTCTGCGCGAAGCGACATTAGGCCAGGCATTTCGTTCTCGGCCAGACGAATCTGGTGACGGCCTGCCTCGGCGAGGTTTAGATCTGCAACCTTGAAATCAAATGACATTACTACTCGGCTTCCTGCTTGATGAGTTTCAAAACTTCATCTCGAATCTGGATCATGTCGGCTTCGGTTGAAGCTTCGACATTCAAACGCAGCAGCGGTTCGGTGTTCGATGCTCGAACGTTGAACCACCACCATGAACCAGCTTCGGCAGGCTTGCCTTGCGCTGTGATGCCGTCAAACTCATCGAAGGTTGCGCGGTCGGCAAAAGCCTCCACGACGCGAGCCTTCGCAGCTGCGACATCTGAGACGGTCGAGTTGATCTCGCCGCTCAAGAAATATGGGTTGTACTGTTTGGCGAACTCAGAGAGCGGGCCCTCTTGGTTTCCAAACTCTGCCAACACGTGCATGGCTGCCAACATTCCGTTGTCGGCACCCCAAAAATCTCTGAAGTAATAGTGAGCTGAGTGCTCGCCACCGAAAATTGCGTTGGTGGCAGCCATCTGGTCTTTGATTAGCGAGTGGCCGACCTTGGTTTTAACCGGCTTGGCGCCGTCGGCCAGAATGACCTCTTCGACCACCTTTGAGGTGAGCAGATTGTGCAAGACGGTGACCGTTGCACCCGGGTTGTCGCGGCGTTCGCGAGCGATCTCGCGACGGGCAACGATGGCAGCAACGGCAGATGGAGTGACCGCATCGCCCTTTTCGTCGACCACGAAGCAGCGGTCGGCATCGCCATCGAAGGCCAAACCGATGTCGGCGCCATGTTCGACGACGGCCTTTTGCAGGTCGACAAGGTTCTTTGGGTCGAGCGGGTTTGCCTCGTGGTTCGGAAAAGTTCCGTCTAGTTCGAAGTACATCGGAATGATTTCAAGCGGCAGACGCTCGAGGTCGCTTGCGGTGCCGAGAACTGCCGGCACGGTTAGACCACCCATGCCGTTGCCGGCGTCGACGACGACCTTGAGCGGACGAATACCCGAGAGGTCGACAAGCTGACGCAGGTACTTGGCGTACTCGGTGAGCATGTCGCGCTCGCTGATCTCGCCCATCGGGCCATCAAATGCCGGAATCGCATCGTTCTCGATCATTTCGCGGATCTCACGCAGGCCCGAATCCTGACCAACAGGTGCAGCACCTGCGCGACACAGCTTGATGCCGTTGTACTGGGCCGGATTGTGGCTGGCGGTGAACATGGCACCGGGGATGTTCAGATGACCGGAGGCGAAGTAGAGCCCGTCGGTCGAGGCCAGGCCGATGAGGATGACGTCGCAGCCCTGCTCGCGGACTCCGTCGGCGAATGCGGCCACGAGCTCAGGGCCTGAGGGGCGCATGTCGTGGCCGATGACCACCACGCCTGGGCCACCATCGCGAGCCGCGATACCGAGCACGCACACGAAGGCGGCGCCTACAGCATGAGCGAGGTCGGCATCGAGCTGGTCGGGGTAGATGCCCCGGACGTCATAGGCCTTGATGATCTGATCGAGTGAGCGCACGGCCCAAGGCTATCGAGGATCGAAACCCTGGTCGTCGTCGTAGCCGTTTCCGTCGAAATCCTCGAAGAATTCGCCCTGGTGAGCCTCTGATGCCGAAGCCTCGGGCAGGTCATCGACGCTGGTGAGCATTCGCAGGTGACCGCGGCGTGCCACCTCGACCGAGCCATTCGGCACGGCCGGATGCGGATCGGCGTCGGGCATATAGCGGGGGCGGGCAGCCTCGCGCACGGCATTGGCCAGTGCCTCGAGGTCATCGCCGGTCGGCTTGAGAGCATCGGGATCCGGGGTGATGCGCACGATCTCCCAGCCACGCGGAGCGGTGAGTCGCTCACTGTGCATCTGGCAGAGGTCGTAGCAATGCGGCTCGGCATAGGTGGCCAGCGGCCCGAGCACCGCGGTGGAGTCGGCGTACACGTAGGTCAGGGTCGACACTACAGCACCACTGCAGGACGGCTTTGAACAACGACGACGACTCACGACGTGAACGGTAGTGCGAACGGGCGTGAGCGCGTTTGCGGCGCGCCGAAAGGCGGGCCGACAGAAGGAATGCGGCGCGCCGAGGAACGGGCGTCAACGCGAATGACGCTACTGAACGGTCAGGCCTGGGTCGACCTGCGCAGTCGGGACTCGCACTTGGGTCCGCAGAGGCGACCAGGGGTAGCCCGTGA
>ERZ1034365.1376-NODE-1376-length-12474-cov-4.530290_pt1 | contig 12474 bp, 3 predicted proteins | sample MGYA00520615_ERZ1034365 | MGnify/ENA primary metagenome ERZ1034365 (study PRJEB33736, sample SAMEA104284505) | Azolla filiculoides | biome: Urban; feature: Water surface; material: Ditch water | place: Netherlands | collected 2015-10-28 | depth 0-0.1 m ... | reverse complement strand
AAACCCTGGCCAACGGCACGGCCGACGTGCGTGTCACCGCCACCGACACGGCTGGCAACACCAGCCCGGTGACCTTGGTGCCCGTCACCATCGACACCACGCCGCCTGCGGCGCCCGTCGTCACCCCGCTGGTCACCGGCGACAGCCGTCCGATCATCACCGGCACGGCCACCATGGCCAACGGCGACACCCTGCAAGTGACCGTCAACGGCGCCACTTACAACGTGACCGTGACCAACGGCACCTGGACCCTCGACACCTCATCGGCCACCCCGGTCAGTGGCGCTTTGGGCACCTTCACGGCGGGACAGACCTACAGCGTCACTGCCACGGTGACCGACTTGGCGGGCAACACCCGCAGCGACACCAGCAGCGGTGAAATCAGCGTCGTGACCTCCTTGTTGGCGGGCCGACTCGACGCCAGCAGCGACAGCGGCATCAGCGGCGATGCCCGCACCAACGACACCACGCCCACCTTGAGTGGCACCGGCAAGCCGGGTGACACCATCCGCCTCTTCGCAGCCAATGGCACCACCGTTTTGGGCACCACCGTGGTGTTGGCCGACGGTTCTTGGGTCATCACGCCCACCACCGCCTTGGCGCAGGGCTTGCAGAACCTGAGCATCACCGCCACCAGCCCCTCGGGCAGCGTGACCGGCCCCGCCACGGTACCTGTGACCATTGACACCGCCAGCACCATCACCATCACCAGCGTGGCCGGCGATGCCGTGGCCGCTTCTGGCAACGGCACCTTCAGCATTGGCGAGCGCGGCATCAACGGCAACGACTACACGCTCAGCACCACGGTGGCCACGCCACCTGTGGTCAGCGGCACCACCGACGCCGATGTGGGCAGCACCGTCACCCTCACGCTCAACAGCAGGACTTACACCACCACCGTGCAAGCCGGCGGTGCTTGGTCATACACCCTGAGTGACGCCGACGCCAAGCTGCTCAACCACGGCAACACCTACGCCATCACGGCCAGCGTGACCGATGCCGCCGCCAACACCGGCACCGACACCAACAACGGCGTGGTCGTCAACATCGCACCGCCCGATGTGCCGACGGTGAACAACCAGCAAAACATCACCACCTTGGTGCCCATCATCACGGGCACTGCCAACAAGATCAACAACTCGAACGCCACCATTGCGCTCGAGACCGGGGATGTGTTGACCGTGGTGCTCAAAAACAATGCGGGTTCGACCCTGGCCACCTACACCCTGACCGTGGGGGCCACCAACGTCACCACCGGCACAGGCGGCAGTGGCGTCAGCCTCAACACCGAACTGAGCTACGACAAGACCACCGGCATCTGGACTCTGGGTAACACCACCGCGACCACTACCGCCAATAACGCTCTGGGTAACCCTGTAGGCATCCCAGCGGGCGTGTTCACCGCCGCAGGCGCCTACAACGTCGATGTGACCACCACCGTGCCCAACGGTGGCAGCACCTTGAGCCGCAGCGATGTGAGCAGTTCCGAAATCACCATCTTGCCGACGCCCCCGATCATCGACTCGACAGCGTGGTCGCTTGCCAACACCACCAGTGACTTGGTCGGTGTGCAAGAGGCTTACTTCGACAGCAACAGCGCCTTTTTCAGAACAGGCACTACCACGCCTTCGACGCCGTCGGTGATTGACAACCGCCTTTGGTACAGCGAAGCCAGCACCCCCACCAACGCCTCAGGCACCGTGGTGCGTGTGCAATTGCCTTACGGCACTGGGTCTGTGCCAGCCGTGGCCGGTGACGTGATCCAGCTGAACTGGGGCACCGACAGCACCACGCAAGTCACGCTGAGTGCCACGAACATCACCAACCACTATGTGGACGTGACCGTGCCTTACAGCGTGATCAGTGCGCAAAGCTTTGGCAACATCACCGTCAGTGCCAAGTTGTTGGTGACGGGCACCACCATGGAGGCCAGCACGGCCACCTTGAACGCCACTTACTTCTTTGACTTGCCGCTGGCCAATACTGGCGGTGTGGCGGGCGACAACTTTGGCTACCGCATCAACGGCCGCCCCAGTGACAACATCGGCGCCAAGGGTACAGGGACTCCGCCTTGTATGGTGATGGTTGGCGACGTGAACGGCGACGGCTATGACGATATGGTGATTGGCGCTGGCCAATTCACCTACAGTGCCAGCGCTGCGGCTTTTGTGGTGTTTGGCAGCTCAGCCCCGCAAAACGTGGACCTCTCGGCGATTGCTTTAGGTGGCTCGACCCAAGGCTTCATGATTGCAGGATTGACTTCTGTAAATTCAATCAGCTTGATCTTGGACCACGGTGATTTCAACGGCGATGGTTTGGATGACATCAGCATTTCTTCGTCAAGTGGCGCTGGCTTTGACAGTTACATCGTCTATGGCAAGTCTGGCAACACCACGACTGTGCAAGTCAGCAGCCTGACCACCACGGCCAACAGCAATGGTTTGAAAGTCACGGCAGGCTACGGTGGCTTGAGCAACCTGTGCCGATGCCACTGCTATGACGGTCAATGCGGCAACCTATGATTTCTTGCTGACCAGCGGAGACTATCTGTACAACGACTTTGCACAAGGAGCTGATGTCAACGGTGATGGCTACAACGATTTGATTTTGAGAGCATCCTCATCACAAACAGCTGGCCCTCCAACGCAGGCAGAAATTTACTTTGGCAGCGCGTCGGGTTTGAATGCAAGTCAAAAATACGTCATCACCGGTTTGGGGGGCTTCCAGGGCAAGATGATCGGGACAGGCGACCTCAACGGTGATGGCAAGGCCGACATGGTCATGTCCACCGGTGGGTCCGTTGTGTACGTCAACTTCGGCAAGAGCACCACGGCCACTTACAACATGACCGAGCTGAGCACCGGCACCAGCAGCAACGGATTTATGATTCTGGGCAACACCACGGGTACAGCCGCTGTTTTCGACCAAGCCAAAGTGGTGGGCGACTTCAACGGTGACGGGCTGGATGACATCGTGATCGGTCAAACAGCCATGACGCTCAATGGTGCCGTCAGTGGTGGTGGTTACCTGATTTATGGCAAAACCAGCTTCGGCACGGTGAACCTCACCGACTTGAAGGTGTCCGAAGGCTTCCGCATCGACGGTGTCTTGGGGGCTGACAAGGCGCTGACCGGCATCTCGGGCGGTGGTGACATCAACGGCGACGGCTTTGCCGATCTGATCGTGTCTTCGCCCAACGCCATCAGCAGCAGTGCGGGGGGCGCGGGACAGGCCTCGGGCACCACGGCAGGTGGTGTGAGCTACATCATTTATGGCGGCCCGAGCATCCTGAACCCCATGGTGTTCCAAGCCAGCCGGGGCGACTTGATCGGTACCGGCGCAGCGGAAACCTTGACTGGCAACAGTGGCAACAACCAGATCGTGGGCGGCCAAGGCAACGATACCCTGGTGGGTGCCGGTGGTGCCGACGTGTTGTATGGCGGCCAAGGCAACGATACGTTCTTGCTGAATGCAGACAACGTACGGGCACTTTATTTGCGCGTGGGCAATGACACCCAAAAAATTGCACACGTTGACGGCGGTACAGGCATTGACAGTGTCGTTTTTTCAGAAAGCGTGATGCTTGGCCTAGGCGGCGTCAGAACGTTGATGGAAAATATTGAGCGCTTTGATCTGGCAGGGACAGGCAGCACTTTGCAAATCGCACATTCGCCGGATGTCAATTTGTTGAGCGACTTCAACCAGTTCAACACAGGCAATGGTTGGACACCGACTGGGGTGGTCACTGGCTTCGATGGCTCGGTCAATTACCACCAAATGATTGTGGATGGCACCAGTGCCGATACGCTTCGTATTTATCCGACTTACGTCAAAGAAAGCGGCACCGTGACTTATGCGGGCAATGCAACAACCGCAGGAATCTACGACGTTTACACCAATGCAGCATTCCGGAGTCAAGTGTTGGTGAAACAAGGTGTTCAGGTAACACCGACAATGTTTACATCGCTGACTTTGACCCTGCCAGAAGCCGATTTGCTTTCGAGCTTTGGTTTCTTGTCACTGGCCGAAGCGCAAGACACGGGCAGTGTCAACACCACCACCAGCGTGGCGGGCACGCCGGTGCTGGTGTCGCTGGCAGGCCTGGGTGCGGCCGTGGGCGACCAAGTGCGTGTGAATTGGGAAAACCAACCCGCCGTCTTGTACACCTTGACTGCTGACGACCTGAGCGCTGGTTTGGCCCGAGTGAGCGTACCCACTTCGGCGCTGCTGGCGGCCACGGCGGCGGGCACGAAAGAAACGGTGGGCGTCACCGCCCAGGTATTCAACGCTGCGGGTGTGCCACTCACCACCGTGGGCGTGAGCAGTGCGGCGGTCGACTTTGTCACTGCACCCACCACGCCGCCTGTCAACGCGCCATTCATCGCGTCCGCGGGTAACGCCACCACCAGCGTCATGGCGGGCTTCGGGAACGAGGTGGTCAACACCAACGTCATTTACCGCAGCGCTGCGCTCGACGGTGTGCAGCTCAACGTGGTGCTCAAGACGCCGGCGGCTGCTGGCGACTGGCTCAAGTTCACCTGGGGCAACCAGGAGTACACCTACAAGTTCACCGCCGCGGTGGCGATCAACACGCCAACGACCATCACCGTCCCTTACTCGGTGGTGGACGCGCAGGGCTTTGGCACCTTCAACGTGTCGGTGCAGCAGTTCAAGGCCGATGGCGTGAGCGGCACGGCGATTGGTGCAGCCAGCACGGTCACCGGTGTGAAGTACGCCTTTGACATGCTGCCGAACGAAGCCAATCGCGGCTTTGTGCTGCAAGGGGAGGCCTCGACTAACTTTGCAGGTTATTCAGTGTCCAATGCGGGCGATGTCAACGGCGACGGCTTTGACGATCTCATCGTCGGTGCACCATTTGCCACTGGCTACGTGGGGCGCAGTTATGTGGTGTTCGGTGCCAGCAAAATGGCCAGCCCCATTGCCTTGTCAAGTTTGACGGTGGTGGGCAATACGTTGGGCTTTGTGATCACTGGGACGGCGGTCAACGAATACAGTGGTTTCACTGTGTCTGGTGGTGGTGACGTCAACGGTGACGGTCTGGCTGACTTGGTGGTGGCCAATGCCGCCAACTATGCTGTGGGTTCGGGTTGGTATCCGCAGGAATTGGCCAGCGGTGGCACCACCAGCGCCACCTATGTGGTGTTTGGCAAGACCAGCACCACAGCGGTCAACCTGACAGCGCTGACGGCGGCCACTAACCTGACCAACACCGCCAGTGCACTGGGCTTCAAGATCAACACCACCGGCACAACATCGGCTGGTTGGAGCGTGAGCAATGCAGGCGACGTCAACGGCGACGGCCTGGACGATATTGTGGTGGCCAACCCCACATATGGTGCACGCGACGGCCGTGCTTATGTGATCTATGGCAAGGCCTCCGGTGCGTCTGTAGAGGTCAGCAGTTTGCCAGCGATTGGCGCCAACAACAGCAACGGCTTCATGATCACGGCCGACACCAACATCGACACATCGGCCACACCGGCGCTGTCTAGCGTGAGCAGTGGCGACATCAACGGTGACGGCTACAGCGACTTGGTGCTGGGGGCTTGGTACACGGGTGCCGCTGCTGCTTCGGCGGGCAGTGTGTTCGTGTTGTACGGACAAGCCAGCAACAATTCGATCGATGTCAGTGCGCTGACCGCATCGGGCAACGGCCGAGGCTTCCGCATCAGTGGCGAAGGCTATGCGGGCATGGACGTGGCCGGGGTGATGGACGTCAACGGCGACGGCCTAGCTGATGTGCTGTTGCAGGCGAACCAAGGCTTGGTGGGCACCTCCACCAACAAAGGCGCGGCCTGGGTGGTGTTTGGCAAGACCAACAACGATGCGGTCAACGTCTCGTCCGTCGAGGCGGGTGTGGGTGGCTTTGCCATCAACTTGGGCCTGGATACCACCAATAACGGTGCCTATGCGGTCAGCAGCGCCGGTGACTTCAATGGCGACGGTTTGGGCGACATCATCGTCACCCACCCCAACGCCAGCTATGTCAACAACGGCGTCACTGCAGCGTCTGCCGGCGCGGCCTACATTGTGTTTGGCAAGACCGGCACCGGCACCGTGCAGGTCAGCAGCCTGGACGGCACTGAAGGCTTCCGCATCGTCAACCCCTATGCCAATGAATTCATGGGCAATGCAGTCAGCGGCGGTGGTGACATCAACGGCGACGGTTTTGACGATGTGATCATCGGCGACTACAAGGGTGACACCACCCTGACCGACAACGGCAAGACTTATGTGGTCTATGGCGGTGTCAGCAATACGCAATCCACCGTGTTCCAGGCCAGCAATGGCGACCGCATCGGCACGGCAGCTGCAGACACCTTGACCGGAACCACTGGTGCCAACCAGTTGGTGGGTGGCTTGGGCAACGACACGCTTGTTGGCGGCGGTGGCGCAGACGTGCTTTACGGCGGTATGGGCCACGATGTCATGCAGGTCAATGCCGACAACTTGGCCAAGCTGGCTTTGACCGGCACCAGCCAGAGCGTGATGCGCATCGACGGCGGTGGCGGCATCGACACCTTGAAGTTCGACGGCTCGGGTCTGGTGCTTGACCTGGGCAACGTCAAAGGCGTCGCCATGCAAAACATGGAAAAAGTCGACTTGACCGGTTCGGGTGACAACACGCTGAAGCTGACCGCCCGCGATTTGCTGGAGAACTTCACCAGCAACAACGTGTGGAACGATGTTCACGACTCCACAGGTAACCTGGCCGTGACCGTCCGTCGCAATCAGCTGATGGTGACGGGTAATGCCGGTGACACGGTGGTGCTGAGCGATTTGGCCAACTGGACGGCCACATTGCCTGCCAACGTGATCACGATCAACGGCAACACCTACACGGGCTACAACCACAACAGCCTGGCGGCGCAGTTGTTGATCGACACGGCACTGACGGTCTCTGCGACCTGACGCGCTTCAGCCGTTTAGGGCTGCTAGGCTGGTGCACATTGCAAGGTGTGCACCAGCCTTGTTGTTTATAGATGGGTATGTGACTTGTACATAATGTGTACCAAAGTTTTGAAATAAAACGACATGGCAAATTCAACAAACAGCTCGGTCGAGGCGGGCAAAAAAGCGTTGCACAGCGGCGACCTTGCGGCCGCCGAAGTTGCACTGGCGCAGGCTGTGCAGCAAGCGCCAGATTCGGCCGAGGTGGCTTTGTTGTGGGCGCAGTGCGCGGTGCGGCAGGGCGAAGTGCGCACGGCGCGTGAGCGCTTTGCGACGCTGCTGCGCAAGCACCCTACGCATTTCAGGGGTTGGCTGGAGGCGGGGCACATGTCGCGCCAGCTGGGCCGCCAGGCCGAGGTGATGCATTTTTACCGCATGGCTACCCAGGTGGCCCCCACGCATTGGGAAGGCTGGTTGACTTTGGCCGGAGCGCTGGAGGCCGCTGGCCAGTGGGACGAGGCTGCGGCTTGCTACCACCGCGCTTTGCCTTTGGCCATGCAGGCGCCCGATGGTGAGGCGGTGCCGGTCAGCCGCGTGCATGTCTTGATGGCCAAGAGCCGCTTGGAGCGGGGCGACGCGGCGCGTGCGCTGGAGTCGCTGCGCCAGGCGCTGGGCTTGATGCGGGTGGAAAAGCCTGAGCCCGATGTGAACGTGACGGCGGCTTTGCAAATTGACCTGGGCGATGTGCTGATGCGTCTGGGCTTGACCGAAGCCGCACACCGCGCATTTGAGCGCGCATCGGCCGCCACCAGCGAAGAGGTGCTCACGCGCTTGGCCATGCAGTCGTTCCACCACAACCTGTGGGAAGAAGCGCAAGCGGTGCTCAAACGCAATGTGGCGCTCCACCCGGGCAGCGCTTTGGCGCTGTGGAACCTGGCCCATTCTTATGTAGAGAGCTGGCAGATGGACGAGGCGCTGCAAACGCTGGCGCAGGCCGAAGCCATTGCGCCGCAGCCCGGGGCCAAGTCGATGCGCGCCTCGGTGGCGGGGCGCTTGGGCGATGCCGACCAGGCGCTTGCGCTGTACCGCGAGTTGGCCGAAGAAGAAGGCCCCGAGTCGGCCATGCGCTCCAGCGCGGCCATGAGCGCGCTTTACAGCGACAGCCTCACGGCACAAGAGGTGGCCGATTTGCACCGCAGCTTGTTTGCAGGCTGGGGCCAGGGCGCACGGCCTGTGGCAGAGTTTGCCAATGCCCGCGAGCCGGGCAAGCGCCTCAAACTGGGTTTGCTGAGTGCGGATTTTCACCACCAGCACCCGGTGAACATCTTCATGCAGCCGGTGCTGGCGCGGCTGGACAAGGCGCAGTTTGAGGTGACGCTTTACAACGTGGGCATGGCCCACGACGACCAGACGCAGCAGGCCCAACGCCGCGTGGACCACTGGGTGCAGGCCACCAGCTGGACGCCGGTGCAGCTGGCGCGGCGCATGCGCGACGATGGCATCGATGTGCTGATCGACCTGGCGGGGCACACCTCGCACAACCGCTTGCTGATGCTGGCGCAGCGTGTCGCGCCGGTGCAGGTGTCGTTTTTGGGTTATCCGGGTTCGACCGGTGTGCCCAACATCGACTGGCTGCTGGCCGACCCGGTGGTGGTGCCGCCCGCGCACGATGCGCTCTGCACCGAGCGCGTGCACCGCTTGCCGAACACGGTGTTTTGCTTCGCGCCAGAGGCCGATTACCCGTACCCGGTTTATGGCCAGGCGCAGGCCCAGAGGCCACTGACCTTTGGCTCGTTCAACAACGTGCCCAAACTCACGCCACACACCATCGCTTTATGGGCCAAAGTGTTGGCGCGGGTGCCGGGCTCGCGCTTGCTGCTCAAGGCACCGAGTTTCCGCGACGAGTCGGCGATCCGCATCTTCCGGGAGCGTTTTGTGCAGCAAGGTGTGGATGCCAGCCGTATTGAGTTTCGCGGACCGGTGGGACTGGCCGACATGATGGCCGAGTACGCCGATGTGGACATCGCGCTGGACCCCGTGCCCTACAACGGCGGCACAACCACGCTGCAAGCGCTGTGGATGGGTGTGCCGGTGGTGGTCAAAGAAGGCCAGAACTTTGTCTCGCGCATGGGGGCGAGCTTCATGCGTGCCGCAGGTCTTCCCGAGTGGGTGGCGGCCAGCGACGAGGCTTATGTGGAGATTGCCGCCCGCATGGCCGCCGACCGGCAAGCGCTGCTGCAGCTCAAGGCGGGGTTGCGTGCGCGTTTGGAGGCGGCACCCGCTTGGGATGTGGACCAATACACCCGCGACATGGAGCGCGCTTTGCGTGCCATGTGGACTGACCATTGCCAACCATGAACGCACCTTCTTTTGACCCCGCAACGGCCTATTTAGCAGCGGGCTTTTTGTACGTGATCATGCCCTTGGCGGCTTGGGTGGTCATGGGCAAGAGCCGCACTGTGGCGGCGGGTATTTGGTGTGGTGGCAGTTTTGGATTGGGCTTGGCGTCTTTGTTGCTGTCGTTTCGCACACCCGATATGCCGGGGTGGGTGGCTTTTGGCGTGATGAATGCATTTTTCTACGGCGGTAACCTGATGCATGTGGTGGGTTTGCGCATGGAACTGGGCCAGCGCTCAGCGTGGCGCATGGCATTGCTGGCAGGCGTGATGATCTTGACCGTGCAGGAGTTTTTTCGTGTGGGCTTGGACAGCGCGGTGTTGCGCCTGAGCTGGGTATTGCTGGCCATGGGCACCTTATTTGCCTGGACGGCATGGTTGGCTTGGCAGGTACACAAGAAGGAAGACAGCAGCAGTGCCAAGTGGTTGGCGCTGGTCTATGTTTTTGGTGCAGTGGCCACCTTGGTCCGCGCTGCCCGTGTGTTGCTGGGGATGAGCTCGACCGACCCCTTAGCGGTCAATTGGGACAGTGTGCTCACGACTTCCAGTTTGTTTGTGATGTCGGTGTTTGGCAGCGTGGCCATTTTGGGTTTGTACCTGGAGCGGTCTACGAGGCGGTATGTGGCCAATGAAGTGGCGATGCAGTCACAGCAAACGAGTCAGTTGCTGGGTCAGCAAATTGCCAACTTGGACCGTCAGCGCAGCATGGGTGAGCTGGCGGGGGCCATGGCCCACGAAATGGCGCAGCCGTTGACGGCGGTCACTGTGGAGCTGGGTTTGTTGCGGCATGAAATGCGTGCTGCGGATGATTCGAGGCAGAGCCAAGTTGAACAGATCCTGGCTCATATTGAGCGTATCTCGAACGTGCTGAAAGGCATTCGCAATTTCATTCGACCTGCAGAACCTGACTTCAAACCTGTGAACTTGTTGGTCGTGCTGCAGGATGTTCTGCAACTGTTGCCCGCCCATGAGCGCCAAGATGCGGAAGACATTCAGGTGCGCACCGACGTGCTGTCGCCCATGGTCATGGGGGATTCTGTGCAGTTGTCCCAGGTGCTGCTGAATGTTTTGCGCAACGCGGTGCAGGCACAAGTGCCGGGCAAGCCTGTGCATATCCGCATTCATGTGCTGGCCGTGGATGAGCGACTGCAGGTGGTGGTGGAGGACGACGGCCCTGGGTTTTCTGCGCAGTTGCTCGGCAGCAACGATGTGGCGTTTTCGAGCACGAAAAAAGACGGCATGGGGATTGGCTTGGCCATTTCTCGCCGCATCGCGGTTCAACACGGCGGTACTTTGCTGTGGCGCAATCGTGCGCATGGCGGTGGGTCGCAGGTCGTGCTCGACTTGCCTGTTTGGATGGTTTCAAAGGGAGAAAAATGACAATGAGTGCCACACCTCAAAAAACGCTGGCAGCGTCGGCCCCGCAGGGGGCAGATCCTTTGCTGCATTGCCTGGCTTTGGCATCCCATTTGCTGGGCTTGCCCGTGCATGTGTCCGCTTTGCGGGTGGGCTTTGCGGTAGACGACAACGGCCATGTGCCTGCGGCGTCGATGCCCGACTTGGCCCGCCAGCATGGCTTGATGGCGGCTTGGTCGCGCAGCAAGCCGAGCGCTGTGCCGGGTTATGTGTTGCCGGTCATCGTGCCGCTGCAAGACGGACGGGCTTGTGTGCTGCGCACCATCGAGCAAGGCCAAGCCCAAATTTTGTCGCCCGAGACGGGGCAGCAAGAGTTGGTGATGCCGGTGGCCGAGTTGGATGCGCTGGCCACAGGCGAGGTGCTGGTGGTCAAGCTGCCGCCGCAACGCGCCGACCAGACGCTCACGCCGATGAAGGGGGCCGCCTTTGACTGGTTTTGGGGCACGCTGTGGCGCTTTCGGCATTTTTATGTCGAGTCCATGTTGGCCACGGTGGTGGCCAACATATTGGCACTGGCCAGCGTGTTTTTCACGATGAACGTGTACGACCGTGTGGTGCCCACGCAGGCGTATGCCTCGCTCTGGACGCTGGCCATTGGCACACTGGTGGCGGCCGTGCTGGAGTATGTGATGCGCTGGCTCAAGGCGCGCTTGGTGGATTTGGGCGGCAAGCGGGCAGACTTGGCGATCAATGCCACGTTGCTGCGCGAGATCATGTCGATCCGCTTGGAGCACAGGCCGCAGTCGATTGGCATTTTTTCCAGCTCGATGAAGGACTTTGAAGCGCTGCGCGACTTCTTCTCTTCGGCATCGCTGGTGGTTTTGGCCGATTTGCCCTTTGTGCTGGTGTTTATTTTGCTGATCGCGATCGTGGGCGGGCCTTTGGCCTGGATTCCGGCTTTGGCAGTGCCCGTGGTGTTGCTGCTGGCGTGGTGGGTACAAAAGCCTTTGATGGTGGCCATGCGCGAGAACATGAAGGAGTCGGGCGACAAGCAAAGCGTGTTGGTCGAGGCTGTCCTGAACTTGGAGTTGCTCAAGGCGCACAACGCTGAAGGCTATTTGCAGCGCCGCTGGGAGCAGTCGAACCTGGCCGGGGCCGATTCGTACCGCAAGATCCGCTCTCTCTCGAATGCGGTGACCGGTTTCATCAGCACGCTGTCTCAGGTGGCCACGGTGGCCATGGTGGTGTGGGGCGTGTACCTGATCCACGCCAACCAGTTGACGCTGGGCGGCTTGATTGCCTGCGTGATTTTGATGGGCCGTGCGATTTCGCCGTTGGGCAGTGTGATGGGTTTGGCTGCACGTTTTCAGCAGGCGCGTACTTCGCTGGAAACACTGGATGGCTTGATCAAGCGCCCGCGCGACCGCGAAGTGGGCAAACGTTATGTGGTGCCCGAGCAGGTGCAAGGCCGCATCGAGGCTTTGGACTTGGAGTTTGCCTATCCGGGTGAGTCGCGCATGCCGGTGATCCGCCGTTTGAATTTGGGGCTTGAAGCTGGCTCGCATTTGGCCTTGCTGGGACGTGTAGGCAGTGGCAAGAGCACCTTGATCCGCTTGATGGCAGGTTTGTACGACCCGCTGGGCGGCAGTGTGCGGGTGGATGGCATTGACATGCGCCAGTTGGACCCGGCCGAGTTGCGTGCACGCATTGGCTATGTGTCGCAGGACCCACAGTTGTTCATGGGTACTTTGCGTGAGAACCTGATTTTGTCGGACAGCTGGATTTCGGACGCCAAGCTTGTGCAGGTGTT
>ERZ1034365.1374-NODE-1374-length-12487-cov-3.482434_pt1 | contig 12487 bp, 26 predicted proteins | sample MGYA00520615_ERZ1034365 | MGnify/ENA primary metagenome ERZ1034365 (study PRJEB33736, sample SAMEA104284505) | Azolla filiculoides | biome: Urban; feature: Water surface; material: Ditch water | place: Netherlands | collected 2015-10-28 | depth 0-0.1 m ... | reverse complement strand
TTTATCCCAGTTTTCTGGGTTCTGGCATGGGTAACGGAAACGCTCTCCGTCACTAAAGTATGCCAACGCAAGCGGTGCTAATAAAATAATAAACACCCACTTGAGTAACTTCTTATCTTCCATCTTATGCTCCTAATACGTGTAGAGCGTGCTGGTAATGTTTAATGCGATCATCTAAACCAATAGTACCACCATTGATGCGTTTAGTCATAGTAACAAAATCACCAGCATCAGCAAGAGCGTTTAGGTTATTAGTTTCCCAGAACCAGCATGCGGATTGTGCAGCACCTTCAAATGTTTGAAGATATTCTGCAGCTTCTTCAACAGAGATTCCTAATGAAGCGGCAAACCAAGAGTAGTTTGACTTCCCTGTCAATTGGATGAGTCCACGACCACAGTAACGGAAGCCATCACCTGATGCTTCATCTCCGTTACCCATTCTATTGGCGTAAACTTTATTAGCGATAGCCTCTTGCTTATTAGGCTTGCTTGCGTACTCATTTGCGAGTGCGTCTGTAGGGAAATACTTCCCGAAAATCTTGCGTAAGGTTGGAGCCTTATAGTTTAGATTTTCCTTCAACGCCATAAAGCCACCAGATTCATGGGCACATTGGGCCATGAAGGCAGCTATTCTTTGAGGCGTGTTAATTTCGTAGTCTGGCAACAATTGTGATAATGCATGATGCCAGTGTTCTACGTAAGGGTTTTTAGGAAGCAGTTGCTTCAGTTGATCGAGAGTAAGTTCCATAGGGTTACCTTTTTGATATAGATAACCCTATTTATCACATTTTCTATTCTGCGTCTTCGTATTTCATTTTTGCTAGAATATAATCTTTGACCAGTGAGGAACGGACAATATCATCAGCTGTGAACTCGATTCTCGTAAAAGCACCCATGTGATGGGCAATATCAAAGAACTTCAGGATACCTGACATGTCGTTCTTTTTCTTATTCAAGTCCGTCTGACGATAGTCACCGCACCAAATAATCTTAGAACGATAACCAACACGAGTCATAACAGTATCAATCTCTTCAAATGTCAAGTTCTGCATTTCATCCACGATAATGATCGCGTCGTCAAATGACATGCCTCGAATGAAGGATGTACTAATAAACTCAATGTGATGTTGCTCTTCTAGTCTATCCCAAGCATCTCTACGCCCAAAGAGTGTATCACAAATTTGACGATAAGGTTGTTGGTAGATCTCCATCTTCTCGTTTACGTCACCAGGAAGGTGACCCATCTCACGGCTTTGCACCGCAGATCTCACTACAATAATTTTATTGAATGGATTGCTCTTGTCGAGCACTTCCTCTATTGCTTTATAGAGGGCACAGAAAGTTTTACCGGTTCCTGCTACACCGTGAAGCGCAATGAAATAGTCTCCTAATTTATATGCGTCAAAGAATTTCTTTTGATTGGCTGTAAGTGGTTGAAAAGTTTTTAAGTCGTCAATTCTTAATTTTAAGTGGTTGTTTGCTCTAGTTTTCAGAGGAGTAACCTTTTCGTGGTTATCATCCGCTTGGTCGTTTACAGCTTGTCTCTTCGCCATTAAAGCTCCGTGGTTTTATTCAAGTCACTCCCCGCAGTTCGTGTATGAATTTTGTTTAAGACTTCCTTAAACGCACGTCTATGCTGATTGCCACCGATTGGATCTGCATTCACCTGAGGCGCGCGCATAATTACCTGATCGATATGAGGGTTATCTTTGAGATACTGTTCTTTAGATGCAATGCTCATAATTCTTTCGAATATCTCGCCCGTATCGTTATTTCTAAAATCATAGGTTGGCATAATAAAATTCCGAAGTTATTAGTGTGTCTTAATACTATATATTACGCGATTAGCGTATCGCCATCTGAATGATGAAACAAATTACTGCAACAACGCCGATAAAAACCCACATCTGCTTGTCACTCCAATTTTGCATGTTTAAACCTTTATCGTCGATGCGTTTATTCAACGCTTCTACTTTATCAAGCATGCTCATGCTAATACAACCCAATCTGGTGCTTCGCGCAATTTCCACTTAAACATATGCGACTTAGCGCCGTTGTAGTAGTTACGATATGATTGAATGGTATCACCATCAACCTTGAATTCATCAGGCATTGCTCGCCAAGGTGAACAGAATTGTTCTTCCATGTTAATGTTCTTAGGAGGACGAGCTAGTGCGCTCATAAGCCTGGACGTGGCATGTTGCTTCCCATATCGGAAGGTGTATTCTTCAAGGAGTTCGCACCAGAGCGTGAAGAGCCAGCGGTAGTTTTGTTCTCCATGTCTAGCCCACTTAGCAGAAGGATGATTGGCGTGAGTAGCAGAGTACAATACAGAATCGCGATCATCACTAAGCGCGTAGTGCTTTTGCTTTCGGCCAGATTTGGAAAGCCGTGTAGATAAATCCCCGTCCAGAATCCGATGAGCAGTAGATAGAAGTTGAGCATATTCGACAATCATTTTAACAACGTGCTTATCAACATGTTGTTGTGCACAAACTTTTGGATCATTATGTAGGTAGAAGATATTCACTTTGGATAGTCCGGATTACGCACTTGTAGAGGAGGACGTACGATCACAGCATCGTTATAACTTCCCTCGATGCTAGTAATGTTGTACGTTGTACAGCTAGTTAGTATTATACCACAAATAAGAATTAAAGTAAACTTCATGAAAGAATTGCTTGAGCTAATAGTTGCATCCGCATTACATCCATCGCAATGTCATGACGCGGATCATGTTTGACAAACTTGTCCTTTAGATCTCCAGGCATGAATCCATTTTCTAAATTCATACCAAATGACATACCTTCAATAGTCGAACGAGTGTCTCGTACAGTACGCCAATGGAAAGGATCTGGTCGACCAACTTGTGCCATCAAGTATTGAAGGAACATAGGATCGAAGGTATTACCACGGCTGTAAGACTTCTTAATGTTCTTACAATCAATATTACTGGTGATGAAGTCATAGAACTCAGTGATCGATACGTCTGAATCACTTGGCTTAATCTGCTTCTTAGCTTCATCGCCTTGTTCATTCCACCAATCAATAGTTTCCTTAGACATGACTCGCTTGAAGTTGACTACTTGATCTTCAACATCAAACTTAATGTACTTACATGCAGCAACGAGTTCTTCGTAAGAGTAAGGGTTATCGATGTAACGCTTCTCTGAGAAGTTCAACATTGCAAAAGATGTTACTACACCACGACGCTGGTCTTGACTCAACGTCTCAAAATCATAAATTACGCACTCACTCATGTACAACTCCATTAACTAATTTTACGCGGGGTACATCAGTCCAACTATTAAGCACGCTTCCAGCGCCATAGTTGTCATGCTCCCATACTTGAACTTGTAGACCTACTTTAAGTAGCTTACCGTCGCCGTCAAAATATTCGGCAACTCTGAATTCATATGACAGAGGCTTAGAAAGCATGACAGACGACTGTGGAACTTCCATCTTAAACGTACCAGCATAAGACGGTGCAGACGAAGCAGAGTTGAATGTAGTAACTACTGTTTGTGTATTTAATGTGTTCATAGCATTCGAATCAATCCGACAGTGTCAATAGTTGTTAACAGTAGATAGTTAGCAAGCATGCCAAAACTTCGCCGAGTCCAAGCAGCCCAACCATAGAGAGCACAACCAAGAATCCAAATAGGATACATAGCAAGAAGCGGAGGGTTCGGGACTGTGAGAGCCATAGTAAGCGAGCAGCCAACGCTGATAGCCCAAGCAAGCAACTCAATAGCAAAGCGAACTGGGTGAGACTTAAAATCATCTTTGATCCAACTAAAGGTGTTTAATAAAATATCGTTCATCGTGGCTTTCCGTAGTGTTTCTCATAGTCGCTACCTTCGCCCCAATCAACTGTACTGCGCATTTCAGCGCCAAAGGAACGAATGAAGTCATTCCAACATAGCGGACAGATAGGATTACCTTCGAGTGTAATAGGTGACTTCTTCCAATATTCCATATCACTGCCACCGGCCTTTTCACGGTAGCCACATTTAGGACATTGGTGAGGATGACTAACTATGTACATTATTCACCACCTTCCCATTCTAAGTGAAGAGCGTGCAGTTGCTTGATAGTCTCATGAATATCAACGTGGTGAATCGCAGTTCCACCAGCTTTACGATAGCGTTCAATCACATTCTCAGTGTCATCAATCAAGATGTGCCAAGGGTTAGCAAACTTTGCTTTATGGCCACCGCCTGGAACGATGTTAGCTGGAAACTCAATTCCATTAGAAGCTAACCACTTTTTCTTTTGTTCAACGACGACATCATGTGAGTATCCACCACCGGAAGATGATAGGATCTCAACAGGAAGTCGCAGAGCTCGAACTGCTTCAAGCAATTCGTCACAATTCTTATGCTTAGGAAGAGTTTCAAAGTCCGCATCATCTACGAACTTTTTCCAGTTATCCCAAAAGTGTTGACGACGTTTGTCGAGGTCTTTAGGAAACTCGCCAAACTTTTCAACATATCTGTCCTCAAAATTGGTGAGGACGCCGTCCATGTCTAAGTAGATTTTCATACATTTCTCCATCTATAGTAATATTATACCACAAAGACGAATTAAAGTACAGGGCTAAGTGCTGCAATAGGCGACGCCTGAGGGACATCGAGGGTTAGTACAGGCATATCCCATAGGGCCATCAAATTTGAGGCCACATACGGAGCATCCTGAGGGCACCTGATACGGTATTGTGACAGGACCATAAGGTTGTTTTGACCTACGCTCCTTTTCAAGTTCACCTTCTAATTGTGCAACCTTAGCGCGAAGGTTGTCCATTTCACCTTCAAGCATTGCTAATTTTTCTTCAATTCCCATAATCAATCCCACAGAGTTTGATAATATTTGCCAAACAAACGTAGACCATTGTCAATACGTTTCTGATGTTTCATGCGTGCTTCCCAATCAGTTTTATACGTATGGTTAGGACCTTCGACTATTTGACTCAACTTTGGATTATCTTCGCACTTCACAGATTCCCAATCGATTTCACCAGTTGAATATTGGTCTTCCCAATCGCAGTCTTCTTGAAGTTGTTCAAAAGCCCAGATCATTTCGTCCAATACCCATTCATATCGACTATGAATGTCATAACCTTCAGGTACGTTTTCGCCATAGAACTCAAAGCACTGCTGCGAATCATAGTCTTCAGTCGTAGTAGAACGCATATGCTCAGGCACATCTTCAAGATCAATGAAACCCGATCCATGCTTAGTAGCCTTAAGCTGTTTCAGCATTGGAAGAATAATAGGTGACAACGTAGAGTCCATGCTCCAAGTATCGTAATAGTCGATCTTAACGATCATCTTACGCTTCTGCTTAGAGTGGATCCAAGAAAGCAACTTATAGAACCAAGTCTTATGTCGTTCTGGAGTTTCTTTATGAAAGCCGTGAGCGAGGAATTCACCTAGCCAGTCTTGAGCTTTATAATCCCAACGCTCAGCAAGTTCATCAGATGGATACTTCTCACACCAAAAGAAAATCTTGTCGGCGATTTGATAAGGGCCAACCCAATTTACATACTTTCCAATTTTGACATACATGTTTTTACCTTCTCTTCCAACTCTTTGTACCAATCGAGTGCATCTTCTTTATTTTCGAACATTGGTCCTACATGCACATCCGTTTCACCTTGGCGCTCAGTCCAAAAGTAAAGATACTCACCCATATCTTGATCTCGATAACGGATGAGTTTTAATTCTAGTCTTGTTCTTTGGCTGCCCACAGCAATCTTTCATTGTCTTTTTTCAACGCAGTAATGATATCTCGTACTGCATACCATTCTTCACGATGAATGAAAACATATTCTTGCCCTGCACGAAACTGCTCTTCAATCTTCTTGAGAATGTCGTGTTTCATGTCAGCGATTCCGATTGATGTCGTAGTAGAAGTCGTTATGATCTACTTTATCTTCAAAGCTATTACATCCGCCGCAACATCCAGCTTCCATCTTCGCAAGGTCTTTGCCTAAGTCAGTTGCAGTGTATCTAACGGGTTCACTGATATTCAATTCTCCGTTGAAATAGAAGCCAACTCCACGTAGGAATTCCTGCATCATCATAACAACTTCAGGTAAGAAGTCTTCATTAAAGACATGTGTCACAGTGGATGTAGGGTTATCGTTGTCATCCAAGTGTTCAGCAATCAAAGTAAATTTAGGCATTTTGTTTCTTCCTCATAGTCCACGAACCATCTTTGTTATCGATCCATTCGATAACATCTCCAATTTCCCAACCAGCTTCTGCAAAAATGTCATCGTCTAGTGGGAGTATAATATCACCCGTTTCAGGGTCTTCTTGTAACGTTACGATTCTAGTCGTCATCATTCATCCTCTTTTGGCGTTCAGCTTCATGTTCATCGCAGAGAGTTTGTATCCAGCCGCCATGTCGTAGAGTTCCAGGCTTGCCACACTTTTCACACGTGTTCTGGGCCCACGATTCTGCCATACGAACCATGCCGCTAATTTCGTCGTCACCGCCTTTATAGTAAAAGCGAAGACCTCCAAACTTTTCCTTGATCTGAACAGCAACAACCTGTGTCACTTCATCAGGAATTTCATGATCGTAAGGATTATCCTTCAGCAGACGCTCGCGCGATCCGTTCTTCCAATCGATGTGGCTTTGAATATTTGCACAAAGACTTTCGACAATCTGATACCAGCCTTGACCAATGCAGAATCCACCATACGGTCTATCACCAAATATATGCGGAAACTTCTCATTCATACGTTTTACGTATTCTTCATAATGCTTTTCCCACTCAAAGTCACTCATACGGAAATACCTTTTTAGAAATGCTATAGATCAACCCGCCAACAAACCAACCGGCGAGCGCAGATATTACAAAGTTAATTACAACACTTGGGCCAGTCGAAATGAATCCGAACCAGATGATTAAAAGTCCAAGGCTGAAAAGAATGCGTTTAGTATTTGTATTCATAATAAGTCCTAACTGTTTGTAGTATTATACTACATCGAATGTTTTAAGTACAAAGTCTTTAGATATTGATTCATACCCTACGTAGCCACGTGGATTACAAACAATTCGTGTTTCACCAATTACATAATCAAACAACTCATGCGTATGTCCATGCGTCCACAATTTGATTTCAGGATGATCTAGAATGAACTCGCTTAGATCACTATGGTAACCACCATTCATAATGTCATCGTGAGCATAGCGAGGATGACAACTCTTATGACTAGGAGTGTGATGTCCTACCACAACAGCTTTACCGTCTCGTTCACGTACGCCAACAAGAACTTCCTTGATATAATCCAAACACTTTTCATGTTCTTCAACAGCGTCAAGAGGTGAGAAGCGTGCAGCTTCTTCTTTCTTCTTCGATCCACATTGGATTAGAGAACCTCTTTCATCTTTAACATATTGACCGTTCTCATCCTTTTGGTATAGAGGAACAGTGCGATACACAGAACGATTCGAATTGGTTACACAACGGAAGTCATTCATCATGCTCTTCATATGTTCAAGAGTAAGAGGATCACGCTTGTTCATGTCAGTCCATAGCGTAGAACCAATGAAGGTTACACCATCGATCTCAACGCATTCGCGGTCAAGAATGTGTACGTTCTTAAGGTACTCAAACTTGTTCTTCAAAATTGCATAGGTATATTTGAAGTCACCGTTATAGTGTTCATGGTTACCCGCAACATAGACGACGTTCTTAAATTCTTCAGAACACCTACGCATGAAGTCGTGATAGCGATTACTGCGAGTGCCATCCATTACTCCATACACGTCTCGATCTCGGATGTCATTGGCGACGAGAATGTCGCCTGACAAGATTAAGACGTCAGCGCCTTCAGTGTTCTTCAGTTCTATATCACCAAACTCAAGGTGAAGGTCAGAGCACACAGCTATTTTCATTACCATTCCTCTTTATTATCCCATTTGCGATTGATGTAGTATTCTTGTACTGCCAAGATAGCAGAAGTCAAATACATCACTCGTTCATCTTCATCGAAGATACCATCACCTTTTGGTGAGGCTGTGTAAATTGTTTCTCCACCACAGTCGGGTACGTCTACACGAAACCCACCGTGGCGAAGTCGAAAGTAGGCAACAATATCGTCACCGGCATAGACGTCATATTGTTCAGGGCATGCAAAGCAAGTAGGTTGTAGTCGATAGCCATGAATCATGATTGGCTTCTTCCACATCATGTGCTTGTTAGCCATTTCAGTTTCCATTACTTTTCTCCCAATAAGTACTTGTTGCTAATTGCTTTAAATGTAAAGCCTCCGTTAACTTCTTTGAAAACGATACCTTCGCGTTCAGTGTCTGCCAAAGTAGACTTACCTTCAGCGAACTTCAATAGACTTGCAATGTCAGTGATACCCAAAGTGTCGTATAAAGAAGCAGTGTATGCAATTACCGGAACATGAGTAAGACCCATAGAGGTAACCATTGCACGACGAGTGTCTGGATCTACGTATTCACCACGACGAATGTCGTAGATGTCAAATACATAGAATGCAGTTTCTTTCAAGTTGTAGATGTTACCTTGAATGCCAGGACCAACTAGTTCACCTTGTACAGCGAAGTCAACCATTGCAAACTCTTCGCGCATCTTGTCTTCAACGCCATCAGCACGAGCAGTCTTCCAGAACGCATTGTCTGCAGTTTCCTTTAGATCCATATTGCGGCTACATACGCCGAACACTCCATCAAGCAAGTAGCAAGTCATGCTGCTACCTTCAAGCTTCTCAGTGATTTCAAACTTAGTGCCGAGTTCGTTAGCTGCAACGATTTCCTTCACTAGGTTCTGAACACGTTCCTGATCAGTCTTTGGAATGAGGCTAGGGAAGTTGCCCTTACAAACACCCGCTAATTGTGCATTGATTGGTTTCTCCCACTTCTTGATTCCAAGTGCCTCAGTCATATCAAAACCATCTGCAAAATCAGGCTCAATACCCCAGTAAGCTTGTGAGCCTAAATGGTTTTGAATTTCCCCCAAAGGCATTAGCAAACCTTGCGACAATTGTCCACGCAACTTGATAGTCTTCAGGCGTTCACCTTTAATACCTTCAAACTCACGAGGCTCTTTGCCTTTGCTAAGGAAAGGAGCTAACTCAAAGGGAATCCAAGAATCAATCTCAAAGTACACAGCGAGGTCACCTTCTTTGTAGAGACCCTTCTGTGCTACTACTTTCCAACCACCAACAGTTGCGCACTCAATAGCATCAGCTCCTTCAATAGGAGTCAGTGCATCAATCTTTCGAATACTTGCCATCTTACGCATCAATATCTCCAAACGGTATTACAATTCCACCGGCGCTAATCCAACCACCGGTAGAGGAAGTCTTTTCAGACTCGTCATAGGTCCAACCAAGAACCTTCATCATTTTATGCTTCACTCTCAAGTTAGGCTGACGATAACGGTCAGTCGGAGTAAAGCCCATCATACTTGCAACTTCCACAACAGCACCTGATCGACAGATGCCGGCGTGACAATGGACAACTACATTCATACACTTTTCTTGAGCGTGTTGAAGTAGTCTAACTAACTCAGCTGCTTGTTCGTCACTTATCTTAAAGTCTTCATCAAACTTATCATCGTCCTCAGCGTCTAGGAATTCAAACTGGTGAACTTCCTTGTAAGTACGCTTTGGCGTAGGGAAGAACGTAGCAGGATCAGCGATCTGTATGAGCATGGAGTTATCCCCACAGTCATAGTGCCAACCATTCTTTGCATCGTCCCAACTAATGTTTTCAATCCATCTCGTCATATTCATATCCTTGTGGATCGTTCAAGTGAATCAGATCCTCTTCAATATCTTGTACAGCTTTCAAAGGTATATCGTAAGCCTTCGCAATCGCCTCAGGTTTAGCTCCATTCATTAGCTGCTCTTCAATCTCGGTGTACAGTTCAGACATTTTACTCATAGCCATCATCCTTTTGCTTTGAAAACCAGTCATTCAAAAACCCAACCTTCTTGACGCAATTGTTCACGACCTTCAGCAGTCGACCTCATACGCTCCATGTAGGAGTCGATAGAATCCAAAGCAGCTACTACTGCTTCTTTAGGTTCGCCGTACATACGAAGACGGAATCCGTATACATCCTTGTGGTAATCCGACAAGGTGTTTACTAGTTCATCGTACTCGTATTCATTCCAGCGACTCATTGATTTTCTCCTAGAGATACATTATACCACAAGTTAGATTTGTTGTACAATCAAATTGCTTTTAACATCGTTGCAGTTACGTTCCAGCGACCTTCTTTGCCAGCGTCAACTTCGATCATTTTGATTTTGACTTTAGTCACGACGCCAGTTACAGGGTAACCACGCTTAGATTGCCATTGCACCTTTTGACCAACTTGAAAACTCTGAGCTGCTGTCACAGCTTTAGATTTCATACGTCCCTTCAAGACTGCTACAACAGCAGAGTTCAAAGAACGGAGTTCGTCGTCAGAAAGCTTTGTAAGGGTGGCAATGTCTAATTTCATGATCTATCCTTTTTTGATTTGATAGTTAATTATATCAATTAGACGAATTAATGTACACCGTTTTTTTACGGTTTTTAGGCTTTTTTCGCGGTCCGTCAGGTGCCCTCAGGTGCACTTGACACATTCAGGCCATAAGTTACCCTTCGGGATGCCCAAAAGCCTCCTGACAGTGATTCTATGCATTCTATGTAAAAAGCAGCATATAAGTTGTTGTCACGATTAGGTTTTTTAGTGTATAAATACATTATTAAGGACTTGTTAAGGAAACCATCATGCTACATGCAGAATGTAAGGTATGTGGTTGTCTAAACCGTACGGGATCTCCTTGTCGAGACTGCAATCATCTACCGAGTCATCACTAAAAACAAAAGGGACCGAAAGGTCCCTTTTTCTATTTGAACATCTTAATCAGTATCCGTCAGGCGATGCTGATACGATAACTCCTTTGTATGGACCTTCAAATTTGTCACCTAGTCTAGCGTGAGGTCTTCCATTAAAATAGGCATCTGGACTAGCTGAGACGATGACCGACTCATGTCCACAGTTTGCTCTAACCTTATCGCCTAGACGAGCGATGCCGCGTCCATTGATACTAGAATCTGGCGACGCAGAAACAATAACACCGTCTACTTCAATAGCTGATTTGTGGGCTGTGCAAATCCCGTGGCATTTATCGCCTAGTCGTGCTATGCCTCTCATGCTGTCATCAGCGAATTAAGCGCTGCCGTATTAGTGGAGATATTTGCTGCACCAGTCTTAGCACCATTAAGAGAAGTCTGTGCACCACCTAAAGTTCCCTGAGCACTTGACAACGAACTTCCAACGCCTGCCATGTTGGTTGCAGCGAAGTCTGCAGGAGATGCTGAAACTGCAGCTGCAGTAGAATCAATACCTGCGCCTGGACCGATCTTCTTAACTGAAGTGCTAATAGTTTGACAATCACGTGCACACATGTTTTTTACGCTGCTGAACATCTCTTTAGCAAGATCTCCAATAGCTCCAACTGCTGCACTTACTGCGTCTGATACTGCGCTGAACACTGCGTTCATTCCATCAAACAACGCTTTCAATGCTGCCTTAGCTGCCGTTAGCGCAGTACTTGCTGCCGACTTCAACCATTGTGCAAATTCAGCAACTTTAGCTGCCATTGCACCAACCGCAGCTTTAACGCCCTTGATGATATCACCAATAGTTTCCATAACGGCGCCGATTGCTCCTTCAACTGCAGCGGTCGCAGCTTTAAATCCATCCTTGACAGCTTTAGCTGCATCGCCTACCATGCCATTGATACTGCCAAGCATGTCACAGTTTGATGATGCCTCGCTCGTCACACTCTTCAGACCGCCTTCCATTGTACCAACTGCGGTGTTGGCTTGCCCAGCAACGTTTGCGGTCTCTAATGTAGTTGCGAGTTCTTCAGGCGTAGTAGCTGAGTCTACGTCTACTGTTATAGTCATATGTTCCTCCAAGAATAAAAGGAGCCGAAGCTCCTCTTATTTATTAGCGTGTTTGATTAAACACTGTAGCGGTCGTTTCCGATTGCCTTCCACATGATCGCTTCTGGTGTGAATTGATCAGTGTCAGCAGATAGAACTGCCTTCATGATTGCTGGGCTGAAGCCAGATACCAGAGCTACTCCACGAGTGTCGTACTTCACTGGCACGTTGTCAGCAGCGTTGATGTTCCAGAACACGATCTTTGGAAGTTCGTATCCAGCATCTTCAAACTTGCGACCGATCATCTTCATGGCAGAGTCGTCAAACTTTGCACATTGATCGAATTGCATGTCAGACATGATCAACAGCATTTCTGGCATTTCTTCTTGAGGTACACCACCAGCCTTCGCAACGCTAAGGATCTTGTCCATAGCCTTTACCAAGTCAGTGTTCATAGCCCAAGTAGACTTAACCATTTGTGCAGCCTTCTCAACAACGTTACCCTTCAAGTGCAGCAACTCTGGAGAGCCAGAGAAAGTCAAGAAAGTATCCTTG
>ERZ1034365.1373-NODE-1373-length-12489-cov-3.344908_pt1 | contig 12489 bp, 7 predicted proteins | sample MGYA00520615_ERZ1034365 | MGnify/ENA primary metagenome ERZ1034365 (study PRJEB33736, sample SAMEA104284505) | Azolla filiculoides | biome: Urban; feature: Water surface; material: Ditch water | place: Netherlands | collected 2015-10-28 | depth 0-0.1 m ... | reverse complement strand
GTCTTGAATGCCGCCGATGTCTTTTTCCAGCTTTTCCAGTTCGCGAGCAAACATCAGTTGCTCTTTCTTGCTCATGGCGTCCAGACCAGCTTCTTGCTGAACCTTCATGTCCTTGAGGCGCTTGATCGAGGTCTTGACCGTCTTGAAGTTGGTCAGCATGCCGCCGAGCCAGCGCTGGTCCACATAGGGAACACCGGCGCGCTGCGCCTCAGCCACCACGGTTTCGCGCGCTTGCCGCTTGGTACCGACCATCAGCACCGTGCCGCGATTGGCGGACAGCTGCTTGGCAAACTTGGCTGCCTCCTGGAACATCGGCAGCGATTTTTCCAGGTTGATGATGTGGATCTTGTTGCGATGACCGAAGATGAACGGGGCCATCTTGGGGTTCCAGAAACGGGTTTGGTGGCCGAAGTGGACACCAGCTTCCAGCATTTCGCGCATGGTAACGGACATGGTAATTACTCCAAAGGTTGCGTCTAAAATCCAGCCCACTAATCACGACCCGCGCGACATTTCGTCACATGATGAAGAGTTGCAACACCTTGAGGGACTGGCTTGCGATTTATCTTGACGGATGACGAAAACGCCACTCCGCAAAACCCAAAGAGTATAACACGCCCCTCTCCATGCACACCACGAAGCCAGACCTCCTGAGCACCCGGGAACACATCCTCCGCAAAAACTTGACCGCAACCGAAGCTATGGCGCGATCCATCGCCATCGCGCAATCTCCCGCTTGCCGGCCAGCGCTGTTGAAAACAACGTTCGCCGAAGCCCAATCCATCACCCGGGCCATCGATCTGCGCGCATCAGATCAGCCCGCACCCCGGCTGGCGGGTCTGGCATTCACGGTGAAAGACCTCTTTGACGTCGCCGGCCAGCCAACAAAGGCTGGCTCGCAGGTCCTGGAGGAGGCCCCGGCTGCCGCAACAGACAGCATGGCCGTGGCGCGCCTCAAGGCGGCAGGCGCCGCCATGCTGGGACGCACGCACATGGTCGAATTCGCGTTCTCGGGCGTGGGAACCAACCCCCACTTCGCAACGCCAGCAGCCTGGGATGGACGTTTTGGCAGGCCCGCCGGAACGCCGGGCGAACCGCGCATTCCTGGCGGGTCCTCGTCGGGTGCGGCGGTGTCGGTGGCGACAGGTGCGGCCTTCATCGGCCTGGGGTCAGACACCGGCGGATCCATCCGCATCCCGGCCGCGCTGAACGGCATTGTCGGCTTCAAGAGCACGGCCTCCCTGGTGCCCACCGACGGCGCCCTGCCCCTGTCCACCACGCTGGACACCGTATGCGCCATGACCCGCAGCGTGCGCGATGCCATGCTGGCCCATGAAGTCCTGGCGGGCCGCTGCGTCACGCGCTCCCCCGCGCCGCTGTCGGCTTACCGGGTGGCCGTGGCCCAGACCATGCTGCTTGACGCGCTGGATGCGACTGTCGCCAGGGCGTTTCACCGCGCCGTGCAGCGACTGCGGCAGTCAGGTGTGCAAGTGGATGAGATTCCACTGGACGAAATCAGTGCGCTGGGTGCGATCCAGTCCACTGGCGGGTTTTCTGCCGCTGAAAGCTACGCATGGCATCGTCACCTGCTGGAAACACGCGCCGCAGACTACGACCCGCGCGTGCGCACGCGCATCCAGCGCGGCGCGGACACGAAAGCACATGCGTACATTGAACTCATCGCAGCCCGCCGCCAGTGGATGACCCGCGTTGAAAACGCACTCCAAGGCTACGACGCGGTGCTTTCCCCCACGGTACCGATCGTCGGGCCGACCATCGCCTCGGTGGCACCAGCTGACGGATTGAATGCCCTGGAGGACGCCGCCCGGGACGCAGAGTTTTTCCGCGTCAATGGCCTGCTGCTGCGCAACACCAGCGTGGTCAACATGCTGGACGGCTGCGCATTGTCCATCCCCTGCCACACACCTGATGAGTTGCCCGTCGGACTGATGATCTGGCACGGCGCCCTGCGCGACGACACTGTTCTGAACCTGGGTCTTCGAATCGAAGAAGCGCTTCAAATACAATAGCTGACGACGACCAATAGACGCTGGGATAACAGCGTTTTTATTCAATTCCCCCATGAAAATTGCCATTGTGGGCGCCGGCATCATCGGCGTCACCACCGCGTACGAGTTGGCCACCGACGGCCATGAAGTCACCGTGTTCGAGCGCCACGGTGCCGCAGCAGAGGAAACGAGCTTTGCCAATGCCGGCGTGGTCGCCCCGGGCTACGTGACCCCCTGGGCGGCGCCCGGCATGCCCGGCAAGGTACTGGGCCACTTGCTGCGGCGCCACGCCCCCGTCAAAGTGGGACTACCCCTTACCGCCGGCGAACTGGGGTGGATGTGGAAGTGGTGGCGTGCCTGCAAGCTTGAGGTTTACACCGCCAACAGGGCACGCATGCAGCGCCTCGCCTTTTACAGCCGCCAGCGCCTGCACCAGATCACTGCAGACCTTAAACTGGACTACGACCGCAGTGACGGCTACATGGTGTTGCTACGCACGGAAAAAGACCGCGCCCTGGTGCAGCCCAGCCTGCAAGTGCTGCGTGATGCCGGCGTAAGCTTTCAGGAGCTGGGCCCGGACGGAGCACGCAAGGTCGAACCAGCGCTCAACCCCGACACCACTTTCGCTGGCGCCATTCACCTGGGCGAAGACGAAGTGGGCAACTGCCGGCAATTCGCCCTGCTCCTCAAAGACGAAGCGCGCCGCCGTGGCGCAAGGTTCGAGCTCACCACCACCGTGGCCCACCTCGCGGCATCCCCATCCACCGCCAGCTCCATCGTCGGCGAAGCAACACCGCGGATCTTTGACGCCGTGGTCATCTGCGCCGGCATGGCATCCGCCACGCTGATGCGGCCCCTGGGCCTGAAGCTGCCGCTCGCCGCGGTGCATGGGTACTCGGTCAGCGCACAAATCAGGGAACCGCTCAATGCGCCGCGCAGTGCCGTGATGGACGAGCACTACAAGGTGGCCATTTCACGGCTGGGCCAGCGCGTGCGCGTCGCGGGGAGTGCGGAAATTGGCGGCGAAGCCACGGCCCTGCGTGCCAGTTCGCTGCAGACCCTTTACAAAGTGTTGCATGACTGGTTCCCGGGCGCAGCCCAACTCGCCAACGGCGTTCAGGAATGGAAAGGCGCGCGCCCCATGCTGCCTGATGGCCCGCCAGTGATCGGACCGAGCGGGCTGCCCGGTATCTGGCTGAATCTGGGCCATGGCTCCAGCGGCTGGGCCTTGAGTTGCGGCAGCGCCCGTGCTCTGGCCGACCTGGTGGGCAGCCGCACTGCCGGAATCGATCTTGAGGGAATGGGCGTAGAGCGCCTGCGCGGCTGACAGATCAGCAGAATGCAAATGGCGGGGCGCGGCACAATGCGCCGATGTACCGCATCACACCCAACCGGCCCCAGCCGCTGTTTGACATTGCCTCCATGCGCCGCATGGAGATCGCGGCCTCCCGCAATTTGCCGTCGCACACGTTGATGCAACGCGCCGGACTTGCCGTGGCTCGCCTGGCGCTGGCCTTGGCGCCCCACGCGCGCACCGTCTGGGTGGCCTGCGGGCCCGGCAACAACGGCGGTGACGGCCTGGAGGCGGCCATGCACCTGCAGCACTGGAGGCTTAACCCAGTGGTGACCTGGCTTGGCAACGAGGCGCTGATGCCGCCGGATGCACGCGCAGCGCTGGGACGGGCGCGCGAAGCCGGTGTCACGTTCGCAGATGCGCCGCCGGCAGGACTGACCGCCAATGACCTGTGCATCGACGCGCTGCTGGGCATTGGTGCCGTGCGCGCACCGGAAGGCCGCATGGTCGAGTGGCTCGCGGCCCTCAACGCCAGTCCGGCGCCCATCCTGGCCGTGGACGTGCCCTCAGGTCTGAATGCAGACACGGGATGCATTGATGCTAATTTGATAGCAAATAATGACCATTTAACGATGAGAACAGGCCATTTTCAGCCTGAAAAAACGACACTGACACTTCTCGGATGCAAACCAGGACTATTCACCGCACAGGGCCGCGACGCCGCTGGTACCGTCTGGTTTGACAATCTCGGCGTGACAGCGCCCTCTGAAATGCCCTGCGCACAAATCAACACCGCACCAGCCCTGACGCACCGCGCCCACGCCTCCCACAAAGGCAGCCACGGTGACGTGGCCGTGGTCGGTGGCGAAGGCTTGCACCAGCGCGGCATGGGCATGACTGGTGCCGCCCTGCTCGCGGCCTCTGCCGCACTGCACGGCGGCGCAGGCCGGGTGTTGGTCAGCCTGCTGGATGGTGGCGCGCTGGCACTGGACCCGGGACTGCCTGCACTGATGTTCCGCACGTTTGAGGCGTTGAATCTGCCCGCCCTGACCGTGGTCTGCGGTTGCGGCGGCGGCGACGCGGTGCGTGAAGTGCTGCCGCAGGTGCTGTCCCAATCGCCCCGGCTGGTACTGGATGCCGATGCACTGAATGCGATTGCAGCCGATGCCACCTTGCGGCGCCTGCTGCGCGAGCGCCAGGCACGCGGTCATGCCACGGTGCTGACGCCGCATCCGCTGGAGGCAGCACGGCTGCTGGGCTGTGATGCACCGTCGGTGCAGGCGGACCGTCTTGCGGCGGCGAAACAGCTCGCGCACGAGTTCCAGTGTGTGGCCGTGCTCAAGGGCTCAGGCTCCATTGTTGCGGCACCTGGCGAAATAGCCGCCTTGAATCTGACGGGCAACGGCCTTCTGGGGACGGCGGGAACCGGCGATGTGCTGGCTGGCCTCGTTGGAGCCCGGCTGGCAGGTCGCAGCGACGCGTTCAAGGCCGCTTGCGCGGCTGTTTATGCGCATGGCGCTGTCGCGGATGATTGGCCCAGGGAACAGGCGTTGACAGCAAGCCTTCTCGCGCAGCGACTTGCGCCGTGATGCGCAGGATGTTTGCACCGCAGGCGGGTTAGCCGCGCCCCGCAAACGGCATTTTGGTCGCCATCACCGTGTGAAACATAACATTGGCTTCCGGCGGAAGGCTGGCCATGTAGACGATCGACTGCCCCACAATGGCCACATCCATCAGGGGTTCAATCGCAATTTCGCCATTGGCCTGTGGCACACCTTTGGCCATGCGCTGTGCCATCTCGGTCGCAGCGTTGCCGATATCGATCTGCCCCACCGCAATGTCGTACTTTCGGCCGTCCAGCGAAGCCGCCTTGGTCAAGCCCGTGACCGCATGCTTTGTTGCCGTGTAGGCAATCGAATTCGGACGCGGCGTCGTCGCAGAAATGGAGCCATTGTTGATGATGCGCCCACCGGCAGGGGTCTGAGCCTTCATCACGCGAAACGCGGCCTGAATGCAATAAAACATGCCACTGAGGTTGATATCAATGACGTTCTTCCATTGTTCGACACTCAATTCTTCCAGTGGAACACCAGGTGCATTGACGCCCGCGTTGTTGAAGAGCAGGTCCACCCGGCCAAAAGTGCGGACCGTCGCATCGAACAAGGCCTGCACCGAAGCCGGATCAGACACATCCGTGGCAACAGGCAGAGCCCGCGCACCTGCGCCCGAAGCCGTGGCGACAGCCTCCAGCGGCGCAAACCGGCGCCCTGCCAGTGCCACCTGCCAGCCGGCCTCCAGCAAGGCCATGGCCGCAGCCTGGCCAACGCCGCTGCCAGCGCCGGTAACGATTGCCGTTTTATGCGAAAAATTCATATGCCTGCTTTACCCAAAAAAGATTGAAAGCCAATGCGCCAGCACATTCATCTCCGGGGTTTGCGGGACTTGGCGCTGCTCTTGTTCGCCGAGGCCTTTTTGACCGAAGCCTTGAGGGCCTGGATCGGAGAACGGGGCGCACGCTCGGTCGCCAGCGCCTTCCTGGATACACGCTTGTCGCCGCCATGGGAAGGCGTGCCTTTTTCCCCGGCACCCACCCCCTTGTCGCGCAGCGCACGCACCGTCAGATCTTCCCCCTCCTGCACCAGACGGAAGTCGATCTTGCGCCCGTCCAGATCGACACGGCTGACCTGCACCCGGACCCGCGAGCCAATGGCATAGCGAAGACCGGAGCGCTCGCCACGCAACTCCTGCCGCGCCTCGTCGAACCGGAAATACTCGCCACCAAGTTCCGTGATGTGGACCAAACCCTCGACATACAGCTCATCAAGTGTCACAAAGATGCCGAACGTTGTGGCGGATGTGACCACGCCGCTGAACTCTTCGCCCAGATGCTCGCGCATGAACTTGCATTTGAGCCAGGCTTCCACATCGCGACTGGCTTCATCCGCGCGGCGTTCGTTCGCGCTGCAGTGCAGCCCCGCAGCCTGCCACGCAAGTTGGTCCGCCGTGAGCTTCTTGGGCTTTTGATCAGGTTCCCGCACCTTGCCGGCCAAACCCTTCTCAAGTCGCCTGGCCAGTTTGGCATGCGCCTCGCCCGGTATCGGAAGTTCAGGCAACTGGTACCGGCGCTTGGCAAGAATGGCTTTGATCACGCGGTGGACCAAGAGGTCGGGGTACCGTCGAATCGGGCTGGTGAAGTGGGTATAGGCGTCGTATGCCAGACCAAAGTGCCCATTGTTCATCGGGGTGTAAATCGCCTGCTGCATGGACCGAAGCAACATCGAGTGAATCTGCTGCGCGTCAGGCCGCTCTTTCGTAGCCTCGGCGATCTTCTGGAATTCGCCCGGTGTCGGGTTCTCGCTGATAGTCAGCCCCACACCGACTGCCTTGAGATAGTTGCGCAGGATGTCCTTTTTTTCGGGGGTCGGCCCCTCGTGCACACGAAACAGACCCGCATGCTTGCCTTGCGCAATGAAGTCGGCACTGCACACGTTGGCAGCCAACATCGCCTCTTCAATCAGCCGGTGCGCCTGGTTGCGCGTTCGCGGAATGATCTTTTCGATGCGGCCGGACTCATCGCAGACGATCTGGGTCTCGGTTGTCTCGAAATCCACCGCCCCGCGCACAGCGCGCTCTTTCAACAACGCAGAATAAACGTCGTGCAAGTTGAGCAGATCCGTCACACGGTCCTTGCGGCGTGTCGCCTCGGGCCCCCGTGTGTTCGAGAGGATCGCCGCCACCTCGGTGTAGGTGAAGCGCGCATGGCTGAACATCACTGCCGGATAGAACTGGTAAGCGTGTATCTCCCCCTGCGCTGTCACCAGCATGTCACACACCATGCACAAGCGCTCGACCTCGGGATTGAGTGAACACAGCCCGTTGGACAGCTTTTCCGGCAGCATGGGAATCACACGGCGCGGAAAATAAACCGACGTTGCGCGGTCGTAGGCATCCACGTCGATCGCGCTGCCAGTTTCCACATAATTGCTGACGTCGGCAATCGCCACAAGCAGACGCCATCCCTTGCCTCGCCCCACCTTGGCAGGTTCGCAGTACACGGCATCATCAAAATCGCGTGCATCTTCCCCGTCGATCGTGACCAGCGGAATGTCGGTGAGATCCACGCGGTGCTTCCTGTCTTGCGGGCGAACCTTGTCAGGCAGCGCACGTGCTTCACCGATGCACGCCTCGGAAAACTCATGGGGAACGCTGTACTTGCGCACCGCAATTTCAATCTCCATGCCCGGATCGTCGATCTCACCCAGCACCTCCTTCACCCGGCCGACAGGTTGCCCGAACAAGGCCGGTGGCTCGGTCAACTCCACAACCACCACTTGCCCGGGCTTGCCAGCGCCTGTGGCTGTTTTGGGAATCATCACGTCCTGGCCGTAGCGCTTGTCCTCGGGGGCAACAATCCAGATGCCGCTCTCGTGCAGAAGCCGTCCAATGATGGGATGGGGCGGACGTTCGACAATTTCCACCACGCGTCCTTCGGGCCGGCCCTTGCGATCCTGGCGCACGATGCGAACCTTGACACGGTCCTTGTGCAATACGGCGCGCATTTCGTTGGGAGGCAGGTAGATATCCGCCGCGCCGTCATCACGGCTGAGGAATCCATGACCATCCCGGTGCCCCTGAATGGTTCCTTCAATTTCTTCCAGAAGACTTCTGGTAGTCGCTATATTATTGATATACAATCCTATTTTTCCTGAAATGCCCAGGTGGCGGAATTGGTAGACGCACTAGTTTCAGGTACTAGCGAGTAACTTCGTGGGGGTTCGAGTCCCTTCCTGGGCACCAAATTTTAAAAGTCCACTGAATTTTCAGTGGATTTTTTTTGCCCATCGGACAAGCGATGGCGCAACAAACAGCATGAATGGCGCCGCGCATCAGCGCAATACCATTCATACTCCGCATCCTCAAACCGGAATCGCCACCAGATCGTGACCCTGTGTCCCAACGATCCGCGCGCGCGTGAACTCTCCGACCTTGAGCGTTTTGCTTATTTTTTCCGGGGGCAGCAACTTCACCGTGCCGTCAATTTCCGGGGCATCGGCATAGCTGCGGCCCACACCGCCTTTACGCCCCATGCCCGGCGCCGAATCCACAAGCACCTGCATGGTTGCACCTATACGAGCCTGCAACTTTGCAATCGAAACCTGCTCAGCTACCGCCATAAAACGCGCCCGACGCTCTTCGCGAACCTCCAGTGGAAGCATTCCTGGAATTTCATTGGCAGCAGCGCCTTCGACCGGACTATAGGCAAAACAACCCGCCCGATCGATCTGAGCTTCACGCAGGAAATCAAGCAAATGCAGAAACTCTTCTTCCGTCTCACCCGGAAAGCCGGCAATAAACGTACTGCGAATCACGAGCTCAGGACACATTTCACGCCAGCGCTGGATGCGCTCCAGATTGCGCTCGCCACTTGCGGGCCGCTTCATGCGGCGCAAGACGTCAGGATGACTGTGCTGGAAAGGCACGTCGAGATACGGCAGAACACGCCCCGTAGCCATGAGCGGAATAATCTCATCCACACTCGGATAAGGGTAGACATAGTGCAAACGCACCCAGGCACCGTACGGTTCGGCAATTTCGCCAAGCGCCTGCACCAGCTCCAGCATGCGCGTCTTCACCGGCTTGCCATCCCAAAAACCGGTACGGTATTTAACATCCACGCCATACGCCGATGTGTCCTGGCTAATCACCAGCAACTCTTTCACCCCTCCCTCAAAAAGTGCTTTGGCCTCCTTGAGAACATCGCCCACCGGTCGACTCACCAGATCGCCACGCATGGAAGGAATGATGCAGAAAGTGCAGCGATGATTGCAGCCCTCACTGATCTTCAGATAAGCATAGTGACGCGGCGTGAGTTTGATGCCCGCCACACCAAAGGCATTGGGTACCAGATCCACGAACGGGTCATGGGGTTTGGGCAGATTGGCGTGCACCGCATCCATCACCTCCTGGGTCGCGTGCGGTCCGGTGACAGCCAGCACACTCGGGTGCATCTGCCGCACCAGGTTGCCACCATCCTGCCCTGACTTGGCTCCGAGACATCCGGTCACGATGACCTTGCCATTTTCAGCCAGCGCCTCGCCAATGGTATCAAGACTCTCCCTCACGGCATCGTCAATGAAGCCACAGGTATTGACGATCACAAGATCGGCGCCCTCGAACGTCTTGGACGTTTGATACCCTTCTGCGCTGAGCTGGGTCAGGATCAATTCGGAATCAGTCAAGGCCTTGGGGCACCCAAGACTCACAAAGCCGATGCGGGGTGCGACGCCTGTCGTCGCGGAAACGGATGCGGGGGTTATAACTTCACTCATGCCCGCATTGTCCCAGTTCCTGAGCAGTTCAGCGCTTCAATCCAAACGCACCCAAAACCTGCTCGGTCTGCTTTTGCATTTGCTCCTGCATCTGCACAAACATGCCCTTCGACTGCTCGACGTAATTACCCATCATGCCCTGCATCATCGGCGACTGGATGCTCATGAACTGCGTCAAGCTCTCCGGCGACAAGCCTTTCGACTGTTCAGCGAGCTTGGCTTGCATTTCAGTGAATGCCTGGACATTCTTCTCAAGATAGGAGCCCATGAACCCCTGCATCGCATGGCCATAGAACCGGATGATGTTGCCCAACACAGCCTCCGTGAACATCGGCGCACCACCAGCCTCCTCCTCCAGAATGATTTGAAGCAGGATGCTGCGCGTCAGATCCTCATTCGTCTTCGCATCACGTACCACGAAGGGTTCACTGACCATCACCAGCTGCTTGACTTCGGTCAAGGTGATGTAGCACGATGTATCCGTATCGTAGAGCCGTCGGTTGGGGTATTTTTTGATGACACGCAGTGACGCTTTGCCACTGGTTGCTGCTTTAGAGGTCACGGCGAGACTCCTGGGTCGGCTCGGAAATGGGTTGGCGGTACCGGATACAGCACTACAACACATTCTAGGTAATGGCAAAAGCCGAATTGCCCAAGGTTTACCCTGAGCGGGTTTTCTGCAAAAAAAGAAAGTCGAATGCAGCTTAAAAAAGCTTGAATTCGGTGTTTTATATTATTTGGATATTGAATTTCCCTGTGATTCTTTGAAGCTGGTCACTTCAAAGAAGGGAAATTGGTAGGCGCGATTGGACTCGAACCAACGACCCCCACCATGTCAAGGTGGTGCTCTAACCAGCTGAGCTACGCGCCTAAGAGTTTGTCCGAGAACGCAAGTATAGCAGCAAACAAAGGCGCTTATTGCATTGGTGCCTGGTATTTACCAAAGGTGGTTGCACCAACCTCAGCGCCTGCGGGCCGACCGCACGCCAGAAACATCGCGGACCACGCCCAGTACGCGGGCCAGCCGGCCGGAATCCGCCACCTCGACCGTGAAGGTCATCCATGCGGTGCCCTTGATCGACTGGGTCTGCACGCCAATCACGTTCATTTTTTCCTTGGCGAACACCTCCGAAATATCGCGCAACAACCCCTGGCGATCACCAGCTTCCACGGCCACATCCACCGGGTAGACCGCCACATCCCGGGATTTCGGCACGCCCCAATCCACAGGAATGACCCGCTCGGCATTGCGGGCCGCCATCTCGCGAAAATTACTGCAATCAGCCCGGTGCACGCTGACGCCCTTGCCTCGCGTGACAAACCCGCCGATGGCGTCAGGCGGAGCCGGCTTGCAGCACTTCGCAAGCTGTGTCAGCAGGGAGTCGATCCCTACCACCAGCACGCCACCTTTGGGCGTCTTCTCGCCGTGGCGTGATTTTTTCAGCAGCAGGTAGTCATCCGGCGCCAGGGCCGGCACCGGCGGCCGCAGAAGCGTCTCAATCGTGCGCAGGGAAAACTCGTCCTTGCCCACGACCTCGAACAGCGCTTCTGCCGATTTGAAGCCAAGTTGCGCCGCCAAGTCTTCGAGTTTGATCGCTGTCTTGCCCTCGCGTTGCAACAATTTCTCGACGGCCTCACGACCACGCGCCACTGTTTCGTGCAAGACCTGTGCGTTGAACCAGGCCCGCACCTTGGCGCGGGCCCGGTGGCTGACCAGATAACCCAACTCGGTGTTCAACCAGTCGCGCGAGGGTCCACCTTCGCGCACGGCCGTGATCTCGACCGTCTGCCCGTTTTGAAGCGGCGTGTTCAGGGACACCATGGCACCATCGACACGCGCCCCCCGGCAACGATGCCCCAGGTTGGTGTGCACCGTATAGGCGAAATCCACCGGTGTTGCCCCCTGCGGAAGTTCGACGACCGCCGCATCGGGTGTGAGCACGTAAATGCGGTCATCGAACAACCCTTTGTCCTGCACTGCACCGGAAAGATCGCGCTCCCAGGCCAGCAACTGGCGCAACACGGCAATTTTGGTATCGTAGGTGCCGCCGGCCGTCACCCCGGCGTAACCCTTGGCACCCGCCTCTTTATAGGCCCAGTGCGCAGCCACACCGTGTTCGGCATGGTCGTGCATGGTCTGGGTACGGATCTGGATTTCAACGGGCCGCCCAGATGCATCCCGGACCACGGTATGCAATGACTGGTAGCCGTTCGGTTTGGGTCGTGCGATGTAGTCATCAAACTCGTTCATGACCGGCGTAAAACGGGAATGCACCCAGCTCAGGGCCGCGTAGCAATCGGGCACGGACGGCACCACAACACGCAGCGCCCGGATGTCAAACACCTGGTCGAAATCCAGCGCTTTGCCGCGCATCTTGCGCACAATGCTGTAGATGTGTTTGGGCCGCCCCTGGACAGTGGCGCGAATACCCTGGGCCGCAAGCTCCGCCTCAAGCCCCGCGCGCAAGCTTTCCACATTGCCCTCGCGCTCCACCCGCTTCTCGTCCAGCAGCCGGGCGACCATTTTGTAGGTATCCGGCTCAAGAAAACGAAATGCCAGGTCTTCCATTTCCCATTTGATTTGCCAGATCCCCAGCCGGTTGGCCAGCGGCGCGAACACCTGGAGCGACTCGCGTGCCAGAGTTGGAGAAGCCGTCTGACGGCTGACTGCGTAGTACCGCAGGGTCTGAAGCCGTGACGCAAGGCGCAACATGACCACACGCAGATCGCGGCTGAAGGCCAGCAACATCTTGCGCACGTTCTCGGTTTGCAGCTTGGGATCGTCAATCAGCTGCGCATCGCTCTGCGCATCCCGAGACAACCGCTGGACACGCACCAGCTTGGAGGTCTCCACGGC
>ERZ1034365.1369-NODE-1369-length-12545-cov-3.849856_pt1 | contig 12545 bp, 12 predicted proteins | sample MGYA00520615_ERZ1034365 | MGnify/ENA primary metagenome ERZ1034365 (study PRJEB33736, sample SAMEA104284505) | Azolla filiculoides | biome: Urban; feature: Water surface; material: Ditch water | place: Netherlands | collected 2015-10-28 | depth 0-0.1 m ... | reverse complement strand
GTATTACAAATAATGGAATAGTGGGTAGATTAACCGCACATGCAAAAAATTGCTTAAAACGAGATTTTGGAAATCCCCTTGAACCGACTTAAAAAATGAGGAGGCTAAGGTAGTAAACCGCCATAGACATCAAGGCAGTAGCAGGAATAGTAAAGATCCAGGCCCAAACGATATTACCCGCAACCCCCCAACGCACTGCGCTAGCGCGTTGAGTTGAGCCAACGCCAACAATAGCCCCAGTGATTGTGTGGGTAGTGGAAACCGGGACCCCAAGAGCCGTTGCCATGAATAAGGTGATTGCCCCGCCTGTCTCCGCACAGAACCCGCCGACGGGTTTGAGCTTGGTCAGCTTCTGACCCATGGTTTTAACAATCCGCCAGCCACCAAACATCGTACCCATCGCTATAGCGACGTAGCAAGAAATAATCGTCCAAGTAGGCGGCATGCTCGCACCCGCTTCTGCGTAACCAGTAATGATCAGCAAGAGCCAGATAATGCCGATGGTCTTCTGGGCATCGTTACCGCCATGACCCAAGCTGTATGCACTCGCAGAAACCAACTGTAAGCGTCTAAACCAACGATCTGTTTTTGACAGGTTAGCGTTGCGGCAAACCCAAGCCACCAACAACATCATTAAGGAGCCGAGCAAGAATCCCACCATTGGTGAAATGAAGATAAACGACACGGTCTTGATGATTCCTGACCACACCAAACCATCAACGCCAGCCTTAGGCAGAGCCGCTCCAACGAGGCCACCAATCAGCGCATGGGAAGAGCTTGAAGGAATACCGTAATACCAAGTAATCACATTCCAAATAATGGCTCCCACTAGGGCGCCAAAAATCACATGCAAATCTACTGCGGCAGGATGAACAATCCCCTTACCTACAGTAGCGGCAACGCTGAGATGGAAAATGAAGATTGCTAGGAAGTTAAAGAAGGCAGCGAATACGACTGCCTGCTGAGGCTTAAGCACCCCAGTAGATACAACGGTAGCAATCGAGTTGGCAGCATCATGAAATCCATTCATGAAATCGAATGCCAAGGCTAGCGCTACTAAAAGCGCTACTACCCAAAATGCGACTTCTATTGAGGCCAACTTATTTAACCTTAAGAATTTTCAAGAACGATGCCTTCAACCAAATTGGCAACGTCTTCACATTTATCGGTAACTTCTTCGAGCAACTCATAAATACGCTGCAACTTGATCAGCTCGCGCACTTCGATATCTTCGCGGAATAATTTAGTAATTGCAGTTGAGAGTAAGCGGTCTGCGCCAGACTCCAAATGATCAATCTCATCACAAGTCTTTAAAGCTGCCTTAGCAACTTCAGGGTCCGAAATATCTTTGAGCATGCCTACAGCGTTTTTCATACCAATACAGCATTGGTTACAGAGCTCGGCCATATGCAGCATCTCATCGGTCATTTGCTTGACGTTATAGAGATGCATTGCTTCGGTGCCGTTCTGAATCAAATCAGCAACGTCATCCATGGTGTTGATTAGGTCAAAAATCTGATCGCGATCAATCGGGGTAATAAAAGTCTTGTGGAGGCGGCGGTGCACCTCTTTCACCACATCATCGCAAGCATGTTCAGCGCTATCAACCTCTTGCGTATATTTCGCGCGCAATGCTTCATCGTTGTAATGCTCGATGAATTTGAGGAAAGATTCGGATGCTGAGACGATATGCGCAGCATGTTCGTTAAACAATTCAAAGAAATTGCCATCGTGAGGCATTAACTTACTGAAGAACATAATTCACGATCCTTTAGAAACGAAAAGCTGCGAGATTTAATAAGGCAGCCTCATTCTAAACAATGCCTTAATTCGATACTGGAAATCCGGCTTCTGTTATAAGCCCAGCGGCCAATTCAGGGGAAAGAGTTGTTTCAAGCGTCACTAGCTGGGTCGCCAAGTCCGCCTCAACCTTAGCCTGGGGGTCTTGAGCTTGTACCGCTCGTGTCACGGCATTAATACAGCCACCACAAGTCATTCCTGATACCTTTAGCGTAAACATAGTCACCCCTTAAAAACTGTCAAAATACGGTTGTTGATGGCCTTTTTTCACCTTACGGTAGATTATCTTCTACATGACCCCCACAGAATCCAGTAATTCAGAGTTTTTTAGCCTCGATATCGGCGGAATGACCTGCGCCTCGTGCGTCAGTCGGGTTGAAAAAGCTTTGGATAAGATTCCGGGGGTTGAGGCAGCCACCGTCAATTTAGCTACCGAGCAGGCGAGGGTTCGGGTGAAGCGCGGATCTTCTAGCCTAGCTGAGATCATCGCGCTGGTTAAAAAGACGGGCTACGAGGCCAAAGAGAGTTCGACTCGGGGCAATTTGGATCAGAAAAATGCCAAGTCATTTTGGGCTGCCGACGGCTTGGGTCGTGTCGTCATCAGTTTCTTGCTTTCCGCCCCCCTCTTCTTACCGATGTTCTTAATGCCTTTTGGCATGCATTGGTCTTTATCAGGCTGGTGGCAGCTAGCCTTAGCCACCCCAGTGCAATTGATCTTGGGATGGCGTTTCTACGTAGCAGGCTATAAATCTTTAATGGCCGGTGCGGGGAATATGGATTTACTGGTTGCTCTTGGCACAAGTGCCGCCTACGGGCTCAGCCTCTATCTATTACTTACCTCAAGTCACGCACATGAACTCTACTTTGAGGGTTCGGCAGTCATCATTTGCATGGTCTTATTAGGCAAGTGGTTAGAGGCCCGCGCCAAGCAACAAACCAGTGAAGCGATTCGCGCCCTTCAGAAACTCTGGCCCGAGCATGCAAAAGTTTTGAACGTGGATTGTGAGCCCCAGAACAAACTAGGTATCGGTCCAGATCAATACCGGGACTTACCTTTGGACCAAGTACTCCCCGGCGATAGAGTCTTCATACTGCCAGGTGAACGCATTTCTGTTGATGGCACGATCATTTCTGGCGCTAGCCACGTCGATGAGTCTTTGCTCACCGGTGAGAGCGCGCCCGTTAAGAAATTAGTTGGATCGAAAGTCATTGGTGGAGCCTTAAATGGCGAGGGTGCACTTGTCGTCATAGCTCAAGCTGTTGGTGTTGAAAGCGTACTTTCACAAATCATTAACTTAGTAGAGGAAGCGCAAACCCAAAAGGCACCAATTCAAAAGTTGGTTGATCAGGTGAGCGCAATTTTTGTCCCCGCCGTAATTGTTCTTGCGCTCATCACTGGCATCGGCAACTGGCTTTACTTAGACTCCATCTCTATCGCCATCTTACGTGCCGTATCAGTCCTAGTCATTGCTTGTCCTTGCGCACTTGGTTTAGCTACACCAGCGGCAATCATGGCCGGCACTGGCATCGCCGCCCGCTTTGGCATTCTGATTAAAGACCCACAAGTATTAGAGCTTGCTCATAAACTCAATATTGTTGCCTTTGATAAGACCGGCACATTAACTATTGGTAAGCCACGCATGCTTGCCCTTATTCCATTTGATAATTCACCTGCCGATGCCAATCAAATCCTCGCTACCGCTGCGGGCTTGCAATTGGGAAGCGAGCATCCTTTAGCTAAAGCGCTTTTGGATGCATCTAAGGATGAAGGGATCCCACCAATTGCTACCTCATTGAGCAAAGGCTTGCCTGGTATTGGAATTGAGGGTGTACCCAGTGCAGGTCCTTTTATGGGTCAAACACTTCGCCTGCAAAGCGTAGCTTCTCTCGAGGGAAGCTCTCAGCACGATATTGTTTTGCAAAAAGCACAGGCTTGTTTTGAGCATGGTCAAACTGTTTCCGTTTTAATGAATGTAAGTGGTGAAGGTGGCGAAGTGTCATTACCAATTGCTGTGATTGCCTTTGGGGATGAGCTGAAGCCAAATGCTCAATCAGCAGTCGATGCACTTCATGCATTACATATTCGGACAGTGATGCTATCGGGCGACAATTTAGCTGCAGCTACTCGCGTGGGAAAAGCAATCGGCATTGATGAAGTCTTTGCTCAAGTCATGCCAAGCAATAAAGCGGAGCTTATTCAACGGTTGCAGATCGACTCCGAAGGTAGAAAACATTTCGTGGCAATGGTTGGTGATGGAGTCAACGATGCTCCTGCTCTAGCAATGGCAGATGTTGGCATGGCAATGTCTACCGGTACGGATGTAGCAATGCAAGCTGCTGGCATTACCCTAATGCGTGGCGATCCCACTTTAGTTGCAGATGCAATTGATATCTCCAAAAAGACTTGGGACAAGATTCGTCAAAACTTATTTTGGGCGTTTGCATTTAATACGATTGGTATTCAGATGGCAGCTCTAGGCTACTTATCACACATGCTAGCTGGCAGTGCCATGGCGCTATCTAGCTTCTGTGTCTTGAGTAACGCCCTGCTTCTCAAGCGTTGGCGCCCTAAGCACGCTTAAGTTATTTAGGATTTTTGCGCACCAATTCAATGTCGCCATAGAGAGCGCGGGTTTCTGATTTAGTGTTATCGGTATCAGTCAACAATGCAATTCCAATAACATTACCTGGCGCCTCTCCATAGGCCAACTTGTAGTCCGCAGCTAAATCGCGCTCATGCTTGCGCCACTCACCTAAGTTATCCCAGCCTGAGTCAACCACAATCATCTTTACGCGAGAGGTGTGCGCATTGTTTAAAACTGTGTTGACTGAATTTTTTCCTGACCAGATGTACATCACCGTGGCATACGGCATCTCTTGACCGCTAATTAAGCTGGCCATCTCAAAGGTGAACTTTTCTTTTAAAGGAAGTTTGGATTTATTGCCATCAAAGGCAACCAAGATACGAAGCGGTGCATCGTCACTCTGACTATCCGCATTGTCCGCTTGCGGCATTGCACCTACCGCTTTCCATTCCCACTGAAGCCATAGATTTTGTGCAGAGCGCGGGCGAAGCTTTACCGCAAGACCGGACGCAGACGTTTTGGAATTAGCGGCTAGTACCGTGCGACCTTGGTATTTCTCAAGACGGTAAACCGTGTTCTTCTTATAAGGCGCAATGCGATAGAAATGCCAACCCTCTGGCATACCATCACGCGGCTTCTCCGCAGAGAATTTTGGCAAGTCCTCTTGTGCGGGTAACTGGTCAGCATTGAATGCTTGACCTGCCTCATTCTCGATCGAGTTGCCCGTAAAGCCAGCACAGCCTGCCAATAAGCTAGCTATAGCAGTCAATATCAGCAGGGATCGAAAGCGGTTTTTTGTAAACATCCCTTGAATTGTCCCAAAGAATGAGGCCCTAAGTCTAAAATCGGGTGATGCGCCATCAATCACCCTCTAGCTGGGCCGCTATCAGCATCTGCATTGCTGCGGTGGTGCATTTTGCCCTCGGCTTCTCGATTGAGTTCTCCGTCGATGAAGCCCATTACGCTTTATATGCAAAACATCTTGCCTGGAGCTACTTTGATCATCCACCACTAGTGGGTTGGATACAGTGGCCACTGGTTTCCCTAACCTCATCCGAGGGGATCATTCGTCTCATTCCGGAATTGCTATGGGCTCTTTCTGCTTTCTTGGTATATCAAGTCACATTAGAAATTCACCACCTGATACAGGGTCGTAATGCGGGCTACTTAACTACAACCCTTCCCTCAGCCAACCTTTGTGGGCTCATGGCTGTTTTAGCAATCATTGCAGCGCCGCTACCCCATGTTTTAGCAATTGGTCTTTTGCCTGACACCCTTCTTGCCCCTTTAAGCCTTGGCTTGATGTTGATGGCTTTGCGTTGGACCCGAAAAGATCACTTCTCCATTGCAGACTGGGTTATCACTGGCTTGTTATTGGGCTTGGCAGGGCTAAGCAAATACACCGCTGCATTTACTGCGTTTGCCTTGCTCTTTGTTTTCTTATCTTCACCCAAAAAAGCCTGGATCTCCAAACCGGGCTTCTGGATAGCTGCAGTCATTGCCTTGCTTGTGATTAGTCCAGTCCTGTATTGGAACTGGGTCAATGATTGGATCTCATTTAAATATCAAATTGCCCATGGCAGTGGTGGCACTTGGGCCTGGCGCAGAGTTGCCGCTTTTGTAGGTATCCAAATTGCGTGCTTTGGCCCTCTATTGCTTTTAGGTAGCTATACGTTCCTTAAGAATTGTCTCCACTCGCAGAAGTTTGTTCTCGTGGCTTTGCTCAGCTTCTTCGCCATCCCCTTCATCATTTTTGCCGCGCTCTCTGGTGGCGGCAGTCTGCCCCACTGGACTACACCAGCCTGGTTTTGTCTGGCGCCATTTGCCGGCATTGGCCTAGCAAAGGCCTGGGCTATGCAACAACGCAGGGCAATTCGCATATTGTTTGTTGGGCAGATACTGATTTGCTTGCTGGGCTTTGGGTATGTTTTGGCAGGAGGAGTTAATTCTGCCGCCGTCAAATCCAATCCAATTGCTGATCTCTATGGCTGGAAAGTTGCCGGCCAGAAAGCATCTGAATTGGCAGTAGCAACTAAAGCAAACGGAATCGCAGTACAAAACTGGACTTTGGGTAGTCGTGCCGCTTGGTATGCGCAACCACTCCCAGTCTTTGTATTAGACCAACGACAGGACCAATTTGACCTTTGGTTTGGGCAATTACCAGCTGGTGCAAGCGTCTTGCTAATTAACTGGTCTGGCATGGCTTTTGAGCCGCCAATTGGAGGTAATCTGGCCTTTGAGGCATGCGAGCCCTTAGATAGCCTAGAAATCATCCGATTTGGGCAGGTTTTATCCAAATTTGACTATAGCCTTTGCCGTAACTGGCAGGATGCCGGGATAGCGCGTTAATTCCCCAAATTCAAGACCTTAGGGTCTCAAGGCATTATCCTTACGCCTATGAGTTCACAACCCCAAGCCACCCCAAAAGCCACATCTGGGTGGAAAGCAATCCTCAAGAGAGCTTGGCCCACGATTCGCATTTTGCTGTCGGTCGCCCTCCTTTGGAAAGCCACTAGTGGAATTGATTGGCACGCGCTCCTAGATTCTGAAATTCAGATGCAGCCTTGGTGGTTTTTGGCAGCAGGCTTGATGATGCTCTCAGCATTTATTTGCGGTGGATTGCGCTGGGGATTCTTAATGCGCAAAGTCGGGTTTCAGGGAAGCCTCATCAATTTTGTAGCGCTCTACCTTGCAGGTGGACTTATCAATCAAGGATTACCGAGTACGCTTGGTGGCGATAGCTATCGCGCTATTACTGCGACCCATTTAAATAGTAGTGGCAAATTAACTGAAGCAAAAGAGCTTGATGAAGAACTTCATCACTCTGTTGACTTAGAGCATGCCACCCCCAAACTACGCTTGAGTTTTTCCATGGTTCTAGTCGACCGACTACTTGGCTTGGCTGGAAACAATTTACTCGGTGGGCTTGGACTCATTTTGGGTGGCGCCACTTTAGCCGCCTGGGGAACAGATTTAGGTTATGCCGTCACCGGCATCATGATTTTGGCGGGTTTATTGCTTGCCGCCATTTTGGCTTGGGGTCCCAGCTGCAATCTCTTGCAAAAGTTATTGGATCGCCTGCAAATGAATCACGCTTTGCCTGGTATTAAGCTGGCTTTTTCTTGGCCCATGAATATGGCTCAAGCCGCATTTGCAATAGGCATTCATGCCCTCACTATTTTGACTCTGCTCTTCTGCCTAAAGGCCTATGGGGTAGACGCTCCGATTGAAGCCCTCATGATTGGCTTGCCTGCATTAAGTCTCCTGCTTATGTTGCCAATCAGCATCTCCGGCTGGGGCTTACGCGAGGCCACACTCTCTTCTGTACTGGCATTGTGGGGCGTAAGTCCCTCCATGACGGTATTAGCATCCATTAGCTATGGCGCCATTACTGTTTTATCAGTACTACCCGGCGCTTACTTTTTATTAAAACGGAAATAATTCTTTTAGAGTCCACTATGAGTATTAGCGTCAACACCATGCGCGCCATCGACCACTGGGTTGGTGTGCCACTCTGCGCAGTAGCAAGTCCAATAGTTGCGTTGATTGATGGCATCAAGAATATCTTTAGTCGTGGTCCAGATGCGCCACGCAAACTCCTCTTTATTGAGTTATCAGAAATGGGTAGCGCAATCTTAGTTGACCCAGCCATGCGAAATGCACAGGCTCGTGGCGCTGAATTATTTTTCCTGATCTTTAAGAGTAATCGTGCCAGTCTCACCCTATTAAATACCGTCAAGCCTGAAAACATTTTTACGATTGACTCTTCAAGCTTGGGCGGCCTCATTAAAGATACCGTCAAATTCTTACTCGTAGCACGCAAGCATCGCATCGATACCGTTATTGATTTGGAGTTGTTCTCCCGCTTCACTGCTCTACTAACCGGCCTCTGCGGTGCGCGTCGCCGTGTGGGTTATCACATCTTTCATGGTGAAGGTTTGTGGCGTGGTTTTATGCTGACTCGCAAAGTGCATTACAACCCACATATTCACATTACCAAGAATTTTCTTTCTCTTATTCATGCGGCATTTGCCAAAGAGATTGAAGTGCCATTTAGCAAAATTCATATTGCAGATTCAGAAGTTCGCTTAGAGCAGGCGGTAATTGATCCCACAGCGCTAAGCAAAGTACGTGAACGTATTGAGAAGCTTGCCGCAGAAGCTGGTATTGAATTTAAGCAAGGTCAGCAACGTCTCATTTTGGTAAATCCCAATGCAAGTGACTTATTGCCGCAAAGACGTTGGGCACAGCAGCGTTTCTCCGAACTCATTCAGGGATTAAATCAACGCTACCCAAATGACCTCATTCTAATTACTGGTTCCCCAGCCGAATTTGAGTATGTTGAGAAAGTGCGTGCAGTTGCTGATGTTAAAAATGCCCTGAACTTTGCTGGTCAAGTTAGCTTCGCAGATCTGCCACCCCTCTACACACTGTCTGATGTGATGGTGACTAACGATTCTGGGCCAGGCCACTTCTCCGCCGTTACTCCATTGCGTACCGTTGTCCTGTTTGGACCAGAGACTCCGGCACTCTATGGCTCTGTTGGTAAGTCGATTTCGATTACGGCAAACTTAGCTTGCTCTCCCTGTGTCAGCGCAGCCAATCATCGCAAGACACCTTGTCATGACAATGTCTGCATGCAAGCAATCACCGTCCCTCAGGTACTGGAGAAAATGGTGCATCAATTGAATGAAGCTGATCAAGGGCGAGCACGTTAATTCGCATGACTGAGCAGCGCAAATCAGCTTTAGCAGTTGCCTCTCTTTGGGTGTGGTTTATCCCTCTTCTACCACTTGGTCTAGCAATTGCCATTTACTTTGGTGAACTACAAACTCCGACGTTTTTATTCATCAATCGCTACACCCAGATTCTGCCGGACACTCTTTGGGCTTGGCTCACTTTCATTGGTAATGGCTGGGGAATCTTTGCCTTATGTTTTCCGCTTTTAGTACTGGCGCCTCGATTACTGAGTGCAGGACTATTGGCATCGCTGATTGGTGGGGCAATTAGTCAGATTATCAAACCCTTTTTAGCCCTCCCTCGCCCTGCGGGAGTGCTGGCTTTGGAAGACTTTTATCGCATTGGCGAGCCTTTATTGCATAGAGCAATGCCATCGGGGCACACACTCACTGCTTTTGCAGTAGTTTCTGGAATCTACTTTGCTAGCGATCGAGAAAAAAGAAGCTCTTTATGGTGGATCTTCATCATTGCAAGCTTTGCCGGCATCTCTCGTAATGCGCTTGGCGCTCATTGGCTTACTGATGTTTTAGCCGGTTGCGCCATTGGAATTTGGTCAGGCATGCTTGGGGCAATATTGGCTGGTTTAATTCCAGATACACAGCTGGCACCTAATAAGATGCGGCCTCGCTTACTTGCTCTCGGCGGCCTTGCGACGATCTATGTACTTCTGACCCAGACTCTAGACTCAGAACTCAATCAATCCTTGCAATATGCTTGCGCGGTATTAATCAGCATCACCTTGGCTTTATTTATTAAAGCGCAAAAACCTAGAGGCATATAAAGATGTTTAGTTATCGCCATGCTTTTCATGCTGGCAGCCATGCCGATATTCTGAAGCATCTAGTGATGATTCATTTAGTCGAGTATCTTCAAGAGAAACCAGGCGCCCTTACGATTGTTGATACTCATGCTGGTGCTGGTATTTACAGCCTCATAGATGGCTTTGCTGCGGTTAGCAAAGAAGCGGATCAAGGCATTTATCGCTTAGCTAAATTTGCAGAGACTAATCCTGTTAGTCCAGGCATTGCCAATTATCTGGAATACATTCAGGCTGAGAATGCCGCAGATGAATTGACTATCTACCCGGGATCTCCATTTATTTTGGCGCGATTGCTGAGATCCCAAGACCGTTTGAAGCTTTTTGAGCTTCACCCCAAAGAGATTGATATCTTGCGCCACAATATCAGCGAGCTCAAGCAATCAAAGCAAATCGACATCTATGCAGAAGATAGCTTTGCAAGATTAAAGGGCTTAATGCCACCCCCTAGTAGGCGCGGGCTTGTTTTAATTGACCCCTCCTACGAAGATAAGCAAGACTATCGTTATCTTGAAAATACGATGGAAGAAGCTCTGCACCGCTTCGCTACTGGTTGTTATGCAATTTGGTACCCATGTCTCTCCAGAAGAGAATCGGCATCCCTACCCGATCACATGAAGAAGATTGCGGCGGCACATAAACGGTCTTGGTTGCAAGTTGAGCTACGGGTTGAGAATGCCCCTAAAGAACGCCGACTTCAGGCTAGCGGCATGTTCATCATCAATCCACCCTGGACTCTAGAAAAGCAATTGGCTGAAAGCTTGCCTATTCTTGTCAAAGCGCTTGGCCAAGACACTGGCGCCGGGTTTGTATTAAAGAATTTTGAGGTTTAATCCAAGACTTGGATCATGACTTCATTGCGACGCATGAAGGGTAATGTCCAAGGTGGGTTGTAGCGTGCAAACTGAGGTTCACCGACTGGCTTTAAATTCTTGATCTTGATCCAATCGCGCAGTGCTTGCGTTTTTTCCTGAACCTTCTCTTCGTTATAAAAACCAGAAAAAGTAATCACCGCCCTTTTCTCAGCAGGCACTTCTCTAATCTTGACCTGCGGATTTAATGGCTTTGGCAAGCTAGCTAAGGTGTACTCTGCAGGCATCACAAACGATACCGTCCATTGATTGCCCGCACCCTCAGAAGACTTGCTACTCTCGATCCCTACGGGAGCAGTCATAGCAATCTTGGCACTCTTATTTTGATCGCTGGATTCAATTCCAACAGGTGCAGTCATGGCAATTTTTTCAGATACCTGATTTTTCCCAAAGATGTAGGCTGCGATCAAACGAAAACCTTGATTCGAGGCGGCATCTAAATCGCCATCTACCTTAACTTCTGCAACTATGAGTGGAGCATAAGCGCGCAGTTCAAATGGCTCGGATTTCTCCAGGAGGACATACTTCGGCTCTTCTGTTGCCATTACAGTACTCGCAATCAATATGCTGGTGAGGAATGCTAAAACTCGCAAGGAGATTTCCTTAATATGAATAACTACCAATGAGACTGAATACTAAATCCCGATGCATCATATTGAATGTGCGCTTGCGCACCTACCGGCAAGGTGAGTTTCTCAGCTTGATGACCAAACGGCAATCCAGTTAACACGGGGATGCCGTCAGGAAGACGTTTGCTGATGGCCTCAATAGCACTTTCCAAGGTGTAACCGCGATCATTGTCATAAAGACGATAGGCGGAGAATCCCCCCAAGAGAATGGCGCTTTGATTTTCTAATATCCCAGCATCCAGCAATTGCATGAGCATGCGCTCGATTCGATAGGGATGCTCATTGACATCCTCTAGAAATAGAATTCCACCCTGGGTTTGTTCTTGCGTTGGCAAGTAAGGCGTACCAACCAGTCCTGCCAGTACAGTGAGGTTTCCACCCCAGAGCATTCCTGATACCTTGCCTGCGGCAGACTTGCTTAAGAAGGGTTGCGCAAGCTGAATAGTGCAATCTAATTTGCGCTCGTTGATAGCTTGTTGAAAATTCGTCCACATGAATGTGTTGGGAGCAACTCCCTCGCCCTGCTCTCCCTGGCAAGCAAAGTCAAAGTTGAGCATGGGGCCAGCTAAAGTTACCGCCCCAGTCTTTGCCAATAAGCCTAACTGGAAGACTGTGAAATCACTATGCCCACAAATCTGTAGACCATTCTGAACAGCTTTAGCAATTGCGCTCCACTGAATATCCGGGAGCAAGCGATGTAATCCGTAGCCCCCACGCATCGCTACGACCGCCATATCAGGAGATAAGGTGGCTAGTTGATTGATGTCAGCCAAACGTTCTGCATCCGAGCCAGCAAAACGTTGCTCAACTCGGTTTATGCAATCTGTATTAAGAACTTCAATACCCTGCTTCTGAAGCCACTCGATTCCAGCTAATGGGCTACTAGCATCTAAGCTCGCCCCTGAAGGAGCAATCAAATGAATTTTCTTCAACGCCGCTCCTTAAAAAAATCACGCAGTACTTGACCACACTCTTCGCCCATGATGCCACCTTCAACCTGAGTCTGGTGATTAATCTGTTTTTCTGAGAATACATTGAGCACGCTACCAGCGGCGCCAGTTTTAGGATCAGACGCACCGAATACTACGCGCTCCACTCTGGC
>ERZ1034365.1366-NODE-1366-length-12562-cov-2.693793_pt1 | contig 12562 bp, 11 predicted proteins | sample MGYA00520615_ERZ1034365 | MGnify/ENA primary metagenome ERZ1034365 (study PRJEB33736, sample SAMEA104284505) | Azolla filiculoides | biome: Urban; feature: Water surface; material: Ditch water | place: Netherlands | collected 2015-10-28 | depth 0-0.1 m ... | reverse complement strand
GTAGTCGTCTTCAATTTTGTCGTCAGCAGATGAGATAATCTCACCAGTGTTGGCGTCAATCACTTCACCTTCAGTCTGTGCCAATTTCGGCACGTCAAAAATATCAGATAATCTGTCATCAATTTTCATATTAACTCACTTAAATAAATTCTTCCCCAACATCTAGACTTAGATCATCTAACCCAGCTGAGCGGATAGCTTGTTGTGCATTGTTCCAATCATTCTGATACTTATTAAAATCGTTGTAGTATGATTCTGGAACCATGTAGTCACGGCTTGTAGATTGTTGTGGTTTAGGTGTAAGAGTTTGTCCGTTAGACTCAGATCTCCAATACTTGTACTGCATAGTAACTTGCATCTTCATGATGTCTTTACCTGCATAGTCCATTTGAATCGGGCTAATGGTTTTTGGATAACACTCATACGCAGTCACCATGTAAACTGAACTGTTCTGTAGATCCTCGATTTGGATCTCCATATCAGTGATGTAGCGGTTGTAGTACTCAAACGTGCGTGTGTCTGGATTTTGAATAGAGTTGAACCAGCTATCAAAATAAGTCTTGACGTAAAGGTTAGTGTCAACATAGAACGACATTTGGATATCGCCATAAAGTTTCTCATATGGAACTTCACGGAACTCACCGAATGTGCGGTTCTGTGTTGTGGAAAGGTTAATTCCAGGAATCTGTATTGCGTCGCAATAGAGAAGAATCTCACGCAAGCCAGAGAAACCAGTTACTGATACTGGTGGTGTCATGACCACGCTGTACCTATTGGTACGAGCCATGCCGTAGGTTTTAACTTGAGAGATGAAATCGTTTAATTTTTGGCTCATTTTGCTATTCTTCTAGAGTCTGTCCAAACTTGTTCTCGGGTTGCCTTAGTGAATTGCTCAACAGGTAGCATCATTGCCGTTGCCCAATCACTAGCTTCAATGCGACGGAATGGAGACATTACATGCTGGTTAAGGTATCGCTTAATACAAGGCTGTGCTAGTTTGTATCTTGATACTCCGTCGATAAGCTGCCAAGAGTATTTAATTTTGGTTGTTTCGTCCATCTTGTCATTGTTGGCGAAAGTCATTAGACGATCCAACAATGTAACACGCATCTGATATGGAAGATAGTGCATGTTTAACCCCATGAAACCTCCAGGAGCTGTAGCGTATGGAAACACTAAAGGGAATCTATCATAGTATGGTAGTTCTTCTTTGTACTTCGGGTCATACGCAAACATGTATAAGAATCCAGGAGAGATTCGTTGGCGTAGTTGTGATGGGTCACCTGCCAATACTCTCTGCGGAGTGATTCGTTGACCACGCAGAAGAAGGACTTGTTGAGAGAACCATGAACGACTCTTCTTAGACGCATCGTCTAAGTTGTACTTGTTCTTCTCAAAAACGTCGAGTAAATTGGAGGGTTTAGTAGCCATAGAATTATTTAGGCTTTGATACCAAGTTCGTATTCAGTGATGATCTTGAACTCGTATCCTCTATCCTTTGCATATTCATTCGCTGCCTTCCACTTGGCTTGGTTCTTAACGAATGTCATGGATTCGGTAATATAGCGTTTTGTATTTCGTCCAGGATACACAGGTGGTTGTGTCTGTTTAGCTGGTTTCACTTCGATAAGATAGGTTTTCAAGATACCGTCTTTGTTGCGGATCTGGATCTTAAAGTCGATAAAGTAACGGTGGATTCTGTCATCAGTCGGGCAGCGATAGGGAACGACCGTCTCCTCCGAACTCCATTTCACGACTGAGGGGTTCTTATCGCACCAGAGAGCGAATTGGGTTTCCCACGAACTGCGCATAACGATGTTTGTAGGATCGCCAGTATACTTTTCGGGGAACAAAGGTTTGTAAAGTCTCTTGTGAAACATGTAATAAATAGTAGAGTATAAATAACCACCGTTTATTTAGGTTAAAGGTTCCCATGGCAACATATCAGGCAGACAAGTATAACATCGGCATGCACTCATATCCATCAGATTTGATGAGTGAGCAGTATGGCGGTAACTACGCTATTTTCTATATCAACGTAAATATTGACTCTAAGTTGTTGAAGGGTGAGGGTGGTGGCGCAGAGATTACGGACGATAAGAGTTACACACGAGAACGTGGTCCACTAATTGCAGCAAACCTTAGCGGTAAACAGCTAGTTGCTGGTGCAGTAGCGGAACGAGCCATTGAGGGTGGTGTTGTTGGTGCTTTGGCTAATAAAAATAGGTTCGTCGGCGCACTTCAAGGTAGTGCCGTTGCTGCTGCTCCAGGAGCCATTGGTTTGGGTGCTGTAGCTGATATTGCTGGTTCAACGAATCGTGCACAGAAACGTCTTAAGACTGCCATTGCTCTACACATACCAAACCAACTTCAAATTCGTTACGGTACTCAGTGGTCGGAAGAAGATACTACTACTGCTCTAATGCTTCCTCTATTGAGCGATGCTGCCCAGAAGGCAGTTGGAGCTAAGGGTATGGCTCAAGTTGCTGAGACTGGCGCTGCTGCTCTGGCTCTTGGTGGTAAAGCAGGTATGGGACCAAATGCTGGCGCAATGTCTGCTGCAACTGGTTTGGCGTTCAATCCTCGTAAAGAACAAGTGTTTAAGGGTGTTGACTTCCGCACGTTCCAAGTTGACTACCAATTCTTCCCACGCAGCCCAGAAGAATCAAGAAATGTGCTGAACATTATCAGAGAGTTTAAGCTGCACATGCACCCAGAGTTCAAAGACTCTAACAACTTCATTTACATCTACCCATCAGAATTTGATATTCAATACTTTGCGAATGGGACAGAGAATCAAGCTATTCACAGACACACCAGTTGTGTGTTAACAGAAATGTCAATCAACTATACACCAAACGCTTCATTCAATACGTTTGCTGATGGTACACCTACGCAGATTAACGTGCAACTGACATTCCGTGAACTCGCTCAACTAGACAAAGAATCAATTCAGGCAGGAATGTAAAATATGTACTTCGAAAAGTTCCCACAATTTGCTTATGAGTTTGACATGGCTGGCAAGAGCAAGGTTGTGTTGATTTCAGACATCACCCGTAATGTACGATTTCGTAAAGAAATTCTTTCCAACATCACACTATATGATGAGTATGATATCAAAGATGGAGAGACTCCAGAAATCATCGCTGAGAAAATTTACGGCAATTCCCAGTACCATTGGGTTATCATGTTAATGAATGAGAGATTTGACTACATAGCAGACTTTCCAATGAGTTACAAGGATCTTCTCACTTACGTTGATGATAAGTATGGAGTGGGTAACGCATATGATACACACCACTATGTAAATTCAAAAGGGTTTGTCGTCAACTCTGACGACCCTGACGCATCTTCCGTAACAAACCTTCAGTATGAAGAGGGAGTGAATGAGGCAAAGCGTAGAATTAAGATAGCTTCGCCAAATGTAATCTCTAACATAATGAAGCAATTTAATGACATCATCTAATGACTAGTACTGCTGAAAAATTAAGGTTTGCTGGCGACGTCAATATCGAGAAAGTCGTTGTCACATCAGTAAACGGTTTCTATCAAAATATCGCCAACCAAGTTATTGGTATTCAGATATTTGAAGACATCTTTTCGCCGTTCATCACTGGCACTCTGATTGTTAAAGACTCGCTCGACCTAGCGAACGTATTCCCATTAACTGGAGAGGAATACCTTAGCCTAAAGATTGTAACACCAACTCTGAAGCAAGGTGCTATTGAAGGTGAGTTTTACATCTTCAAGATGACCAACAGAGAGATTACTGGCGATCGTGCAGTCAACTATGAGTTGCACTTTATCTCTCAAGATTCTGTGGTTGATATGAACAAACGTATCAGCAAGAAGTTTAAGGGTAAGCCATCAGAGATTGCTAAGACTATTATTACTGATGCTGACATTGGTCTTCAAGTTAAACGACCAGTGAACATAGAAGAAACGAGTAATCAGATTTCATATATTTCTAACTTCTGGAATCCTGTTAGAAATATGACGTACTTGTGTGACCATGCGTTGAACGAAAAAGAGAGCCCATCATACTTGTTCTTTGAGAACCGTGCTGGCTTTAACTTCGTTTCACTGGATGCTCTATACAACAACAAAGACTATATCGAATACTTCACTTACGATAATTACGTTCGTGATAAGACACCAGACGGCAAAAGCGCTAAAGACATTGTTCAAGATTATAAGCGTATCCGTAGATTAGCTGTTCCTGTTGCTTACGATTATATGGATCGTCTTGAGGGTGGTATGCTCGGCTCTAAGCAGTATTCGTTTGACATCATCTCCAAAAACGTAGATATTAAAGAGTATGATATGTTCAAAGACTTTGATAAAAACAATCATACAAACATACACCCATTAGCTTCAAACAAGTCGATCTTCCGTTACAACTCTAAGATTATCAACCGTCAACGTCATTGGGATAATTTCACTGATGGTGGCGATTCTTCAAATAGCAAATTCCTTCAGAAGCGTATGTCTATCATGAAGGCAACTGATGCTGCTAAAATTGAAATCACTGTTCCAGGTCGTACACAGTATACGGTTGGACAAAAGGTTCTAGTTGAATTAAATAAGATGGAACCAGTTGAGAAGAAAGACACAGACATCCTAGACGCAATGTTGTCTGGAGCATACATAATTGGTGCTGTTAACCACTTCATTACTCGTGAGAGTCATGAGTGTGTTATGGAACTATTCAAAGATTCTCTGTTAAAAGATATTAACAAGGCAAAATAAAATATGATGAAGCTGTATACAGGTTGCGTTGAAAACCGTAACGACCCACTTAAACTTGGACGATGCCAAGTTCGTATTGTTGGACTACACACTGAGAGTAAAGTCTCTCTTCCAACTGACGATTTGCCATGGGCGTATCCGATTTCGCCAATCACTTCAGCAGGTACTTCAGGTATTGGTACGGCTCCACTTGGTCCAGTTGAAGGTACTTGGGTACTGATCACGTTCATGGATCCAGACGAGCAGATGCCAATGATGCTCGGTACGATGATTGGTGCATACCAAACACCAGAAGCACTTGCTGCTGGTCAATTCCAAATTGATGAAGCTGATCCATCAGGAAATGTTGACCTTACTGGATCAAAGTCAATTCCACAGAATCCCGATGGTACTGTTGGTGATGCTGCAAAGGCATCTGACCCATACGGTGGTCAAGCTGCAGTTAAAGATGGTAAGGTTGTTACTGAGCCAGGAAAAATTGTTGGTCCACTTGGTGGGTTAATCGCAAAAGCTGAGTCTGGTAAAGACGGTTACAATGCGTTCAACCGTGGTACTGCTGATGGTAAAATTATTCCAGCAGGTGGTAAACTTGAACTGACCAAGATGCCAATCAAAGAGATCATGGCGAAGCAAGCATTGCCTCCAGGATCTCCAGATCGTTTGTTCGCTGTTGGTAAATATCAATGTATTCCTATCACGCTGAAGGCAGCTTGTCAAGCACTTAACATTGACATCAACCAACCTTTCACTGAACAATGTCAAGACATTATCTGTCAAGAGTATCTTGTAGCTAAGAAACGACCAGCATTGGTTGCTTACTACCGCAACCCAGATAAGAACAACGAGAAGTTGTTGATGGATGCTGGCAAATCACTGGCTGCTGAGTTTGCTTCAATTGAAGACCCATACAATCTTGGATATCCATACGGTGGTCCAAACGGTTCATACTACAAAGGTGGTAACCGTGCGCACACGATGTGGAAAGACATCAAGAAAACTCTGCTGAGCGAGTGGGAATTTCGTAACGATAAAAAGAATCCTCCACCTACAGCATCTATTGCTGACAATGATAAAGTAGATAAGGGTACTGACTACTCTGGTGTTTCAAAACAAGCACCAGCAGATGACTCTATTGCCACTGAAGCAACTGCTTCTTCTGCTGCTGAGTCGAACCCAATTGGTGGTGATGCACTAATTCCACAATTACCTCAAGTACCAGACATTCCAATTCCTGCAGTTCCTGACTTGGCTACTTTGACTAGCGCCACACCGTTGGACGTTGGTGGTCTTTCTTCTTCGTTAAATTCAGTTAAGAACGAGTTTGGTGATATTGTTGGTGGTGTTAGCGATTCATTCGCCAGCCTTGCAAAAGATTTGAAGTTGGATGTTGCATTTGATACTATTGCTGGTGGTATCAAAGGTATTAGTTCTGATGCAACCAATCTGCTAAAGGGATTTGGTTCAAACTTGAGCGACATCTCCAAAAATCTTGGTATTGAAAACATATCAGGTTCTCCTACTGAACTTGCTGCCAACCTTGGACTTGTTAACCCATCACAAGAAGCTATTGTTCAGGAACTCGCTAAGAAGGCAGGATCTCAGCAAGGACAAGCTCAAGCTACTCTGGCTAAGTTGGAAGCACAAGGTGAGCCAACTAAGATGAAGCCTGCACCAGTCGGTACAAAGAATCCTGATGGAACAATTAGTACTGGTACTGGCGTTGACCCAACTAAAGGTTTCCAAGATCCAAACGGCACTTATCCAAAGTATAAGAATGAGCCAGATACTAACCGTCTTGCCACTGGTAACAACCTTGGACGCACAATTGTTCTTAAGAAAGAAGCATCACTGAAGACTGGCGTTAAAATCGCCAACGGTGGTACATGGGATCAGTCTCCAAACCCATACAATGCACAATATCCATTCAACAAGGTAACGCAAACCGAATCTGGTCACGTACAAGAATGGGATGATACTCCAGGATCTGAACGTATCCACACTTACCACAAGTCTGGTACATTCAGCGAGATTGACGCAAACGGCACTCAAGTGAACCGTATTGTTGGTGATGGTTTCCAAGTCATGGAACGAAATGGCTTTATTTATGTCAAGGGTGCATACTGTGTAACTGTTGATGGAGCAATGAACCTTCGCACAGACAACGTATTCAACTTGGAAGTTTCTGGCGCTGCAAACATTAAAGTTTACAACGATGCTAACATTGATGTTTCTGGAACTTGTAACCTAGCTGTTGGTGTAGAGATTAACGCCAAAGCGCCAAAGGTTAATCTAGAGTCTACTGGTCAGTTCAACATCAAGGCTGGTACTGGTTTGAACATCGAAGCTGGTAAAGACATTAACATTAAGACCAAAGCATCTATCAATCAACAAACTAAGGGTAACATCAACCAGAAAGCTGCTGGTGGTATTTCTACACAGGCTGCTGGTGATATTAACATCTCTGCTGCTGGTGTTGTTAATGCTCAATCTGCGGCAGACTTTAACATCAAGTCAGGTGCTATTGCCAATATTGAATCTTCTGCAGATACAAACATCAAGTCTGCAGCTAACATGAACATCGAAGGTTCTGCTGATGCCAACTTCAAGGCAGGTGGAAATGCCAACGTTGAAGGTTCTGGTATGGCTAACCTGAAGGCAGGTGGCAAGGTTGCTGTTGATGGTTCTATTGTTGACTTGGGTAACGGTGCAGGTGGCGCTGGTGGCGCTGGTGGTGCGAGTGGTGCGAGCCCAGCTGGTGAAGCACGTGATGCTGGTATGGCTGAACTTGAACTTCCAGTTGAGACTCGTGGTACTTCTGGTGTTGATCGTCTTCCAGTTCTTGCTGTTGCAACTCGTGGCTCTGAAGTTGGTTTTGATTCTCCGACAAATGATGGCACTCCAGCTTCTGGTGCTACAGCTTATCAAAACCGACGAATTGAAAATAATCAGACTTCTAAGTCTGCATCAGAATCAACTCGCTATGAACAGCAGCGTGTAACTCCTAATGCAAGTTCTGCATCATCACCACCAACACCAGAAGGATTGGGTGCTATTGGTAATATTCCTGCTGATCAATTCACTGCTGGTATGAAATTGTCCAAACACTTCACTCTTGGAGATATGACTAAGGGTGGTGTGCGTATTCCACGTGTAACTTACACAGATAAGAATGGCATTCAACACACACCACAGCAAATTGTTGCTAACCTGAAAAATCTGTGCGTCAACGCTCTTGATCCAATTTATGAGAAGTTCGGTCCATTCACTATAACTTCTGCTTTCCGTCGCCCAGCATTCGGCGCAGCTGCTGGTGACTTGGGTATGGGTAAAGACGGCAGACCTCTACTTGAAGGTGGTGACCACGTTGCTGGTTGTGCTGCTGATTTTGTGTTTGCGGGTGGTAAGCAAGCTACATTCGACAAGGCTAATGAAATTGCCAAACTGCTTCCATCATGGGCTCAGATTATTATGGAATATGATGGTTCTGCATATTGGATTCACGTTGCTGTTCGTCAGAGCGGAAACAAAGGTGATATGTTCACTATGGTTAGCCATAAGACATATCAAGGTTCTTACCCACGTGGCGGATTCATGTTGGTATAATGACTCTACGAATCACAAAACTTAATGTGTCTGGTTTCTCCGCTGATCAAGGTCAAGCGACAGACCAGACATATGTGAACTCAGCGTATGAAACTATTGATAGTTTTTCAATAGATATTACGTTTGAGGGTATGTATGAGCAAACTGCTGCTTCTGCGGATGGAACTACTGCTGGTGCAACCACTTATGTCTACGCAAATGCGGTTGATGTAACTAGCACATTTGATTGGGCGAGCATCGGACTAACTTATAGTAAACCGAATGCATATACTGTAAGGTTAGTTGGTCCAGGAATCAATGTGTTCACTAACCAGTTCTATAAATTTAAGATGGAAGACTTGAGCGAGCAGGTTCTTCAACCAAACACAACTCTGCCATTTTTAAGTTTAATACAGTATAAGATGCCATCAACATCATACACCATGAAAACTTATCCATTCTCCGTTAGAATTCCAGCTGCTTCCGCTGCGGCAGATCCGCTTCTTGGAGGTGGAGGATACAACGCTGGTCCGTACTATAACAATGGAACCTTAATCGCTGGAACTACAACTGTGGAGAATGTTGACATGAAGCAGTGGTTCTATTGGGCATATAGCGTGGCTGCAGCAAACATCGCATCTATTCGTGCAAGAGGATTAAAATAATGGCTGGTGTAGCAAGAGTTGGCGATACCGTTATGTCTATTGATGGTGCAGGTTACCAATGTAAGTTTCCTATGGAGACTGCATGTGGAAATACTGTGAGTAATACCAAGGTGTATGCTGGTGGGCTTCTAGTAGTTGTAGATGGTGATCCAGTGGCACCACATAATAAGGCTGGATGTTCAACCGACCCTTCTACTCTCACTAGCTTCTCACCTAAGGTAAGAGCATGTGGTAAAGGTGTTGGTCGCATTGGAGATCAATATACATCTCCAGGAACCACAAATACAATCACACAATCATCTTCCAAGGTCTTCTCAGGAGGCTAAATAATAAGTATGGCACGAAACACAAGAATCTTCTCTGACCTTGACTTAAACTTCACTGCTCACCCAGTGACTAAGGACATCGTTCGCCGATTCGACGAGAACGCTGTTAAAGCCTCGTTGAAAAACCTAATTCTAACTGCTAACTACGAGAGACCTTTCCATAGTGAAATTGGGTCACCAATTCGTGCTTTGTTGTTTGAACCAGTATCTCCAATGATGATTGCTTCTATGAAGAAGGCTATTTGGGATATGGTGAGCAACTTCGAACCAAGAGTAGAACTCATTAACGTGAATGTAAGCTACAACTTAGATAGTAATGCCATTGGTGCTACCATTGAGTTCAAGATTATAAACACAGAAAAACCTCTCACTCTAGACTTACTTCTGGAAAGAACGAGATAATAAATGGCTGCTAATAAAAAGATTAACATTACCGAACTAGACTTCGATGCCATCAAGGCAAACCTAAAGCAATTCCTGAAGGGTCAATCTGAGTTTCAAGACTATGACTTTGAAGGTTCTGGTCTTTCGGTTATCCTAGACATCCTTGCGTATAATACTCACTATAACGCAATGTATGACAACCTTGCTGTCAACGAACTATTTCTAGATTCGGCTGTTAAGCGTAATAGCGTTGTTTCTCTAGCTAAGATGCTAGGTTACACACCTCGTTCTGCCAAGTGCGCAACTGCTGATGTAAACGTACAAGTGACCACTGTTAGCACTGGTCCATCTGTTATCGTTATTCCAGCACTCAGCCCATTCACTACTACTATTGACGGTAAGACATTCACGTTCTATAATCGTGAACCTCTTTCTGCAACTGGTCCAGCCAGTGTTTATCAAATAAACAATGCTAAACTAACTGAAGGTCACTATCTTACTTTCCGTTTCACAGTTGCTGATAACACTCGTTATATCATCCCAAACACTAACGTAGATTTAACAACATTACGTGTCCGTGTTCAAGAGTCTGCCACAAGTTCTGAGTTTAACACATTCACCCCAGCAACTTCATTGACTGAAGTCGATAACACTACCCGTGCCTATTGGATTAAAGAGATCGATGACGGTCTTTATGAATTGGTATTTGGTGATGGTGTTCTTGCTGCTGCTCTAGTTCCAGGAAACGTGATTAGCATTGACTACTTTGTTTCTAGCCTTGCTGCTCCAAACGGCGCACGTGTGTTCCAATATAGCGGAGCACCTCCTGTAGATAGCGCAACAACTAGCGTGTTCATCGTCAACCCTGCTTCTGGTGGTGATGATGTTGAAGATGTTCAGTCTATTAAGTTCAATGCACCACGCAGCTATGCTGCTCAAAACCGTGCAGTTACTACTGAAGATTACAAGACAATTATTTACAATCAGTTCGCTGAAGCGAAGTCTGTTTCAGTTTGGGGTGGTGAGGATAATAACCCTCCAGTCTATGGCAAGACATACGTTTGTATCCGTCCGAAGTCAGCAACTAAGCTAACTAACCAACAGAAGTCTGATGTTGTAAATACAATTCTTGCAAGCAAGAACGTAGTTTCTGTTGTGCCAGAAGTTCTAGATCCAGAGTATCTAAACATTGCACTTGATTGTACAGTTTATTACAATCCACGTGAAACAATCCGTTCTGGTAAAGAGATTGAAGAATTAGTTCGCCAAACAATCTTCACTTACGACGACAATGACCTGCAAAAGTTTGATGGAGTTTTCCGTCACTCTAAGTTATCTCGTTTGATCGATGCTACTGAAAAGGGTATCCTGAATAACAACACAACTGTTCTTATTCGCCGAAAGATTGCTCCACGTTATAATGTATCAGCACAATACCTGTTGAACATTATTAACCCAATATACACGACTGGTTTAGCTCAGAACAATATCTACACAACTGGTTTGTTCGTTGCTGGTAGCGAAACTATTCACTACTTGGATGATGATGGTCTAGGTAACATGCGTTTATACTACATCGGACCATCTGCTGATAAAATCATTGTTAATCCATCTATTGGTACTGTTGATTACGCTAACGGTATCATTAACATTAAAAACCTTCACATCACTTCTATTGCTGATATCGACTTTGAAATTTCAATTCGTCCGTCTTCATACGATGTGGTTTCTGCATATACTCAGATCGCTGAAATTGCTCGTGACCACTTGACGGTTACTGCAATTGCAGATGACACTGCTTCTGGTGATATGCGTGCTGGTAAGAACTATCAACATACTACAAGTCGTTCATAATGGCTACTAGACCAAAGTTATCGAGAATTGTCGCTCAACAACTCCCTGAGTTTATCAGGGAGGATTATCCTACATTCGTTGCTTTCTTGGAAGCGTACTACGAATATATGGAAACGCAGGATGCTAATCTGTATGAGCTGCGTGACATCGACAAGACTCTGGATCGTTTCATTGAGTACTTCCGCAATGAAGTTGCTCCAAGCGCAGTTAATCTAAAGTACAGCCGTCAACGTCACGACTTATCTCACATTAAAGACCAGCATCTCTCTAAAGGTTCTGCTGCATCATTCAAACTGCTATTCAGACTTTTGTATAACAAGAACGTCTCGATTGAATATCCAGGAACTCAGATGCTTCGTGCTTCTGATGGTAAGTGGAATCAAGACGTATCAGTTTTTGCTAAAGTCAACGCAGGTAATCCAAACGACATCGTTGGTCGTTTGGTTGATGTTATCACTCCAAACCGAATTATCCGTGTTCTTGTTGACCGTCGTCAAGACGTTGAAATTGAAGTAGATCGTTATGTTCAAATTTCAGAAGATACGTACGAGTTCTATGTAGATCGCCGTTTCTTCGGTGATATTTCTGTAGGTGATCGTCTGCGCTATGCAGGTATCTTCGATGCCACCATTGTTGCAACTACTGCTAAAATCTCCATCCAACAAAAGGGTAAGGGATTCAAAGTGGGTCAACTGTATAATATTAAGAACGGTGCTGGTAATGGCTCTGTTCTTAAAGTTAAGAGCATTGACTCTGTTGGTGGCATTAACTCTGCTGAATTTGTTAAGTATGGTATCGGTTATGAAACTGATTTCACTGCTACATTAATCGCTCAAGCTGGACAAGCTACCACTGGTACTGGACAAACTGCACTAAACATCTCTACCATTGGTAGTGGCGTAACTTCTATTCATGTAGATAGTGGTGGCTCTGGATACACTTCAACACCAACAGTTGCTTTATCAGGTGGTGGTTTTACATCAGCTGGTACAGTTGGTGCTG
>ERZ1034365.1364-NODE-1364-length-12564-cov-2.821414_pt1 | contig 12564 bp, 19 predicted proteins | sample MGYA00520615_ERZ1034365 | MGnify/ENA primary metagenome ERZ1034365 (study PRJEB33736, sample SAMEA104284505) | Azolla filiculoides | biome: Urban; feature: Water surface; material: Ditch water | place: Netherlands | collected 2015-10-28 | depth 0-0.1 m ... | reverse complement strand
TAAAGCTGATGCGGCCAATCATAAACAAAAGATTGACGAGGCACAAGCAAAGTTTGACGCACTGCAAGCTGAAGCCGATGTGCTGAAGGCTGAAGTCGCCAAGATTGATCAAATCAAGGCCGATGCTTACGAGGCTGCCAAGGTTGCCATCGCTGCTCGTGCCAATCTTGAAAAGGTTGCCGAAGGCTTCAAGGTTGATCATAAAGACCTAGACGACAAGGCTATCAAGCTGGCTGTTATCAAGGCAGTTCGCGGTGATGCTGACCTGTCCGAAAAGTCTGATGCTTACATTGATGCCGCTTTTGATCTGGCTGTTGAAATGAAGTCTGACGAAGCTATCAAGAAGCAACGTCAAGTGACTAATCAAGATAGTAAGCCTGTCGAAAAGTCCGGCGACAAATATAAGTCGTTTATGCAATCTCTTGGTAAGAAGGATTAATTATGTCTCAAACCTCCGTTTCCCAATACGGCGCGGCCTCGTTCAAGGGTATGCTTGACGGCGTTGGTTCGCACCTCGTCCGTTCTTACGCTGCCGAAGAAGTTATCCCGGTTGCTTACCCTGTCAAGCTCGGCACTGACAAAGAAAAGGAAGTCCTCAAGGCCACCGCAGGCGCTGGCGTTATCGGCTTCGCTCTGCACGATCATGCCCGTGAGCAATCTTCGGCTGGCGTTGTCCAGTATGCTCAATACGAGACCGTTTCCGTGCTGACTTCTGGCCCCATGTGGGTTGAAACTGATGATGCTGTGGTTGCAGGTGCTACCGCCAACCTGAAGACTTCTAACGGTAAGGTCACCGACGAAGCTGTTACGACCGGCATCGAAGCATTCACCCAAGTTTCCGTTAAATTCCTGACCGGCACTACCGGTGCTGGCCTCGCCCTCGTGGAGATCAAGTAATGTCTGAACAAATGAACTACGACGCAAACGATCTGCGCGTTATCGAGGCTTCTGGTCGCTTTGACGCTAATGAATCGGTATTCTTCGCTCGCCAACTCGAATACGTCAAGGGTCGCACCTATGACATCAAGCGTGCGAATCTGTCTGCTCTGACCCTGATGCCGGTTTCGACCGAAATCCCGGAAGGCGCAACCACGCACACTTATCGCCAATTCGATTCCGTCGGCATGGCAAAGGTCATCGCTAACTATGCTAACGACCTTCCGCGTGCTGACGTTGTTGGTAAGGAATTCACCTCGGTGATTCGTTCGATTGGTAACAGCTACGGCTACAACGTGCAAGAGATTCGCTCGGCGCAGTTTGCCGGTGTCAATCTGGACGCCCGTAAGGCTACCGCCGCAACCCGTGCGCAACAGGAAAAGATCAACGCGCTGGCTTTCTCCGGCGACGCTGATTACAACCTGCCGGGTCTGCTGAACAACTCCAACGTCCCGGAAGTCACCCTGGCCGCTGACGGTACTGGCGCTAGCAAGACGTTTGCCAGCAAGACTGCAGCTCTGATCGTTCGCGATATCAACTCGCTGATCAACAAGGTTATCACGCAGTCTAAGGGTATTCACCGCGCAACCGAAGTCTGGCTGCCGATTGAGCAATATGCTCTGATCGCCACGACTCAGAACTCGGCCGCTTCGGATACCACGATCCTGTCGTTCCTGCAATCGGTTAATCCTGGTGTTACGTTTAAGCAAGTCGTTGAGCTTGACGGCGCGGGCGCTGGCGGTTCGGATCGCATGTACGCCATCGAAAACACGATGGACAACTGGGCCTTGGAAATTCCGATGATGATTCGCCAATATTCGCCCCAACAGTCTGGTTTCGAGTTTGTTGTACCTGTTGAGAGCCGGTTCGCCGGAGTCACCATTTACTATCCTTTGGCGCTAGCCTTTGCGGATGGACTGTGATCTAGTCATTATCTGATAAAAAGGGGCTTCGGCCCCTTTTTATTTCAGTTCAAAAGTATTGCAAGAAGAAATAGAAGCCTCTTCAAATTCTTTGATTACTTCTTTATTTACACTGTTCATTTTTGACGCCAGATGGACGGTAAATAGAACTGCCGCTCCATGTTGTGCGGCGATACGAACTTGCGGATCATCTGTTAGTTCAAAAATCCGCTTGATGTATCCAATTTTTGATCCTTTATCAAAATTTAATAACGGCGCAACATCAGAAACCATCTTGGCAGCTTCTTTGCACTGCGCAACGGTAGGAGCTTTGTATTGAACATACTTTGCCCTTGTTGCGTCATGCTCGCGGTCTTCCATTACAAAAAGATAAATATTAAATAATGAAAGAATAAAAACAATTGCAAAAGCTATATTTTTCATTTTCATTCCTTCCAATCAATAATACGTCGTGCCTCATCAACGAGACTGTTTAGCATTCCAGCGCCAATCTCTACGGCGTCTTTGTTAAGGTTTGCTACACGTTCGGCGAGTTTGTAAAGTTGCAAAATATCCTGCTTTGCATCGTCAATAGCGTACATTTTCGCAGCGTCTGACATATCAAACGCCATATATTCAGGTATGCAGTTGCGCCATTGTTCTATTGTGCGTTTCATTTTCATTACCCACGATGCGACTTACACATAGCCAAAAGCGGCAACTTCCACTTCTTCCAAAATTCTAGCGCACCACTGTCCATGTCTGAAATCTTTTCGTCGTCGAATGCTGCCCACTCGTCATGAGTGAAACGCTTGCAACCAAGGCGCATATATCCATCAGAAATCAGGCACCTGTAGCGCATACCAATAATTGACAGTGGTGTCTTGGTGAGTTTTTCACCATCCAAACTGGCCCCGCTCAGATTGGCCCCGCTCAGATTGGCCCCGCTCAGATCGGCCCCGATCAGATCGGCCCCGATCAGATTGGCCAAGCGCAGATTGGCCCCGATCAGATTGTATTTTCCTTGTTCAGAAGCTTGCTTTAAGGTTTCAACGTCAAATTCGCAAAGCGTATCGTTCGTGAATTTGTGCTTAATAGTAATCATTTTAATCTCCGTATCGTTTATTAAAAACCACTTCTAGCCGCCCATCACCTAGTGACTGCATTGGCTACCGTGTGGTTGTGACGTGATAATATCTTGCCACCCGCTAAAAAGCGTGTCAAGTCTTTTTTGTTATAATTGATCGAAAATATTGGAGTTTTTTATGAAGCTGAAAAACAATTCTGCTCGCCCCCATTGGATTGGCAATGTCATGATCGCCCCCGGTGCTATCGAGACTGTCGATGATGAATGGAAAGGCGCTTATAACGCTAAAGACCTTGAACTTGTCGAGGAATCCAAGGTTGAGGAAGTTGGCGAAGTCAAGCGCGGTCGGAAGCCCAAGGGCGAATGATGCAAACACCCGTGACGGTTGCAGGGTTGATTACCTATCTGTCAGAGCAGATGGGAAATGGAAATTCCAAGTGCTTTGTGGCACTAGACCGTCGCGGGTTGCAGTATTTTGACACAAAAATTCATGAAAACATCGCTATCGGCGTACCGCCTGAAGGTGAAACGCATGGCGATGGCGTTGTTTATGTTAGAGCAATTTTTTAAGGGGTAAGATATGGCCGCAGGTGATTTCAAGTGGTTCGCTCAAGGTCTGCACGATCTTGGTAACAAGCTGCACGATCTGGATAGCGACGACTGGCGAATGGGCCTTGTTACTTCCGTAACTACCCCGGCAGTCAATACCTCTGCGCCGCATTTCGGTGGCACTGGCACTACCAATTTCGCTACCAATCAAGTCGCTACTGGTACGGCATACACCGGCCCTGTTGTGCTTACTGCCGAGGCTTGGACGCTTAATGCGACCGGCGCTTCTATGGATTTCGCTGATGTGGTAGTCGCTCAAGATGCGAGCGGCTTCACTAATGCGCGATGGGGCATTGTGTATAACAACACCGATGCCAACAAACGTGCCATCGGCTACGTTGATCTTGGCTCTGATCGTTCCATCGTCGGCGGCTCTTTGACGCTGCAAATCAATGCTTCTGGTGCGCTTGGTCTGTCGCAGGCGTAATGGCCTCTCCCGTTGCTGATTCGTATTCAGTTGGTTCTGGCGGCTACATCGCCGCCGGGCGCCATCGCTTCACGCACAATGCGCTGCTCGATCTGATCAAGGCAGCGCCAGACGGTTCGTGGCTGAAAGCGAACACAAACACGTTTCAAAGCCAGTGGCCAAGTACTGACTACTTACCCCTTTTCGGCGCGGGCCCTGGGGTGCCAACGGCGATCATTCGGGCGTGGTCGGGTTTTGGCTGGGACTCGAAAAATCATCGCTTGGTCATCTTTGGCGGTGGCCACGCGAATTACAGCGGCAACGACACCTACATCTGGGATGCAGTGACCCGTCAGTGGACGCTGGCTTTTTACCCGTCCGACGTAAAAACAAACGCAACCGGACATGAGACTATTGATGGCCCGCTGCACTCGCCCGTTGCCTCGCACACCTACTGCAACAACAACTACCTGCCGCTCCTGGATCGCTTCATCACGTTTGGCGGTGCGGCGCATTCATCGGGTGGGCCGTTCCTGATAACTGATGGTGGCGGTGCGACATTGCGCATGTTGCCCGGTGGTTACACCTGTAACTTAGCGCAATCCGGTCAAGGTAAGGTCGGCGGCCTAGCTGGCAGTAACGTCAAGCGCGGCAGCACGGCGGCTGTCAATCTCGACGGCGCTAACGCTTGGTATCCCCGCGACTGGTTACTTGATCATCCGCAGGCGTCACTGGCCGCGAATATGACCAGGCATGTCAATTTCTTCACGATCTATCATGAAGAGGGCGGCAAGGACGTTCTGTACGTCGGTGCTTCCAGTGGTGGAACTACTCCACACCTATTCAAGGTGCAGTACAACGATGCCGACAACTACCTGACTGACAGTATCACGCACGTCGGCCAAGCGTGGAGTAACACAGGCGTCGATACAGGCGCTGCCTTTGATCCTGTAAACAACACGGTCGTCTATTTAGGCACTTCGAGCTATCCATTGTACGGGTGGGACTTGGATTATTCTGGACCAACAAATCACAACTTTCGTGTCGCACCGGCCGGAATTACAGGTCCGGATGCGGCTGAGTTCCTAAGCGTAGGCGTGGCTGACATGGGCCTGCTCTATGACCCAGTCCGTGGTTATTTTGTGTCTTGGGATCGAGGCGGTCGTGTTTGGTCTATTGAGACGCCGACTGGCGACCCTATTCCAGAGACTGGGTGGGTTGTGACAAAAATCGCCGATCCTGAAGTTGGCGATCTGCGCCCGATGACAGCCGTCGAGCTCGGAGAAGGTCAGCCTATAGAAAACGATCAAGAGTTGGATCGCGGCGTCTGCGGCAAATGGAAATACGCTCCTGACATGGACTGCTACGTAGCACTGCAAGGTTCGTTCTCTGGCAACATTTGGCTTTACAAGCCAGCAGGTTGGAATGACCCTAGGAACCAATAAAAATGGCATACACGCTCAACACCGGTCACGCGCTTTACGGAAATCTAGTTGAACTAATTGGCGTTCAATCAGGAGAACTTGTATCGCATAAGACGGCACGTACATTCACAAAACATGCCGAGGCCAGCTATCAGACAGGCGGAGCATATGGTGAGGCGCTGCGCACTGTCGGCGGTGGATTCACTGTTAAGGGCGCGTCTTTTACTCCAGCCGTGGCAATTGATACGCTGGCTAATACTAGTGCGACTGTTGTCATAATCGTAAATCAGATATCGGCGTCTGGAGGAGGTGGGCAGCGCCCTATTGTAAGTTCGCAGACTACAGCATCAGGCGCTTTCACTGTCGGTCTGACCAGTGCTGGACTGCCGACCGCGCTGGAAAATTGGAACACTCTTAAAACAACTGGAACCACCGACCTTGACGCCGCTGTTACGCCGCACATACTGGCAGCTGTCAAGATTGGCGAGACAGCACATAAGCTATACGTCGATGGTAATTTCGAAGTAGATAGCGCGACTCGGCTGGCGTTCAATACATCAACCGGAGCATTCTGGAACTATCTTGGAGGCGCTGTAGGACAGGGTTCTGTAGCGGCAGATATTGTATGGGTAGCATGGTTTAATAAGGCTTTATCAGAGGCAGAATTAGACGATCTTTATTCGTCACTAGGATCAAACAATTCGTTTGGACTTCTTGAAGCCCCTGGGGCTAATATCAGTTGCTCGATAGGAAATTCATCGGCAGTTGGTTATGCAGCGTCTATTTTGGCTGCCACCTCCATTGCATGTTCGATAGGCTATGCTGACTCGCTCGGTTATCAAGCATCCGTTTCTGTTGAAAGCCCTGTTTCTATATCTTTCTCATTTGGCACGGCTTCGGCGATTGGTTATCAGGCGTTGGTATCTGTTTCTGGAACTGGCACGCTATCCACTGAGCCACTTAAAAACAATACCGGAACGCTATTAGCATCTCAAACCGGAGCAACAGCATTCGTTTATGATGTATCGACAGGTGATTTAGTTGTTGCAAAAACTGGACAATCAACTGATTCGTCCGGGGTTATGACTGTATCTGATGCGCTAATTGTTCCTGCAACGCAATATCGTGTTGTTGTCGTGTTGTCCGGAGGCGCTGAAGGCTTGGCGAAATACACGGCATCATGAGCTTACGCGTTGATACAACTTCTCTTATATCAGGGTCGCTTGTTTGCGGTAATCGCGGCCTAGGTGTTCTAGGTTCTGAAGTTCCAAGCGGTGGAGATAATGGCGCAGGGTATCTGTATAACGATTTGTCGCTTCCCGCTGATAATGACAAAGAAGTTCGCGGACTGATTATTGCACCACCTAGCGCCGGTACGCTTTTCGCTTATGAAAACTCAAGCTTCGAATTCACCGCGCCAGATGGTACTTATGAATTCACGTACCGTCTATTTGTAGACGGTGTTGATTTAGGCACTGCAACGGCAAGCATAAGCATAGGGGCGGTTGGTGTAACGATTGAATGTACGTTAGGAAATTCGACAGCTACAGGATATACGGCCAACATATCGCAAGCGCAGACGCTGCTTTGTAATCTAGCCATTGCTGTCGCAGATGGTCATACAGCAAACGTATCGCAATCGATTAATATCCAATGTGCTATTGGTTCGGCAGATGCAATTGGTTATGATGCTGTTGTAGTTGCGCCAAGTCCTAATGTTATATCGTGCGCTGCTGGCACTGCATCTGCAATCGATTATCAATGCTCTATTTCTGCTGTTTCAGATGATTATTTCCAGATTGCCCCTGGTTATATCGTGACGAGCATTGAATACTCGTATGCTAAAATAAATATTGACCCTGAGTACTGGAATTAACATGGCGACACAACTAGAAGCGTTCCGCATGGTAGCGCCTGAATTCGATGCTGAATCCGATGCGATGGTCCAAAACTTCTTGGATTTGGCACCGCTTTACATTAACCCGGAAATTTATCCGACTGAGCAGCGAGGGTTGGCGCTTGTTTTGAAGGCAGCGTCTTTGATGTTCAATCGCAAGAAGTCTTCTACTGGTTCTAGCGGTGGAGGTGCTGTTATAGAGGAGAAAGAAGGCGATTTGATGCGTAAATATGCTACAAGCGCCGATTCTTTGAAAGCAGTTGATATTTACGAATCTCAGCTTAACCAGTTGTCACTTGGTGTTTCAGGGGCTGGCGTAATGACGCGGATCGGCCCGTATGGCACGTAATGTCCAAGACATTGATCGAGGTTGGCGTCGAATCATCAATAATGTTCGCGCTGCACATCGTCAGGAAGTTGTTGTCGGTGTGCTTGAAGGATCGAAGAATGGCGAAGGTGCGAGCATTGCGGAATATGGTGCTTATAATGAGTTTGGTGCTACCGTAAAAAATGCATTCGGTAAAGGAATAGAGGTTGAAATTCCAAGCCGCCCATTCATGCGCACATCATTTGACGAGAATCGTTCAGACATCAATGCTGACATTGACGCTCAAGGCAGGAAACTAGTTTCCGGTGAAATTACTGCACGTGCCGCGCTAACAATCATTGGGCTTAAGCACAAGTCGCGCATACAAAACACCATTACAGGCCGCGACTTTCTACCAAAGTTGGCCGATGAAACGATTAGGCGCAAGAAAGGTTCTACCAAGACGCTTGTCGATACCGGCGCATTGGTCAATGCGATACAAATTTCAGTGAGGTCTAAATGACTTTCAGAACAGCTAGAATTTTACTGTCTGAATCGCCTGGTTCGTATGTCAATGGATCATGGGTAGCCGGTTTGCGAACTGCGAACACGATCCAAGCCACTGTGCAGCCTGTTGTCATGGGTCAAGACATGGCTTCTCTGCCAGAAGGCCGTCGCATATCTGATTTCGTCAAGATTTACACAGGAACTAATCTTAAAGTAACTGACGATGGTGAAGGCGTGCAGCCCGATTTCGTTGTGCATGAGTCAAGCTGCTATGAGTTGGTAAGCCGATACTCAAACCAGAACGGGTTAATACCGCACTACAAATACATTGCAGTGCGGCAAATGAAATTCACAAGCGAGGAAGATTGGTTAGACGGGACTATCGGTAGGGGATAGTTTGGCGAGCACATTTTCATCAACTACGCCGACGCCGCATTCGCGCAAGCAGATTGCTTTAACGCGCTGCAATTCAGCCCGCGCCACCTTGATCTGCTCGGCTTGCTGTCTGATTATGGCTTGCACGGTTCGATAGGCATCTCTGGTTTCTAACTGTTCGGCATATGCGGCGACAGCTTCCTTTAATTCCTCGATCTGCTCGGCTCGGGAGGTCGTGGCAATGCGTTCTGCGTTTAATGCCTTTGTTTCTGCCCACAACTTTTCTTCGAGTTCAGCGACCGTAGCGCGGAGTTGTTCGTTCTCAGGCAATGCGGAAGCCATTTGACGGACAAGATCACATGACATCCATCGACCTGTATCTTGGTCAATGATGCTTGAGCTGTGAGGGTGGTTTGCTCGATACTGAAACCTTTCCATCACACACCTCCCTTACGCGCTTCGTCGATTGCTTCGGCGCGGATGGATTCGAGTTCAGCCAATCGCCGGGCAGCCAGTTCTTCAAACTGACGCATCGTGTCTGTGGTACCTGCTAGGTTATGGCGGATTGATTCTAGGTCGGGCGGGGCGGTGTAGAGTGCGCGAATGGGCCAACTACCATCTGCAACAGTGTTCTCGTAATGGCGCTGGTCGATAAATGGTTTCCAGTTTCCTTCTTTGTCTTGGTATTCGTGGGCAACCGGCTCGGCCTTCTCGCGCTCAACGATGATTGCGGAGAGTGCGTCGGCGGTTTCGCAAGCGATAGTCCAGTCGCCAAGCAGGTCACGCAGCCGCGCCACCAGTTCTTTCAGTTGTTCAGTTTTCATACTTAACCTTTCAATTACGAAAGCAAAAATAATTGTTAGTAATGTATGCGTAATATACATTTATTACAATTATCTCCATTTATAAATTATTGGCTTGTTTGTAACATCAATATCAAGTTTTCCAATGATGTCTAGCAAGCCTTCACGGTGATACTTGAGCAGTTGCTTACCTGCTGATTTTACGCCGATGCCGAACTTTTTGGCAATAATTTTTGAATGCACGATGCCATTTTCTGAGGCTTCTCTGTACTTTGAGATTGAATGATTCCTGATGGCTTCGCTGTTTTTTTCATAACCAGTTCGGCTTCGCTCGCCTTTGATAAGCATTGGTCCGCTAGACAGCATTTGTGCAAAGTTCATTTCTTCTCCGTATTGAATTAGTGGTGATACTTTGCGCCATAGGCCAAAACTAGTCAAGTACTTTTGCGGTAAAATGTAAAAAATTTTAGTGAGTTCGCTATGTCATCCAATATTGATACCGCAATCCCGCCGTTTGGCAATCCGACTACTGCTGGGGTGCGTAACAACTTCTCTGCGGCGAAGGAGGAGATTGAATCCTTGCAGACGGCTAAGGTCATCAGAATTCAGCACTTCAATGATAGCCTGAAGGTATTTCAGCAAATCACGGCTAGCAACACTCCGCAAGTCATCGGCTTCAATAGTCAGTTGTTCAACAACGGCGGCATCTATACGTTTGATGAAGCTAATAACGAGATTGAGTTCTCGGAGTCAGGTTGGTATTCAGCATCGATAAGTTTCCATGTTGAGCGACAGGCAGCAGGAGGCGGCGCTGCTGACTTTTACATCCATAGCGAACTGAAAGAACCATCAGGCGACTGGACCGACTTCCCTGGTTCGTCGCGCATCATAACTATGGATGGCGCATCAGCCAATCAGAAAGATTTTCATACTATCGCGTTCATTAGTCAGATTGTGACGCCAGGGACTCGTATTAGATGGCAACAAATGACCACGGATCATACAAAAACAATCGGAATCTGCACCTATCCGTCACCCATGGCACACGTTCCATCTGCGGCTGGCATTTCCTTCTCCGTACAAAAGATTAGCGAGGAATTGTAATGGCGCTGAAGGATGCGCTTTACACACTTATTAAGGCGCAGGTAGGCAGCGAAGAGCTTATCTTCTCTGACCAGAACGCCCCGCGACCTGCGCTACCTTATTGGACTATGCGCGTGCAGTCGTTTCGTCGCCTTGGTTCTGAGTTCTTTGGTCAAGGCGTAGATTCGCTTGGCGTCCAAGATATTTTTGGAACGCGGGAAGCCACCATAGCTATCCAGAGATATGGTGAAGATTCAGACTTGAAGTGTCAAGAACTAGTCGATAACCTGAGCAAGACGACAATCCGCGAAGCATGGGCAGCGCAGAAAATTAGCTGTTACGAAACTGGCGATGTACTAAATATTAGCCAGTTGCTTGACAAGTCCATCATTGAGCCACGCGCTGCGGTTGATCTGTTCATTCGTTTTGGTGGAAAGATTCAAGACGAGGCTGGAGCTATCGAGTCTGTAGAGATGGCTGGCGATCTTCCAGAGCATGATGATGCGATTGATATAGTGGCTGTGGCGTCTAGTGTTGTGTAACAGAAGCCCCATAAATGGGGCTTTTTTTCATGCTAATATGACGACTTGCAGCACCTTTTGTACCAAATCTTATTGATCTTACAGAATCTTACAGACAGACAATAAGATTATTTTGTAGCAGAATCAACGACTTAGCAAATGTTATTATCTTACAGACAAATTTGCAAAGTCGTTTAAAAAAGTCCGATTCTGTTACACACCGTTACAAAACTCGGTTTTTGTCTGAAAACTGAAAATAACAAAATAAGATATAAGATTGAACAAGGCACTCGCTCGCCTTGGCCCTCTTGACTAAATAAAGAAAAAGATATATTATTCTTTCTTATTACTACTATGGGGTTATTGCGTCCATAGTTTTTGAAGCCTCCAAAAATACCATTTATCACAAGTGGTATAATCAATCAAGCTATTTTTTAGCTAACTTTTGCAAAAGTTAATTTGGAGGCCAAATGGCTAGCTTGTCCGATATTGTCAATGTCCAGATCGCCCTACAGACGGCTGGCGTTACTCGCGGGGAATTCGGTATCCCGATTCTCGTTGCCCCGCTTTTCACCTTTACCGAACGTGTCCGCGTTTATACGTCTTATGCCGCAGCGTCTGAAGATGATCTGCCGCCTAACGTACTGACGGCGCTTTCAGATGCTTTCTCGCAAACGCCGCGCCCTCGCCAGATAAAGGTTGGTCGCCGCAGTGTGCTTAAGGGTGTAATCCAGCCTGCCAGCCTGATCAACAACGGTACGTATTCGTTCAAGGTCGGAGACGAGACGTATAGCTATACGGCAGACGGTTCTGCTACCGCATCTGAAATCGTCACTGGCCTTGCTGCTGCTGTCACTGCTGACACGGACGAAATTATCACCGCGACTGTGGTTGGCGATACGTTGGAAGTTGCTTTCACCGGATCGAATCTCGATTCGATTACGCTGGTTACGAATCTGGAATGGGGCACTATCTCGCCGTTGTCCGCTGGCACCGCCGTGGCTGATGATCTTGACGACATCCTTGACGAAGATGCCGCTTGGTATGGCCTGGTTATGGTTGAGCGCATCAAGCAAACTCAACTTGATGCTGCGGAATGGACTGAGGCGAACGAAAAGCTGTTCATTACCGCGACGAACGAAGCTGATGTTCTCAACCAGGCGCTTGACACTGATCTGATTAGCGTCCTTGGTGATACGCGTTATTTCCGCACTGCTGTTATGTATCACACCGATGCTGATACGGAATATCCTGATGCAGCTTGGGCGGCTCGTGTATTTACGATCCAGCCTGGTGGTGAGACTTGGGCGCTGAAGGGTTTGTCCAGTATCACGCCGTCTAGACTGACCGCTACGCAAAAGCAGACCATCGTCAATAAGGGCGGTAATACTTTCGAGTTCTACCAAGAAAACATTGCTCTGACCAATCCTGGCAAGACTGCTGCCGGTGAATGGATTGACGTGATTCGTTTCCGCGACTGGCTGAAAGATACCATCCAAGTCAATATGACGCAGATGCTTATCAATCGCGATAAGGTACCTTACACTAATGCGGGCATCCAGCTTTGCGTTAGCAATCTGCGCAAGTCGCTGCAAGAAGGCCAGAACGTTGGTGGTATTGCTCCGGAAGAACTGGATTCTAATGGCGTATCGGTGCCTGGTTTTGTGATTACCTATCCGAACTCCATTGACCTTGCGCCATCCATCA
>ERZ1034365.1363-NODE-1363-length-12569-cov-2.692523_pt1 | contig 12569 bp, 8 predicted proteins | sample MGYA00520615_ERZ1034365 | MGnify/ENA primary metagenome ERZ1034365 (study PRJEB33736, sample SAMEA104284505) | Azolla filiculoides | biome: Urban; feature: Water surface; material: Ditch water | place: Netherlands | collected 2015-10-28 | depth 0-0.1 m ... | reverse complement strand
CGACATCTTCCTCGCGGGTCAGGCCGCACATCTTGATTCGTGTCACAGTAAAACATCAATCCGTAAAGTTAAGAGCTTGCCATTTAAGAACATAGCTAACTGAATTCCAGCCATATTTAACTCACTGATTTCGTTTGATTGGGGCGCATTATATCTCGCAGACTACACGCAACCGGGCGAATACCCACACTAACCATTTCTACGACGTCGAGCCGTACCCCCTGCACCGCGGACACTTGTTTATCGCTTGGTTATCGCCCTTGCCGTTTCCCTTTCGGCAATGCTGGCTTGAACACCATTGCCAACCGCATTCCTTGCAACGATAGGCAGTCAGCCCACAGGCACAGCGATAGCTCATAGTTTTCTCTCAATTCCGTAGCAAATGGCCCTGCTCAGCCAACGCCTCCAACCATTTCTCAAGGAAGGCGTTGCATCTCAAGTACGCGCCTCGATCTGCCTCACCATCAGCCTTGGGATAGACCTCGTCGTAGGAATACATGTCCTGATAGGTCAAAGCTTCTGCCATCTCCCAGTCCCGATAGACACCAATCTCCATGTCAGGATCAGGAATCATGTCACCAGAGTCATGCTTCCAATAATGGCTCAAGGCAATACGCCGGTAGTCCTCGGTTGATACCAATACGTCGAGGTTAAGATCCATATACCCATCGACCTTGGATTTGGTGTACTCCCCGATGCTCCACAGATCAGGGATGACGACCAGTAGCTTGGTGTAAATCCGTTTCGCCCATCGCTGGTTGGCCTCAAGGCCCAGGATTTTCTGACTGGGCTTCATGCTGGCGCCACACGATGAATAATTTCGTCGTTCAGCAGCGAATCCAGCCAGCGCTCAAGGAAGTTGTTCATGGTGAGATGGAGTTTGGCATCGACTGGCCCACCCTTGACCGGATAGGCCTCATCGAAGGTGAACATGTCCGAATACATCAACGCCTCTGCCATTTCCCAATCGGGATAGATGGCAATGACGATGCGAGGGTCAGAAATCGGATCGCCGTCTCGATCAGTCCAGCAATGGTGCAACTGGATACAGCGATAGCCTTCTGAGGACTCCATCACTTCGAGGCAGATGGGCGAGAAATAACCTTCCGCCTTGAAGATCACTCGTTGCTCAAAGGTCAGGAGATCAGGGGCAAAGCGCACCAACTTTTGGAAGATGCGCGTTGCTCGCTCCATGTTCTCCGCAGAGGCCAATGGGTGCGTAATGGGCAGCATGATGCCTCCCTACGCCTGTGCAGCTTTCACCTTCATCAGTTTGTCGAGCAGGTCGGAGGCCTGACTGGTGGGATTGGCAACCAGCAAGGCAATGCGACGCAGCATCAGCTTCGTGCGGCGTTGGGTCACCTTCTGCAATTGGCGAAGGTCATCCACATTGACGGGTTGATTGGCCTCAAAAGCTGCCTTGACCGATTCATTCAGTCGTTTCGTGCTTGCTTCGACCTTGGCGAATTCGACATCCACGGCAGCGATGTCCATTTTGTTGATCGATTGCACTTCACCTTGCTGCACAGCAGCGTACGTATCTACTTTGTCGGCCATTTCCGTCATCTCCTATCGATGGTTGCGACTTGGCGATATGCCAAATCGGTAAATTGATAGTAAATTGCCGGAAATCCGGTGTACACGTTTCGTTGCTACGTCCTGACGTTCTGCTTGAAATGGTGCAAAAATAGCTTCTCCAGTTGCTGATCGCGTACAACAAACCGGACCTCCTGCAACGACTTCGTATTGCGTAACGCATCAATCGTTGTCTTGACCAGAATGGGCACAGCCTCTTCTTCTGGGTAGGCGTAAACGCCCATAGAAATCGCTGGTACAGCAATTTTTTCCATTCCGTGCTGATCAGCCAGTTGCAGCAGGCTGTTCATTGCCTTCTTCAGGTTGGCAGCAGGTTCCCTGTCGAATAGATACCTTGGACCACGAACATGAATAATCCAGCGATTTCGGAGCAGGAAACCAGGTGTCACAATCGCCTGCCCCAGCAGAAGCGGGGCAAATCGCTTTGAACAGGGTTCAAGTTCTGGACCGGCTGCATCGTAGATGGCGCCACAGACTCCTGATCCAGCCCGCAGATTTGGGTTCGCAGAATTTACGATGGCATCGCAATCAGGCTGATTTACGATATTTCCCACAACCACCGTGATCGACGCTGACACTACACCCTCTCTCTCGTTCATGTCCTACCTCAAAAAGGTAGATCGTAAATTTAAGGCGTGCCGGTGTACATGACTTTGGGTTACTTTCACAGAATATTTTTGACCGCCTGATGCTTTTCGTGGCATCTGATTTGCAATTACACGACCGCCGAGCTTTGAGGACTATATACGGCAGTTTCGTGCCCATTTCGGTCAGTTGGCTTTCTCCGAAGCCGCCGTTTAGCCCAAACTGGTTTCTGCTAACTGAAGCTCTACTAAGCGGTCGTTAGCGACCTCACGCAATCGGCCAGAAGCCGCCGGTCGAGCATGCTATCCAATTTCAATAGTTCGGACGTCGTTTGCCCCAGGCGAATGGCCGGTATTCGGCGAGCAAATTACACCCCTTTGCTTCGTCCCTGCCACAACCTACCAGTAGAGCGTTCCAATTTTCAGTCATATGTGCGGCTGTTTCACTCGAAAAACTGCCGGATAGCCAACGCGTCTAGGCCAAGTCTGTCGGTAACCGAGACCATATATTGAATACGTACGACTATCACCAAGCAGACGCGCGAGTTTTTGGCTCATCTTTAATGAGTTTGAGGTTCTTCTGTTTTGGTTTCTGTTCTTGGCTACTTCGCAACGGAGTTCTACGTCGTGATGCCGATGAAGGGGCTCGCCACCTGGGGAGCGATGGCTAATCACTTGTCGCTAACCCAATTGGGTCGTATTGTGGTGCAAGAATTACATGACAAATTATTGCAATGGAAGCTGAAAAACTGTAGGGCTTAGTTTTAGAAGGAGTCCTATAACCAAGAAAATATTGGAATCAGATGATGGCGCATCAGAGCTGTAATCTAACCAATGCCCTTGAAGTCGCTTGGGAATTTTTGAGAGGTGGAAACTATGACACTTTGGTGTATCCGAGTTGGAAAACACGGCGAACAGGAAATTCCGTTCTTTTGTGGCAGCATTGAATAATGCCATATACATATGCATTCCCTGCATGTAAGTCATGCACATATGGACGGCGTTCCGATGGCTTGTGCGATATTCATGGAACCGCTGTAACAAAAAACCTTATTTGTAGAACTTACCGTAACGTGGGACAAAGTCATCTTGACGCTAGAGCGACGTACCCACTGCTGGAACAACTAAGCCCGGGAAGGGTTTATTCAATAAAATCTGACAAGGCAAACGCTAGACAATTCGTATCTGTCAAGTTTCAAATAGAACCGCTTTTAAGAGAGGAACCTGCGCCGAGCGTAGGAGATACTGTAATCGACACCTTTTCAGTCAAGGTGCGAAATATAGATGGCTCCGAATCCCCTGGGCGATTTGATTGTTATGAAAGTAGCTTGATTATTCTGGTCATGGCGGACATTCGTTACGCCAGTAAGGGGAATGGTGACGCATTTCATGCTTTGCAAGAAATAAGGCAAGAAATGGAAATTGATGGACGAATTCCATTGGTTAACGGAGCCAATCGGCATGCCCTTGTTTCTGGCATGGCAATAAGCATGGGGGGCGGATACGTGGTCTATTTGGTTGGTTCAGATAAATCAAATCAAGACGGCAATACAACTGCAGAAACGTTTGGAACTGACCTTGTTACTGACCCTGTTTTTGTTGCAGAACAAGATGCCTTCAAAGATGCCGCGTTCAGTCAAATGAAACTAGATGATGAGCAGAATCGGTCAGTGGGGGGGCATCATTCCTTGAATGCTGCTCTTGGCGCGATGCTTGGGGCTCTGGCTGGAGATGCAGCCGGCGCCACATTGGAGTTCATTGGACGCCGGCCAACCGCGGCTGAAGTTAGCAATGCAATGTCAATGGTTGGAGGTGGTGTTTGGAAAACCGCTCCAGGACAAATCACCGACGATGGTGAATTAACGTTGGCCCTTGCCCATGCGCTTACCGGTACGGCTTCATATGACCCAAGTCGCGTTGCGCAATGGTATCGAAAATGGTACTTGTCAAACCCGTTCGACATAGGAAACGCAACCACCAACGCGCTCGGCTCAGGAGATTTGGATAGTCCGACCTTGGCTGAAACAGTCATGGCAAATGCTCGGAAGCACAACCATGCTTCGAAAGCAAATGGTGGATTGATGCGCTTGTCCGCACTTGGAGTGTGGAGCACAAAGTTGGACCTAGATGGTGCAATCTTCGCAGCTAGAGCGGATGCACAGCTAACGCATCCACATTTAACTTGCCAATTCGCCGGTGCTGCTTATGTTGTCGCAATTCGCCATCTGGTGCTTTACCCCGGTGATGCGCAAGGTGCTTTCAATGCGGCTGAAGCTGTTATAGCTAATTCAGGAGCTGATGAAGTTAAGGGATGGCTAAATGATGCTCGTACTGGGCACCTGCCTAGTTTTCATCCTTCAGCCGGGTTCGTGCGCATTGGCTTCACGCATGCGTTCTATAGCCTTATCCGGGGGAACTCATATGAAGATGAAATTTCTGCTGTGCTTGCCGGTGGCGGCGATACTGACACTAATGCATGTATTGTAGGTGGTTTGCTTGGGGCTTTGCATGGTGCGAAAGCTATTCCTGAAATAATGCGAATCCGTATCCTAGAATGTGACACTCAATGTGGGCGTCCTAGGCCTGCCTGGCTTCATACAACTCAAGTCGAAAAGCTGGTGTCCAACCTACTGTTGAGCAAATAATGTTCAAGGCTCACGACCGGTTTGTTCTAACACCTGTCGTATAGTCAAGCCGAGCGTAAAATTTAGGCAAAGGTACAAAATCTCTATACCTGTCAAATGCTCACCAAATACAATACCAAATGGTTTTCAGCAGGTTGCATGGGGCTGAACGCTCTAAATAGGGGGAGTTTTGATGGCAGCCGAGGTGGTAACAAAACGAGTAGATGCGCTCGAAGTAACATCACCTAATGTGGAACTGAGCGTGGTTGCGGACCCCACAACGGGGTATGCAGCCATTCAAAACAATATTCCAGTTGTGCGCTCCCTCATTGTGAAGAACAACCACAAAGAGACACTGCGCTCCGTAGATGTGCTCGTTTCTTGTACCCCCGCATTCGCACAAGGGGCACGCTTCCATTTTGAACAGCTTGCTTCGGGAGAGTCTCGAACTATCTCCCCAGTCGACCTTCAGCCTGACCATGCATACCTTACCCAGCTCGACGAAGCAGAAAAAGCCGCTATTCGATTTAAAGCCGTAGCAGACGGTAAACCGCTGGCGGAAATCAATCATCCCATTGAGGTGCTTGCTTACGACCAATGGGCCGGTACTCGAAGCCTCCCAGAACTGCTTGCGGCCTTTAGCATGCCGAATTCGGTCGTGGTCGACCGCTTGCTTGGCAAAGCATCTGCGCTCCTGCGGAAGAACGACACAGGGCTGTCGCTTGATGGCTACCAATCCAAGAACCGAGAGCGGGTATGGAAACAGGTTTCAGCTATTTACAGCGCGCTCCTGGCTGAGGGGCTACATTACTCAAATCCGCCGGCCTCCTTTGGCGCTGATGGCCAAAAGATTAGAACGCCAGAACGTATTTTCGACGGCCGGGTGGCCACTTGCCTCGACTTGGCGATGCTTTTTGCTTCTTGCTTTGAGCAAGCTGGCCTGCACCCTGTTGTTCTGTTCAAGGAGGGGCATGCGTGGATTGGCGTATGGCTGATTGAAACGAGCTTTCCGACGTCTATCGTTGACGACGTGATGGCCGTGCGAAAGCGCGTCAAATCTGGCGAATTTCTGACGCTCGAAACTACAGGCATAGCATCTGACCAAAAGCCGTCGCTTCGTTGGGCGTGTTCAACCGGAGACGCATACCTCGAAGAAGAAGAGAAATTCCGTTACGTCGTCGATATTCGCCGCGCTCGAGAGCTTCAGATTCGGGCGCTTCCCTCTCGCTCGGTAGCGCAAGGACCGAACGTCGGGATTGCGGAAGAGGCACCGCCCTCCATTGAGGACATGCCGTCTCTCCCCCCACTGGACCCCGAGCTACTACCTCCGACTGAGGTTTCCACCCCTGATACGCCAGAAGGCCGTCTGGCCAAATGGAAGAGTAAGCTGCTCGACCTCACCCTGCGTAATCGCCTTTTGAACTTCAAGCTTACAAAGAGCAATCTCAAAGTCATTTCCCATGACCCTGCTATATTGGAAGACAAGCTATCGGAAGGGCGTGAGTTTCGTGTCAAAGCTGCACCGCAAGTTATGGATGGCACGGACCCCCGAGCTGCAGCCGTATTCAAGGGGCGGACCGGGCAAACGCCTTTGTTGGCGTTTGCTGAAGACGCGCTCGCCAAAAACGAGCTTGTCATCGATATTCCAGCGGACAAGCTTGACGATAGGCTTACCGAGATTTTCCGTGCTGCAGAAACAAGCAAGGAAGAAGGTGGGGTCAATACGCTGTTCCTGGTCTTTGGCCTATTGCAGTGGAGGGAAGACAAGAACTCTGAAGCCAACCATCTAGCCCCAATTCTGCTCATTCCCGTGACGATTACCCGTCAGTCTGTGAGAACTGGTTTCCGGCTGATGCGGCATGATGATGAGGCCCTAGTAAATCCGACGCTTCTTCAAAAGCTGACGAACGATTTTCAGCTCAAGATGCCGTCGTTCGAGGTGTTACCCACGGATGACAAAGGCCTGAATGTAGAGACAATCTTCCAAACGTTCCGGCTTGCCATCACTGAAATGCCGGGCTGGGAAGTGAAGGAACAGGTGCATCTGGGAATTTTCTCCTTCACGAAGTACCTCATGTGGAAGGACCTCCAGGACCGCCAGAAGCAGCTTCAGGAGAATGCGGTTGTTGCCCACCTCATCAACAATCCGGGCAAGGCCTTCAGTGAGTCAGACCCAGAGTTTGCTGTTGATACGCTGGATGAGCGCTTTGCGCCACAACAGCTATACACCCCGATGCTGTCGGACTCGTCGCAACTGCGTGCGATTTGCGTGGTGGACTCGGGAAGTAACCTAGTCTTGGAAGGACCTCCGGGCACCGGTAAGAGCCAGACCATCACCAACCTGATTTGCCACCTATTGGCGACAGGCAAAACGGTGCTCTTCGTGTCTGAGAAAATGGCTGCACTTGAGGTTGTTCATCGCCGATTGAACTCCATTGGGCTTGGCCCATTCTGCCTCGAATTGCATTCAGCCAAGGCCAAGAAATCGGAAGTCCTCACGCAGTTGGGCAAGGCCTTGGACGCGGGCAATGCCAAAACGGTAAGGGATTGGGAGCTTGAGGCTGAACGGCTCGCCGGCTTACGCGGTGAATTGAACGCTTTGGTTGGTGCGCTTCACAAAACTCATCCGAACGACCTATCCATCTACGATGCGATTGGGACGTGCATCAAATACGCCCATTGGAAACCTGCTTCCCTTGATTGGACTGACCCTAACCAGCATAGCCGGAAGACCCTCGATAGCTTGCGCACGCTGTGCCGACAAATGGCGGCCCTCGCTGGTCAGCTTCACGACCTCAGCGCTCATCCGCTCCTGGCGATTAAGCGAACGGCTTGGACACCCTCCTGGCAACAAGAACTGCTCGATGCCGCCCATAGACTTTCGGTAGCGGCATCCACGACTCAAGAACTGATTACGCCATTTCTCCATATACTGGGAAGGCCTGAAACCGGCTCATCCTGGTCAGAGCTTGCTGCCCTCGATTGCCTTGCTGATGTCCTCTTAAAAGCACCGACTGTCCCGGTTGGGGTTGCCCGAGCGGCAACCGACGAAGTGGCTCGAAATCGCCTGAAGATGCTCCGCCATCACGGCCTGCAACGCGACGCAGCCTGGAAAACCTTCGAGGGTGCCTACCGGGAAGAAGTGGCAAATCTCAATGGCCAAGAACTTGAATTGCAGTGGGGTGAGGCCAACAGTATCTGGTGGCCCAAGAGTTGGCTTGCCAAACGGGCTTGCCTGAAACGCTTCGGGCTATATCGGATTGACCGAAAGGCACCGGGCGAGAGTAAAGCTAATGACCTGATTGGGGCTCTGCGCAAGCTAAACGAAGAAGACAAGGCACTATCCGCCATGGCGGCGGAGGCAACTGCGCTTCTCCAGGATGAGTTCAACGCTCACAAGACGGATTGGAATGCTGTTGATGCCCATGAGAAATGGGCTAAGGAATATTCCGATGCACTGGCTCAACTGGCGGTTGGCGACATAGCCCTACACGGAGCGCTGTTGAGCATGCTCTTGCCCTACGTGACCGAAAATCGGTCGATGCTTCGGCCTGACGGTGTTTTGGGTGGTGCCTTGGTTCGCTATCGAGATGCCCACCGGGAACTGGTCAGCGCAGTGCATCGTGTTGCAGAGCTAAGTGGCGCCAAAAACTCGTTTATCGAGGAACCCCATGCCGCGGGAGCGATTCAACGCATGCTGGCGCAACTGCAGGGATGGCAACATGCGGCTCACCAAATTCAACCGTGGTGCCTCTGGCAAAACAACAGAGAAAAGGTTATCAGCGCCGGCCTTCCCGGCATTGTTCGCTCCCTTGAAGCTGGCGAGGTAACGCTAGCGGATATTGCCGAGTACTTTGAATACACATATCAAAGCTGGTGGGTCCGGAAAGCCATGGACCGGGAGCCGGTGCTTTGCGCATTTTCCAGTGCTGACCACGAGCGGAAGATTGCCGAATTCAAAGAATCAGACGAGCGCTTCCAGAAGCTGACTCAGCAATATGCCGTTGCAAAGCTGTCCGGCCAAATTCCATCCAGTACTGCATTGGCACCTGGCGCCGATTCGGAAATGGGCAAGCTTCGTCGGGAACTGACAAAGCAGCGGAACCACACGCCAATTCGGCAGTTGATTAAGAATCTGCCGACGCTGTTATCGAAGTTGAAGCCTTGCCTGCTGATGTCTCCCTTGTCGGTTGCACAATATCTTGAGGCGGGCCATCAACCTTTCGATGTGGTCATTTTCGATGAAGCTTCACAAATCCCGGTATGGGATGCTGTTGGCGCGATTGCACGCGGCAAGCAACTGGTGTGCGTTGGCGACCCCAAACAACTTCCTCCGACCAACTTCTTCAATCGCGTCGATGAGGATGACGGCAACCTTGGAGAGGACGAGGTGCAAGACCTCGAAAGTATTCTAGATGAGTGCTTGAGCATCAGCCTTCCTAAGCTCGGCCTGGATTGGCACTACCGTAGCCGGCACGAATGCCTCATTTCTTTCAGTAACGCAACTTACTACGATAACCGGCTCATTACGTTCCCGTCCCCGGTGACGGAAGATACCGCCGTTCGCCTTGAGCGGGTTCAGGGCGTGTATGACCGAGGCGGTTCTCGAACCAATCGAGCCGAAGCAGAAGCGATTGTGGCAGCCATCGAAAAGCACTACCTCTCGCCCGAGGGAAGAAAGCAATCTCTCGGCGTTGTGACGTTCAACCAGGCTCAGCAAAGTCTGATTGAAAATCTGCTGGATGCCCGTCGCCGCGTGTCGACCAAGCTCGACCAAGCCATTGCCGAAGGCACGGTAGAACCGATGTTTGTTAAAAACCTGGAGAATGTCCAAGGGGACGAACGGGACATCATCTACTTCTCGATTACCTATGGCCCGGATGCAGCAGGTAAGGTGGCCTTGAACTTCGGGCCGCTGAATCTTGAAGGCGGACATCGCCGCCTTAATGTCGCCGTGTCGCGTGCTCGGCAGGGTGTTGTTATCTTCAGCACCTTGATGCCGGAACAGATTGACCTTGCACGGGTTCGGGCTGCCGGGGTTCGAGACCTCAAGAATTACCTTGATTTTGCAATTCGAGGACCGCGCGCCCTCGTAGAGCAAATCAATCCGACCGGACTGGAGCCGGATAGCCCATTTGAAAAGCAGGTTATCAATCAACTGCGCGAGAAGGGTTGGACGGTGCACTCCCAAGTTGGCGTATCGGGATACCGTATAGATATTGGCGTTGTGGACCCTCGCGCCCCTGGACGCTATTTGCTGGGTATCGAGTGTGATGGGGCGACCTATCATTCGGCGGCCACTGCTCGCGACCGCGACCGACTACGCCACCTCATTCTGGAAGGGCTTGGTTGGGAGCTGCATAGAATTTGGTCTACCGACTGGTGGCGTAATCCGAGCGAGCCGATGCAGAAAATTCTGGCAAGGCTGGAACATCTGCTGACCGTTGAACCCTCTGAAGAAGGTGCTTCAGAGGAACGAAGCACCGAAATTGCAGAGCCCTCTGAGCCAGTGGCCGTTGAAGGCGCGGCTTACGCAAAGATGGTTCAACCAGAGCCAGCTCCAGAGCAAAAGCTTCCGGCATACCGTAGTGCCGAGATTGCTGGAGGTAACCCAGACCACTTCTATGACCCAGAGTCTCGAAAAATTCTGGCGGGACAGTTATCTCAGGTAATCAATGCCGAGGGGCCTATTGCCGACGCGGTGCTTTTCCGCAAGGTGGCACGTGCTTGGGGCCTAGCTCGAACCGGAAGACGCATTGAAGAACTGTTACGTACTCTTTTGCCGGCACTCGTAGAAAGAACCATGGAAGGGGAAACCACCTTCTATTGGCCCGAGTTTTCACAGCCTGCACAATGGCAAGAATTTCGAGTCGCGGATGACACCGACGATAGCAAGCGGCAATTGGGTGAAATCTGCCTTGAAGAACTGGCTAACTTGGCGAGTTTGATTCTCGCTGAGCATGGGGCTACCAGCGTCAGCGAATTGGCCCGGACCATTTGTCGGCTTCAGCGTATTGCCCGAACAACGAGTGATTCCGAGGTGCGAATTAGGAAGAGCCTGACAATCTCGAGCTGTGGTAGAAAATTCGAAATCAACGGTGACACGGTGATGCTTCGCAAATGATTTTAATATCATTTTTGATTCACTCTCGGAGTGGCGATGGATACATCGAGACGTTACGTTTCATCAGTGCTTTTCAGTCTGGCCTCATTTCAGGAATAGCCAACCATGCTCCGTAACGTGACAAACGAGGTTGTTGCCGGAATTGATGTATGTGGAACCAAGAAGGGGTTCCATTTGGTGGTTCTCAGAGGCAATAAGGTTTTGCTCTCAACCAAGAGTCCGCATCCAGAGGTACTGGTTCAGCGTTGCCTGGCGCATCAAGCAGCCGTGGTATCGGTTGATGCACCATGCCAATGGGCAGACCGCGTTCCGCGCCATGCAGAACGCGAGATGGCCCGGGAAGGAATTTTCTCGTTTTCCACGCCCAGTCGAGCCAAGGCACAGAGCAGCGCTTTTTACGGCTGGATGTTCAATGGGGAGCGGATGTATGCCGCGTTGGCTGGCGCTTATCCGTTACTTGATACTCCGGACAACGGAACCAAACCCAGCACCATTGAAACTTTCCCGCACGCCATTACCTGCGCCCTACTAGGGCAGGATGTTGCTTCAGCCAAAATCAAGGGGAGCCAGAGGCGTGCGCTGCTGGCAGCACTGGGCTTTGACACCATGCCCTTCAAGTCGATTGATGCTCTGGATGCCGCCCTGTGCGCCGTCACTGCCCTTTCGTTCCTGAGCGGCACCTTCAAAACGTATGGCGATGTCGAGGGCGGTTTTCTCCTTGTCCCAGCCGTAGCCAATCGTATTATCCTTGCCTGATGTCGTCACCATCACTCAAAAGCTGATTCCGACCTCTAAGCCTGCGGCTCATGGTCGAAGGCTGCCTAAGTGTCCGTGGCAACTTTCCTTTAGGGCGACAAGCGACCCAAAGCTGTTGTACTGGTTTCCCGATAGCGGCCCATCCAAAGCAAACTTTTTCAAACCTAAGTGCCACAAAGCAGCCGTTGGTGACCTCACCCAACCGGCCATAACCCGCCGGTTGAACACCCCAGCGAAGGCAATCCAGCCAGCCCTCTGAGTTCAGCAGGTATAGAAAGCCCTGACATGCGGGGCTTCTCTTTGATGCATCCCTTTGGGGCCGACCTGGGCGGCGCCTGAAGCTTAGGAATTAACGGCTCCGCCTCAGTCAATCTTGGCCTCCCTGAAGGAGTTACTCTAGATGAAACTCGAACTATCCTGGAAACAGCCTCCATTCGAGTTCTGTTATCTGAAAAAACCTACAGTCTCGATGGCCTTGGCCAGTTCATGATGCATCACGAGTTGGTATTCAGAATTCACGGGCTTGAATGGGTTATCGCAGCCAAGGGCACTACTGTAAAACGGCTCACCTCTCGCCTCACTTTGAATGAAGCACATGCCCAGTTTTTCACCAAGAACCCGTCCCAGCTTTCCATATTGTGAGTTCGCTGCGGTATGGCTTTCAAACCCTGCAGCGTTGGATAGCTGAGTGTAGGTAACAGTCCGGTTGTGAGCCGTGAAATGGCATTCCAGCATCTTTTTCTGTGAATCATTAATAGGCAAATCCACCAGTGCCTCAGCATACTGCGCAGCATCTGGAACAAAGAATTCATTCGAAGTACTCATGTCAGCTCTCCCATGACGTTGCATAAAACGAAATAGTTTTGTGTGGTCCGTGTCCACACC